>R25__coassemble_1063_pt1 | contig 14532 bp, 10 predicted proteins | sample R25__metabat2_low_PE_048 | metagenome-assembled genome bin R25 | reverse complement strand
TAGAAATATATACGCCCGACGGCCGCAGGGTGTACACAGGCACAGGCCGCAGATACCTCTCAGTGGCCGTACAGCATGGCACCTATATCGTCCGAATTGGCGGCAAGGCCACCAAGATAATAGTAAGATAAAACATGATAATTGTGTATCCTCTCTGCGTTCAATGCGCAGAGAGGGTACCTCATTTTGAAACATACATGAGGAAACTGATTCTTTTCTTTCTCTTATGCTACGCCACGGCAGCGTGGTCGATTCCAGCCAAGAAAGAATGGCGTATCTACCATCAACCCGACGGGACATCAATAGAACTGATGCTCGTTGGAGATGAGTCATTTCACTTTTACGTGACCCGTGATGAAGTGCCTGTGGTGGAAGAATCCGGCTACTTTTACTATGCCCGAGTGTCGGGAACGGCCCTACTCCCCACCAACGCCCTGGCCCATGAAGTCCAGAGACGTACGGCAGAAGACAAACAGCACATCATAAGTATAGAGGAAGTGAAGCAACTGCCCCACCAGCGAATGCAGATACCCAGGACGATTGGAGATACAGACCATCCCGCCTATACAGGCAGCAAAAAAGGTCTTATTATATTGGCAAATTTCAGCAACAAGAAGTTCGAAGGCTACGATGATGACCCAGAGCAAGTGAGACAGCGTTACGACGACATGGCCAACTTGCCCGGTTACACCAATGAATGGGGCGCCATAGGCAGTGTGCACGATTACTACACAGACCAAAGTTATGGTCAGTTTGACCTGACCTTCGACGTGATAGGCCCTGTAGACTTAGACAAGCCATTCAATTATTATGGAAAGAACTCACCCAGAACCGACTATTCCGCTCCGGAAATGATTATGGAATGCTGTGCAGCAGTAGATAGTTTGGTAGATTTTACTATCTACGATTGGGACGGTGACGGTGTGGTGGAAGAAGTCTTCGTCCTCTACGCCGGCTACGGCGAGGCCACTGGCGGCGGTTCTGCCACCGTCTGGCCGCACATGTCTTCACTGAAGGCCCACAGTCAGTATAACACGAATATACCAGAGGAAGTGGTGCACGACGGTGTTCAAATAGACGTATACGCCTGCAGCAACGAGCTTTACAGAAGCGGCCGTCCGATGGGCATCGGTGTGATTTGCCATGAGTTTTCCCACTGTCTTGGCCTGCCCGACATGTACGATACCAGCGACAGCAAGAATTTCGGCATGGGCAAATGGGACATACTCAGTGACGGAGGATACAATGGCCCAGAAGGAGTGGGATGGGTGCCTGCCGGTTACACCAGCTATGAGCGCCATTTCGCTGGATGGTTGGACTACACCGTCCTGCATAATGACACCACGGTGAGCGACATGCAACCACTCAATGAAGGGACAGGGGAAGCCTACATTATATATAATGACAACGCTCCCAACGAATACTATCTGCTTGAGAACAGGCACAAGAGCCGTTGGGACGCCTTTCTTCCCGGAGAAGGACTGCTTATCACCCATGTGGACTACGATGAGGACATTTGGCGCCGCAACAAAGTGAACGCTACAGGCAATGGCGCAAAAAACGACCACCAGCGATTGACTATATTCCATGCCAGCAACACCACCTCGTACGGACACGATGCCTATCCCTATGAAGGGAATGACAGTCTGACGGACTATTCAGGACCTGCAGCCATGCTCTATAATGCAAATTACGACGGCACCTACCTGATGCACAAGCCTATCACCGGCATCACGCACGATGAAGAAACCGGTTCTGTCAGTTTCATTTTTGCAAATAAGAATGGAGAAAGCCGTGTGGAGGACGCCATGCAGGTAGAAGACGAAGAAGTGACGGTATATCACCTTTACGGCATCAAGATAGCCGATTCACTGCGCATGAGCGACATCAGCCAACTGCCCAAAGGCTACTATCTGCTTCGTGGGAAAAGTACCAGCAAAACCATCAAGAAAAGGGTTGAATAATCTGACCGCACTTTTTAGTGACCAATAAATTATAGTTAGAGCCTGCTTGGGTTATTCTACCAAGCAGGCTACTTCTATCAAATCTTTTCAACATCTTCGGGAGTAAGCCCTGTGGACTGAACGATAACCGAGACATCGACCCCCATTTGCTTCAATCTTTTTGCAATGGATTTTTTTCTTCAGTCTGTCCCTCAAGACGTCCCTCTCCACGAGCCGTGATGAGATTGTCCTGGAGAATCACCCTATTGTCCATATAACGTCTATAATCCATCTGCTCATCACGTGTCATATTCATGAATTTGAGTTTTTCTCTTGCCTCAGAGAGTCCTGGAGCATCCGCATCCTCTGGGATTTCGCTTGTAGAAAGGAAATAGACCCATTGCTCAAGCGGTACTTTCGACCACCGGTTGAAATCATTCACTTTGAGGATATAATATTCCGGATAAAGCTGGTATACTTCATCGACAGAGAATTTTTGGCGCTGGAAAGGAGAAAGACGTAATAACTCGTTGTTGTGTACACCTCGGAATTCAGTTTTACCATGATAAACAATATCTTTTCCTTGACCTAGATCGAAATAGACAATGTTGATGGAATAGACTTTCTTTATATTGTCGTAATTCATTCCACTGTCTATATATTCGGTGACCAATTTGGAAGTGCCAAACAAAATACGCTGGAAATAGGCAAATTCTGGTTCTCCCTGGACCTCAACCAACAACATTTCACCTTCTTCATCTTCTGCCAAAAGGTCAACCCGATTGTTTTTCACATCATCACGGTCTTTATTGCCTTCACTTTCCAATAGTCGGCAGATTTTTATCTTCCGCTCTAATAAAGTAGACACAAATCCCTCGAGCACATCAAAATTGGCTTTATCACGCAGAAGCCTTTGCAGCGCCCAATCAAAACTCACCCATGTTCTGTCTCGCATATTAAGGAATATTTTTGATTTTTGCAAATATAATGAAAGATTATCATAACTCAAAAAAAATGATGATTCAAGGGATGAGAACAAAGAATGCGGAATTAACTTGAAAAAAGTACGAATGAAATACAATCAATATGGGCCATAGATTTTGCGATATAAGAAAATAATTGTAATTTGGCAGCGGAAAAACGATTCTTGGAGCAAGAATCTTAAAAAGACGAACCAAACATACGGCATATGAAAGGAAAAACAAGCATGCGACTGATAGGGATGGCCCTGCTGGTGCTCATTGCGGCATCCGCCATGGCACAGGACCGGGTGAGCAAGATACGAGAGCGGCTGCTCAACCGCGACATGAGCACCGTGATAGTGGCCGCCCACCGCGGCGACTGGCGCAACTTTCCGGAGAACTCGCTCGAAGCCCTTGAGAGCGCCATCGAGATGGGTGTGGACATTGTGGAGCTCGACGTGCAGCGCACGAAAGACGGGAAGCTCATCCTGATGCACGACGACCGGCTGAACCGCACCACCAACGGCGGCGGTGAGATAGCCGACACCACGTGGGCCTACATCTCGACCCTTCGGCTGAAGAACGGGTGCGACATCACCACGAAGCACAAGGTGCCCACCCTGGAAGACGCCCTGCTGCTGGCGAAAGGGCGCGTGATGCTCAATCTGGACAAAGCCGACCGCTACTTCGACGATATCTATCCCCTGTTGCAGCGAACCGGCACTACGAAACAAGTGATTATGAAAGGCGGCCGGCGGCCAGAGGCCGTGCAGAAGGAGTTCGGTCAGTACCTCAGCGAGGTGGTCTACATGCCGATTGTGAATCTGGACGAGGACGGTGCCGAGCAGCGTATAGAGACCTTTGTGGAGAAGCTGCAGCCCGCCGCCTTTGAGCTGATATACGCACAAGTGGACAATCCCCTGCCCCTGAAGATAGGCAAGACGCTGCAAGGACGCAGCCTGATATGGTACAACACCCTTTGGGACACCCTATGCGGCGGCCATGACGATGATGCCGCCCTTCATGACATGAGCAACGGCTACGACTATGTGATAGACCAACTTGGCGCGCGCATCATCCAGACCGACCGGCCCCAATTCCTGCTCAACTACCTACGAGGCCGCGGTCTGCACGACTGAGCCTACCAAGCCACCAAGAGTGACCTTGACACGGAAAAATGACTTTGTCTTCATTTTTCCGTGTCATTTTTATGCTATTTCATTTAAAATAATTACCTTTGTCAATCGAAATAGGTATTCAGCGAACAAAAAATCAAGTTTTGAACCACTGAAATTGACAAAATGAAAGGTAAAATGATTGGCGTCATCGCCCTGACCACCGTGATGGCAGCGATGAACACCCCCATGGCCATGGCCCAGAAAGAAAAGACCGGCAAGGACACCGACTGGCTGCAAGAACTGACCAGCCGTGTCACCCTGAACGGTTATGCCCAAGGCGGCTATGCCTGGCAAGACGCAACAGCCCGGAGCCGCAACGACTTCAACCTGAAACGCACCCTGCTCTGGGCCAAGGCCCGCATCACCGACCGCTGGTCGTTTCTGTTCATGCACGACTTCTCGAGTGTGGTGCAGGAGTTCTACACCGACTACCGCCTCACCGCCGGCCCCTCTGTCACCGTGCGTGTAGGCCAATTCAAGCACTCCTACTCGATGGAGAATCCCCTCTCACCCACCCAGCTCGAGTTGGTGGACGTCTACTCACAGGCCGTGCTGTATCTGGCCGGTGAAGGTCCCGACCCCCTGAACGGCGTGAACTACGGCCGCGACCTGGGTGCCATGATTTACGGCGACCTGTTTGACAACCACCTCCACTATGAGCTCGCCGTGATGAACGGCCAGGGCATCAACCGTCGCGACGGCAACAGCGACAAGGACTACATTGCCAAGATAGACGTTCGCCCTGTGGACGGTCTGCGCATCGTGGCGAGCGGCCAGAAAGGACGTGGCCATGCCGTAGGCACGGCGGCCTGGAATCCCGACATAAAAGAAGGAGACAACTACACCCGCGACCGCTACAGCATCGGTGCCGAGTATAAGACCGGGAGCTATGCCCCCGGGCGCTACAAGGAAGCCCGCCCCTTGAGCGTCAGGGCCGAGTGGCTGGGCGGTCAGGACGGCGACGTGGGCAGCCGCGGCGGCTACGTCACGGTGGCCGTGCCCCTGCTGAACGGCTGGGACCTTGTGGCCAGCGGCGAGACTTTCGACCGCAACACCGGCACCGACGGTTGGGCCCAGACCCATGTGACCGCCGGTGTGCAATACTGGTTTTACAAGAAATGCCGTTTTCAGTTGCAGTACACCCGCTGTTTCTGCGGCGACAAGATAGGCAAGGACTACAACTGGCTGCAGTCGCAGATACAAGTAGCCTTTTAAAACGCCAATAATCATTATAGACCCTAAAAACAAGAAAGAATATGTTTATCAAGATACTCCTTACAATAATATTCCTGGCCGTGACAGTAGGCATCGGCATCTACTCGCGCAAGCAAGCCAACAGTGTGGAAGGTTTTGTTCTCGGCGGCCGTTCGGTAGGTCCCTGGCTTACCGCCTTCGCCTACGGCACCAGTTATTTCTCGGCCGTTGTCTTTGTGGGCTATGCCGGGCAGTTTGGCTGGAAATACGGCCTTTCCGCCACCTGGATAGGCATCGGCAACGCCCTCATCGGCTCCCTGCTTGCCTGGCTGTTGCTGGGCCGTCGCACCAAGCAGATGACCCAGCACATAGAAAGCCGCACCATGCCCGACTTTTTCGGCACCCGCTACGACAGTCAGGGTCTTCGTGTGGCAGCCAGCATCATCGCTTTTGTCTTTCTGATACCCTACACAGCCGGCGTGTACAAAGGCATCTCCACCCTGTTTGAGATGGGTTTCGGCATTCCCTATGAATACTGCGTGGTGCTCATGGCCGTGTTGACCGCCGTTTATGTGATACTGGGCGGTTACAAGGCCACCGCCATGAACGACTTCATGAAAGGCATCATCATGCTCTTCGGCATTGTAATCGTGATAGCCGCCGTGCTGAACACCCAAGGCGGCCTTACCGCCGCCGTAGAGAAGATGGCCGCCCTTCCGGCCGCCGCAGACAACACGGCACAAAGCGGCAGTTTCGCCAGTCTGCTCGGCCCCGACCCCTGGAATCTGCTGGGTGTGGTGCTGCTCACCTCATTAGGCACCTGGGGTCTGCCCCAGATGGTAGGCAAGTTCTACAGCATCACCGACGAGCGCGCCATTCACCGCGGCACCGTCATCTCCACCCTTTTTGCCCTTGTGGTGGCCGGCGGCAGTTATTTTCTCGGCGGTTTCGGCCGTCTGTTCGGCGAGCCCCCCACCCTTCCCAACGGCCAGTTGGCTTACGACAGCATAGTGCCCGGCATGCTCGACACCCTTCCCGACCTGCTGATAGCCCTTGTGGTGCTGCTGGTGCTCAGCGCCTCGATGTCGACCCTTGCCTCGCTTGTTCTCACCTCATCGAGCACGATGACCCTCGACCTGATATACCGGGACAAGAAATCCCTTCCCGGCGAGGTAGAAGAAGGCAGCATCGACGACCAAGTGGCCGAGAAGGTGGAGCGCCGCAAGGTGGTCGTGATGCGCGTGCTCATCGTCTTCTTCATTGTGATATCGCTGATGATAGCCCTGAATCCCCCCACCTTCATTGCCCAGCTGATGGGCATATCGTGGGGTGCCCTGGCCGGTGCCTTCCTGGCCCCCTTCATGTTAGGCCTCTACTGGCGCGGCGCCACCCCCTACAGTGTGTGGGCCTGTTTTGCCTGGGGCGTAGGTCTGACTGTGGTGAACATGCTGGCCGGCAACCCCATCAACCCCATCAACTGCGGTGCCATCGCCATGGTAGGCGGTTTTATCGTAGTAGGCGTGGTGAGTCTGGTAACCCCCAAGATGGACCGCATCCGGGTGGACCAAATATTCAAATGCTATCCATGAGCGACCAGGCTTTGACGCTGCCTGTATAAAAAACTGCGCAAAAAGTGCGAAAAGGATGGTGAAAATGAGGAAAAATGATTATATTTGCACTATCTTGTAAGTCAAGAAGCTAAAACAATCAAACAAGCCATGAATATACGCCCCATCCTTTTCGCCGCCCTGCTCTGTGCGGGAAGCGCCTCGCCCCTGACCGCCCAGACCCTGCCCTCCCAGAACCCCACGCTCAGCGCCTATGAGCGCGCCGTGGACCTGTGCAGCCGCCTCTCCCTCGAAGAGAAAGCCGCCCTGATGCAGAGCAGCAGTCCCGCCATAGAGCGCCTGGGCATCCCCCAGTTTGACTGGTGGAATGAAGCCCTTCACGGTGTGGCCCGCAACGGCTACGCCACCGTATACCCCGCCACCATCGGCATGGCCGCCTCTTTCGACGACCAACTTTTGTACCGTGTGTACAGTGCGGTGAGCGACGAGGCCCGCGTGAAGGCCAACCAAGCCCGTCACAGCGGCCGCATCAAGCGCTACCAGAGTCTGTCGTTTTGGACGCCCAACATCAACATCTTCCGTGACCCCCGCTGGGGCCGCGGTCAGGAGACCTATGGCGAGGACCCCTACCTGACCACCCGCATGGGTCTTGCCGTGGTGCGCGGTCTTCAAGGCCCCGAGGACACCCGCTACCGCAAGTTGCTGGCGTGCGCCAAGCACTTTGCCGTTCACAGCGGTCCGGAGTGGAACCGCCACGAGTTCAACATCGAGTCACTTCCCGAGCGCGACCTTTGGGAGACCTATCTTCCCGCCTTCAAGTCGCTCGTTCAGGACGGCCATGTGGCCGAGGTGATGTGCGCCTACCAGCGCATAGACGGCGACCCCTGCTGCGGCAACACCCGCTATCTGCAACACATATTGCGCGACGAATGGGGCTTCAAAGGCCTTGTGACGAGCGACTGCGGTGCCGTGGACGACTTCTGGAAGCCCGGCCGCCATGGTGTGTCGGCCGATGCCCCTTCCGCCTCGGCCAAAGCCGTGCGTTCCGGCACCGATGTAGAGTGCGGCAGCAACTACCGTACGCTGCCCGAGGCCGTTGCCGCCGGTGAGATCAGCGAGCAGGAAGTGGACGTGAGTCTGATCCGCCTGCTTCAGGCCCGTTTTGAGTTGGGCGACTTCGACCCCGAGGAGCTGGTAGACTGGCAACGGTTGCCCGAGAGCAAGCTGCTGAGTGCGGAGAACAAGCAGTTGGCCCTTGACATGGCCCGCGAGTCGATGACTCTCCTTCAGAACCACAGCAACCTCCTTCCCCTCAGCGAAAGCGGCCAGAAGATACTCGTGATGGGTCCTAACGCCAACGACTCGGTGATGCAGTGGGCCAACTACTACGGCTACCCCACCGCCACCACCACCATACTGGAAGGCATCCGCGACATAGCCGGCAATGTGGACTACTACGGCAGTTGCGGTCTGACCCGCAATGAAGTGCAGGAGAGCCGTTTCGGAGAGATCAGCCATGAAGGCCATGCCGGCATGAAAGCCACCTATTATAATAATAAAGAATTCTCGGGCAGTCCTGCAGCCGAGCGCTACATCAGCGAGCCCATCCGTCTGAGCAACGGCGGCAACACCGTTTTCGCCCCCGGTGTGAACCTGGAGAACTTCAGTGCCCGCTATGAAGGCACTTTTACTCCCAGCCGCAGCGAAGACCTTCAGATTGGCATGGCCTTTGACGACTGCGCCCGCCTGATTGTGAACGGCGACACCCTGATAGACGTTTGGAAAGGCCGCAACCGTGTGCAGTTTGCCAATAAAACCCTGCATGTAGAAGCCGGCCAGCGTTATCAGCTCCAGATAGACTATCAGCAAGGCACCGACATGGCCGTGATGATGTTCGACCTGTTCCACAAGTACACCCCCACCGAAGCCGACCTGCTCAAAGCCACCGAGGGCTACGACGTGGTGGTGTTTGTGGGCGGCATCTCCCCCACGCTTGAAGGTGAGGAAATGAAGGTGAGCGAGCCCGGTTTCAAGGGCGGCGACCGCACCGACATCGAGTTGCCCCAGGCCCAGCGCGACGTTCTGTCGATACTCCACAAAGCCGGCCGCAAGGTCGTGTTGGTGAACTGTTCCGGCAGTGCCATCGGCCTTGAGCCCGAGAGCCAGCACTGCGACGCCATTCTTCAAGCCTGGTATCCCGGTGAGGCCGGCGGTCAGGCCGTGGCTGAGGTATTGTTCGGCCGCTACAATCCCAGCGGCAAGTTGCCCATCACCTTCTACCGCCATGTGAGCGACCTGCCCGACTTTCTGGACTACCGCATGCAAGGCCGCACCTACCGCTACTTTGGCGGTGACCCCTTGTTTGCCTTCGGTCACGGTTTGAGTTACACCACCTTCGAGGTGAGCGGTGTGCGCTACAAGAAAGGGCAGCTTAGTGCCACTGTGAAGAACACCGGCACCAGGAAAGGCACAGAGACCGTGCAGGTATACTTCAAGAGGGCAGACGATAAGAATGGTCCTATCAAGACCTTATGCGATTTCGAAAAAGTAACGCTTGAACCAGGCGCCTCGAAAACCCTCCATTTTTCGCTCAGCGAGAAGCAATTGGAGAGCTGGGACTCGCAGACCAACACGATGCGTTTTGTTCCCGGCAAGTACCAACTGATGGTAGGCAACTCAAGTGAGGCGGCCGCCCTGCAGAGCATTTCGGTGAAGTTGAAGTAGGTAGCCACCGCATAGGCAAATAAACTGCGCAGATAGGCATAATCGGTTAAAGTAATACTCAAACCGAGGCCAAACATGCCGCAAAAAAAAGTTTCGCTGAAGCACTAAAGTTTTGGTTGAATCACTTTCAAGTTTCGAATAAAAATATTACTTTTGCATCATGATGGAAATAAACAGACATATAGAAATACTGCTGCTCAGTCATGACTGTGTGATAGTACCCGGTCTGGGCGGTTTCATGGCACATCATCAGAATGCCCGTTATGATGAATCGGACCACATGTTCGTTCCTCCCCTCCGCACTTTGGGTTTCAATGCCCAGCTGAGCATGAGCGACCCCCTGCTGGCCCAGTCGTATGCTGATGCCTATGACATCAGCTATCCCGAGGCTGTGGGCCGTGTGGAGAGCGATGTGCTGAACATCAAGCAAGAGTTGGAGCGCAACGGGAGCTACGACTTCACCGATATCGGCACCCTGCGTCTGACTGAGAGCGGCACTTATGACTTTGAGCCCTGCGAGGCCGGCATATTGTCGCCCGGTTACTACGGTCTGTCGACCTTTGAGATGCCCACGTTGACGGTACCCTTTGTACAGTCGACCCCGGCCAGTGCCCTCACCGCCCTCCAACCCTCCATCCATAGCCAAGAATCCATGTCAGAAGAAAACCATAAGGACAAAGAAGAGAAGACCATCAGTATTAAAGTGAGCCTGCTGCGCAATCTGGCCGTTGCCGGTGTTGCCGCCGCCGCCCTGCTGTTCTTTGCCCGTCCGATAGACCCCAGTTCCGTATCCGACAGTCAGCCCACCGAGGCCAGCGCCGGCATCCTGACCCAGATGATGCCGAAGGACGTGACTACGGGCACTCCGGAATTCACCTCGCTGATGAGCAAGGTGGCCGCTTTTTCGGAGCGTGTTGACCAGGCCAACGGTACGGTGAGTGCCCCTACCAGCGGCAGCTACACCATTGTGTTGGCCTACCGTGTGCCATTGGAGAATGCCAAGATATTTGTGAAGAACCTTCACGACAACGGCATCAGCGGTGCCCAGCTTATCAACTACAAGAACGACAACGTGGTTGTTTACGGCAGCTACAAGAGCCAGGACGAGGCCCTTCCCGCCCTGAACGAGCTGGTGAAGAGCGACTGTGTGACCGATGGTTGGATAATGCTTGTAGAATAAGCGCGCATGAAGAGAGTACGTTGCCCGAAGTGTGACACCTTCATCACCTTCGACGAGAGCAAATACGAATCAGGACAATCGTTAGTATTTGAGTGCCCGAACTGCCAGAAGCAGTTCGGCATTCGTATGGGCGTATCGAAGCTCCGTGCCCCTCAGAAGGAAGAGCATCCCGACGAGCATGCCAACGAAGAAGGTTTCGGCAGTATTGTGGTGATAGAGAACGTGTTTCACTACAAGCAAGTACTTCCGCTGCGCATGGGCGACAACACGATAGGCCGTTATATGAAAGGCAGCAAGACCACGCTACCCATAGAGACCAACGACCCCAGCATCGACATGCTTCACTGTGTGATCAACGTGTCGCGCGACAAGCGCGGCCGATTGAAGTACGTGCTCCGCGATGGTCCGAGCTACACCGGCACCTTTGTGGACAACGAGATACTGGGCGACCGTGAGCGCCGTGTGATAGAAGACGGCACGCTGTTCACCATCGGCGCCACGAGTATCATACTGCGCAGCGCCGACAGTGAAGAAGAATAAACCCCAATCTGAAATTAACGAATAAAGGTGTGCTTTGGAGAGCACACCTTTATTTGTTATTTGCGGAAGATTACTGATACTGGCTTCTCAGTTGGAGTTTCGGTATCTTGATGGTATCGCCCGGATTGATATTCTCGATACCGTTGAGCACCTGTATATACGATTCCATATCCGGTCCGATGTACGCCCTGCAGATGAATGAGAGCGACTGTCCCGGGCGCACCACGATGGTGGTATCGACGCCCACGATATCGTATGCCCCATAAGGAATCAGCTGGTTCATGGCCTTGAAATCAGGCTCCGCCTTCTGCGGAACGGAATCCGTTTCCGCCGCTGTGGCCGCCTCGGCCAGCTCATCGGCGTCATGTTTCGACATACGTGGCAGCAGCATGAGCAGTGCCAGCAGCAGCACAGCCGCCGGAAGTGCCACCCACAGCCACTTTTTCCTATTGGCCGCCACCCGTTGAGGAGCCTCTTCCTCTCCGTTTAGAGCCACCTCCTCGTCGTTTGGAGTCACCTCCTCGTCACGGATTGTCACGTTCTCCTCCTCGGGGAGTTGGATTTCAGGAGCAGCAGATTCCGCTTGCTGCGTTTCGGCCGTCTCCGGCGTCTCGGCCTCCCCTGCCGCCACGGCCTCGGTGGGCTGTTCCTCCTGCTGTGCCGTAGGTTCTGCAGGATTCTCATCCGGAATTTCCGTTTCATCCGGCTCGTCACTTACGGCCGCCGTTCTATTGGCTCCCAGCATCATGACCGGTTCCTCATTGTCGGTGATATCGTCGAAGACGACGCCCTCTTTCAGTTCGATGGGTTTGAACTGCGCGAACGGTCTGTTCACCACATCCTTCATCGCCTTATCCGGTGTATACGACACCTCACTGCTCTCCGTTCGTGTGACGGTTTCGCCCGTATCCGTATCGATGTGGCGTGTTTCCTTGGTGGAGACTGCCTTGAATGAGCCCAGCCCCTTCACCTTGACGAGGAGTTCGGCGTCGATGGACTCAGCCAGGAAATTGAAGAAACTCTCCACGATAGCCCTTGCCGCCTCGGGCGCCTCGCCCAGGACAGCCGCCAGCCGTTCGGCCATTTCCCCTTCTCCTGCCGCCTGTATCTCAGGCAGCTGTTCCTGCCGGAAGAGGCACAGTTCCATTCTTGGCGGAACGAGCATGCGTCGTTTTTTGTTGTCGACCACGATGCTCTCCTTGTATTTCATTATGACGAAGACCCCCAGCGCCTGTACGGCAACGGGCATACCCTCGTCGAGGCAGTCGCCCATGACGCGAACGATATTATCGACCCTTTTCCGGGTGTCCGCCACCGTGGAGCCCCATTTCTGAGCCAGTCCGGCCAAAAATTCCTTGTTGTTCATAATAGATTGAAAACCATCAAATAGTGAAAGCGCCAGGTTTATCTGTGCGCCTCTTTATCGAGGACCGAGGCATAGACATCGAACTCCGTGGCATCATAGACCAAAGCTTCGTAGAAATGTCCCACCTGCAGTGTCCCCTCACTTGCCGGGATGAGCACCTCAGGATCGACCTCCGGCGACGAAAACTCCGAGCGTGCCACGTAGTAGTCGCCCTCCCGTCGGTCGACGACCACTCTGATTGTCTGTCCGATTTTCTCCGCCTCAATCTCCTCGCTGATTTGCTGCTGCAGTGCCATGAGTCGGTCGAGGCGTTCCATCTTCACCTCTTCCGGCACATTGTCGGGGAAGTGGGCTGCGCTATACGTATCCTCCTCTTCCGAGTAGGCGAAGGCGCCCATCCGTTCGAAGCGCGCCCATTTGACGAAGTCGAGCAACTCCTCGAAGTCCTCGTCCGTCTCGCCCGGGTATCCCACCATCAGTGTGGTACGAATATGTATGCCCGGCACCCTCTCGCGCAGCGTACGTATAAGATCGACGGTCTGCTGCCGGGTGAAATGGCGCCTCATGTCCTGCAGCACATGGTCGGACACATGCTGCAGTGCGATATCCAGATACCTGCACACATTCGGTTTTTCTCTCATCACCTCGAGGAGGTCGTAAGGGAACTGTGCCGGATAAGCATAATGCAGCCTTATCCACTCCACGCCCGGAATATCGGCCATGCGCGAGATGAGCTGTGCTATCTGGCGGTTTCCGTCGATATCGACGCCATAGTAAGTCAGTTCCTGAGCGATGACCTGGAACTCGCGCACACCCTGTGCTACGAGGCGCCTCACCTCCTGCAGGATATCCTCCTGTGGTCTGCTCACGTGCCGGCCCGTGATGACCGGTATGGCACAGTAGGCACAATGACGGTCGCAACCCTCGCTGATTTTGAGATACGCATAATGCGGCGGTGTGGTGATGAGCCTCATTCCGCTGCAGGAAGGAACCTCCGCCTTTCCCAGGTCGGTAAGCAGTTGTTTGTAGTCGAACTTGCCGTAATACTTGTCCACCTCGGGGATTTCCTTTTCCAGTTCCGGTCTGTTGCGCTGTGAGAGACAGCCCATGACATAAAGCCGCTTGATGCGTCCCTCCTTTTTTGCCTCGGCCAGGCGCAGAATCGTCTCGATGCTCTCCATCTTGGCATCGGCGATGAAGCCGCACGTATTGACGACCACGATATCCCCCTCGGGGTTGTCGCTGTCGTGCACACATTCAAATCCATTGGCATCGAGCTGTTTCATGAGCAGCTCGCTATCGACGAGATTCTTTGAGCATCCCATCGTAATGACATCGACCCTATTTGCCTTCATTGTCTAATTTCCGAAGAGAGAGTCGACGAACTCGTATTTATTGAAGAGTTGCAGGTCTTCCATGCCCTCGCCGAGTCCGATATACTTCACGGGCACTTTGAGTTGGTCGCTGATACCGATTACGACGCCGCCTTTTGCTGTTCCATCGAGTTTTGTGACAGCGAGGCTTGTGATTTGGGTGACCGTAGAGAACTGCTTGGCCTGTTCGAAGGCATTCTGTCCGGTACTTCCGTCGAGTACGAGGAGCACCTCGTCGGGAGCCTCGGGAAGCACCTTTTTCATGACATCCTTTATTTTCTTGAGCTCGTTCATGAGTCCCACCTTGTTGTGCAGACGTCCTGCCGTATCGATGAGCACCACGTCGGCCCCGTTGGCCTTTGCCGAGCTGAGCGTGTCGAAGGCCACTGAAGCCGGGTCGGCCCCCATTTTCTGCTTTATGACAGGCACCCCCACTCTTTCGCCCCAGATGCAGAGCTGTTCGACGGCTGCGGCCCGGAAGGTGTCGGCCGCACCCACATAGAC
>R25__coassemble_887_pt1 | contig 16324 bp, 16 predicted proteins | sample R25__metabat2_low_PE_048 | metagenome-assembled genome bin R25 | reverse complement strand
GTCCCAGCCGGCAGAGGAGTGTATTGTATAGAGTGGAAAGCGTCAAAAATTGGCCATTATTTTTTGGTTGTCTGCGAGAAAATTGTTATTTTTGCGAACTATTGAGTCAATGAGTCTCATTTATTAAAGCAACCATCTAAACGTATGTCAAACACCCAATATTATAACGAGATTTTCCGTCATGCCATTGACGATTACCATGTGACCAATGATGTGGACCATCCCATCAGCAATCCCTACGACCGCGACACGCTGGAGAACCGTCTGTATCTGAAATGCTGGATTGACACGGTGCAATGGCATCTGGAAGACATCATCCGCGACCCGCACATCGACCCGCTCGACGCGCTTCAGCTGAAGCGCCGCATAGACCGCAGCAATCAGGACCGTACCGACCTGGTGGAGCAGATAGACAGTTATTTCCTTCACCTATACAGCGATGTGAATGTGCTGCCCGATGCCCGTATCAACACGGAGAGTCCGGCCTGGGCCATCGACCGCCTGTCTATCCTTGCCCTGAAGATATACCACATGCAGGAGCAGGTGGACCGTCAGGATGCCGATGCGGCCCACATCGAGAAGTGCCGCAGCAAGCTTGCTGTGCTGTTGGAGCAGCAGAAAGATCTGAGCACCGCCATCGACCAGTTGCTCGAGGATATCTCGGCTGGCCGGAAATACATGAAGGTGTACAAGCAGATGAAGATGTACAACGACCCCTCCACCAATCCGGTGCTGTATGGCAAGAAAGGCTGACCCCCGTTCGGCCTGTTGTGATGACGTAGAAAAAGAGCTGATGAAGAACAGCCATGTACTGATAGTCCGTTTCTCGGCCATAGGCGATGTGGCCATGTTGGTGCCGGTGGTCTACTCGTTGAGCCAGCAGTACCCCCACTTGCGCATTACGGTGCTGAGCAAGCCCTTTGCCCGTCCGTTTTTTGAGGGGTTGGGGGCCAATGTGGGCTTTATGGAGGCCGACCTGAAAAACGAGTATTCCGGCATAAGGGGTCTGAACGCCCTGTACCGCCGTCTGAAGGCCAAGCACTTCACTGCTGTGGCCGACATGCATGGTGTGCTGCGTTCGAGTTACCTGCGCATGCGGTTCAACCTCGACCGGTTCAAAGTGCGCCATATCGACAAGCACCGCAAGGAGCGCCGCCGCATGGTTTCCACGCACAAGAAGCACCTTGTGCAGCTGCCCACTACGGTGCAGAACTATGCCGATGTGCTGGCGGCGCTCGGCTATCCTGTGAAGTTGGAGTTCACCTCGCTGTTTCCCCCCTCGGGCGGCAACCTGCGGCACCTGCCCCCTGTGATAGGCGAGAAGAAGAATTTCCAGTTGTGGATAGGTGTGGCACCCTTTGCCGCCCACAAGGGCAAGGTTTATCCGCCGGAGAAGATGGAGGCGGTGATAGCCCAGCTGCTCGCGCTGCATCCCAGCTGCCGTATATTCCTCTTCGGTGTGGGCAACGACGAGCGCAAGTATTTCGGTGAGTGGTGTGCCAAGTATCCACGCTGCACCGATGCGTCGGCCGCCGTGGCGGGTCTTCCGCAGGAGCTTATTCTGATGAGCCATCTGGATGTGATGGTGTCGATGGACAGTGCCAATGCCCATCTGGCCTCCATTGTCAATGTGCCGGTGGTGAGTGTATGGGGCGCCACCCATCCCTATGCCGGTTTCCTGGCATGGAACCAGCGCGAGGAGGATGTGGTGCAGGTCGACTTGCCCTGCCGTCCCTGCAGCATCTACGGCAACAAGCCCTGCCATCGTGGCGACTGGGCCTGCATGGAGATGATAAAGCCAGAGATGATTGTGGAAAAGGTGGAGAATGTGTTCAAGAGAGCGCAAAAGCGATAATTTATTATATACCTATTTAAATTTTAAAAAAGAATTTTATCACTATGGCAAAATTTATTTGTGACACCTGCGGTTATGTCTACGACCCCGCAGTAGGCGATCCTGAGAACGGCATAGAGCCCGGTACTGCTTTCGAAGACCTGCCCGAAGACTGGGTGTGCCCTCTTTGTGGTGTGGGTAAGGAAGATTTCTCGGCCGAGTAACCTATCGCGAGAAGAAATAATGCGGGGTGGAAGCTTTCATACTTCCACCCCGCATTTTTTGTTGTCTGTGGTGTTGAATTTCAGGCAAATGGCTCGATGGTGTCGACGGGTGTGGCGTGCACGCACTTCAGGTTCTTCTCCAGTTGTGCCACGCTGCTGGCGCCCACCAGTACGGAGGTCACCCCCTGCTGGTGCAGAATCCAGGCCAGTGCCATCTCGGCCAGCGTCTCATGGCGCTCTGCAGCCATGGTGTTCAGCCGGTTCAGATAGTCGAGCAGTTGGGGAGTGAGGTCCTCGCTGTGGAGCGAGGCCTGTCTCGACATGCGCGAGTCGGCGGGTATGCCGTTGAGATAGCGGTCGGTGAGCAGTCCCTGTGCCAGGGGCGAGAAGGAGATGAAGCCGATGCCGTTCTGATGGCAGTAGTCGAGAATGCCCTCCTCCTGCGGACTGCGGTCGAGCAGGTTGAGTTTGCCCTGGTAGATGAGCAGCGGCACATCGCGCTTGCTCAGATAGGCCTGTGCGGTCTTGAGCGCCTCGAGGGGCCACCGTGAGATACCCACATAGAGCGCCTTGCCGGCCCGTACGATGTCGACGAGAGCCTGCAGGGTCTCCTCGAGCGGTGTATTGGGGTCGTAGCGGTGGCTGTAGAAGAGGTCCACATAGTCCAGGTGCATGCGTTTCAGACTCTGGTCCAGACTGGCCATGAGATACTTGCGCGAGCCCCAGTTGCCATACGGCCCGGGCCACATGTCGTAGCCGGCCTTGGAACTGATGAAGAGTTCATCGCGGTAGGGGCGGAAGTCGTCGTCCATCAGTCGGCCCATGGTCTCCTCGGCGGTGCCGTAGGGCGGACCGTAGTTGTTGGCCAGGTCGAAATGGGTGATACCGTGGTCGAAGGCATAGTGGGTGATGTCGCGGCTGCGCTGGTAGGGGTCCACGGCACCGAAGTTGTGCCAGAAGCCCAGTGATATCTTGGGCAGGAGGACACCGCTTTTTCCGCACCGGCAGAACATTGCCTCCGAGTCGTCGTATCGGTTTTCGGCGGGAGCGTAAATTTTTTTCAGGTTCATAGAGCAGGATTATTGGGTATGACGGGTGATGAGTTGCAACAGTTTTTCCACCGCCTCTTCTTCAGGTATGTTTTTCTCCACGCAAACCTTACCTTTGTAGAGCGATATCTTGCCCCTTCCGGCCCCTACGTAGCCATAGTCGGCATCGGCCATCTCGCCCGGTCCGTTCACGATACAGCCCATGATGCCTATCTTCAGGCCCTTGAGGTGGCTGGTGGCCTCTTTGATGCGTGCTATGGTGGAGCGGAGGTCGTAGAGGGTGCGTCCGCAGCCCGGGCAGCTGATGTATTCGGTCTTGCTCATGCGCAGGCGTGCCGCCTGCAGGATGCCGAAGGCCGTCGTGGTGGTCTCCTCTACGGGCAGGTCGCCGCTGTTCATGAGCCATAGGCCGTCGGCCAACTGGTCTATGAGCAGTGCTCCGGTGTCGAGGGCGGCTTCCAGTTGGAAGTCTTCCTTCTCGCTGGCCTGGTGATGGTAAGCCAGGCAGAAGACGATGGGATTGGTGAGCCCCTGACTCATTATCTCGTGGGCCAGCGCTCTCAGTTCGCCGGTGGGATTGGCATGCTGTGTCACGGCCACCACCACCACCTCAGGATGCTTGCGCAGGCAGGCGGCATATTCTTCGGCCGGAACTCCATATTGCAGCACGAGGAATTTCACGGGTGCCTGTACCGAGGCGATGAACGGCATGGCCTGGTGCGGGAAGATGGGGTAGGTGTCGGGCTGTCCCTGGTAGGCTTGGAAGTCGACGATGTATTTCTGTCCCTCTTTCCTTGTGTCGGGCAGGCGGTTGCCCACGTAGACATAGTCGGGTGGGGTAGGGGTGTCGGCGGTCAGGTCGTTGGTGGCCACCACCACCGGTGTGTTGTCGCCGCCTATGTTGCCGGCCGGCTGTGTGGCGCGTCTTTCCGGGCGCAGGTAGCAGAATGAGGGGCAGGCGTTGCCCGGAATGTACGGATGCCCAGTCCGCCGGCCCACATACTCCACCAGTTTTCTGGCCACGGGAATCTCCGCTTCCGGTTCCTCACTGAGCGACACCCTGATGGTGTCGCCGATGCCGTCGGCCAGCAGGGCTCCGATGCCCACGGCGCTTTTTATGCGTCCGTCTTCGCCGTCGCCGGCCTCGGTCACCCCGAGGTGCAGCGGATAGTGCATGCCGTGGCGTTCCATCTCGTCGACGAGCAGCCGCACCGACCTCACCATCACCACGGTGTTGGAGGCTTTGATGGAGATGACCACATCATCGAAGTGCTCCCTTTGGCAGATACGCAGAAACTCCATGCAGCTCTCCACGATGCCCTCGGGTGTGTCGCCGTAGCGCGACATGATGCGGTCGGAGAGCGACCCGTGGTTCACGCCGATTCGTATGGCGGTGTGGTGCTGCCGGCATATCTGCAGGAACGGCAGGAAGCGTTCCTCTATCTTCTTCAGTTCGGCGGCATATTCCTCATCAGTATACTCCAGGTGGCGGAAGGTGCGAGCCGGGTCTACATAGTTGCCCGGGTTGATTCTCACCTTCTCGGCATAGAGGGCGGCCACATCGGCCACATGGGGGTTGAAGTGCACATCGGCCACGAGCGGTGTCATGATGCCCTGTGCCCGGAGGCCGGCATTGATGAGCCGCAGGTTCTCGGCCTCGCGCACCCCCTGTGTGGTGAGCCTCACATACTCGCCGCCGGCTTCGATGATGCGCCGGGCCTGCGCTATGCACCCCTCGGTGTCGAGGGTGGCCGTGGTGGTCATCGACTGCACGCGTATGGGCCAGGGGCCTCCTAACGGCGTATCCCCGATGTTCACCTCCGACGAGCGTCGCCGCTGGTAATTGAACAGGTCGGTCATGGGTCAGTTGGTCTTAAACTGGTAGTTCTTTATCTCGCCGAGTTGCTCATTGGCCTTCACAATCTTGTTGCGCAACGACAGTTTGTAGTCGTCCAGGCGCTGTGCAATGCCGGTGTCGGCCAGTGCCAGCATCTCGGTGGCCAGGATGGCGGCGTTGAGACCGCCGTTCACCCCTACGGTAGCCACGGGAATGCCGGGAGGCATCTGCACGATGCTGAGCAGGGCGTCGAGACCGTCGAGCATGCCTTTCACGGGCACACCGATGACCGGCAGCGTGGTGCTGGCGGCTATCACGCCGGGCAGTGCGGCCGCCATGCCGGCAGCGGCTATGATTACCTTCACGTTGCGTGCTTTGGCGTTCTTGGCGAAGTCTTCCACGGCGTCAGGTGTGCGGTGTGCCGAGAGGGCGTTCACTTCGAAGGGAATCTGCATTTCTTCGAAGAAGGCCATGGCCTTCTCCATGACGGGCAGGTCGCTTGTGCTGCCCATGATAATACTTACTAAAGGGTTCATCAGTATATTGAGTTTTTAAATATAGAGTACGGAGAAGAAAGCGCACACCACGCCCACGAGGAATCCGCCCACCACCTGCGAGAGTGAGTGCTGCCGCAGTATCATCCGGCTCGACGCCACCAGCCCTCCCACCAGGATGACGAGGCACATCCACCACACGGGGTTGTAGGTGAACAGCCACGAGAGCGCCATGAGAGCGCCGAGCACTCCGCCTATGGCGGCGGTGTGGGTGGATATTTTCCATTTCAGGTTGATGATGGCGCACACCACCTGTATGGTGAGCGACGCCACCACGATGCTGCCTATGATGTGCGGAGCATGGTAGAGGCTGAGCAGGTAGAAGCAGAGGAAATAGCAGAAAAAGGCGATGACGTAGGGTATGAGCCGGCTGTCCTTGCGTGCCAGTTCTATGCGGCTCCATCCCTGGTATTTGCGGTAGTATTTTATCAGCGTGGTGGGCAGCAGCACGGTGATGGTGTATACCATCAGCAGGGTGAAGAGCTTGTAGTTCCACGGCAGGAACTTGAGGTAGCTGAAGGTGCACAGGATAATCAGTCCCACCACGGGCAGGTAGAAGGGATTGAAGATGGCGCTCAGTATTCTGGCGGTGATTATGATGTATCTTTTGCTCATTCTTTTCTGAGGCTGGCTTTGGGTATGCCCATCTGGTCGCGGTATTTGGCGATGGTGCGCCGTGCCAGGTCGTAACCGCGGGCTTTCATCTCTCTTTCCAAGGTGATGTCGCTGAGTGGATGTTTCTTGTCTTCGTGGTCAATGATGTCTTTGAGGGCCAGTTTCATTTTCTTGGTAGAGAGTTCCTCGCCGTTCTCGTTGGTGTACTTGTCGTTGAAGAAGAAGCGCAGGCGGAATATGCCCCAGCGGGTCTGGGCATACTTCTCGTTGGTCACCCTCGATATGGTCGAAATGTCCAGTCCGGTGATCTCGGCGATATCTTTGAGGCGCATGGGCCGCAGGTCGGTTTCGTCGCCGTCTTGGAAGAATCGGTACTGCCACTGTATGATGGCCTTCATGGTCAAGGTCATGGTGCGCTGTCGCTGTTCCAGGGCACTGATGAGCCCACGGGCGCTGTCGATGCCTTTTTTGGCGAAGGCCAGCGCGGAGGGGTTGTTCCGATATTCGCTCAACGACTCCTCGTACGACGGTGCTACGGAGAGTTTGGGCAGGTTGCCGCTGTTGAGCGAGAAGGTCACCTTTCCGCTGTCGTCGGTGTCGACGATGAAGTCGGGTATGATGCGGTTGATGCTGAAACCTTGTGTCTCGCCCAGCGAGGAGCCGGGTTTGGGGTTGAGCCGCCGCAGTTCGGCCTGCAGCTGTTCCTTTTCCTCATCGTCTATTCCAAGTCGTGCCTGTATGCGGCTGACGTGGTTTTTCATGAGGTCGTCGTAGTATTCCTCTATCAAGGTGTGCATGAGTTGCCGCATCCGCCCTTTCTCCTTGCGGTCTATCTGTATGAGCAGGCATTGCTGCAGACTCTGTGCACCGATGCCGGGAGGGTCGAAGCTTTGCAGTATTTTGAGCACGTCGTCCACCTCTTCGGTTGTGGCGTCAATATTCTCATAGACATTCATTTCATCGGCCAGACTCTCTACGCTCTTGCGGAGCAGTCCGTCGCCGTCGAGCGAGCCGATGAGGTAGTTGATGATATCCCTTTGTTTCTCACTGAGTTCGTGCTCACCGATTTGCTCGTTCAGTTTGTCGAGAAACGACTCTGTGTTGCCGAACACCCTTTCCGGGCGGTCGCTATAGTTGTTGCCCACCGGTATGCGGTCCTCGGCATAGGTCATGCTGCTGCTTTCCACCGCGCGGTCGTCGCCCTCCTCCCTGTTGGAGGGCAATGGGGTGTCGCTGCCATAGTCGGCATTGTCGGAGGGGGTGGCCTCGAGAGCCAGATTCTCTATCACCTGGTTTCTCACAAACTCTTCCAGTTGGTTGATAGGCATCTCCGTCACCTGCACATTGAGCATCTGCTGCGGTGTGAGTCTGGTCCGTGCCGACTGTCTTTGTATATTTCTGTTTTCTTGTCTCTGCATGCGATGGTGGTTAAAGCAGTGGTTATTTGAAGTATTCTTTCAGCTGCATGGCATAAGCCGACAGTTTCTCGGGCTGTCCGTTGCCATACTGCTGCCATATTTTCCTGCAGTGTTCGGTCAGGGGCGAGTCGGGCTCCGTGTTGCGCCGCAGGTAGGGGTCGCAATATTGGTATATCTCCATCACGTCGACTATTTCCTTGGGTGTCACGTTCATCAGGCGTGCCAACGCCCCCACTTCCGGTGTGTCTACGACCATGGTGTTGGGGGTGAGGATGAAATACAGGTCGAGGATGATGATGAGCATGATGGGGATGAAGTTTTCCTTCCCTGGTATCGGCTTGAAGAGTGTCTCGAAGGTCTCTTTCACCTCCACGCCCTCATAGAATACCTCGGCATTGTTGAACCCGTTCATGCCTCTGAACAATTTGGCCATGCGCGAGAGTTTGCGCGGATTGTTGGAGAAAGTGTTCCACAGCCGTTCTATGCGTGGGGTATCGAGATTGCGCAGTCTTACCATCTGCCGGTAGATATACTTTGGCGGTATGTGGAGTTCAAGGCTGAGGTCCACCATAGGGCGTGAGTAGAGCGGTTTCACGCCCACCGGCTTTTTGAGGTACAACTGCATGAGCAGAAGCCAGTATTCATCATTCCATTGTATTTTCGATGCCATATCGATTTTACTTTTTCCCTGTTCTATACATTTTGTAGCAAAGATAAGACAAAAAATCGATATTGGGTTAAAAATATGTAAAAATTGGCCTATACTTGCCCTTTTTTGCTTTTTCCTGTGGCCTGTCAATGGTTTTTCAGCCTATTTTCATTCGCACAACCCATGGATGATGTCCTCCAACTGGCTGAAACGGTCGATGAGCCATTCGGTGCCCGCCTCCATGAGTTGTTCTTTGGTGCCGTTTCCGTAGGTCACCCCGATGGTGTGGCAGCAGGCGCGTTTCCCCATCAGCATGTCGAAAGGCGCATCGCCCACCACATAGGTGTTCTCAGGCGCCATGCGGGTGTGCTCCAGTGTCTTTGTCACCATATCGGGCCACGGCTTGGCCCGGGGCACCTCGTCGCCGGCCACGATGAAGGAGATGAGGCTGCTCAGCCCCATCTCGTCGACGAAGGCGGTGAGCGAGGGCCGCGAGCGGCTGCTGGCAATGGTGAGGATGCAGCCCTGCCTGTGCAGGTGCCGGAGTGTTTCCTCTACGTGTGGAAACATTTTCACAACCCCCGGCACATTGTTCTGTTCGAACAGTTTGCGGTAGGTCTGCTCGCACAGATCGCCCGTCTCGTCGCTCATAGGCATCAGTTGGGTGAAGGTCTGCTTCAGCGGCAGTCCTATCATGGCGGCACACTCTTGTGTGCTTTTCATTTCCAGATGCAGGTGCTGCAGTGTCTGCTGCATGGTCTTTACGATGAGTTGCTGGGTGTCGCCGAGGGTGCCGTCGAAGTCGAGGATAATGAGGGGTTTCGTGTGGGTTGTCATGCTGTAATACCGTATGGTGAAGGGTTTTTAGATAGAGTCGGGCAGGATGAATATGTCGTTGCGGGCGGGGCGTCGCGTCTGGAGCGGCACGCACGAGGCGGCCAGTGTGACGGCCACGGTGTTCAGACGGAAGAAGTCTTCCGAGAGATAGGCCGACTGCCCTGAGACGAGGTCCTTGGCTATGAAGAAGCGGTGTCCGGCGCTGTCGTGGCCGATGCCCACCAGCAGGAGGGCCTTGTCGAGCGGGGTTTCAAAGCGGTCGATAGCCTTTTGTCGCACGGCTTGCGTCACACCACTGGCCGCCGATTTCGTCTCAGGGGCTTCGCTGTCGGCATGGCCCTCCCAGCACACGGTGTGTCCACTCCGCAGAGCTTCGGCCACGATGGCGGTAAGTGTGTCGAGGGGCACATTGAGAAAGACATTGCGGTAGCGATTCTGTTTCAGGGGGAGCACGACTTGCTGGCCGAAGGGATACTGGGCCAGCGAGGTGAGCGACAGGTATTCGCCTTCGCGGCATACGCTATGGCCGAACTCAAGAGGGGTGTATTGGCAACCCAGCATGAAGACCGACTGCGGCAGGGGACCTATGCGCTCCTCCATGAGGCGACCGGTAGCCTCCAGCAGCAGGGCGGCTCCCTTGCGCTGCTGCCTGCAGGCATCCGCCTTTTGCTCCACCTCCTTGCAGAGGGGCAGGAAACGGAAGAGGCTGTCGGTATGGTAGGCAGTCTGCAGCATGGCTCCCTGCGTGCGGAGCAGACGCAGAAGGGTGGGCGCCATGCCGGTGAGTCCGATGGTGCACTCCCTGCCCTGATAGTACCTCTCCACGGCCTGCTCTGACAGGAGCGCCTGCACGAAGAAAGCCACCGACAGGCACACCTCGTCGCCGTAGGCGTGGTGCTCGCTCTCTATCATGGCCTTCGCGGCATACAGCCAGTCGAGGTCGGGGTCGGTCTCGTGATTTCTCGGCAGGGAGACATCTACAAGGGTATCCACCGTAAGGGCTGTAGGCTGGTGCGGACCGGCCGACGGCTGTCGGCAGCCGGTCAGCAGGAGCAGGAGGAGTGAAAAAAGGGCAAGATGTCGCATTTGGTTGCAAAAATAGGGAAAATAGATGGAATACGGGAAAAGAGCGGGGAGAAAAATAAGAAGAGAGGGGGACTTTGGCTGCGCCGAAGATAGGCTGCACCTCGGAAATGCTCAAATAAATTTGGCATTTCACTCGGTTTGCACAACTTTGACTGACGTCGAAGATAGGCTGCACCTCGGAAATGCTCAAATAAATTTGGCATTTCACTCGGTTTGCACTATCTTTGCAGGCCATGCAGGAAAAGATTACCGATTATGAGATAATGGCGCCCGTAGGCTCGCACGAGAGTCTGCAGGCCGCTATCCAGGCAGGTGCCGACAGTGTATACTTCGGTATCGGCCAACTCAATATGCGTGCCCACTCGGCCAACGCCTTCACCATCGACGACCTGCGGTTCATCGCTGAGACATGCAGTCGCCACAACATCAAGACCTACCTCACCGTCAACACCATCATCTATGGGGAGGACATCGCCACCATGCACACCATCGTGGATGCCGCCCACGAGGCCGGCATCACCGCCGTCATCGCCTCCGATGTGGCCGTGATGACCTATTGCTGCAGTGTGGGGCAGGAGGTGCATCTCTCCACCCAGCTCAACATCAGCAACATCGAGGCGCTCAGGTTCTATGCCCAGTTTGCCGACGTGGTGGTGCTGGCCCGCGAGCTCAACATGGACCAGGTGGCCGAGATACACCGGCAGATTATCGAGCAGCAGATAAAAGGTCCCGGGGGGCAGCTGGTGCGCATAGAGATGTTCTGCCACGGCGCCCTGTGCATGGCCATCAGCGGCAAGTGCTACATGAGCCTGGCCGATGCAGGCCGCTCGGCCAACCGCGGCGAGTGCATTCAGATATGCCGCCGCTCGTATATCCTGACCGATGCCGAGACGGGCAACCAGATAGAGGTGGACAACAAATACCTGATGAGCCCGAAAGACCTGAAGACGGTGCGTTTCATCGACCGGCTGATGCATTCGGGCGTCAGGGTGTTCAAGATAGAGGGGCGCGCCCGCGGACCCGAATACGTCTACCAGGTGGTGCGCTGTTACAAAGAGGCCATACAGAGCGTGATAGACGGCACCTTCACCGAGGAGAAGAAAGACCAGTGGGACGAGCGGCTGGCCACCGTCTTCAACCGCGGTTTCTGGGACGGCTACTACCAAGGGCAGAAGATGGGCGAATGGAACTCCAACTACGGCAGCAACGCCACCGTGCGCAAGCAGCTGGTTGGCAAGGTGATGAAGTTCTACTCCCGCCTCTCGGTGGCCGAGGTGGCCGTAGAGGCCGCCGAGATAAGCGTGGGCGACCAACTGCTCATCACCGGTCCTACCACCGGCGTGATGTACATCGACGCCACAGAGATACGCTATGAGCTGCAGCCCGTGCAGACCGCCCGCCAGGGCTGGCGTGTTTCGATACCCGTGAGCGGCAAGGTGCGCCCCAACGACAAATTGTTCAAACTGATAAAAACACCTCAACCATGAGCATCAACGAGATACAAGACGAGATTATTGAAGAGTTTACCGAACTCGACGACTGGATGGACCGCTACCAGCTGCTCATTGACCTGGGCAACGACCAGCCGCCTTTCAACAGCCGCTATAAGACCGAGAGCAACCTGATAGACGGCTGTCAGAGCCGCGTGTGGCTGCAGGCCGACTACCGCGACGGCCTCCTCTACTTCAGCGCCGAGAGCGACGCCCTCATCGTGAAGGGCATCATCGCCCTGCTCATCAGGGTGCTGAGCGGCCATACCCCCGACGAGATACTCGGCGCCGACCTCTATTTCATCGAGCAGATAGGACTGCGCGAGCATCTGAGCCCCACCCGCAGCAACGGCCTGCTGGCCATGATGAAGCAGATGCGGCTCTATGCCCTGGCCTTCAAGAGCAAAGGCCATGCGTAAGCTCCGTACCATCGAGATGCGCCGCATCACGGTAGAGGAATTCAAAGCCTCCGACAAACTGCCCCTGGCCGTGGTGCTCGACGATGTGCGCTCCCTCTACAATGTGGGCAGCGTGTTCCGCACGAGCGATGCCTTCCGGGTGGCCCTGGTGTGCCTGTGCGGCATCACCGCCACCCCGCCGCACCCCGAGATACACAAGACGGCGCTCGGCGGCGAGGACAGTGTAGACTGGCGCTACTTCGACACTGCCACCGAGGCGGTGCGGTGGCTGCAGGCCGAAGGCTTCCATGTGCTGGCCATCGAGCAGGTGGAAGGCAGCACCCAGCTGCAGGACTTCCGCGCCGAGGAGGGCCGGCACTATGCCGTGGTGTTCGGCAATGAGGTGAAAGGCATGCACCAGGACACCGTCGACGCCTGCGACGGTTGTCTGGAGATACCGCAGTTTGGCACCAAGCACTCTATGAACGTCTCCGTCACGGCCGGCATCGTGCTGTGGGAGATGTGCCGGCAGATGCGCCTGTAGAAAGAAAGGCCTTCCACCCACTTTCGCTACCATATAATGGCTAATTGTGTGCGAAAGCGAAGAAAAATTTGGCGTTTTCTGATAATTTTTTTATATTCGCACCATAATAATTGATAAATCAACTAAATCAATCACATTATGGTAGCAATCTTATTATTGGTTTTGGGAGTTATACTACTCCTCATCATTATGGTAGCGGTTTACATCTTCAAGACCCAGCGCCAGCTGGTGAATCTTGACGAGCTCTGTAAGAACGCTATGAGCCAGATAGCTGTGCAGCTCAACTCCCGCTGGGATGCCGTGCTGGCACTGGCCAAACTGGCAGGACAATACGCCAAGCATGAGTCGGAGACGATGGTGAAGACCATCGAAGCCCGCCGTCAGGCCCAGGTGAACACCGCCGAGGACGTGATGCAGCAGCAGGGCGAACTCACCCAGATTATGGGCCGCCTCATGGCCATCGGCGAGGCCTATCCCGACCTGAAGGCCAACGACCTCTTTATCAAAGCTCAAGATGGTGTGAACACCTACGAGGAGCATGTGCGCATGAGCCGTATGGTATACAACGACACCGCCACCAAGATGAACCGCATGGTGCGCCAGTGGCCGTCATCGTTTGTGGCTTCTATGCTCAACTTCCGTGAGCGCAGCTATCTTACCGTCGACGAGGAGAAGAAATCCAGTTATCCCAATCTTGATGAAGCATTCGGCAAATAGACTGCTGTGGCTGGCCATAGGGCTGGCCATGATGCTGCCGTTGGCCGCCGACACCACCTTCCAAGATTTGGACATGCTGGTGGAGCTGCAGGACAACGGCGACGCCCGTATCACCGAGGTTCGCAGCATGACCATCGACTCCGAGGTGACGGAGGGCTTTATCGTTATCGGCAATCTCCACGGCAGCCAGATTAAGGACTTCTCGGTGAGCGATGAGACCGGTTATCAGTTTGAGGTCGAGGACTCCTGGGACATACACCGCTCGCGCTTTGAGAAGGAACACCGCTGCGGCATCCTGCCCAAGAGCAACGGCGACTATGAGCTGTGCTGGGGATTCGGTCAGGGCGGCCAGCGTGTATACACTGTCCGCTATACCCTCACCTCGGTGGTGCGCTCCTACAGCGATGCCGACGGTTTCAACTGGAAATTCATAGCCGATCATATCTCCCCCTCGCCCCAGCAGGTGAAGGTGCGGGTGTGCCTGCCCGACTCCGTCCAGCTTCCCAACGAGGAGGCCCTGAAAGCATGGGGCTTCGGTTTCTACGGCGATGTGATGGTGATGGACCGGGAGGTGATAGCCGAGACCGACGGTGAACTGACCCCCGAAGGCCAAGTGATATTGATGCTGCGGCTGGAAAAGGGCGTCCTGCATCCCACCATGCCCATGAGCGGCTCCTTCGACCAGGTGATGAACAGAGCCTTCGAAGGCAGTGACTATGACGGTGCCGAGCTCGCACGGCCCAAGACATTCATGGAGAAAGCCAAAGACATGGCCATCTTTGTGTTTTCCGCCCTGCTCTTTATAGTTCCCCTGCTGCTGGTGGGCTATTGGGCCTGGTGGTCAAGGCGTGAGCGCAAGCGTATGAAGAAAGACCTGCTCTGGTATCGCGACATTCCTATGGACGGCAATCTGGTGTCGGCCAACGCTGTGCTCAAGTGCTACGAACTGAATGCCAACAATAACACCGACCATCTCCTCTCGGCCATGGTGCTCCGGCTGCTGAACGCCAAGGCCCTGCGCATAGAAGAACATTACCTGGAGCCCAGCCGCCTGAAAAAACTGATAGGCGGCGAGGGAAAGGTGCAGCAGTGCATCGTGATAGGCGACTATGACGAGGCCGACAAACGTGTGAACACCCGCCCCATGCGGACACTCTACGAAATCTTCTGCAAGGCTGCGGGCGATGACCAGATTCTGCAGCCCCATGAATTGACGAGATGGTTGTCGAGAAACCAGCAGGAGGTGATGACCTTCCTGAATTCGATAGACAAGAGCATGTCCTACAAAGAAGGGCGGCAGAAGCGGGAGCAGGTGCGCCAAGTGCTGGGCCTGAAGAAATTCCTGAAAGAGTTTACCCTGGCCAATGAGCGCCATCTCTCGGAGGTGGGCCTGTGGAACGACTATCTGATCTATGCCGAGCTCTTCGGCATAGCAGACCAAGTGCGCAAGGATATGGAGAAACTCAACCCGGAGTATCTCAAGATGGACAAGGTGCTGCAGGAGATGAACAACCGCACCGTGCTGCCGGCCTTCACATCGGCCCTCGTGAGCGGTACCCGGTCGGTGCAGAGAGCGCAGTCCCGCTCGTCGGGCGGCGGCGGCCGTTCCTCGTTCGGCGGTGGCGGCGGCTCCTTCGGCGGCGGCTCGGGAGGCGGAGCACGCTGAGCCATCGTCATCGGCCCTGTATACGAAAAACCGCTGTCTGGACACCCAGGCAGCGGTTTTTCGTAGGTTAGGGATATGTCTTATTTCACATACTCGGCAAAGTCGGTCAGGCGCATGTCGCCTTTGCGGGCCAGTGTGTCGTGCAGGGCGAAGGCTGCGGGCAGGTTGTGGCGGGTATGTCCGCCTTTGGCTATCTTCAGATAGTCCCAGAGTAGCTGCTTGTAGTCGGGGTGCACACACTTCTCGATAATCAGCTCGGCACGCTGTGCGGGGCTCTTGGCACGCAGGTCGGCCACACCCTGCTCGGTGACGATGATGTTCACGTCGTGCTCGGAGTGGTCCTGATGGCTCACGAAGGGCACGATGCTGCTGATGAGACCGCCCTTGGCGGTGGAGGGGCAGGTGAAGATGCTCAGGTAAGCGTTGCGCTCGAAGTCGCCCGAACCGCCGATGCCGTTCATCATCTTCACGCCGCTGATATGGGTGGAGTTGGCGTTGCCGTAGAGGTCGCACTCGATGGCGGTGTTGATGGCGATGACACCGAGTCGGCGGATAATCTCAGGACTATTGGAAATCTCGCTCTGACGCAGGGTGAGGTGGTTTTTGAAGTAGTCCATATTGTCGTACACCTGCATGAGGCACTCGTTGCTCACGGTGAGCGAGCAGGCCGAAGCGTCTTTCACGCGGCCGTTGAGCATCATGTCGATGACAGAGTTCTGAATCACCGCAGTGTAAATATTGAAGTCGGGCACGTGCTTGTCGGCACCCAGGGCACCGAGGATGGCGTTGGCGGTGCTGCCCACACCACTCTGCAGCGGCAGGAACTCCTTGGGGATGCGTCCGGCATGGAGCTCGTCGACGAGGAACTCGGCGGTGAGGTAGCCGATGCGGTCGGTCACAGGGTCGCTGTCCTTGAAGGCGCGGGCCTCGTCGGGGATATTGCACTCCACCACACCCACGAGCTTCTCCTTCGGAATGGTCACATAGGGCACACCGATGCGGTCGCCCACCTTGGTGATGGGAATGGGCTGGCGGTAGGGCGGGTCGAGCGGCTCATACACGTCGTGGATGAACTTGGCGTTGGGGTTGTGGAAGGAGTTGAGCTCCAGAATGATATGCTTGGCCAGACGGGCTGCTGTGGGGCTGATGCCGCCGGCAGCGGTAAGATAAGCTTTGTAGAAACCGTCGGCCTCCTCAATGTCGCACACCTCGAGAATAGCCCAGTCGATGTCACCGTAGAAGCCGTAGCGCAGCTCCTGTGCCATGTGGCTCAGGTGAAGGTCGTTGTAGGGAATCTCACCCATGTTCACATGTTTGCGGAAGTCGGGGTTGGTGGTGTAGGGAGCGCGGTATTTGAGAGCCTGTGCATTGGCCAGGTCACCGTCGGTGCTCTGTCCGGTGGAAGC
>R25__coassemble_875_pt1 | contig 16473 bp, 5 predicted proteins | sample R25__metabat2_low_PE_048 | metagenome-assembled genome bin R25 | reverse complement strand
GCACAGGGCAAGCCCGCGGTGACGGAGGTCACCGCAAGGACGTACGACGGATGGGGCAGGCCCGTCGCCGTGGGGACGATTCCCTCCACGGACGAGCTGAGCCGCGTGGACTACTGCGGAAAAATGGTCTACGACCGCGGTGAGCGGAGGCTTCTTCTGGAGAACGGATACGTCACCTTCAATTTGCAGACAAACGCCCCCTCCTACCATTTCTACCTGAGAGACCACCTGGGCAACAACCGGGTGGTGATGGCCGGGGACGGCACCGTGGAGCAGGTGACGCACTACGATCCCTTCGGCGGTGTGATGCGGGAGTCGACGAATCCCGGCCTCCAGCCCTACAAGTACGGCGGCAAGGAGCTGGACCGCACCTCCGGCTTAGATGCATACGACTTCGGGGCCAGGATGTACTTCGCCGACCGGCTGCAGTGGGGGCAGATGGACCCGCTGTGTGAGAAATATTATGATGTGAATCCGTATGGATATTGCGGGAATTATCCAATGAATGCTTTTGATCCTGATGGAAGAAGTAACTACCTCATCAACAAGGATGGAACCATATCAATAATCAAGCCAACAAGTGACGATTTTGATAGATTATATAATGAAAGTAAAGTATCATTTATTACTTTGGATAAAGGGTTTCTTGACCAACTATCTCTTGGCAGAGAAGACTACAAATCCGGCCATTATGCTACAACTAAAAATTTAGAAGACGCATCTATATTCTTTGTTTTTTCTGCAATTAACACGGACGTGGAATGGGGGATGGGAGGATATATGAAAAATGGCACGACTGATTATTTGCTTTACACTTCCCATAGTAATCAAGGTGTCATAAGAACAGACGGTTGCTTTAATTTAAATGATATGTTTGTAAATTTCCATTCTCATCCAAGAAAGAACGGATTAAATAAAGCATCTGGCTATGATAAATACGTAATAGAAAATGGGAAAATACGTAGTTCTGGAGATATAATAATCGCTAATGAAATATATTGTAATTATAAAACAAACCATCCTTCATCTCCATTAGGAGATTATCCGAAATTATACATTTTTAATGCAAAAACTAATGATTTGTTTCGTTATGACCCATCTCATTCATATATCAAGCCTTAGGGGAAACAGCCTCTTGCTTACATTTATTATTTCTATCACATTTTCATTAATGAGTTGCAATGAAGAACAGGTCCTCACGCATTCTCTGTCAAAAAAGCTACAGGATTTTATGACATCATACGATTATCCTGTTTATGGTTTATATTTCATAGAACATGACGACATTATATTTATCACTATTGAAGGAAGCTATACTTATGACAAGTACCTTGTTGACGGCTATTTCTTTCTTGATGAAAAACTAGTGACATACTGTTTTCTGGATAATCGTCGACAAGATAGTATCATTAATGTTGGAAAATCTATTCCATATAGAGATACAATACCTGGATATGAGAGTGACGATCCTTTCGCAAAGAATCGTTTTATATATGAAGCTTCAGAGGAAGTGGTTTATGCCTTAACTCCAAATATGCAATTGGCAGATACATCTGCTGTCGTTTCACTTATTCGTCAAGGAAGGCATGTGAGCGACAACAATGTGATAAGAAACAAACAGATGAATACAGTTTTGAACAATACCATCCAAAATAGTATACAGAATTTGTTTATCATACGTATAAAAGAAATCAACAAGAATCTTTTTTTCTCAATAACTCCCTCTGTGACATATGATAGCAGACATGCCTTAGGCTATTTTTATAGGGATAATTATCCCGTAGTCATATATTCAGACAAGAGTCATGGTGATTTCTCCTCTTTGATAGAGATGGACTCCCTCAAATGCGTTAAGGATGGCATTAAAAATTTAAGAGATTATTACAATGGTATAGTTTTCATCTCAAAAAAGGTATATATGATATCTGGTGACAAAATTGTAGATGTATCAGAAAACCAACTAATAAAAATGTCTTTAGATGTAATGGAAGATTGATTCACTTTATCATGTATCATGAGCAGATAGGTACCAGTTATTCCACCTACAACTACTGGTGCTAGAGTTCAGCGCCCCGGCCGTCGGCGAAATGGAAATCCGAGATTAATCCCGCATACCCACAGCTTGGTAACTGGCTTACCTTTTCAATGTCCTCCAGTCAATTTCCGGCTCCTTAAAATAATTCACATCTGATGTATGGCTTTCCTACGGAAAGAGGGCATACCCGTTCGGACATGCCCTCTTTGGATAGATTGCTCAGGAGGAGTTATCGCACGATAAGGTTGACGGGCTGGCCGCCTACCGTGACGACATACTGACCTGCAGCAGCGGGGACGGACAGGTGGCGCCGGCCCTGGCCTGCAAAGATTTCCTTGCCGTCGGGTGTATAGACCGTAATGGCCTTGCCCTCTGCATGGTCGATGACAATCTGTCCATGTCCGCTTCTAATCTGCGTTTGCGAACCGTCGGCGAAATGGATGGCGGTGAGCACGGCGGCCTCGTTGGAGAGCTGCGACTCGCCGATGGTGTAGCATACGCTCACTTGGTAAACATGCGTGCCGTCTTCTGCCACCGTATCGGTATAGTTGGTCTGGTCCTTGGCGGTCGTGGCCACGCACTGCCCGTCGCGGTAAACCTTGTAGCCATTCACGACGAGCGTGGCCGGACGATAAGTGATGTCGTCGAGCTGGAAGGCCAGACCGTCGACCGTGATGACATGGATGGCGAAATACTTGGTGCCCTCGGGCAGAGGAATATTGTATTCGGTCCATTCCAGTCCGCCCTTCACATCGGGGAAGGTCTCTATGTTGACGAAACTCTCCGGACTGTCATCGGTTGTGGAATACAGCACCTCAAAGGTCTCAGGATAGTTGCTGGCACAGCTCTTAGCGAAGAAATTGATGGTCTGAGCCTCACCGGAGAGCAAGGGCGATATGAGCCAGTCGTCGCTTTGGTCGGCGTAGCTTGGTGAGGGGTCGAAGGCTATCAGGTATTGCACACCGCTGTGGGCGATGAGGAACTTACGTCGGGTAGCTGTCTCAAACTCCTCGTCGGTGGTGTTGAACACCTCAAAGGCCATTTCCTTGCCGGCATTGGGCACCCAGATGTCGGAGTATTGCAGTGTGCCGGCCTTGTCACCGTCGTAGACTTTCCAGTTGCCGATACCGTCCATAATCCAGGGCTCATAGCTCTCAAAGTCATCGGTCACCACTTCGTCGCCCTTCGCCGGAGCGTCCCAGCTAAGCGTCACTTGGTTGCCGGAGGCCTCGGCGATGAGGTTGGTGGCGGTGGGGTAATCGGGCTTTTGCGTGCGCACGCTCACCACATCGGTCATGTTGTTGTCAAGGTTCTGATCATCTGCATAGACGACCTTTGCCTGCAACTGGATATCTCCGTCGATAGTGACGGAGGGAGTGTAGGCAAAGTCGAAGTGCTGGCTCTCGCCCACACCAAGCTGTGTACCCTCGGCAGCAGCTATCTCCTCGCCGTTGGCGGTCAGCACCACCGAGTAGGAGGAAGCGAGCATGCTGCCCATATTCTGCACGTTCATGCTGACGGTGTTCTCTGTGCCGAGCCGCAGAAGGGCAGGTGCCTCCAGGGTGGCCATGAGGTCATGTGCGAGAATGTCGCGCACCTGGATGTTGTCGATGCATACGTTGACGGTCGGGTCGTCGGCGGTGGCACGGAATTTCAGCACCACATAGCGTGCGTCTTTCATCGGCGAGAGGTCGATGTATTCCCTGCGCCAGCCTTCCTCGCCCTCGAGCGTGCCATAGTCGATGGCGCGCAGCAGCTGGTCGTCGTCAGTGGTCTGGCAGCCGAAGACATCGAGCCGCACCTTCTTGCCGGGCTGGGCATAGTAATAGAAGACGAGTCCGGGATTGGCGGCACCGTCGAGAGCGATGCGCCCGGAATTGAGATAACCGCTGTCACCGGCCTCATCGGCAGCGAAGAAGGCACATCCGCCGTCGCCATCTTGTGCATTGAGGTAGGTCACTACCCATGAGCCGCGGCTGTCGCCCTCGAGCCACCACAACTTGTCTTCCAGTCCGCCGTTGGCGAAGGAGGCGGTGAAAGGCAGGGTGTAGGGAGTGCCGGCCACCATGCGCGCCGAGACATCGGCATAACCCTCACCGCCCGCGCTCGTGGCCGAGACGTAGTAGTAAAGCACATACTGTTTGCCGGTGAGCTGCGCACTCCGGTCGGTATAGTCCATGGTGCTGATGTTGCGTACCAGCGAGTTGCCATTGCGGTCGTAGACATTGTATTTCAAGTCGGAGGGTATCACATAACCTCCGTGGATGCCCTCTTCGCCGGGGGCCTGCCAACTGACGGTCACGTCGTTGCCGTTGTCGGCCAGACGGATGTCGAGGGGCTCGAGGGGCTCGTCGATACCAATCCATGCGGCTTTGACGGCTTCCTCGCCGGCACCCTCGCTGTTGTAGGCGATGATGCGGTAGCGGTTGGCGCCATTGGGCATACCTTCGTCGGTCAGGGTAAGGGCGGCACCGGGTGCGGTGGCGCCGAACTCCTTGATGAGGGTCTCGCCGCGCCATACCTCAATACGGTCGATGCTGCCAAGTGTCTCGCCACGGAACGTCTGGGTAGGAGCCACAAAGGCGATGGTGGCCTGAAGCGCGCCGAGCGGTGCCGGGGTGACGACGATGTCGGTGGCGGCGGCCGGTGCTGTGAACTTGGTGCCCTCGATGATGTAGATGTCATCGACGGTGATGTATCCTTGGTCGGCATCGCTCAGCGCATGGATGGCCATGCGGTAGTTGCCCGGCTCCTCCACGGTGATTTCCTCTTCATAGTCGATGTCGTCGGTATTGTTGAACTCCTCCGGAGCGAGCAGCACGTCCATCTTCGTGGGGTCATCGCCCTGACCGAAGTTCACGCCGATACGCTCCATCTTCGAGTCGTCGGAGGCATTGAACTTGAATCCTACCTTATAGGTGCGGTCATTCTGTAGCCGCACGTTGGGTGTAATCAGCCAGTCGTCGGCAGCTTGCTCTTCGCCATAGTAGCGCACACGGCCGTAGGCAAACTCCCAAGTGTTGTTGTCCTTGTTGCTGTCGAGCACGGTATAGAGGTCAAAACCGCTCCGCTGGGCGAAGTCTTCGTGATAGGGCGGTGTGAGCGCACCGCCGGCAGTCACGGAGTTGGAACGTCCGCTTTTGCCTTTCTGACTGCCGTTGACGGCGGTCACCTCATAGTAGTACACGGTCATGTCGGTTTCGGGCAGCACCTCGGTGAAGGTGGTGGCGTGGAGGCCTTCAGCCACGGCGACGGCATCAGGATAGCGCACCACATTGTAAGTGAGGAGCGACGGGTCGACGTATCCCTCATGCTGGCCTGTGGCCGGGGCATCCCATGTGAGGGTGGCCTGAAGGGTTTCCTGGTCGATAGTGAGAATGATATTGGAGGGAGCCACAGGGGCATCGGCGCCTATCCATGCCGTGAGGTGGCTGGCGGGACTGGAACCGGCCTCGTTGGCAACGACCACGCTGATGTCGTTTTCCCCGTTCTGAAGACTAACCTCCTGGCTTACGTTCTCGCCGGGCTCTGCCGTTCCGGAGGCTACTTCCTCGCTGTTGGCGTAGATGGTGTAGGTGAGCCCACCTTCGAGTTGCTCTCCGGCATAGGTCTCTGTGGGAGCGGTGAAGGTGACCAGGCCTGTGGTCTGTCCCTCACTGAATTGCACGGCCAGACCTTCGACGGCGGCAGGGGCATCGTCTTCGGCTTCAGGGGCTTTCACCCACATGCCAACGATTTCCTCACCGTCTTCAAATTCTGCCACGAGCGTGGCTTCACCTGTTTCGGTGTCCACCTCATAGAGAGCGGATGTTCCGTCTTCCAGCTGGGCGGCCCAATACAGCAGGCCGGTCTTGCTGTCGAAGGCCGCGCTCTGCAAGTAGTTGGCGGGGGTCACGCCCAACTCGCCCACTTCTTCGGCGTCACCGGTGTCGACGTCCATCAGATAGAGCACGCCGTCGAGTCCAATGCCGTATACATCGCCGTCGTCATTGGAGGCGAGGGCCATGATTTTCGTATCGAGCGCGCTTCCTGTGTTGTAGCGGTAGCCGCCCATCTCCTCAATGTCAATCTGGTCGAAGATATAGCCGTCTTCATCGTCGCTCCAGAAGATGCCATATACGGCATCTTCCACGGCATTGTAGGTCAGGGTCACCGCCACGAAGTCCTCGTCGCCTTCTTCCTCGGTCACCATCTCCCAGGTGTCCATATCGTATTGGTAGAAAGTGATATACTGCTCATCGTCGTAGGTGTAGTGATTCACAAAACTGTAGATGCCGTCTTTGATGTAGGCACCGCCATTGGCATAGAGATTGTTGTCGATGGCGATGTCTTGCGAGGTGACAGCACCGTCTGCCGCCGTAAAGGAGTAGATACCGTACGGACGGGGGAGAAAGTCGGGCATCTGTTCCCATGACCGGCAGTAGATGAGGCTGCCGCAGATGGTGGTGCCGGCAGGGGTCTTGTAGAGCCGGCGCTGCTGTGGAATATTGGGCAACATGTAGTGGGGTGTCCTGACACCGGGCCGCATCAGCGGATTGGCCGATTTCCCTCCACGTATGGGCGTAAGGTGTTTGTTCACTTTTCGTGCGTCGTGATGATGTACGAATGATTGGGTCTTTGCATAGCCGGGAGCTGTTTTCACCGTCTCCTGTGCATGAACATGTGCGGGGAACACTATGGCAACCGATAGCACTGCCCCTAACAACTTGTTAAGTTTCATGAAAAGGTTTAGCTTATGTTTTTCCAAAAATTAGTGCAAAGGTAGTGCAATGCGGGCAAAAAGCAAAAAAATTAATTGGAAATATTGCAAACTTTTTCTATACATATACACTTTGCTTTCACGGGCCTTTGCTAAGAAAAAGCCCCTCCTATTCGCATATTTCGGAAAAAAGAACTATTTTTGTAGCAACGAACAGACGACTGGTTTCTTTCTACACAACAACGGCTACAACCCATGAAGAAAACGGCATTACTCCTCATAGTGACATTACTGTCTCTTTTGTCGCGGGCTCAAGAAAACCTCATCTTCACGTCCTACTCCGCCAACCATGGACTGAAGGCCAAGAATACGATGGACATCCTGCAAGACCACAAGGGAATGATGTGGCTGGCCACATGGGATGGGTTGTACAAGTTCGACGGGTATACTTTCTATAACTACAAATCGAAGCCCGGCGACGGCGTCACCCTCTCAAGCAACCGGTTCGACCGCCTTCAGGAAGGCACCGACGGCACCATCTGGATAAGGGGTTACGACGACCAGACCTATGCCTTCAGTCCCACCTTCGCACGTTTTCTCTCCCTTCCCGTCGCCTGTTATGGAACAACAAGTTTTTTCCCCATCGGCCAGCATGATGTGCTCATCAAGACCGAAGGGAACCAGTTGATACATGCCTGGACGGACACCCTTTTTACCAAACTATACAGCAATGACATCACCCGAGGCAAAAACATACACACCAATATGGTGATGGTTGATGCCAAACGCCGCATCTGGGTAATGACACGCGATGGCCTGTATACGCTCGAGAAAGACTATCAGCTGAAGACCATCCAGCAAAAAGGCAACTACATGAATGCCCTCGAAGAAGGCGGCCAAATCTATTTCGGCTGCGGAAACGGACAAGTAAAAGTGCTTTCTGACAACCGGTGGAGCACCATCGACTTAGGATGCTCAAGCAATGTGACGAGTATCGCCAAACCCGGAGAGTGGCTCATAGCCTTCGGCACCGACGGTGACGGTATTTACCTCTACAACACGCTCAACCATGAAATCCTCCACTACTGCCATGCCAACTCGCTCGGTATTGTGAACGATGACATACGCTTCGTACAGGCCGACAGCCACGGCGACCTGTGGGCTGACATGCGCAACGGCGGTCTCGCCTACATGAAAGCAGGGAGTGGTGTATTCAAGAACATGAGACTGTATGACAAGTACGGCAATACCATCGACGTGGTGGCACGCAGCATCATCGTAGAAGACAAAGACGGAGAAGTATGGGTGTCGCCAGGAGGAACCGGTTTAGCCCGTCTGGACCGTGAGAGCGGCGAACTGGAAACGATATGCGACGAAGCGCCCACCTACTGGAGCAAGGAGACCAATCTGGCCAGTCTTTATGCCGACCATCAGGGTAATGTGTGGTACTGTGCCAAAAACATCGGACTGCGCAAAGTAACAGTGCAGGACAATCTCTTCAAGACACTTGCCACCAGCGACAATGACTATGAAAACAACGTGAGAGGCATGGCTCAAGACCGCACAGGCCGTATCTGGACAGGCAACAAAGGCGGCACGGTGCGTATCTACGACAGCGGCATGCGCTTTCTTGGAAGCCTTCGGGCCGACGGCAGCGTCACAATGGGCCGTGGAGACGATTTGGGGAAAATCTACTGCTTCTGCGAAGACCACGCAGGAAACATGTGGATAGGCACCAAAGGCAACGGACTTTTCAAAGCTACGCCGCAACCCGACAGAAGAAACTTCCGGCTGACGCACTACAAGCACGATGCCAAGAACAAGCTGAGTCTGAGCGACGACAATATCTTCAGCCTCCATGAGGACGTACGCCACCGCCTATGGGTGGCTACCTACGGCGGGGGGCCCAACTACATGGATCTGAACAATCCCGGTGAGGAGCAATTCATCAATTTCCACAACCGTCTGGGCAAATACCCCGCCGATGCCTGTGGACGGGTGCGCTACATAACAAGCGACAAGAAAGGCAACGTGTGGATATGCACAACCGGCGGTCTGGTGTTCACCAACGGGAAGCAAGAAGGCAAGGGCATGCTGTTCACCCGCTTCACCCGCAACGCCAACGACCTGCAGTCACTGAGCTACAACGATGTACACATGGCCTACATCTCAAAGGCAGGACATCTTTATGTATGCACCAACGGTGGCGGATTCCAGAAAATGCTGAGCATGAACGACGGCAAAATAAAAATGCAGTCGTATACCCAGACAGAAGGCTTGGGCAGCGACGTGGTGCTGTCTGTGACCGAAGATACGCATGGAAACCTGTGGATAGGCACAGAGGAGAGTGTATCGAAATACTACCCCGAAGACGGCAAGATAGAAACATTCTCCATTGATATCGTACCGCACCGTGTGACAATCGGCGAGGGGGCTTCCATGACCACCGCCGACGGTCATATCTGCCTGCCCACCTATGGCAGCGGCATGCTCTGCTTCAATCCCGACGACCTGAAGGCCAGCGAATATGTGCCTCACATCGTCTTCACACGGTTCATGCAGGAGATGAAGACCGTCACTCCCAGTACGAACAGTATTCTGAGCACCGACATCGACGAGGCAAGCACTATCCGGCTCCCTCATGACAAAAACAGTTTCTCCATCGAATTCTCCGCCATCGACTACCGTTTCCCCGACAAAGTGGAGTATGCCTACCGGCTCAAGGGCTTTGAAGACAACTGGATTATGAGCGGCACACAGCGTATAGCCACCTACACCAACCTGCCCAAAGGAAAATACACCTTGCAGGTACGTTCCACCAACAGCGACCGTGTGTGGGTGGACAACATGCGGACACTCAACATCGAAGTGCTCCCGTCGTTCTGGGAGACGCCCTGGGCTTACTTGCTCTATACCCTTGCCCTGCTGCTGCTCATCCTGCTCACTTCCTACCTGCTCACCACCTTTTACCGGCTACGTGAAAAAGTGACCACGGAACAACAAATCAGCGACTTGAAAGTACGTTTCTTCACCTATATCTCACATGAGCTGCGCACACCGCTCACGCTGATACATGGTTTCATGGAACAAATTCTGAACCGCCACGACCTGGACGAGAAACTACGGTCGCAACTATCTGTGGTAGGCGACAACACCCACCGTATGCTGCAACTCACCAACCAGATACTCGACCTGCACAAGATAGAGAGCGACAAGATGCATATGCGGGTGAGCCGGATTGACCTGGTGCCATTCGTGAAAAGCGTGATGGACAATTTCGACAATATCGCGCTCGACCACCAGACCGACTACCGCTTTGAGTGCAGAGAGCAGCAATTGCTGCTGTGGGCCGACAGTGACAAGCTCGACAAGATTGTGTTCAATCTGGTTAGCAATGCCTTCAAATATACGCCCATCGGCAAAATGATAAAAGTGAGCGTAGAGAGCCATGGCGACATGGCTGTTATCAAGGTAGCCGACCAAGGGGTGGGTATCAGCAAGGACAACCAGCTGCAGCTCTTCAAAATGTTCAGCAATCACATGAGTGAAAACATCCACGGCATGCCCAGCTCGGGGGTTGGGCTGTCGCTCGTCAAGGAGCTGGTGTCGCTGCATGGCGGGGCTATCGAGGTTGAGAGTGAACCAGGCCGGGGAAGTGTCTTCACCGTAACACTACCCCGCGACCGCGAACATTTCTCAGGCGATGTGGAATTTATCATGAGCGACGGCATGGCCATCCAAACCGGCAGCCGCCGTTCTCAAGAAGCGGCAGCTGAAACCCCGCCCGAAGGCGACGGCATATACACCGTGCTCATTGTGGAAGACAACGACGAGATGCGCTACCTGCTCTCCACTATCCTGATAAACCATTACCGCTTGCTGGAAGCAGAGAACGGCGAAGTGGGACTGGCGATGTCCCGGCAGCATGTGCCGGATATCATCATCAGCGATATCATGATGCCGGTGATGGACGGTCACGAACTGCTGCGCCAACTGCGTGCATCGGATGAGACCAACCACATACCCGTGGTAATGCTCACCGCCGTTAGCAACGACGAGAGCAAGATTGAAAGTATGCGTACCGGAGCAGAGAGCTATATCGTGAAACCTTTCAATTCGGAACTTCTCAAAGCCCGTGTGGCCAATCTGCTGGAGGAGCGCCGACGTCTGCAGGCCTACTGGCGCAAGAGGTTCTCCTCGCCGACGGCCGAGAGCGGCACCGACATACCGCGCAATATGCCGGCTGCCGATGTGCTCTTCCTCGAGCGACTTGACAATGCAGTAAACCGCAACATGGACAACGGCGACTTCAGCGTCGACGACCTGGCCGCACTGCTCCACATGAGCCGCTCGGTGCTGTTCAAGAAGATGAAGGCCATGACGGGCATGTCGCCCAATGAATACATCAAGAGCGTCCGCATGGAATATGCTGCCCAACTGATAAGGCGCGGTGAATACACCATCACCGAAATCACCTACATGGTAGGCATCAACGACCCGCACTACTTCAGCAACTGTTTCAAGCGGCAGTTCGGTCTTTCCCCCACCGAATACCGCAAACAGACCGGACACGACAGGAGTTAGGCTTTGCTCATGCCGAGCGTAACCAACAAGGGGTGCAGACATCACTGCCTGCACCCCTTAAAAAATAATAACCAAATTTTACGAATCCAAAATATACTGTTATGTCAAGATGAACCGTGGGGATTACTGCTCCTGACGGAATCCGTAGCCATTGGTGATGCCCGAGGTGGTAAGGGTGTTGTAGGTGAAGGGCAACAGATAGATGGGAGGATTCTTGGCGGCATAGTCGGCATCAGAGTAGCCGGCAAGCAGCTTGGTGGCATAGGAGTCTTTATAGGCAGGCATGTCGACAGCCCAGTTGGTCTGCACATATCCGTCGGCCTCGAGTGCCTGTGCCTCAGCACTGCCCGGAGCGATATACTTGAAGAGGCCCTTGATGGCCGTATTGGTCTCGTTCACACCAGCCACCTTGGCTATCACGCTGCCCCAGTCGTCGTGCTGACCGCGCCAGCCGGGATAGAGCACGGGATCGTCTTCCTTGCCGGCAGGTGTCTGGGCGGTAAGCCGGTAGCCGTAGAGGGCACGGCCGTCCACCTGCTTGGTCCACACATAGGCGGGGAGCTGGTTGCCATTGTCGAAGGTGTAGTAACCGTTCTTCTCCACGCCTTCAACAATCTCGGTCATTATCTTTCGGTCATCGACACAGGCTTTGGGCAACTTGCCGGTACGTATCAGGTCGAAACGGCGCACGCCCTCGCCCAGGAATTCAAACGCGCGGTCCATGATGACGGCATCGTAAACAGAACCGCACTTGGTGATAAACCGGTCGAAATTAGGATCCACACCGCCGCGGAAGTTGCGGTTGTGAACGATGGCGAGATATTTGCGGCCATTGGCATCGTCGCCCAGGGCGGCGCACACCTCGGCCAGCATGAGATAAATATCGGAGATTCGCATGTAGGAGACGTTGATGCCGGAGGTGCCGTAGGAAAGGGTGTTGGGTGCCTGCAGACGGTTCCAGTCCCACTTGTTGGTGGCGGGACCGCAGCCACGTCCCCAGTCAGAACGGTTGAACGACTGTATTTCCTCATGTCCTTGACCGTCGCTGCCGGTCACTGTGGCCGATGCGTCGCGGCGCATGTCATTGGGGTCGTAGGCTCCATAGTAGAACCAGGCCTGCACACGGTCCTGCCCGCAGCCCACACAGGGTGCGTCGCCGTTGCCGCCACGCGAGGGACGTCCGATATAGGCAGGGCGCTGTCCGCCGTTGTTGAATTCCATCGGAATCTCATACACCGACTCATCGGCCAGGATGTCAGACACACCGCAATGCATCTGTGCGAAAGTATACTGGAATGGATTGCCATACTCCTGTCCGGCGCTGCCTTTGGCACGCGGGTCGGTCAGGTGCAGCTGGATGCTGCCGTGATTGTCGACAGCTGCCTGCAGATACTGCTTGGCAATGTTGAACCAGTCGCGCCAGTCGGCACGGCGGCCGTAGATGGCATGGTTTTTCTCCACACTCCAGTCTTCAAAGCTGAGCACTTTGCCGTTGCCGTCTACATAAAAGTCGGCGCCAAGGTCGGTACGGCGGGTGGTATAACCGCCATTGTAGAGGCACATGCGGCCGATGAGGCCCTGCACATAGGTACGGTTCATCACATCGGCACGGTGGTTGCCCTCGCCCACTCTATACATGTGGGGTTCCACCTCACGGAGTTTCTGGATGTGATAGTCCATGATGGCGAAACGTGAGGTGAGGCCTTCAGCGGCCTCGCCGGTCTTCAAGGCGTGGGGCACATCGCCGTACCAGCGGAAGAGTTCCCAATAGCAGGTGGCACGTAGGGCAACGGCCTGTCCGTAGATGTCCGACATGGCGTTGGGCTCACCGCTCATGATTTGTGCGAAATCGTCTTTTTCCTCAAAGGCATTGATGAGAGAGTTGCACACGGCGATGGTAGAATAGAGCATGCCGAACACCTCGGTGCCCTCACCGGCATTGATGTTGTACTTGTCGGTGCCGCTGGGATAAAAAGTCTTCTCCTGGCATCCTGCACTGCCCTCACTGTAGGTGTCCTGGGCATCCTCAATATCGGAGCCCCAGATGGGTGTCCAGAAGAATCCTACAGAATGGAGGCTCTGGTTGTTGTGCAATGTCTGATAGCCATAATAAAGGGCGTTGCGGGCCGACTCTTCATTGGAGAACACGAAATCCTTGTCTACCACGCTGGGCGAGGTGGTCTCCAGACTGTCGGTGCATCCCACCGCTGCCAGAAGGGCTGCAGCGGCCATGGCTTTGAATATGTATTTTTTCATAATCGTGCTATTTTATTCTTGTGAAACATAAAACTTAGAAAGTGATATTGGCACCGAGGGTGAAAGTACGCGCTCTGGGATAGGCACCCCAGTCCATGTTGAGCGTGGGGAATATCTGCAGGTCGCTGAGGAAGCCTGAGCGGCCGTTGGTATTGGCATTGACCTCCGGGTCAACACCGGAGTAGCCGGTGATGGTGAAGAGGTTGCTGGCCGTGAAGTAGACCCTGAGGTTGGAGATATGGATCTTTTTAATCACACTCTTGGGCAGGGTGTAGCCCAGGGTGAGCGTCTGAAGGCGCAGGTAGGATGCATCCTCCAGGAACTCATCGGTCACGATGCCGTTCTGATGGTAGGCCAGCGCATACTTGGCATTGGCGTTGAGGGCTTTCAGCTCAGAGGGTTCCGTCACGGCATAGAGTTCACCGGAGGAATTCACATTGTAGCATTTGAAGGTCTCTGCCACATGGGCCAGTTTCTGTGCCGTAAGGCCGGTATACTCGCCGCCGGAGAGGTTGTCCATGGCCACGGCATTGTAGATCTTGCCGCCAAGCACCCAGTTGAAGTTAGCCGAGAGGTCCCAATCCTTGTATTGGAAGTTGAGTGCGAAACTGCCTGTATTGCGCGGCATCACCTCACCGAGGTCGGTGGCATCGTCCTCCGTCACACGTCCGTCGCCGTCCACATCCTTGAATTTGGCTGCGCCGGGGAATGCGGTCTGACCTTTGGGTATGTCGAAGGGATTCAGGTAGTTGGCGCCAATGCTGCGGTCGAAGTCGGCCACACCGTCTTTCAGCACATACTGTCCGTTGGTGTAGTTGAAGTCGTCGACGGTATAGAAGCCGTCCGACTTGAAGCCTCTCACGATGCCCACCGCTCTTCCTTCGAGAAGCATGTAGTCGTTCTTCGGCATGAGGGCCGACGAGGCCCAGTAGGAGGAGTAGAGATAGTTGTCGGCATTGGTGAGTTCATCAATCTTGTTGCGGTTGTAGTTGTAGATGGCGCTCACGTTGAAACGGAAGTCCTTGGTGCGTACCACATCCACATTGACAGAGAGTTCGAATCCTTTGTTCGAGGTCTTGCCGAAGTTCTGATACTGATAGGAATAGCCGGTGGTGTTGTCGATGGGCACAGCCATGAGCAGGTCCTTGGTGGTGTTCCAGTAGAACTCGAGCGAGCCGTTGATGCGTCCGTCGAGGAAACCGTAGTCGATACCGAAGTTGCGCGACACGGTGGTCTCCCATTTCAGGTCATTGTTGGCCAGCAGTCCGTCGGGGCGGTAATAGGGGGTCTTGTTGCCGTCTATCACCACATTGTTGGTGTTGGCACTGGTGGTGCTCCAGGTTTCCCTCCAGAGGTCGGAGCTGATATTGTCGGTACCAGACGTACCGAGCGAGAGGCGCAGTTTCAGGTTGGAGAGCCAGTCTTTGGTACCCTCCATGAAAGGTTCCTCGCTCAGACGCCACGCGATAGCGGCAGCGGGGAAATAACCCCATCGGTGATTGGGAGCGAACTTCGAGCTACCGTCGGCACGCATGGTGGCGGTGAAGAGGTAGCGGTCGAGGAGTGTGTAGTTGAACCGTCCGAAGAACGAAACGGTACGCGAAGGCACCCCGATGGAGTTGAAAGCGGAGAAGGAGCGCGATGCGGTATGTATCATGCCCATCACGGTGTTGAAGTCGGCATTGTCGGGATAGCCGTTGCCGGAGAGTTGTGTCGACTCCGATTTGTTCTCTATCCACTCATGTCCGGCCATGATGCCGAAGGAGTGGATGTCGGCCACGCTGAAGTTGTAGTTCAGGGTGTTGAGCCAACGCAGGCCCTTACCGGTGCCGCGGGTCAGTGTGGCGCGCTTCTCACCGTTGGTATAGCCGTTCTCATAATATTGGTAGGTCGAGGTGTTGCGGCTCATCGAGATTTCCGTGCGTGCGGTGAGCCCGTTGACGATTTCCCATGCCAGAGCGGCGCTGCCCCTCAGGTTGCGGCGCTTGTTGAGGGTGGTGAGGTCGTTCACTAGTTCAACGGGATTGTGGGCATCATCGATGTTCTGTACACCGAAACTGAGTCCGGACACATCGGAATAGCTCACACCGCCCAGCGGATTGTCGATGGGTTTGTACTTATAAGCGCCGGAGATTTCAGAACCGCGTCCGTTCATCACGCTCTCCCGTCCGTTCACTTTCGACTCTGTGTAGCGAATGTCGAAGTCGAGGTTCAGGTTGCTGAGCAGCTGCTGCTGCAGTTTGAGCGAAGCGGCCAGTTTCTCCACGTCGGAGTTGATCTTGATACCCTGGTCGTCGATGTAGTTCACATTGGCCACGAAGTGTGTCTTCTCGTTACCGCCGTTCACCGACACATTGTGGCTCTGGGTCCATGCAGTGCGCAGCAGGTCGTCGGTGTAGTCATGGGTCTTCATATTGGCATATTCGGCATAGTGGTTGCCGTATTTGCTACCCAGACCGAAGTATTTGGCCACAGCATCGCCGGTGGCCTGGCCGCGGGATGTTCCATAACCCCAGTGGAAGAACACATAGTCCTGAGCGGAGAGGGTCTCCAGGGTCTTGGCCACATGCTTCATCTGTCCGTACACGTCGTACGACACCTTTACCTTTCCGCCTTCTGCTTTCTTGGTGGTCACGAGGATGACGCCATTGGCACCGCGGGCACCGTAGATGGCGGTGGAGGAGGCGTCTTTCAGCACGTCGATACTCTCAATCTCAGAGGCGGGTATGTCGCTTATTGACGAAACGGGAAAACCGTCGACCACAAAAAGCGGGTCGTTGCTTTGTGTGATGGAGCCGCCGCCGCGCACACGTATGGAGATATTGGCATCAGGACGTCCGTCGCCCTGAGCGGAGAGGGTCTCCAGGGTCTTGGCCACATGCTTCATCTGTCCGTACAC
>R25__coassemble_819_pt1 | contig 17120 bp, 10 predicted proteins | sample R25__metabat2_low_PE_048 | metagenome-assembled genome bin R25 | reverse complement strand
CTCCTGGGCGGGTATGCACCCTTTCAGCACATAGCGGTCGCGCGCACTGTCGTAGGTGGCGAAGGAGTGCATGAAGGCGGCCGTCTCCTCCACCAGCGGGCCGAACTTGGCTACGAGGCGCTGACGGTCGTCCTCGCCGGCGGCGCGGTAGAGCAGCTCCGCCAGATAGATGAGGTGCGGCTGCTGCCAGATGAGGAAGCTGCCCACCTTGGAGGGTGCCTCGGTGGCGCTGGGGTCGGTCATCTTCATCCAGCGCAGGCCCTTGAATCCCTGCCGGCGTGCTATCTCGCGAGCCTTGGGTGCCGCCTGGAAGTACCAGTCGAGGGTGTGCTCCAGCAGTTCGGGATGTCCCCAGAGGGCAAACTGCGCCTGGTGCCACCATATCATCTCGAGGTGGAATTTTCCGAACCATGAGTTGTAGGTGAGTCCGGTCTCCTGCGGCGGGGTGTCGCCGGCGTCGTTCACAGCCAGGAGATACTGGCTCAGCACGATGCGGCGCTCCAGTTCGGGCGCACGGGGGTCGGTGCAGTGGCCGAAGTCGATGATGCCGCCCTGCAGCCAGTAGTCACGCCAGTGCTCGGCCGATGCCTCTGCCACCTCGTCGAAGGTGAGCGGCTTGTCGCCGTGTCCCTTGTCGGGAAGGAACTCGCAGGTCAGGGCCACGCTCCGGTCGGTGCAGGTCCACTCCTGCATGTTCCACAGCGGATGCTCGCCGCACAGGTTCACATAGTGGTGGTTGCCCTCCCAGTGCAGGGCCACATAGTAGTCGGCCTCGTCGAAGCGCGACTTACCGTCGAGCACCCGCTTCAGCGTGTCGCAGTCGGCGCTGCTCCGGCCTTCGAAGCTGCTCATGTTCTTCTCCCATTCCTCCCAGTTGCACGCATCGTCGCTGTGCTGGCCGGTGGGGTAGGGAAACTGCAGGCGTATGGTCTTGGGGCCGTCGGCCTCTATGCGTACGGCCACCATGTCGCGGGTGGGGTGGCACACGGTCTGCACGTGGTAGGCTACGCCCTCGTAGGTGAATCGGCTGTCTATGATGCCTGTCCACAGGTTGAGCACCTGCTCTATGCCGGTCACCCGTGCGGGGTCGGCGAGTCCGAGGCCCAGGCATCCCAGGTGCAGTCGGTGCGGGTTCTGCCGGTACCATTCAGAAGCCCCCTTGGCACGTCCCTCCTCCTTGAACTGCGTGGCGTAGAGTTCCTGATGGCCGTGGCCGAAGTCGAAAGCTTTCAGCGCCTCCTCCGGCCGGTACTGCTCCGGGTTGTCGAAAGAGTGCCATCCCCAGTCGCTCATGGTGCCCAGGGGCACCCCCTTGGCATAGGCCGTGGGAAAGGTCTGCAGGCCGGTGGCGTCGACGGTGAAGGCGAAGCCTCCGTTGCCCACGGTGAGCGAGGAGAGCGAGTCCATGCTTTTTACGAACGGGTTGTTGCGTATCACCACCGCCTTGCGGTCTATGGGCTGTGCCTGTGAGAGCGCCGCGGCGAGGCATAAAAGGAGTAGCAGACAGGTTCTTTTCATGATGGTTGTTGACTATGTGTGGCAAACTTAGCGAAAAAAAACGGAAAACGGGCCTTTTCTGCCTTTTTTTGTCTAATTTTGCCGCCAAAAATTATCGTGTATGTCCAAACAGATACTTCTTATCAATGATATGGCGGGTTATGGCAAGGTGGCCACGGCTGCCATGCTGCCCATTCTCTCTTATATGGGACTGCCCGTCTACAACCTGCCCACGGCGCTTGTGTCGAACACACTCGACTATGGCAAGTTCAACATTTTGGACACTACCGACTATATCACGGGCGTTTTTCCTGTGTGGAAGGAACTGGGCTTCCGCTTCGACGCCATCGCCACGGGATTCATCGTGTCGGAGCGTCAGGCACGCATCGTGGCCGACTACTGCATGGAGCAGGCCTCGCAAGGCACCACGGTGTTTGTAGACCCCATCATGGGCGATGAGGGCCACCTGTACAATGGCGTGACCCCCGCCACCATCAACAGCATGCGCGAGATGGTGGCCGTGGCCCATCTCACCTATCCCAACTATACCGAAGCCTGCTATCTTACCGACACCCCCTACCGTGAAGACGGCGTGGACGCCGCGGGGGCCCGCACGCTCATCGACCAGCTGCGTCGCATCGGCGCCCGTTCGGTGCTCGTCACCAGCATCCGTGTCGACGGCCAGACCTCCGTGGTGGGATACCATGCCGATGAGGATGCCTACTTCGCACTGCCCTATGAGGAGATACCGGTTCATTTCCCCGGCACCGGCGACATCTTCTCGGCGGTGCTTATCGGCCATCTGCTCAACGGCGTGCAGCTGCAGCCTGCCACCCGCCGTGCCATGGATGCCGTGGCCCAGCTCATAGAGAAGAACAAGGACAATGCCGACAAGAACCGTGGCATTCCGTTGGAGAATTATCTGAGTGTGATAGGGGGATAGAGCCGCCGCATGCTGGTTAGAATGCCGGCTCCGTAGAGAACTCCATTTGCCGGCCCGTGGCCGGATGCACTATTTTTATCCACTGCGCATGCAGGAACAACCGTTCCGCCTGCCGTCCGTAGAGCGGGTCGCCCACAATAGGCGTGCCCAGGCCCTGGCTGTGGGCACAGTGTACCCGCAGCTGATGCGTCCTGCCCGTCAGCGGCCATAGCAGGATGCGGGTTTCGTGGCCGCGTTCCTCCACCACCTGATAGCGTGTTTCGGCCGCCTTGCCATGGTCGAAGTCAACCCGCTGGCGGGGACGGTCGGTCAGGTCGGGCGCGAGGGGCAGCCGTATAGTGCCCGCTCTCGGTGTGCCCGCAGGCAGCGTTCCGTCGAGCAGGGCCACATAGCGCTTCTCTATGCTGTGGGCGGCAAACTGCCGCTGCAGGTGGTGATAGGCCGGTAGGTTGAGGGCGGCCACCATGATGCCCGAGGTGTCCATGTCGAGCCGGTGCACGATGAGCGGACCCTCGGCCTGTGGATACCGCCGGGTCAGGAATTGCTGCACGGAGTGCCCGGTGTTCTTGCCGGGCACGGAGAGCAGACCGGCCGGCTTGTCCACCACCACGATGCTGTCGTCTTCATAAAGCACGGTGGGCTGCAGCGAGCCCTGGTCTTCGGGGGTGGAGAGCGGGTCCACGTCCAGTCCTTGCAGCATGAAGTGGAGTATGGGGCGGCACTTGACGGTGCAGGCCGGGTAGAACTGCCGGTGGTAGCGTATCTCGCCCACGGGCGAGGCACCCCACCAGAACTCGGCCATGCAGAGCGGTCGCACCTGCAGCAGGTAGGCGGCCTGCAGCAGTTTGGGCGCGCAGCACTCTCCCGCCCCTGCCGGAGGTGTGCCTTGCGGTGTGTCGGCAAAAAGTTGGGTGAGCGTGGCACGCTCGCCTCTTGCGTTGAGCACCACGAATCGGTCGAAGAGCCACCGCTGCAGGGCGTCCGACCGTCGGTGGCGTTCTTGTTGCAAACCTTGCAACAATTGTCGGGCGTGTAGCAGTGTCTCCTCTTCGTGCTGCAGCAAGGGGGAGAAACTTTTCTTGATGCGGTGCAGTTGGGCCTTCATAAACTGGCTCTCGCCGATGAGCCGCTGCTCCTCGCTTTCGGGCAGCAGGCCCTGCTGTATGTCGGTCCGTATGCGGTCGCGCTCCTTCTTGGCGGCCTCCATCTTCAGGCGGTAGGCCTCCACGGCCGCCGCTTTTTCCTTTTGCAGTGCCTGGAGCCGATTCTCGCTCTCCTCCAGCAGGCGGCTCTCCTTGATCGCTTTCATCTGCCGGTTGATATCGGTGATGCGGGCCTCCTCCTGCTTGAAGTAGCCCTCGGGCTGCAGGAAGTCGAACACGGGCGGCACGAAAAAGGGCCAGTCGTTGCGGTTGGCCAGCAGTCCGGAGTAGGCAGCCAGGAAACCGGTCGTCCCGTCTTGCTGTTCCACCACCAGCACCCCGAACATCTTGCCCCGTTCCAGTTCGTCGTGCCATGCCGTCTGTGTCAGCAGGTAGTCCTCCGTTAGTCGGGCAGCCTGCAGGCAGAGCGGATGAGGCACATAGCCGAACGGATTGTTCAGCTTCTCAGGAGGTTGTGTGGATGTGGGGAGCGGATGGATGTTGATGTTCATTCCACAGGCTTGTCGGTGAGGTTCCATCCCATGATGGCCGATATCTGCGGAATGAGGGACATGGCTATCTTTTTCTGTCCCTGGTAGTTGGGGTGCCAGTCGGCCCCCATGTCGCGCGCTTCGGTCACGATGTCGGTGAGCGGATTGGCCATGAACACATCAGGGTCGCCGTAGACGCGCTTGGCCAGCAGGTCTATACAGGCTGTGAGATAGCGGTTGGCCGAGTGGGGCGTCACGCACAGTATCTTCACCCCCTTGTACATCTCCTTGATGTGCTGTATCATGCGCTGGTAGGCCCCCACATACTGCTCGTCGGTAGGGATGGCGGTGGGCGAGAAGTCGTTGGTGCCCAGGTTGATGATGACGAGCTGCGGGGTGTAGGCGCTGAAGGAGTAAGGCTGCGTGCCGTGGGCGTCGAACACCTGTGTGTAGCGGGTCGACATGTTCACTTTGGAGAGCTGCTCCTTGTCGCCGTAGTCGCGCACCATGCCCTGCCCCGAGTGGGCCACGAGGGCATAGTCGGCACCAAAGTAGCGGGCTATGATGCATCCGTAGGCTTTGTTGCAGTTTTCTGTCTCCAGCAGGAAGTGGTCGCTGGCTTTCTCGCTCTCCGTGCCGTAGCCGCAGGTGTAGGAGTCGCCGTACACCTCTATCATGCGTTCGGGGCGTGCCACCGGCGAGAGGGTGCCGTTCGGCTTTACGGCGATGGCATGTATGGTGGTGCATCCGTTCTCGCCCTCGGTGCATTTCTGCAGGCGCAGGCGGTGGGTGCCCTTGCTCAGGTTCTGGGCCAGCACGATGCGTTGCTTTTCGCTGCCGGTGATGCATATTTTCTCTTTCAGTTGTCCGTCGATGAACACATTGTGGTAGCTGGTGCCGGCCTCGGAGATGTCGGCGGCTATCCATCCGCCGGTGAAGTCGGTTTCCAGGTAGGTGCCTACCCAGTCGTAGCTCACGCTTTGGTCGGCATTGACGGCTATTCGCCCTATGTAGGTCACGCCTTTGTCGCTGGCGGGTAGTGTTTTGGTGTTGGCTGCCTGCATGCTCACGGCCAGCATGAGCCACAGCAGCGCTGAGAGGGTCTTTTTCATGTTTTTTTTCTGTAGGGTCTTGAGGTTAATGTTTCATCAGGTGGTCGAGGAGTCCCTCGCAGGCATCCTCGAGCAGTTCTATCACCGTCTCGAAGTCTTTCTCGCCGCCGTAGTAGGGGTCGGGCACGGTGCGGAAGTGGGGATGGTGGCGCAGAAACTGTGCTATGTCGATTATTTTCTCGCGCGAGGCCTTGTCGGGTGCGAGCAGGGCCATGTCGTGCAGGTTTTCCCCGTCCATGCCCACGAGCAGGTCGAATCGTTCGAAGTCGTCGCGGCATAGCTGGCGGGCGTGGTGGTCGAAGTGGTAGCCGTGGCGCAGCCCGTGCCGCCGCATCCTGCTGTCGGGCAGTTGGCCCACGTGCCAGTTGCCTATGCCTGCCGAGTCGATATGGAAGAGCTGCTCCACGCCTCTCAGTTCAGTGAGGTGGCGCATGATGCCCTCGGCGGCCGGTGAGCGGCAGATATTGCCGAGGCACACGAAAAGAATTTTTGTTTTCATACCGTGTTGATGGAATCAATTTGCAAAAATAATCGTTTTGCTTCGAATTTAGAAAAAAAGAGCCGATAATTTGGTTTTTCACTGGCTATTGACTACCTTTGCACCGCAAAATTTAAGATGCGGTCCCATAGTTCAATGGATAGAACAAGTCTCTCCTAAAGATTAGATCCGAGTTCGATTCTCGGTGGGACTACCTCTTCCGCTATCTCTTGTCATCCATTATTTTTTGTTTTATTTGATAATCAGTGATTTAGGGTTTTCTAACTGTTTGGGGATACATGGATTACATTAAAAACTGCTATTGTAAATGGGTAAGATAGTCATTGTTTCGTGTGTTTTTCCGCCGGAGCCGGTCGTCTCGGCCACGTTGTCGTATGATATTGCCATGCGTTTATGTGCTTTGGGCAAGGAAGTCGTGGTGGTTTGTCCAAGGCCCTCCCGTCCGCTTAACTATGCATTCGATGAGAGCAAAAAAGATTATCCGTTCGAACAGGTGGTGTTAGACAGCTATGTCTATCCTGAATCAAGAATTTTGGGTCGCACGCGGGAAAGTTACAGCTTCGGAAAGGCTGTGGAGCGTTTTTTTAAGCATTATCCGCATCCTATAGATGCGGTTTATGCCAATACATGGCCTCTGTTCTCCCAGCGTTCGACCGCCAAATCGGCCCGAAAGAGAGGAATTCCTTTTTTCATTCACGAACAGGATATTTATCCAGAATCGTACTGTGCTAAGTTGCCTGGTTGGCTGGGTGCTGCTGTTTACAAGTTGTTGTTGCCCATTGACGCTTATGTGCAGCGAACTGCGACCAAGATATTCGCCATTTCTCCAGCCATGATACCCTATCTCTCCAAGTCGAGGAGAATATCGCCGGAGCGATATGTCCTGGCCCGAAATTGGCAAAATGATGATACTTTCATCTCCAGCTACAAGCCGCTTTCAGGAAAAGGCGCCGTCTGTGAAATCATGTATCTTGGCAACATTAATCCAACCGCCAATGTGACCATGCTTGTGAGTGCTGTATCTAAACTGGACCGAAATAAATTCCACTTGTCTATTATCGGCAACGGACCAGACCGAGAAATCTGCCGGAAGATGGACGAAGAGGCCGGAATAGGTATTGCTTTTGGAACCGTTACCCCCTCGGAAGTGGCGGCTAAACAGTCGGAAGCTGACATTTTGGTACTGTGCCTGAAGAAAGGTGTGGCCCAAACGGCCACACCCCAAGTTGACTGCCTATATGCTGACAGGACGTCCTATTGTAGCCAGTGTGGACACCGATTCCGACTGTGCCGACATCATTAGAAGTACCGGTTGTGGAATCGTGGTGGAACCTGATGATGAGGACCAATTACGCGAAGCCATTGTCAGCCTTTCAGAAATGTCTGAATCAGCACTTCGGCAGATGGGTGCGTCGGCATTCTCCTATGCCAAGGTCCACCTCTCCAGGGAAAGCAATCTGAAAATTGTCACTGATGCCATCGTTGCCGGAGCCGAAAGATGAAGGTGTGATTATCGGGAAAAAGCAAGAAGGAGCACGCTGGTCGTATTAATTTCTTTGTGCCACATTTGTATTAATTCGCTTTTTTGTTTAAATTTGTACCCAAATAGCCTATATGCCGCAATCGGCAATCTGTGCCGATATGTTCGGATATGCGGATAAAAGCCGTCTCACTGGACAGAACAGCAACAAACAAAAGAATATGAAGAAGATATATAAGACACTCGTTTTGTGCGCCACTCTGTTGGCCATTGGGCAGCATGCCAAAGCACAGACTGCGGGCTATCCCTACTCGCAGGTGCCGTTCACGGCTGTGAAGGTGAATGAGAACACTTTTCTGGGGCAGCGCATCAAGGCCGCCCGCGAAGTGACCATCCCGCTTGCCTTCAGCAAGTGCGAGAGCGAAGGACGCTACGAGAATTTCGTCAAGGCCGCCCATCCCAGCGATGCCTACGACGTGAGCTCTTTCATGGGATTCTCGTTCGACGACACCGATGTGTACAAGACGATAGAAGGCGCCAGCTATGTGCTGCAGACCTACCCCGACAAGAAACTGAAGAACTACATCGACAGCGTGCTCGACGTGGTGGCCGCCGCCCAGGAGCCCGACGGCTACCTGTATACCGCCCGCACCATCAACCCCAAGAAGCCCCATCAGTGGTCTGGCGACCGGCGTTGGGTGAAGGAAGAAGTACTGAGCCATGAGCTCTACAACCTGGGGCACATGGTCGATGCCGCCTGCGCCCACTACCAGGCCACAGGCTCCGACAAATTCCTCAACATAGCCAAGCGCTATGCCGAGTGTGTGATAAAGGAAGTGGGTCCCAACCCCGGGCAGGCCTGTGTGGTGCCCGGGCATCAGATAGCCGAGATGGCGCTGGCCCGCCTCTATGTGCTCACCGGCGACCGCCGCTATCTCGACGAGGCCAAGTTCTTCCTCGACTACCGCGGCAAGACCACCATCCACGACATCTACTCGCAGAGCCACAAACCCATCACCGAGCAGACAGAGGCATGGGGACATGCCGTGCGCGCCGGCTATATGTATGCCGGAATGGCCGATGTGGCAGCCCTGCTCGGCGACTCCGCCTACATCAAGGCCATCGACGCCATCTGGCAGAATATCGTGGGCCGCAAGTACTACATCACCGGCGGTGTGGGAGCGCGCCATGCCGGCGAGGCGTTCGGTGCCGACTACGAGCTGCCCAACCTGACCGCCTACAATGAGACCTGCGCCGCCATTGCCCAGGTTTACCTCAACCACCGCATGTTCCTGCTCCACGGCGATGCCAAATACATCGACTGCCTGGAGCGCACCCTCTACAACGGACTCATCAGCGGCATGAGCGTAGACGGAGGCAAGTTCTTCTATCCCAACCCGCTGGCCAGCGACGGCAAGTACAAATTCAATGCCGACGGCACCACCACCCGGCAGCCCTGGTTCGGCTGTGCCTGCTGTCCCAGCAACCTGAGCCGCTTCATTCCCTCACTGCCCGGCTATTTCTATGCTGTTCGCGGCAGGGACCTCTATGTGAACCTCTTCGCCGGCAACACGGCCACCATGCAGGTGGACGGCCGCGACGTAGTCGTCGAGCAGCAGACCGAATATCCCTGGAACGGCGACATCGCCCTGCGCATCAAGAAGAACAAGGCCGGCAACTTCCGCCTCATGCTCCGCATTCCCGGTTGGGTAAGGGGACAGGTGGTGCCGAGCGACCTCTATGCCTATGCCGACGGCCGCCAACTGGGCTACACGGTGAGTGTGAACGGCCAGGAAGTGAAGGGCGAGCTGCAGAACGGCTACTTCGTGATTGAGCGCAATTGGAAGAAAGGCGATGCCGTGAGGCTGCATTTCGACATGGCACCCAGGATGGTCACCGCCAACAGCCGGGTGGCCGACGACCGCGGCAAGGTGTCAGTGGAGCGCGGCCCGCTGGTCTACTGTGCCGAATGGCCCGACAACACCGGCTTCAACCTGCATCATATACTGCTTAAGGACAATCCCGACTTCACGGTGGTGGAGAATTTCGGCATCCGCAACACCGAGGCCGACGGAAGGACGTTCGAAGTGACGGCCTTGAAAGCACAGGCGCAGGAATTGTCGCAACAACGTGACGGTCTGCAAGTGAAGAACGTGACGCTCACCCTTATCCCCTATTACGCATGGAACCACCGCGGTGCCGGCTATATGGACGTGTGGCTCGCCAAATCGCTGAGCGGACTGGAAGACTAAAGATGTGTTCTGTTAATTCCGGTATATGAAGTACTATTTCCATATGTTAAACAAAATCGCCTCGACATAATTAATAGGACCCATCTTAAAACAATAAAACCTTAACAAGATATGAAAAACCTACTCATCGCCGCGGTCCTGCTCGCCCTGCCCTGCCTGCAGGCCACCGCACAGAACAAAGCCACTGCCAAGAACAAGGCTGCAGCACCCGTCAAGGCGGCTGCGCCCACCTTCAAAGAATGGCACGACATGCAGGTGAACGAGGTGAACCGCTTCCCCATGCACACCTCCTTTTTCGCCTATGAAAACGAGGAAAGAGCCCAGAAAGACAAGCGTTCGGCCAGCGACCGTTACCTGACGCTCGAGGGCTACTGGAAATTCCACTGGGTGGAGAATGCCGACCAGCGACCCGCCAACTTCTACGAAGAGTCGTACGACGACACGGCGTGGCGCATGATGCCCGTGCCGGGCATCTGGGAGTTGAACGGTTTCGGCGACCCTGTCTATGTGAACATCGGTTTCGCCTGGCGCGGACACTTCAAGAACAACCCGCCCGAGGTGCCTGTCAAGGACAACCATGTGGGCAGCTACCGCAAGGTGGTACAGGTGCCCGACACTTGGGACGGCCGTCAGGTGATAGCCCACTTCGGCAGTGTCACCTCCAACATGTACCTTTGGGTGAATGGCCAGTTTGTGGGCTATACCGAAGACAGCAAGGCCGCCGCCGAGTTTGACGTGACTCCCTATGTGCACGCCGGCGACAACCTGTTCGCCTTCCAGACTTTCCGCTGGTGCGACGGTTCCTACTGCGAGGACCAGGACTTCTGGCGCCTGTCGGGTGTAGCCCGCGACAACTATCTCTACAGCCGCGACCGCGGCTGCCACCTCGACGACATACGCCTGGACGGCGACCTCGACGACACCTATACCGACGGTGTGCTGCAGATCAGCACCAAGACCACGGGCGTGTCGCGTATCGACTACCAGCTGCTCGACCAGAACGGGCAAGTGGTGGCCAACACCTCGGCCGTGCCCCAGGCCAAAGGCGGCGAATGGTTTAAGCGACAGATCAAAATGCCCTTTGTGCAGAAATGGACAGCCGAGACCCCCTACCTCTACACCCTCGTGGCCAAGATGTACGGCAAGGCATCGAAAGCGCCCGTCGAGGTGGTCCGTCAGCGGGTGGGATTCCGCCGTGTGGAGATACGCAACGGCCAACTGCTCGTAAACGGCCAGCCGATATACATAAAGGGAGCCGACCGTCATGAGATGGACCCCGACGGCGGCTATGTGGTGAGCCGCGAGCGCATGATAGAAGACATACAGATTATGAAGCGCTTCAACATCAACGCCGTGCGCACCTGCCACTATCCCGACGACCCCGTGTGGTATGACCTGTGCGACGAGTACGGCATCTACCTCTGTGCCGAGGCCAACCAGGAGAGCCACGGATTCGGCTACGACGACACCTCGGAGGCCAAGAAACCGCAGTTTGCCAAGCAGATTCTGGAGCGCAACCAGCACAATGTGGCGGTCAACTTCAACCATCCGAGCATCATCACCTGGTCGATGGGCAACGAAACCGTCGACGGTCCCAACTTCGCCGAGGCCTACAAGTGGATAAAGAGCCAGGACCTGAGCCGCCCCGTACAGTATGAGCGTGCCGGTCTGGGCGACAACACCGATATCTACTGCCCCATGTATGCCTCGCAGGAATACTGCGAGAAGTATGGCACCGACCCCAAGGCCACCAAGCCTCTCATTCAGTGTGAGTACAGCCATGCCATGGGCAACTCGAGCGGCGGATTCAAGGAATATTGGGACGCTGTGAGGAAAGCGCCCAAGTATCAGGGCGGATTCATCTGGGACTTCGTAGACCAGGGCCTGCACGGCAAGGACGCCCAGGGCCGCAACATCATCACCTACGGCGGCGACTACAACAACTATGACGCCAGCGACAACAACTTCAACTGCAACGGTCTTGTAAGCCCCGACCGGGTGCCCAACCCCCAACTCTATGAGGTGGGCTATTACTACCAGAACGTGTGGGTGGAGCCTGTTGACCTCCTAAGCGGACGCATACGCGTGTTCAACGAGCACTTCTTCCGCGGCATCGACAACTACCAGCTCTTCTGGCGTCTTCTCGCCGACGGCACCGAGGTGCAGCACGGCGTGGTAGACGACCTGAAGGTAGGAGCGCAGCAGCGCAAGGACTACAAGTTGGATTACGACGCTTCACAATACACGGAAAACGTCAGGGAGCTGCTGCTCAACGTGGAATTCCGCCTGAAACGGGCCGAGCCCCTCATGGCAGCCGGACAGACGGTGGCCCACCAGCAGTTGGCCGTTTCCGGCGATTACTTCCAGGGCGTGCCCGATAGAGCCATACCAATTCCTCCCAAGCAGAAGGTGAAAGACGACAAGAAGCACGGCCTGCTCACCATCACCGCCGACGAGTGTGTGGTGGAATTCGACAAGCAGACAGGATGGCTCACCCGCTATGAGGCCGCAGGCCGTCCGCTGATGGCCAAAGGCGGCACCCTGAAGCCCAATTTCTGGCGTGCCGTGACCGACAACGACATGGGTGCTGGCGTGCAGCGCATGTACCAAGTGTGGAAGAACCCCTCGCTGCAGTTGGAAAGCTTCCAGGTGCAGCCCAACAAACATGCCCGCTCCACCATGGTCATCGCCACCTACGCCATGCCCGAGGTGAAATCGCACCTCACCCTTTCCTATCTTGTAAAAGGTGACGGAGAGATAGAGGTGACGCAGACCCTTACTGCCGACGGTGACGAGAAAGTGCCCGACATGCTCAGCTACGGCATGGTACTGCAGATGCCCTACGGACTCGATGTGAGCCACTTCTATGGCCGCGGCCCCGTGGAGAACTACCCCGACCGCAAGTACTCGCAGCATCTCGGCCTGTACACGCAGACCGCCGACGAGCAGTTCTATCCCTACATACGTCCGCAGGAGACCGGCACCAAGACCGACATACGCTGGTGGCGCCAGACCGACCAGACCGGCTTTGGCTTGATGGTCAGCACACAGGAGCATCCCTTCATGGCATCGGCCCTGCATTACGACATTGACGAGCTCGACGAAGGTCTCGACAAGCACCAGCGTCATCCTCAGCAGCTGGAGCAGTCGCCCTACACCAATCTCCATCTTTATGGCGAGATGGCCGGTCTGGGCGGCATCAACAGCTGGGGCTTCGACGGTTTCGCCCTGCCTCCCTACCGTGTGAACTACGGTCCCCGCTCCTTCACCTTCACGCTCGCCCCGGTCAGTGCCTCATCGGCGGTGAAATAGCATCAATATGACTCATAACCATCAACAACATTTCATAAACAACTACAAACAATGAGAAAACTGTCTATTACGACCCTCCTCCTCGCTCTCCTTACCTTGAGCGGAGGTGTCGCCGCACAGCGACAGCTTACTGTGCAGACCAAGAAGATGGGGGCTCCCATCCAGCCCACCATGTATGGCATCTTCTTTGAGGACATCAACTTCGGTGCCGACGGCGGTCTTTATGCTGAGATGGTAATCAACCGCTCGTTCGAGTTTCCGCAGACCCTGATGGGATGGAACTCCTTCGGCAATGTGACGGTGAGCGACGTACGCCCCGCCTTCGACCGCAACCCCCACTATGTGGTGCTCGGCGACTCCGGCCACATCGAGAAGCGCACCGGTCTGGAGAACCGCGGCTTCTTCGGCATGGGCATCAAGAAAGGGCTGCGCTACGACTTCTCCGTCTATGCCCGCAAGCATGTGGCCTCGTCGGCCAATGCCCGCATACGCGTGGAACTCGTCGACTCGCGCAATGAGATAGTGGCCCGCCAGCGCATCACCGTGAGCAGCGGCGACTGGCAGAAATACACCGCCTCGCTCGAGCCGAAGGTGACCGACGGCAAGGCCCTGATGCGTGTGTTCCTCGAGACGGCCGAAGGGGTCGACATGGCCCATGTGTCGCTCTTCCCCTCCGACAACTGGCACGGCCTGCGTGCCGACTTGGTGAAGGACCTGGAAGACCTTCATCCCGGCATCTTCCGCTTCCCCGGCGGCTGCATCGTTGAGGGCACCGATCTGGAGACCCGCTACCAGTGGAAGAATTCCGTGGGCCAGGTGGAGAACCGCCCGCTCAACGAGAACCGCTGGAACTACACCTTTGCCCACCGCATGTATCCCACCTACTATCAGAGCTACGGCATGGGATTCTATGAGTTCTTCCTCCTCTCCGAGAAAATCGGTGCCGAGCCGCTGCCCGTGGTGAGCTGCGGTCTGGCCTGCCAGTTCCAGAACCGTACCGACGATGCCCATGTGCCGGTCGACGACCTGCAGTCGTACATCGACGATGCCCTTGACCTCATCGAGTTTGCCAACGGCGACGTGACCACCAAGTGGGGTAAGGTGCGTGCCGAAATGGGCCATCCCGAACCCTTCAACATGAAGCAGATTGGCGTGGGCAACGAGCAGTGGGGCGAGCTCTATCCCCCGCGTCTGGAGAAGTTTATCAAAGCTATCCGTGCCAAGTATCCCAAGATGAAGATCTGCGGTACCAGCGGCCCCTCGGCCGACGGCAAGGACTTCGACTATGGTTGGAAGGAGATGAAACGTCTGAAACTGGACCTCGTCGACGAGCACTACTACAAACCGCCGCAGTGGTTCTTCGATAACGCCGGCCGCTACGATTCCTACGACCGCAAGGGTCCGAAGGTGTTTGCCGGCGAGTATGCCGCCCACGGCAAGGGTGAGTTCAACAACTGGGAGGCCGCTCTCTCCGAGGCCGCTTTCATGACCGGTCTGGAGCGCAACGCCGATGTGGTGTATCAGGCCACCTATGCCCCCCTCTTCGCCCATGTGGAGGGATGGCAGTGGAAGCCCGACCTCATCTGGTTCGACAACCTGAAGACCGTGCGCTCCGCCAACTGGTATGTGCAGATGCTCTACGGTGTGTATAAAGGCACCCATGTGATAGGCTTGACCGAGAACGGCAAGGCCGTGGAGGGAGCCGACGGACTCTATGCCAGCGCCGTCTACGACAAGAACGCCGGCGCCTACTATGTGAAGATAGCCAACGCCCTGACCACCGAGCAGCAAGTGAGCCTGCAGTTCAAGGGCATGAAGCAGCTGTCGAAGGCAGAGACCATCCTGCTCACCGCCCGCAACGACGAGGCCGAGAACACCCTGGCCAACGACAAGGCCATCGTGCCGCAGACCGTCAAGGCCCAGCCTGAGGGCAATGTGCTCAACGTGAAGATGCCCAAGCGCTCTTTCGTAGTGGTGAAGGTGCAACCCTAACATATACAATTATTTCCACGTTTCGTGCTTGATTCGTTTCAAAACGGGTCAAGCACGTATTTTTATCCATTTTTTTATCGCAATAAACAACTTTTAACAACAGATTACGGGGGATAGCAATTATTATTACTTAAATTTGCAGACGGAATAATACATAACCTAAATCATGCATATTATGATGAAGAAATTATTTGTCACCCTCATCTGCACCTTCATGGCTTTTGTGGGTATGGCCCAGTCCAAGCTTCCGGCAGTCACACTGAAGAGCATGGACGGTAAGACTGTCAGCACCGACACCCTTTCCAACAACGGCAAGCCTATCATCATCGACTTCTTTGCCACCTGGTGCAAGCCCTGCAACCGTGAGCTCACCGCCATCAGCGAAGTGTACGAAGACTGGCAGGAAGAGACCGGCGTGAAACTGATAGCCGTCTCCATCGACCAGGCCCAGAATATCAACAAAGTGAAACCGCTCGTCGACAACCACGGCTGGCCCTATGAGGTGCTGCTCGACCCAAACAGCGACTTCAAGCGCGCTTTAGGCATACAGATGATACCCTATGTGCTGATAGTGGACGGCGACGGCAACATCGTCTACAAGCACAACGGCTACACCGAGGGCGCTGAGGAAGAACTCATTCAGAAAGTACGTGAACTGGTGAAGTAATGAGAAAACATATTTGTCTGCTGGCCCTTCTGTGCCTGTCGGCCTCGCTGTCGGCACAGGAGGAGCAACGGAAGCTTACGCTGAGCGGAAGTATTCAGAGCGATGTGCTCATCCCTGAGGAAGACGAGGCCATCGGTGCCAAGAAATACAACGACTGGGCACTGACCAACACTTATGCCGACCTCAATCTGAACAGTGAGTACATCGACGCCGGTGCCCGATTCGAATTTCTGAAACACCCCCTCCCTGGTTATGAGAACGACATCAAAGGATGGGGTGTGCCTTATGTATTCGTGAAAGGCCACTACAAGAACATCGAGGTGACGGCCGGTAACTTCTACGAGCAGTTCGGCTCCGGCTTCATCCTGCGCACCTACGAGGAGCGCAGCCTCGGCATCGACAACTCGCTGCTGGGCGGCCGCGTGGTGTACCGTCCGTTCAAGGGTGTAACAGTAAAAGCCCTCACCGGCGAGCAGCGCCGCTACTGGGCCCACAACGACTCCTGGATAACCGGCGGCGACTTGGAGCTGAACCTCGACGAATGGTCGAAGAAACTGCAGGAGCACGGCACCCACATCACCCTGGGCGCCTCGTTTGTGAACAAGCATGAGAAAGCCGACGAGATATTCGCCGACGCCACCCATAAGCTCAATATGCCTGAAAACGTGAACGCCTTCGACGTGCGTGCCCGTTTCCAACACGGCAACGTGAACATTCTGGCCGAGTATGCCCAGAAGTCGCAAGACCCCTCTTTCGACAACGGTTATATCTACCGTAAAGGCAACGTGGCCATGCTCTCCGCTTCCTATTCGAAGCGCGGCATGAGCCTGCTGCTGCAGGCCAAGCGCAGCGACAACATGTCGTTCCGCAGCGACCGCGGCATGGTGGGCACCTCGTCGTTTATCAACCACCTGCCCGCCTTTACCATGGACCACACCTACAACCTGGCAGCCATGTATCCCTATGCCACGCAGCCCCTGGGCGAATGGGCCTACCAGGCCGAGTTCGGCTATACCTTCAAGCGCAAGACCTTCCTTGGCGGCAAATACGGCACCAGCATCAAGCTCAACTACTCGTATGTACATGGCATCGACAAGAATGAGCCGGCTCCGCTGCTCGACGGCTCCACCACCCTCCGTGGCACCAAGGGCTATGGCTCCGCCTTCTGGAAGTGGGGCGGCGGCATGTACTATCAGGACATGAACATCCAGATAGAGAAGAAGCTCACCAAGGACTTCAAACTCAACCTCATGCTCATGAACCAATTCTACAACATGACGGTTGTGGAAGGCGAGGGCGGCATGGTCCACTCCAACATCTACGTGGCCGAAGGCAAATACCGCATCAACAACAAGCTCACCCTGCGCGGCGAGCTGCAATACCTCACCACCGGCGAAGACGACCACGATTGGGCTTTCGGACTGCTCGAGCTCAGCTTCCTGCCCCACTGGATGTTCACCATCGCCGATGAATGGAACTGTGGTGTGACCAACTCACACTACTATCAGGCCCTCGTGACCTACAATTTGGGCAGCCCCCGCATCCAGGCCGGCTACGGCCGCACCAGCGACGGCTACAACTGCTCGGGCGGTGTGTGCCGCTATGTGCCGTCGCAACGCGGTTTCACCCTGTCGTACAATTACAATTTCTGATTATGAAGAGAATTCTGCTACACCTTATTATATATATTATAGCGGCTCCCGCACTGCTTCTGCTCACCGGCTGCGACGAAG
>R25__coassemble_780_pt1 | contig 17699 bp, 18 predicted proteins | sample R25__metabat2_low_PE_048 | metagenome-assembled genome bin R25 | reverse complement strand
GCAGGGCTCTCTTCACATGCTGCACTTTTCCTGCAGTTCTATTGTAATCCATCATATTCGCTTAAAAAACAGTCTTTTTCTTTGTTATATTACAATTTTATTATCTCTATGAGTCTCACCTTAAAAATAAGGGCCGAATGGGGCGGTATGTTCTTGGAGCCCTCCTCGCCATAGCCCAGTTGCCAGGGCACGTAGATTTCCCATGTCGACCCCTCCGGCATCAGTGTCATGGCGTTCTGCAGACCGGGGATTACGTTCGAAAGCGGCAGTTCCACCACATCCTTGCCCCAGTGCGACTCCACCACTTTGCCGTTGGTGAGTCGCAGTTCAAAGTTCATCTTCACCCGCTTGCGCTTGTTGGGTTTGGCGCCTTTGCCTTCCTCCGGCACCTTATATAGAATGCCGTTGGCTTCCACGACCCCTTCTTTCTGCTTGTTCTCCTCCATCCCCCGGTCGGCGGGGAAGGTGTCTCTCACTACCACTACCGTATCTTTCGGTTCCTCGGGCGCAGGCGTCGGTTCCGGAGCAGCCGGTTTGTTGTTGCCCCCACAGGCGGCGAATGCCATCAGGCAGACTGCTGCCGCAAAATAAAAAAGCTTTTTCATAATGGTGATTGCTGTTAGATGGCAAAGATAATCATTTTTCGACATTATTATCTTTCAAACTGCATCTTTTGAGGTATTTTCACTATTAAAAAGCCGTTTTTGCCCTCAGAAATGTCTTTCCAGGGGCAGAAACGGCCCAATACACCTAAGGGTGGATTTATTTCTCTTCTACTATCGGATAGAGTTCTAAGAACTCACCCTGATGGCTTTTTCCGTCATTGATCAGCTCGGCCATCTTCCGGCCTACGGTCTCTATGTCGTGAAAGCCCGGAAGAGTCATATTGCCGTTGAGGTCGGTCGTGGTAGGTCCGGGGTGGACGGAAAAGATTTCAAGGGGTATCGCCTGCTGTTGGAATTCTATCGCCATCACCCCCATCATGGCATTTTGGGCAGCCTTGCTGGCCACATAGGCCAAAGGGTGCCAGTAAGGACTTACTTCCGACGGAACTGTGACGTTGACGATTCTACCTCCATTCCGGCTGAGCAGAGGCGCCATTGCCTTGGTGAGCTGGAAGGTGCCGACGAAATTCACCTCGAGGGTTTCCCGCACGACGCCGATTTCAGTATGAAGACTGTCCACACTCATATCGCCGGGAATACCTGCGTTGTTGACCAGCAACGACAAGTCGGGGTGTTTTTCCTCCAGTTCCTCCACAGCTTTCTCTATGCCGGTGAAATCTGTCAATTCGATGTTCACCCAACCAGACACCTCTATATCCAATGCTTGCAGTTCACGGATGGCTTTCTCTGCCCGTTCCTTATCCCGTGCGCCGATGATGACCTGCCATCCGCTGAGGCCTAAATGCTTTGCTATACCAAATCCAATACCTTTGTTAGCTCCTGTAACCAATACTTTTTTTACCTTCATATTTTTTTACTTTATTGTTATACAATACCTAATTGACCGCAAAACTAATTGATTTCTTCTATGGAGGAGCCTTTTTTATGTATCAGATGTGGGAACAGTAAGAAATTAAAGCATTCTCCGAAGCGATAAAATGGCCGACATGAATGCCAAGACGATTGTTAACCAGCTTTGAACAAGAAATACAATATAAGCCCTAATTGAGCAATGAGAATCAGAGGCACGCCGTATCTGAACTTCTTGTGCAGTGTCTTGTGGTGCCAGACCGTCATGCCCATCCAGGCCCCGATACTGCCGCCTATCACAGCCAGGAAGAGCAGGGTGGCCTCGGAGATGCGCCACCGACCTTTTTTGGCCTTCCATTTGTCTATGCCGTAGACGATGAAAGTGACCACATTGACGGCAACGAAGTAAGCCAGAGCCGTAGGCAGGAAGTCCTGGACGAAAGACATCAGTAAGTCCATATTTTTATCATTCTTAAGAATCCACTTACAAAATTACCATATTTGGCCGTTTTTGCGTAATTTTGCAAACAAAATTTGCCATATCTATGAAGAAAAGACGTCTTATTTCGGCCCTCTCAGTGATTATAGCCCTGATGGCTGCTGTCGCTCCCGTTTCCGCGCAGGAAGAGAACGGATTCAAGAAGTTTGAGGTAAGGGAAGACTTTACGGAGAACGGATTCCAATGGTTTCACGATGCCGAGCTTCTTGCTGCGGGCAACAAAGAGAAGAGTAATGCCATGACCATAGGCTGGGGAGGCATCGGCACCCTGTGGGGACGCACCGCCCTCACCGTCTACGTGGCGGAGAAGCGCTACACCAAAGAGTTCTTGGACCGCGAAGAATACTTCACGGTGATGGCCTTCGACGTGGAGCACAGCCAGGTGCTCCGCTATATGGGTACAAAGAGCGGACGCGACGGCGACAAGGCTGCCGCACTCGGCCTGCACACCGCCTACACGGACCATGGCACGCCCTATTACACCGAGGCCGACATGGTGATAGAGTGCAAGATTATGTATGCGGCACCTTTCGACCCTCAGTATTTCAAGAGCGATGTGCCCAAGAACATGTACGCCAACTTCCCCGCCGGTCTGCACTCCATGTACATCGGCGAGGTGGTAAACGCCTGGAAGAAATGATGGTGCAGCAAGTAGAAATCATCCTGACACCCCGACCCAGGGGATTCCATCTGGTGACCGGCGAGATTGTTCGCCAGTTGCCCAGACTGCCCAAGACCGGCCTGCTGCACCTGTTCTGCCAGCACACCAGTTGCGGACTAAGCATCAATGAGAATGCCGACCCCGACGTGCGCGTGGACATGGAAACCATCTTCGACCGCCTTGTGCCGGAAAACTGCCCCGACTACGAGCACACCCTGGAGGGTGCCGACGATATGCCGGCCCACGCCAAGTCGACCCTGAGCGGTGTGAGCCTTACCATCCCCGTCACCGACGGACGTCTGAACCTGGGCACCTGGCAGGGCATCTACCTGTGCGAGTACCGCAACTACGGTGGCGCGCGAAGGCTGGTGGCCACGGTCATCGGTGAGTAAGAAGAAGCAAAACCATTTTTATCAGCAAACATAAAATATGAGAGTAAAAATACAGACCATGCTGGGCGACATCGTGGTGCGCCTGTACGACGAAACCCCCATTCACCGCGACAATTTCGTAAAACTGGCCAAGGAGGGCTATTACGACGGCACGCTTTTCCACCGTGTCATCAAGGACTTTATGATACAGGGCGGCGACCCTGACTCAAAAGGCGCGTCTGCCGGCAAGATGCTGGGCGTGGGCGGTCCCGACTACACCCTCGAGGCTGAGATTAAGGACGGGCTGTTCCACAAGCGGGGCGCTCTGGCCGCCGCCCGTCAGGGCGACCAGGTGAATCCGGAGCGCAGGAGCAGCGGCTCGCAGTTCTACATCGTCTGGGGACAGGTCTACAACGAAGGGCAGCTCCGCCAGTTCTCCAAGCAACTGAAGATGCAGCGCATGCAGGACATCTTCAACCAGCTGGCAGCGGCCCGCAAGGCAGAGATTATGCAAATGCGGCGGGAGAGGAACCGTGCCGGACTGCAGGAGCTGCAGGACCAGTTGGCCGCCGAAGCCGAGGAACAGACCGCCGGCTACACCGGACTGAGCGAGGAGCAACAGCGCATCTATTCCACCGTGGGCGGCACGCCCCATCTCGACGGTCAGTATACCGTGTTTGGCGAGGTGGAGCAGGGTCTCGACGTGGTGGAGATGATACAAAGCTCAGCCACCGGACGGGGCGACCGTCCCATCGACGACATCGAGATGAGGGTCAGTGTGATAGATTGAACAGTCTTTTCTTGCGAGCAACAAAGAATGAAAGAAATGGAAGAGCAGAAATCACCCGGTTTTCCTCCTATGCGGCGAAAGCGCCAGCAACTCTCAGAGCAAGAACGCATCGACATACTGAAGGGAGCCACCTCCGGCACACTGGCCCTGACGGGACACGACGGCTACCCCTATGCCATGCCCATCAGCTATGTCTACTCGGAAGGGAAACTTTATTTTCACAGCGCCATGAGCGGGCACAAGATTGACGCCATCCGCCACTCAGACAAGGCATCCTTCTGTGTCATCGAGCGAGACGATGTGCATGCCCGCGAATACACCACCTACTTCCGCAGCGTGATAGCCTTTGGCAGGATACACATCGTGGACGACGAGACAGAAAAAATGACCGCCGCCCGACTGCTCTCCGAGAGATACAATCCCAACGATGAGGAAGGCTTTCAGAAAGAGATAGAGAAAAGCTTTGCCCACATGCTTGCCCTCCGCTTCGACATAGAGCACCTGACGGGCAAGGAGGCCATCGAGCTGGTCAGGATGAGGGAGCGGCCGCAGCCATAGCGCCGGGAAAGCCTCTGTCAGAATCGCTCTGAGATAATTTTTGCTATCCGCTTGGCCAACGCCATGATGGTGAGCATGGGCTGGCAGTCGATGCCCGACTGCCGCAATATGTCGGGTGAAGTTGGGCCTCGTCGGCCGTCTTCCTGCTGCGCACCTCCAACCTGAGCATCACCCAGATAGCCGGGCAGCTCCACTTTGCCGATGCCCCTTCGTTCAGCAAGTTCTTTCTGCGCATGAAAGGCATGTCGCCGAGAGAATTCCGGTACGAGAAGTCATAGCCGACTGGGCTGGTGGACAGCCGAAAAAAGGATTTTACAGTGCGAAAACGGCAGGAATTAGGGAATTTGCACTATCTTTGCAGCCAAAAACAAAGAAAGAAAAGTAGAAGTATGGAATACATGTCACAGGAAGGCTACGACAAACTTGTGGCCGAGCTCCACGAACTGGAGTGTGTGCTGCTGCCCCAGGTGAGGGAAGCCATCGCCGAGGCCCGCGACAAGGGCGACCTCAGCGAGAATTTCGAGTATCACGCCGCCAAGCGCGAGCAGGGGCGCCTGCTGGGCAGGATACGTTTCAAGCAGAAGGTGCTGGCCAACGCGCGTGTAATCGACATGTCGCGTCTCAGCGGCGACAAGGTGCAGCTGCTGAGCAAGGTGGAGATGACCAATCTGGCCAACAACAGCCGCATGACCTATACCCTGGTGAGTCCGCACGAGGCCAACATACGCGAGGGAAAGATATCCATCAAGTCGCCCATCGGCCAGGCCCTGCTCAACAAGACAGCGGGCGAGGAGGTGGAAGTGCGTGTGCCCGCCGGCATCATGCGCCTCCGCATAGAAAGCATCCAACTGGGATAGGCCACCACTTTAAAAAAGACCGCATCATGAAGACACCCGTAAAGTTCAGAGAGTACATCTGGCTCATCGACACCATACGCAGAGCCCGCCGTATCACCTTTCCCGAGATACAGGCCAAATGGCTCGACACCGACCTGAGCGAGGGCAAAGAGCTGAGCCGCTCCTCCTTTATACGCCACAAGAACGCCATTGAGGAGATGTTTGGCATCTTCATTGAGTGCGACCGCCAAAACGGCTACGAATACTACATAGGCAACGACTACGTGCTGCGCGAGGACAGCGTGCAGAACTGGATGCTCTCCACCCTCTCGGTGAACAATGTGGTGAGCGAGAGCCTGTCGTTGCAGCACCGCATCCTGCTACAACCCGTGCCCTACGAGGGCGACTATCTGAAAAAAGCTATCAACGCCATGAAGAAGAGCGTGAAGATAGCCGTCGACTACCGCAAGTATGGCACCGACAAGCCCAACCACCTGGTCTTTGAGCCCTACTGCATAAAACTCTTCAAACAGCGCTGGTACATCCTGGGGCATTTCTACCGGAAGGCGACCAGCGAGAAACCTGAGTCGGACTATTTCGGCATTTTCTCCTTCGACCGCATCCTAAGCCTCACCCTCACCGAAGAGAAATTCCAGATAGACCCCGACTTCGACGCACAGGCCTACTTCGACGAGTGCTACGGCGTGCTTGCCGGTGACGGCACCCAGCCCGAACGCATCGTGGTGCGGGCCTACGGCTACGAACGCTTCTACCTGAGAGACCTTCCCATCCATGCCAGCCAGCGTGAGATAGTGCAGGGAGAAGACTTCTCCGACTTCGAACTCTTCATGCGGCCCACCATCGACCTGAGCGGCCACCTGCTGAGCCGGGGCAACCAACTGAAGGTGCTCTCGCCCCAATGGCTCGCCGACGAGCTCCACGACCTGCACGTGGAGGCTGCTCTAATGTATGAGCCCACCGAAACGGAAGAAGAATAATAAAAAAGCATATCCTTGTGCCATGATTTGACACAGCCGGTGCCTATCTTTGCAGAGCAAACCCGAATGCTCCCGGTTTGCACTCATCTTGCAGAAACAGGCCACCGGCCGTGAAACACTTACTATTATGGCACAGGAATTCATCATTGCAGGCGTCAGGAAACTGAACGAGTTTAAAGTCATCCAACTGGCCCTCACGCTGCTGGAGTCAAAAGACTACGGCGACGGGGAACTGACAGAACAAAAACAACGCAACGAACCCTCCCCCATGGAGCGTGAGAGCCACACGCTGTTGATAGAGGGGCACTCCACCCAAGGCATCACCATCAAGCAGACGATAGGCGGCAGCATCCATGTGGAGCTGCCCTGGCTGGCGTCGTTCATGGACGTAGAGCTTTGCTACGCCTACCTGAACGCGGTGCTGCAGGTGCACCGTGCGGCCCGCATACTCGACGAGAACGAACGAGCCGCCACCCTGACCGACGAAGCGGCACGGCAGGCGTGGAAACAACGGCTGCACAACATGGGCGAGATACTGGAGCGGGGCGAGAGGCAAGTGGTGACGGGTGTGAACCGCGATTTCCACATCGCCCCCTCTCGCTATAAAGACAAGAAGGGCGCCGCCGACCCATGGATAGCCTTCTACTATTTCGAGTGGCTGCAATGGGACTATCTGGAGGTGCGAGATGCCATGGAAGAAAGACGGCACCTCAGCGACGACGAGGAACTGAGCACCCTGCGGGTGGTGGACAACACAGAGCGGCTGTTCATAGGCGCCTGCCGCTACGTGGGTATGTTGAGGGACAACATATGCAAAATAATGCCCTACGACGAATTCCGCCACCTCGTGGAGAAGGAAAATGCCTTCCGGGCGATGGACGCCGCCCAAGGCATATTCAACAAGATGGACGAAGAGCGATGGCAGACCCTCTTCGACAGCGCGGGTGGTATCGTGCGCGAGCATTTCCGCAAGACCTTCATCATGCGCTGGAACACCGACATCAGCAACTACAAGATGTGGGAACTGGACGAGACGATGGCCGACCTGGGAGAGGGAAGCATGCTCAGCGGCCTCGACAAGGAGCCGTTCTACTACGACTGGAGCATCTGGGACCACGCCAAAGCCCATGTCGGCGACCGGTTCTACATGATACGCACCGGCGAGGGCAGGAAGGGGGTGGTGATGCGCGGCACCCTCATAGGCACCCCCTACCCCGATGAAGACTGGAGCGGGAAGGGCCGCAAGGTGTACTACATCAGGATGCGGCTGAGCCACATGATACACCCCGAGAAAGCCCCGCTGCTGCTGAGCACAGAGACCCTGGCTGAGCAGATACCCGACTTCGACTGGGAGCAGGGCCACTCGGGCATGATGCTGACCGACCGCCAGGCCGACAAGCTGGAGGAAGTGTGGCGCGACTATGCCGCCCAGGGCTTCGCTACTTGTACTTCTTGACGCGCTCGTCGCTGATGACACCGCTCCAGTTCATACCGAAGGCGAAGTCGTAGTCGTGGCCGTCGGCATCGCGGTAGCAGCGCATGTCGCGCGGCACATCCTCGAGCTGCGCCTCCACCGCCGCCATGTCGGCGGGCATCTGCATGGGCAGCAGGGCCGAGGGTTCATTGTGGCCGCTGATAAGGTCGAGCAGCGCCTGGTGCTGCACATTGAAGGAGAGGAGCACGGCATCGGCATAAGGCTCTATCTCAGCAAGCACCAAGGGGCGTCCGGTCTCAACGACCACCACCACGGGTTTCTGCCCCATGGCTTTTCGGGTGTCCTGCACCATCACCATATCGTCGCGGTTGTAGGTTTTGATGGTCTTGCCGCGGAAACTGCGGTTGGTGGTCTTCTCCATGGGATCGCCGCCGGCTATGCTCTCCGCGCGGGCATCGGCAGCCGTATAGTCGTCATACTGCAGACTGAGGGGCATATAGCCGTTTCCTCCCCGCTTCACATCATCGTAGGTAAAGCCCCAGCCGTTGCTGGGCTCCTGTATCAGGCAGAGGGCGAAGTCGGCCTCATCAGGACTATTCACCACCTCGAAATATTTGCCCACCAGCGCCAGGTCGACAGGCTCCTCGGTTTTTTCCTCGGAAATGCCGCCCCACATGCCCGGTATGGCCGGAAGTGGCGCTTGGGCACATACACCTTCTTCTTCTCCTTCACGGGCAGTGCGCCGCCATGGTTTTTCAGCATGACGACCGACTTGAGCTGGGCCTCATAGCCCTCTTTCATAAAGGCGGGCTTGCCCACTATGCGTTCCGTCTCGGCCGGGTCGAGATAAGGATTCTCAAACAGTCCCACCCGGAATAAGTTGAGCAGCAAGCGTCGTGCCGACAGTTCAAAGCGGTTGCGGGCGCTTTCCTCTCCCTGCTCGCTGGCCCACATGCGATAAGCCTCCATCACAGGGCCTATCTCATTGTTGCCGCCGAACTGGTCCACCCCGGCCTGCAATATCTTGTAGTGGCGCTCGGCCTCGCTGAGGTGTTCCACGCCCCAGGGCTTTCCGCCCCGCGGACTGTCGAGCACTTTCATGTCCTTGGTGATGCCCCAGTCGGTGCACACCACACCCTCGAACTTGGCCTCGCCGCGCAACTGCTGCTCTATCATCCACCGGCTGTAGCTGCCGCCCACATTCTCGCCCGAGGGGTCCTGGTTCCACAGGATGCTGTAGATGGGCATCACTGCCGATGCCATGCCTGTGCCGCCCTCCAGGCGGAACGCGCCCTCTGTGAAGGAGCGTTTGTGCATCTCACGGTTCTTGCCCGGATAGGTGGCATACTTGCCCGAGGCGAAGTGCGAGTCGCGCCCGCCCTCCTGGGCACCGTAGCCATACCAGTGTTTCACCATGGCGTTGACGCTCTTCGTGCCCCACCCCTTGGTCTCGGGTGTGGTCTGGAATCCGTCGCAGTAGGCGCGTGCCATGTCGGTGGAGAGCTGCGGGTCTTCGCCGAAGGTGCCGTTGAAGCGGAACCAGCGCGGCTCGGTGGCGATATCCACCTGCGGTGACAGGGCCGTGGCGATGCCCAGGGCGCGGTACTCCTCGGAGGCTATCTCGCCGAATCGACGCACCAACTGCGGTGAGAAGGTGGCGGCCAGTCCGAGTGTGGTGGGCCACAGCGATATCTGTCCGCCCGCCCCGGCATTGAACTCGGCGGTGGCTTTCGCCTCATGCCGCGGGTCGGAACTGGTGTTGGCCGGTATGCCATGGTCGAGCGCCTCGACGAAAGCCTGCATATTGTTGTTCCACACCGCGGCCGCAGCAGGGCTCTCCACGCCTGTCACCAGGACAGCACGCAGGTGGTCGTCGCGCAGGAAACGCTTCTGGTCATCAGAGAGGTCGGATGCCTTTGCACCGCTCTCCTCAAAGGTCTTGCCGCCGTAGGTAGAGGCACCGAAGCCCATGCCCTCGGCCATAGGCACCGATTGGTGGCTGCTGTAGAGCATCAGTCCGGCAATCTCCTCGACAGTCAGTTTCGAAGCCAGGTCGGCGGCCCGTTCCTCCGGCGTGAGACGCCAGTCTTCATAGGCATCGAGCGAGTCGTTGCGGTTCAGGTCCTTGAAGGCATAGCCGTCGACGGTGAGCAGATGCACGCCCGAGGCAGGCGAGTAGCCCAGCGAGGGTCCGCCCCGCTGGCTGACGAGCATAAACGAGTCGACCTGCTGCTCCGACCATCTCTGGCCGTCGCAGGCGGTGAGGCCGACGAACGCCGCACAGGCGGCCGCCGCTGTGAAGAAGTTTTTCAGCATTTTCATAATCATAAGGATAAAACAGGCTTTATTGCCGACTACTTTATTGCCGCTCTCTTTCAGTCAACCCTTGCGGCAGAAAAGCCACAGAAGATGTAAATGCGTGCAAAATCCGGCAAGTGTGGCAAATATAGCAAAAAAATGGTGAAGACGCCTCTTTGTGCGGGAAAAAATATGTATTAATAATATGCGGGGATTTGTCGACACCTTGTCCTCGATTAGAAACTATAGCAGTAAATAGAGCTAAGAAACATGGTATTTACCCTTTTGGGATAAGCAGCTTCTTTATTTTGGATTAGGGGTTTCTTTATCGGTTAGGCGTGATTGAGAACGGTAGGTATCTTTGCCTTGTGTTATAAAAAAACGAAGATATGAAAGCAACAGAATTTACTTCCCTTTCCGATTATGCACGGAAGCAGAGAGAAGAACAGTGGATGAGTTTTCCACAGACTGCTCAAATGAGCACGATGCATAGTAATAAAGCCAAGAGTCCCCGGCAAAGAGAGCCTTTTGGCCCTATTCTGCAGCTGATTCCACTTGCTGAGCAGAAAGATTATTCTTTCTTCAACAGCATGCAGGCTTTTGCTGCAAACAGCAAACAGGCCACCAAGGACATCTATGATTCATTCAATCCCATGAATTTTGACCTCAGCTTCCCTGTGAGCAAGCCTTACGGCAGCAAGAGCGACTGCGGAAGATACAAGGAATTACTTCACCACCTCTAAGGATGCTACAGCAGTACACTCTACAATAACTGGTGACATGCCGTTAGCGGAAATTGAAGAAAAGAAACAGAACCCACATCTTGAGGAACGGGCTATTGTAGGAGCAAAGAAGTATAGGGTAATGAGTGAGAAGTTTGCCGAGGATCATCCCGTACTCAACACACTGGGATATGCCGCAGGGCTAGCTCCATTCATCGTGCCTGCAGCTGCGGCTACAGCAGCGGTAAAATGGCTCTATATGGGGGTGAAAAAGGCCTTCTTGTACCGCCATTGTACCTCGCCCCTCTTAAAAGCCCATAAACAAAGGGGAAATGATAATTCGGTATCAATTCACAAGTAAGACAACAATCGGCGGTGGCATCTTCTTCCTGCACCGGGAGAACTTAACCCGTCAGATACTATTATAACCCTATTAAAAAACAATATTATCTCACCTTTCCCGACAATCAGGGCAGAGAGACTGTCGTGGATTACGACCCCTATACTAAGGATTCTGACAATTATAAATGAGTCGTGCAGCACCATTCCGGCTTTTTTTATTATATTTGTGCCATGAAATAACCAAAGACCTTTTGCCATGAACGAGAAATTTCCCTACGGTTACGACGTGAATGCCTATATCGACAAGGCATTGGAGGGGATGAAGGAACTCTATCCCTGGGCGAAGAAAGAAATGTTCAGGAAAGAGTGGTCCTACGCCATCGAACAAGAAAACGACGAATATCAATATGTGACCTATTTCGACTGGAAAGACGGTCAGATAGACCGTGAAGTGTTGAACTGCGATGCCGAGAAGTTCATCCAAACCGTCATCGGCCACCACCACAGCTGGATTGAAGATGAGAATCCCGTGACGGAGAACTTCAAAGTGGAGGCATCACGTAGATGCAGCGGCGACTGGGGACTGGAAATATATCAGATTCGGAAACATCAATTAGGAGGCTTTTCGACCTATGTACAGGCCGGCAACCGCTCAGCCGGCGCATCGAGAACATTTTTCATTCCACCCGCCTTTTTCAAGCTTCCATGGGAGGAGTTCTTGGACAAGTATCTTGAGTTGGTTCCACCCGGTCCATTCTACGTGGACCGAGACGACCTCGAGAAAGCTGAAGGGCTTAAGGAGTTCCTTGGCTTCGCCGAATAGCGATATGACTGACAACTGATAAAGAACAACTATCTACAAAGAATATCATCTTATGAAGAAAACCATCTTTTTAATGCTGTCTTTCCTTGCCGTTATCTCCGCACAAGCACAGACCATTCGATTGGGCCAAAAGTTCTGGGACGGTGAAAGCCTTTACACCGTTAAGGAAATAAGAATGGGGAAATACGTCTATATGACTACCTCTCAAGACAATAAGCTGACTCTGGAGAAGGTGAAGGAGGGTGAATATAAAATCATCCCCAGCCGCCAGGCTGATGATTGTCCCTTCGGTGCGGAGTTCGGCTGGAAAGTGCAGCACATTCGTCAGGAGGGCGAGAATTTCCTGGCCATCCACAAACCCAACGGCGATGCGATGTGGACGATGGCACTCACTACCAACAATGAGAAGCAATGTGAGGAAATGCAGGAGATGATGGGACAGGAGGAACCTTGGAACGCCGTCAACGGTATTCTGCTCAATCGTGCCTACCTGCAGCGTCATGTCGCCACCAAGAGTGAGCTGCGACTGCTTCGCAACAAGATTCTGGCCTATCATGGATATCGTTTCCAATCGAAAGACTTGCAGGACTACTTCGGCAAGGTCAGCTGGTACAAGCCTGGCAAAGACAACAATGCCATCAAGCTGAACATCATCGAGAAGACCAACCTTCAACTCATAAAGAGCGAGGAAGCTGCAAGACCTGACGACCCGACAGACGAGTCGCTGTCCGACGGTGTGGAGGCAGCCCCTCATGAAGACTGGACCGAAGAAGCTGTAGCCGGTCAGATAAGGAAGTATTTTGATGCAGTCAACGAGACTTTCGCAGAAGGTTCGAACCAGAATCCCTTTGATCTGGACAAGAGGTTCTATTCCACCTATTGGAATGAAGTCTATGATGCCGTGAACGACAAAGAAAGCAACGTGACATCGGTCGAGGAGCGTCTCTTCGTCGACGACCTACATTGGACAGCCGGCATGGAGACTCCCCTGAAGGCGAGAGACATAAAGGTGGAACTGCTGACAGGCACTACGGCCGAAGCCACCCTCACGCTTGTCGACGTAGGGCACGGCTCCAGACAGAAGGTCATTCTCTCGCTCGACTATGAACGGGGCATCTGGCGCATCAGCAACTGGCTCGAGAAAAGCCACGACCCCTCTGAAAGCATATTGGTTAAAATGGAAAAATATATTGGTCTATAAACAGCTATGAAGAAGTATCTATCAATCATGCTGTTGCTTTGTGCCGCCACTGTGGTCGCGTGCAACGGCAAACAGAAAGATGTGCCGACAGGCACGGCCGACACCATGACGGTGAAGGCAGTCGATACCGAAGAGGAAGAAAAGGAACAGTACAATTTCGAAGCCATCGCCAATGCCATCGAGGGCTGCACCTATCTATATAGGTTTGAGAATGGCGTAGCCTTCATGACAAAGAACGACAAACGGATTTACATCGACATGCAGGGACACCAGGTGGCGGAACCCGAGGAGAAGGTGGACCCCGACGCACTGAGCGTGAAATACGAGGACGGAAAGTACGGCTTTGTAAATGGCGAGGGCAAACTCGTGATTCCCTATCAGTATCATTTCGCCCTTGATTTCAGCGACGGCATGGCCTTGGTGTGCAACGAGAACCTTCAGATAGGCTATATCAACACGAAGGGCGAGCTGGTAATTCCCTACCAGTATGACAATCCCGCCGAACGGAACGGCAATGATTTCCATGAAGGACTCTGCGCCGTGATGGTCGACGGCGAGCACGAGTGGTTCAGCTATATCGACAAGACGGGCAAGCAGGCCTTTCCCGGCATCTTCAGCCAGGACGGCGATTTCAGCGAGGGGCTGGCAGCCGTCAGAACCACCAGTGAGCATTATCAAAGCGGTTATATCGACCATACAGGCAAGATGGTGATTACACTGCCTGAAGGATGGTGGGGCCGCAAATTCCATGACGGCGTGGCCCAGATACAGAAGAACGACTCCTGCTTTATCATCGACAAGACAGGCAAACGGCTCTTCCAGGTGAACAACGACATCATCTACACAGGCGACGACATCACCTACTCGGAAGGCCTTGCCGTGGTAATCGGTAAAGGAAAATACAATATGAAATGGGGCTTCATGGACAAGACAGGGCGCATCACCTTCTGTCTGCGCGATGAATAACGGCTCATTCTCATAGCGGCTGCCGACGTTTCAAGGAAAAATAAGTTAATATTCATCAAAAAATTGAATTAATCTTGGAAAATGAGATTGAAATAGGTAATTTTGCTTTACATCCATTGCCATGGAGAATAATATAGTATAGAAGAACCTAACTGTCAATGCAATACAAGATAACACCGCCCGCCGTCATCGACACTACGGTGGCACTGCCCGCCTCGAAGAGCATCAGCAACCGCGCACTTATCATCCACGCACTCACCGGGGGCGACATCATGCCCGACAACCTGTCCGACTGCGACGACACCGAGGTGATAGTGCGGGCCTTCAAGGAGAAGCCAGAAGTGGTAGACCTGCAAGGCGCCGGCACGGCCATGCGCTTCATGACAGCCTATCTCTCCACCATACCCGGCGAACACATCCTCACCGGCACGGAACGCATGAAGCACCGCCCCATCGGCATACTCTGCGATGCCCTGCGCACGCTGGGTGCTCAAATCAGCTATACCGACCAAGAGGGCTATCCGCCCCTTCGCATCACCGGTCAGCCACTGGAGGGCGGACGCCTGGAAATGCCGAGCAACGTGAGTTCACAATACATCTCCGCCCTGCTCATGATAGGCCCCATGCTGCAGCGCGGACTGGAACTGAAACTCTCCGGCGGCATCATCTCACGACCCTATATCGACCTGACACTCTGCACAATGCGCGACTTCGGCGCCGTGGTGGAGTGGACCGGTCCCGACACCATCAAAGTGGCACCCAAACCCTACACGCCACGGCCCTACCTGATAGAAAACGACTGGAGCGCCGCCTCCTACTGGTATGAAATGCTGACACTGAACGGCAACAGCGACTCGAGAATAAAGCTGGAGGGCCTGACCGACGGGTCAAGACAGGGCGACTCGATGGTGCGCTATCTCTTCAGCGTGCTGGGCGTGAAAACCAGTTTCGAGAACAAGGAGATGGGAGTGCCCACCAACGTGAACCTGCGCTACCGCCGGCGGGCTCTGCCCCGCATGGAGTTCGACTTCATCAACCAGCCCGACCTGGCACAGACCTTCGTGGTGACCTGTGTGCTGAGCGGCATCCCCTTCCACTTCAAGGGCCTGGGCACCCTGCGCATCAAAGAGACCGACCGCATAGAAGCGCTCAAGACGGAGATGCGCAAACTGGGCTTCGTGCTCCACGACCACGAGGGGAGCGAACTGCTCTGGGAGGGCGACCGCTGCGAACCCGCCAATCTGCCCGTGATAGAGACCTACGAAGACCACCGCATGGCCATGGCCTTTGCCGGTGCCGCCTACCAATTCCCGCATATGCGCATCAACCATCCCGAGGTGGTGAGCAAGTCGTACCCCCGCTTCTGGGACGACCTGCGCAAGGCCGGCTTCAAAATAGATACCATCGTATGACGCTGCTCATCATAGCCCTCGCCTCCCTGGGACTGGTGGCCGCCCTGCTCGGCCTGCTCTCCCGCCACGAAGAGCCCATACAGACGGGCACCGACTGCAACACCTGCCAGGGCGACAACGAAAAATGCGAGATGGAATGCCGGCTGGAAGCCGCCGTGAAAGAGGTGGAATACTACGATGACGAGGAGCTGGACGCCTACAAGGGCCGCCGCTCCGACAGCTACAGCGACAACGAGGCCGAAGCCTTCGCCGATGTGCTCTACACCATGCGGCCCCAGGAGGTGAAAGGATGGGCCCGCAGCCTCTCACTGCGCGGCATAGAGGTGCCCGACCAACTCAAGGACGAGCTGCTCATGCTGATGAGCGACCCCGGATAACTGCCGCCCCACCCCACTCTTGCTTTTTTTACCGCCCTCAGGTACAATAAAAAGGGCAAGTTTGGGTTAATGTAATAAATGAGCATCAGAAAGAGACACATCACCTTCGTGCTGTGGGGACTCGTCGCAGTCCTCACAGTAGCTTGTTCTGCCCAAAAGAACACGGCCAAGAGCCGGTGGTGGCACTCCTTCAACTCACGCTACAACGCCTACTACAACGGTGCGCAAGCCTACATAAGCGGCTCGCTCGACAAGGAAAACGGCAACAAGGACAACTATACCGAAATTATACCCCTCTACCCCGTGGGCAACAAGGGAAGTCTCACGCTGGGGTCGGGCAACTTCGACAAAGCCATCGAGAAGAGCCAGAAAATCATCAAGCTGCACAGCATAAAGAAGAAACCCGAGTGGACCAAGAACCGGCGCAAGACGGCCAAAGACATAGAATGGCTGAACAGGAAGGAATACAACCCCTTCATGTGGAAAGCCTGGATGCTGATGGGACGCTCCCAATTCCACAAAGGTGCTTTCGACGAGGCCGCCGCCACCTTCAACTACATGAGCCGGCTCTACCAGACGCAGCCCGCCATCTACGGCAAGGCACGCGCCTGGCTGGCCAAGTGCTACATAGAGCAGGAATGGCTCTACGACGCCGAAGACGTGATGCGCAACATGGAGCGCGACTCTATCGACTGGCACGCGCGCAAAGAGTGGGACTACACCTACGCCGACTATTATATCCACACCCATGAGTACGAGAAGGCCCTCCCCTACCTGCGCAAGGTGATCAAGCATGAGATGCGCCGCAAGCAGCGGGCCCGCGAATGGTTCCTCATGGGGCAGCTTCTGGCCGAGCTGGGGCGGAAAGACGAGGCCTACAAAGCCTACCGCAAGGTGCTCAAGCAGAACCCTCCCTACGAGCTGGCCTTCAACACCCGTATCGCCATGACCGAGGTGACCGCCCAGGGCAACGGCAAGAAGATGATATCGCGCCTGAAGCGCATGGCCACCAACGACAACAACAAGGAATATCTGGACCAGGTGTACTACGCCATGGGCAATATATACATGGCGCAAAACGATACCGCCCACGCCATCGGCGCCTATGAGAAAGGACACGAGAAAGCCACCCGCAACGGTGTGGAGCATGGTGTGCTGCTGCTCCGCCTGGGCGACATCTACTGGGAGCAGGAGAAATTCAGCGACGCCCAGCGCTGCTATGGCGCCGCCGTGGGCATGCTCGACAAAGAACGCAAAGACTACGAGCAACTCTCCAACCGCTCGAAGATTCTCGACGGTCTGGTACCCTATACCGACGCCATCCACCTGCAAGACTCGCTGCTGGCCCTCTCCACCATGAGCGAGGACGACCGCAACGCAGCCATCGACCGGGTGATCGAGGCGCTGAAGAAGAAGGAGAAAGAGGAGAAAAAGGCACAGCAGGAGGCCGAGGCCGAGAAGGTGATGGCACAAAACAGCGCCGTGGGCAGCCGCAACAACAGCACCCAAAGGCCCAACACCCCGCAAATGACCAACCAGCAAGACGGACTGTGGTACTTCTACAACCAGATGGCCGTGAACCAAGGCAAGCAGACCTTCCAGAAACAATGGGGCAAGCGCGAGAACGCCGACAACTGGCAGCGCGTGAACCAGACGGTGGTGGGAGGCATCGGCGAAACCGGCAGCGAAGACGAGCTGCCCAACGACTCCACCTCCTACGACGAAGAGCCAGCCGACTCGGTGGGAAGCGAGCAGGACAGTCTGCAGAACGACCCGCACAACCGCGAATACTACCTGGCGCAGATACCCTTCACCGAAGAGCAGAAAGCCGCCTGCCACGATGTAATCAAAGACGGCCTCTACCACTCGGGCGTCATCTTCAAGGACCAGCTCGACAACCTGCGGCTCAGCGAGAAACAGTTCGCCCGGCTCACC
>R25__coassemble_720_pt1 | contig 18743 bp, 8 predicted proteins | sample R25__metabat2_low_PE_048 | metagenome-assembled genome bin R25 | reverse complement strand
TAAAGTTGTGTTAAAAACATGATTTTCCTTGGTTGTTAACATAAAATGCTGATTTCTCTGAGAGTACATTAGGGATTTAATAACTACGGATTTTTCTGATTTTTCTGATAGTACATTAGGAAGATTTAATAACTACGGATTTTTCTGATTTTTCTGATAGTACATTAGGGAGATTTAATAACTACGGATACATTTTGTATAAAAAAAAGCCGCATTGCTGCGGCTTTTCATTCAAAACAAGTTTTTGATTACTTTTGGGTGTCGTCCCAGATGGGGGAGTCACCACTCAGGGCATCACCCGGATTAACCGGATTATCTTTGTCGACTGGCAGCGTTGCTGATTCGCTGACCACCTCAAAATTATCCATGACATTCCGCAGGATTTCAGGCAACACCCTTTCCGACACAGGTTTACAATAGATTTTTTTCATTGTCTGGTCATTATGATTAATTATACAAATATTATCTGACTATGATTTTGCGTCCCTGATGGATGTAGACGCCCTTCTGGGTGGGCTGCGCCACCTGTACCCCCTGGAGGGTGTACCAGGCACCGTCATCGGCGGTGGTGCCGACAATCTGGTTGATGCCGTCGGTAGCCTCCTCATCGTCGAACGCCATGCTCACGGCACTGGCCGGGAGAGCCGACGACTTGACCTGCAGATACGCCCTGTTGGCCGCGAGGGTTCCTCCCTCCGGAGCCACGCGGTAGAAGGCCACCCCCTGGTTGCCCTTGCTGAGCACGAGGTTGGTATACTCCACCCCACCCTTTAAGATGGTGGCGGTGATTTCCGTATCCTCCAGCACGCCCTTCATGAGGGAGACGAGCACATCCTGACTTTCCACGATTGGGATGTTATACGTGCCCGGCTGTGTCGCCTTGACCACCACGCCGATTTTGGGCGGCACCACGCCGACCCGGCTCAAGGTAACCTTTCCGTTGGTCACATACGACACCCCATAGGCTTTGAGGTCGTTGCCGAAGCTCTCAAAGGAGAGCGCCTTGTCGAAATAGAGGGTAGCATAGCCTGTGCTTCCCACATTGAGTGTGAACGACTCCTGCGCCCATCCTTTTGTGAGGGATGCGCAGAAAAGTAACAAATATAAAAATACGCGTCTGCTCATTGTTTTTCTTGACTTTCGTGGTAAGAACTGTTGATAGTGGTCAATATCGGGGTGCTTCCCTATCGAAGCACTGTCCACAAATCGTTGCAAAGATAATGCAAAAAATTGATTGTGCGAATAAAAAATCATGAAAATTTTTCAGAAGCGGGTAAAAGTCCCGTTATTTCGGTCGACTTTTCGTGGAGGATGAGAAGCTGTTATGGTTGGGTTTACACACAAACGGAAACAAATCTTTAAAAAATTTGTTAAAAAAGAAACAATAATCTATGGAAATACTATCAATATCGCACATTATTATTATCTTTGCAAAGATTTGGCATTACGCCCAAAAAAGACTATCCTTCTTAACTGCGATTCAAGAGACAACTATTCGTTTACACACTTCACTGAAATGACCACTGTCATTGAGAAATAATCGAAACATAAAAACCTATACTACCTGTATGAAACGGAAAAGATTCTATCTGTTCACGATTTTCACCCTTGCGGCCCTACTGTGTCGGGCAGCTGATGTGAATTTCGTTTCTGCCGACGGAGCCTGGAACGTCACGGTGAGCTCCGATGCCGTGTCGATTGTGCCGGTGGACAACACCCTGGCCAACTACACCGTTCCGCAGAAAGTGAGTAATGCCGGCGGCACTGAATATGCCGTGACCACCATCGGCTCCAATGCCTTCAAGGGCAACACCCAACTCACCAGCATCGACCTGACGCAGGCCACGTCGCTGTGCCGTATCGGCCCGAGCGCCTTCGAGGGCTGCACCAGTCTGCGGACCGTCACCATTGCCGCAGGCGGCTACCTCACGGTGATTGGCGAGGAAGCCTTCAGCGGCTGCACAGCCCTTACGGAGATGGTCTTCCCCGATGTGCCCGAGGGCCAGCGGCTGCTGCTCTGCAACAATATGTTCCTGGACTGCACGGGGCTGGAGCGTGTATCCTTTCCCTCACAGGCCACCTACACCAGTACCGGCGACCTTAAGGCATTTACGGGCTGCACCTCGCTCAAGGAGATTGTATTTCGCGAAGGTAATGGCCTTCTCACCAAGAGCATCGTCTTCACCGACCAGAAGGAGAGCCTTGAGGTGCTCGACCTGCGCGGCACGGCCCACACCTCCACCAGCAATTTCACGGGTTTCAGCAAGCTGCGCGAGGTAGACCTGGCCACCACCACCACCATTGTGGGCAACAACAGTTTTATGGACTGCACGTCGCTGACTACCGTGCGTCTGAACGAGGGATTGACGGGCATCGGCAACCAAGCCTTCATGGGCTGTACAGCCCTTGAGAGTGTGACCATTCCCTCTACAGTGAAGACAATAGGCTTTACTTCTGCCAGAGGCAAATGTTTCATGGGCTGCACCGCACTGCGTGAGGTCATTTTCACAGCTCCCAGCCAGATGGAGACGTTCTATCCCAGAGCCTTCAGCGGTTGCACAAGTCTGAAGGAGTTCAACTTCCCCCGCGGCGAGCAGGCCGACAAGATAAACCTCTATGCCAACCTTTTCACGGACTGCCCTCTGGAGAAAGTGTCCATTTCGAAAGCCGTCAAGGAGTATCCCACTGCCAACCCCCTCGGCTCTGTAAAAAGCACCATCAGCGAGGTGACCTGGGAAGACGGAGCCGTGTATATCCCCGCTTTCAATGAGTGCCCCAACCTGACGCGTCTTGACATGTTGAACACCGCCATTGACAGCATCGGCAGCAATAATATCCTTGTCAACATGAACTATAACCCCAACCTGAAGGAGATACTCTTTCCTCCCACATTGAAGTTCATCTGCAATAATGCTTTTATGTACAATCCCGCTCTTGAGGAGGTACACCTGCCCAAGAGTATACAATATTTAGGCCAGCGCAGTTTTCAAAACTGTACTTCCCTCACCACCTTCGAGATAGAAGACGGCGCCGACAACACCGAAATAGACTACAGCGCGCTGAACAACTGCCCCAATCTGACCAACGTGAAGTTGGGCGAGGGAGTTGTCAAGATGGCTAACCTGATGTTTGGAGGCTGCACCTCGCTGGAGAGCATCCATTTCCCCAGCACCCTCGCCAATATCGTGTCCTGGATGTTCGACACGAGCGGCAGCTACGGAGGAATGTTTGAGGGCATCAACGGCGACGACATCGTGACCTGTCCCAATCTGAAAGAAGTGACCTTCGCCGAGGGAAGCCAGATGGCCAATTTGCCCAGTTCCTTCTACAAGGGCGCACCCAACCTTAGCGAAATCAGCATGCCCGACCACGTCAAAGTCATCGGTAACGATGTGCTGAGCGGTCTGCAAGTCATCACCTCTGTCGAGATACCGGCCACCGTGGTCAATATAGGCAACAATTTCCTGGCCGACTGCCCCAATCTTAAAGAGGTGGAGATTCCCAACAGCGTGGTAGCCATCGGCACGGGATTCCTGCGCAACGCCATCTCGGTGGAGCGGCTGCATATCCCCGCCAGTGTGACCAAGTTGTCAGCCAAGGAACTGTTCTCCGGCTGCAGCAACCTGCACGAGCTCTACCTTGACTGCCAACCCGAGGCCATGTACACAGTGAGCGGTAGTACGTTTATCAACGACGACTACCAGCGTCCGTTCGCCACCACCACCACCCAGCAGATAGAGCGAGCCTACGGCGAGAACATGCACTTCACCCATGTAAACAACTGCAAGGTATATGTGAAGGATGAGGATGTATATGCCGCTTTCCTGGCCCATACCAACAAGATGATAGACATCTACACCCAAGAAGAGAAAGACGTGAACCTGTGGGCGCGCCTCGACGCCGAGAGCGACTACAACCTGTGGGGTTCGGACAATTCGGAATATGAGCCCGAAAGCGAAGAAGACATGTCGGATGGTGCCATGGCCTGGTGGTGCCACTACCAAGACTTTAAGGAAGAGGACGGCGGCTACAACAACCGCTATGTCTACGCTCGCCGTGTGGGTATGCAGTTCAGTGCCCCCAGTGTGAGCGCCACGCTTGAGGGCGGTGTGAGCGACCCGTTGCCCACGGTGCAGTTCACCCTGCTTCAGCCCGAGAACCAGCACGTGACCTACACTTCCTCCTGCCCCGGTGTGGCCACTGTTGACGAGGAAGGCAATGTGACGGTGCACGACGGCGGCAAGGCCATCATCACCGCCCACTACGCCGGTGAGGCCTATCTCTATATGCCCGACTCCTGCTCGTATGAGGTGCATGTGGCTTATCCCGCGAGCGCCGAGGTGACCATCGGCTCGCTGGGCATCACCACCTACGCGGCCAGCTATCCCCTCGACTTCACCAATCTAGAGGAAGAGTACGGTTTGAAGGCCTATGTGGTATCGAGCTACGATGCCTCTACCGTGTACATGGTGCAGGTGAGAGAGACCTGCAAGGCCAACACCGGTCTGGTGATCAAAGGTCCTGCCGGGCAGTACACCGTGCCCGTGGTGAATGTGGGCCGCCAGTATGCCAACCTGCTGAAGGCAGTGCCCTACACCATCAATCTGAAGCCCACCGAGGGCAACTGCACCAACCTGGTGCTGAGTGCTCCCGACGGCACACCCAGTTTCCACACGACCACCGGCGGCAACTTCGGTCCGCACAAGTCGTATCTCCAGGTCTTCACCTCGGTGATGAACGCCACCAACTCCGCCAACGGCCTGCAACTCGTCTTCGACGATGACACCGACGGCATCGACACGGTGAGCACGGGTCAGGACCACGATGTGTGGTTCAACCTGCAGGGCGCCCGCATCGCGAAGCCCACGCAGCCCGGCCTGTATATCCATAATGGAAGAAAGGAGGTAGTGAAATGAAAACGCTGAATAAGAATACAAAGAACCGCACTATCATGAAATATCATACGGTGACTTCATTAAAACTGATAATTACGTTGGTTTTCCTTTGCGGAATTTCCATCAAAGGATGGACACAAGTAACGAGTCTATCCGCTACGGATGAAAATGGATTGACGTGGAATTTCAAGACAAACTTGTCAACTTCCAACAGTTTTTACCATAAAGCCTATGATGTGATTCCCGCTGACGCGAGCCTGCTAATAGGAACCATAGAGGTGCCTTGCTCCTTGGAAGTTGACGGTGTTTCATATCCAGTCTTAGGTATGGGTTCAAAAGCATTCGATGGCTGTACTCAGATGACAAGTCTCACTCTGCCTAAGACAGTGAACAGCTTGTATAGTAGATACATGATATTCGACGGCTGTACAGGGCTTAAAAAACTTGACCTGTCAAAGATTTCTATTAGTTCTTTTCCTACCCAATGGTTTGCTTCTAACCAAGCCAACACACAAGCTGTGGGTTTGGAAGAGATATGGCTGCCAAAAGTTACAGCAAAAAACCCCTACGCAGTCAATCTTTTCCGATACCAGACCTTCAAGAAGGTATATTTCCATGAAGACCAGCCAAAATGTACCAGTAGTTGTTTTAGTGCTACAGGCACCTTGACGGGAACTGTAACAAACTGTGTCTTCTATTTCCCCAATGAGGAGGTCATGAACAGTTTTAAAGCTGCTGATTATTGGAAAGACCTTTTAGGAAATAATAATAGCCAGGGAAATACCTGTGAGGTATTCACGCCAGTGAAAGAGCCTGAATCACCCGTGATGAAATTCACCCCTAACACTTTGACGGTACAATATGGAGAGTCCGTGACAGCGCCAAGCCTATCCATAACTCGCGATGGAAATACAATAAACGCAATCGTTTCCTACAGCGTGAATGAAGAAGGTCAGAATGTCGCCTCGGTCAATGCCGAAACAGGAGCGCTCACCATCCTCGGAACCGGCGCTGCCACAGTGACCGCATCCTTTGCAGGAGACGAGCAACAATATCTACTCCCAGCCAGTGCCTCCTATACCCTCACCGTGACCAAACGGCCTGCAGGTCTGGCCTTCTCTGCCGAGAGCTATGAGGCAGCGCTCGGCCTCACCACCGACGACTTACTGCCGAAGTTGCAGAACCCGCATAGCCTGACGGTGACCTACGCCAGCAGCAACGGTGATGTGGCCGAAGTAGCCGCCGACGGCACCGTGACTCTGAAGGCCATCGGTGAGGCCGACATCACCGCCACGACGGAAGGCTCCGACACCGAAGAGGACGGCAGCGCCACCTATCACCTCACAGTGAACGCCCCGACCAGCGGACTGAGCGTGAGCGCAGAGACCGCCACGCTGACCTACGGAGCCAGCACAGAAGCGCTGCCCGTGTTCGGCAACCCCAACAACCTGCCGCTGACCTACAGCTCGAGCGACCAGACCGTGGCCACCATCAGCAGTGAGGGCGTGGTGACACTCGTAGGTGCCGGCAGCACCGTGATCAGCGCCCACTTCGCCGGCAACAGTGTGCTGCCCAATGCAGAGGAGCTGAGCTACACCCTTACCGTGAACCGCCGCGCCGGTGCCCTTGCCTTCGAGGGCGACAGCGAGATATCGCTCTATATGGACACCGAACCGGCCGCCTCGGTCTTCCCCGTGCTGCAGAACCCGAACAATGTGGCCGTGACCTACACCTCGAGCGATGAGAGCGTGGTGACCGTGGACGCAGCCTCAGGCGCCGTGACCCGCGTGGGTGTGGGCACCGCCACCATCACCGCCACAGCAGCCGAGACCGCCACTGATGAGGCCTCCACCGACAGCTACAGCGTGACAGTATATGCCGAATCGGCCATCTACTTCGTTGATGAGGCCGGTGTGGAGTGGAAGGTGAAGATGGAAGAGGCCGACCAGATGCTGCTCATCCCCGTGGACCTGACCCAGGAGACCTATACTATATATAATAAGGTGACCGAAAAAGGCACCGACCATGAGTATGTGGTGAAAGGTCTGAAAGAGGGTGTGTTCACCGGTGTCAGCACCGTAAAAACCGTGGACTTGAGCCGTGTGGAGAATCTCGTGGCCGCAGGCTGCGTCTTCACCGGACAGACCTCGATAGAGACCATCGTGCTGCCGAGCACTGTCACCTTCAAGAATTTCGGAGGAGCTGCAGCTACACCTGTCACTGCATTTAAAGGCATGACCGCCCTAAAGAGCATCAACCTGCCCGAAGGACTGACCGCTATCTACAAAGAAACCTTTATGGACTGCTCCTCCTTGGAGAGCATCACCATTCCGGCTTCGGTAACCACATTGGGCTCTACAGGTTCTGGTGTCAATGCTGTTTTCCACAACTGCACCAACCTGAAGCACGTTGTCTTTGCGGAAGGCAGCAAGCTCTCCACATTCTTAAGAACCTTCTGCTCCACTGGCATAGAAGAGATCAAGTTGCCCGCCGGAATTAGCAGTTTAAGTTCGAGCTACAAGTTGTTCGAAGGTTGCACCAGTCTGAAGACCATCGACCTTTCAGAAACAAAAATCAAATCTATCTCCTCCAGTACATTCTGCTCGAGCGAGAGTAAGATTCCCGTGACCCAACTGCTGCTGCCCGGCACACTGACTACAGTATACAGTGGTGCTTTCTACGGTCTGAAGAGCCTTAAGACACTGAACCTGCCAGAAGGATTCAAATCTGTCGTTTCGAACATGACCAACGGTCTGGACAGCCTGGAGGTAATCAACTTCCCGTCTACCTTGACAGAGATAAAAGGCAGTCCCTTCTCCTCTGCCAACAAGAAGACGGTGAAAGAAATCAACTTCGCCGCGGGCGAATATGCCGATTTGAGCATTACTGGCAGTTATTTCATTAGTCTGACCGCTCTGGAGTCCATCACACTGCCCGACTGCAAAAGCATTTCCGGCTACACGCTGCTGAAGGGATGCACCAACCTCAAAGCCGTGTACCTCCGCTTCAATCCTTCCAAATTCGAGGTCGCCACTGGCTGCACAGGACAGAGTGTGCCCTTCTACAATGTAAAGAACTGCGCTTTCTTTGTAGATAGCGAGGAAACCTACCAAGCCTTTATGGACTATACTTTCCCTGAGGACGCAGGCGACTGGTCCGGGCAAAAAGCCTGGGCACAGTTTGACGCAACCAACAACACCGTAGGCAACCACTACGAGTTCCCCTACACTCCGACGCTGACTTTCGACCCCACATCGCTGGAAGTAGTCTACACCGAAGAAGCCGTGACCGCCCCCACCCTGCGCATCACCAATGCAGCAGGCCAGGCCGTCGAGCTCGCCGTGACCTACAGCACCTCCAACAATGAGGTGGCCCCCGTGGATGCCGAAAGCGGCGCGCTGACCCTGAAGAGCGCCGGCGAGGCCACCATCACCGCCCACTACGAGGGCAACGAATATGTGAAGAGCGCCGATGCCAGCTATACGCTGACGGTGAACAAGCGTCCCGCCGCCCTGGCCTATGAAGTGGAGACCTTCGAGGCCTCGCTGGGCCTGACCCCCTCCGAGATGCTGCCGAAGTTGCAGAATCCCTACCAGGTAGGCGTGACCTACGCCAGCAGCAACGAGGCGGTAGCCACCGTCGACGAGCAAGGTGTGGTGACCCTGAAGGCCACCGGTGAGACCACCATCACCGCCACCACCACCGGCACCGCCACCGAGGAAGCCGGCACCGCCACCTATCTGTTGAAGGTGAACGAGGCCGCCAGTCTGCTGACCGTGAGCGCCGCCGAGGCCACCGTGACCTATGGTGAGAGCACCGAGGAGCTGCCCACCTTCGACAACCCCAACCGCCTGCCGCTTACCTACAGCAGCAGTGAGCCCACCGTGGCCACCATCAGCGAGGAAAGTGTGGTGACGCTGGTAGGAGCCGGCAGCACCGTAATCAGTGCCCACTTCGCCGGCAACGCCGCACTGCCCGAGCCGGAGACCCTGAGCTACACACTGACCGTGAACCGCCGCGATGCCAATCTGACCTTCGATGGCCCGGAAGAGGCTGTGCTCTATATGGACCGCGAGCCGGAAGCCAGCGCCTTCCCGGTACTGCAGAATCCCTATGAGGTGCCCGTGACCTATACGAGCAGTGATTCCGCCGTGGTGACGGTAGACGCCGCCACAGGAGCTGTGACCCGCGTGGGAGCCGGCACCGCCACCATCACCGCCCAGAGCCAAGAGACCGCCACCGAGGCCGCCAGCACCGCCACCTACAACATCAAGGTGTATGAGGAATGGGCCATCTACCTGGTCGACGAGGCCGGTGTGGAATGGAAGACCCTGTCGGTTGAGGCCGGCAAGGTGCTGCTTGCCCCTATGGACAAGACCCAGAGCAGCTACACCGTATACAACAAAGTGCGCGAGATGGGCACCGACAACGAGTATGTGGTGAACGGTGTGCAGGAAGGCGCCTTCACCAATGTGAACACCGTGAAGAGCGTTGACCTGAGCCGTGTGGAGAACCTTGTTGCCGAAGGCTGCATCTTCACCGGGCAGACCTCGATAGAGAACATCGTGTTGCCCACGACCGTAACATTCACGAATTTTGGAGGAAGATCCGCCGAACCTGTCACCCCCTTCAAGGGCATGACCGCCCTGAAGAGCATCAATCTGCCCGAAGGTCTGGTTTCCATCTGGAAGGAAACCTTCATGGACTGCTCCTCTTTGGAGAGCATTACCATTCCAGCATCGGTAGAACAATTAGGTTCTTACGGAACAGTACACAATTCCATTTTCCACAACTGCTTGAACCTGAAGAGTGTCACCTTTGCCGAAGGCAGCAAGCTCACAACGCTATACAAAGCCTTCGCCAATTCAGGAATAGAAACCATCAAGTTGCCCGCTTCCATCACCGCCTTGCAAAAAGGATACATGGTCTTTGAAGGCTGCAGCAGTCTGACGACTATCGACCTGAGCGAGACAAGCATCACTACGATTCCGGCCGAAGCCATCGCCTCGTCCAGCAATCCGACGAGTGTCACCACCCTGTTGTTCCCCGCCACGCTGACCACGGTTGTCGCCAATGCTTTCAACGGTCTGTCCAGTATGAAAGAACTGAACCTGCCTGAAGGATTCAAGACGGCACCGGCAAGCATGCTCAACGGTCTGGAAGGCCTTGAGGTGCTGCGTTTCCCCTCCACACTTGAATCGGTGGGCAACATCTTCTCTACAGCCTCAAAAGCCCATCTGAGGGAGATCTCCTTTGCCGAGGGCACCTACAGCAATCTTTCTCTGTCAGGCTCCTTCTTCCAAGGCTTCCCCGCACTGGAATCAATCGTGCTGCCCAACTGCTCGTCCATCAGCGGATGGAAATTCCTGATTAACAGTCCGCAGCTGAAAACCATATACCTGAAATGCCAGCCCTCTACCCTCAACCTGACTTCGGCCAGCGCCGGACCGGACAAGACAGAACGTCCCTTCTACGGTGTAACGAACTGCGCCTTCTACGTAGAGAACGAGGAGACCTATCAGGCCTTTATGACCTACACCTGCCCCGAGACCGACGGCGACTGGGCCGGACAGCAGTTCTGGGCACAGTTTGACGCTGCCAACAACGAGGTGGGCAACCACTTTGAATTCCCACACCAGCCTGGTCTCTATTTCGAACAAGAAGAGATGACCGCCTATGTGGGACAGCAGAACGTGGCCGGACTGCCCGTGCAAAACAGACATGATGAAACCAACCTGACGCTTACCTACACCTCGGGCAACGAGACAGTGGCCACTGTGGATGCAACAACGGGCGTCATCACCCCGGTGGGCGTGGGCACTACCACCATCAGCGTGGCCTTTGCCGAAGACCCCACCCGCATGCTCCTGGCCGACGCCGCAAGCTACACCCTGCACATTGAGAAGGTGGCCGCCAACTTGGCCTACTCGGCCAGTGAAGTGAACTGCACTTATGGCGAGGAGGTGGAATGGCCCGTGCTCTCCAACGAGTACAACTTCCCCGTGACCTACACATCGAGCGATGAGACGGTGGCCACTATCGATGGCGAAGGCCACATCAGCTTCACTGGCATCGGCACCACCATCATCACCGCTACATGCAACACAGTGGACCCGGTAGAGACCGCCCAATTTACCCTGAACGTGAGCAAAGGCACCCTGCAAATGGCATGGAGCGCCGAAGAGGCCATGGCCTTGAAGGGATTCACCACCAGCGATGCCCTGCCGCAGCTCAACATCTCTGGCTGCACCGTTCAGGAGATTGTCTACTCATCGTCGAATCCTGAGGTGGCTACCATCTCGGCACAAGGGCTTGTGACGCTGATGGCACCGGGCGAGACAGTAATCAAAGCCACCGTGCCCGGTACAGTGGCTTATGACGGCAAAGAAGCCTCCTATCAACTCACTGTAGACACGAAGGCAGGCATCGCCTTCTATTGGGACAACCTGAAAGACGCCTTCGGTGACGAGGACCTGCGGTTCAACGCCATCAACACGGCCTATTACTACCTGCCTTTCGCAAATCCCTACGGTGTGGACGTGACCTATAGCGTCAGCGACGCAGACATCCTGAAGATTGAAACTGGAGCCGAGTATACCAACAATGAAATGTTCTCCGTGACGGTGCTGAAACCGGGAGAGGCAGACATCATAGCCACCTATGCCGGCAACGGCATCGTGCCCGCCGAGACTGTGACCATGCATGTAAAAGTGCTGAAGGCACAGTATGAGGCCTCGTTCGACAAGGATGAGGTGACCGCCTACCTCGACTACGCAGATGAAATCGGTCTGGACAAGACGACCGTCTATCCCGTGCTGACCGTTACCTCTGAGGGCGTGAGCGGCATCAAGTATTCCTCATCGAATACAAAAGTATTCGCCATCACCACGAGCGGCTCCGCCAAGTTACTAATGGGTGTGGGTACCGCGATTGTGACGGCCACCCTGCCCGAGACCGACTACTATGAGAAAGCCACCCTCTCGTACACCGTGCATGTGGAGTGGGAGCAGCATGAGCTTGTAGTGGGCAGCACTGGCTACGCCACCTACTGCTGCATGTCGGGCCTCACCTTCGAGAACCGTGACGATGACCTTCAGGCCTTTGTGGTGTCGAGCTTCGGCGACGGCAACGTGAAACTGGTGAAGGTGAACCATGTGATGCCGAAGACCCCGCTTCTGATCAAGGCGACACCGGGCACTTACACCATCGAGCACGACCAGAACATGAAGCAGTATGCCAACCTGCTGAAGGGTACCTTAGAGCCCACCTATGTGACACCCACCGAGGGCATCTACACCAACATGGTGCTGAGCAAGGGTGAGGACGGCTCCGTGGGCTTCCACACGCTGAAAGCGGCTGGTGAGATCGGTGCCTGGAAGGCTTACCTGCAGGTGGAGACGGAAGTGGCTGAAGCCTACTCCGGATTCTTAGGCCTGAGCTTCGAGGACGAGACGACGGGTGTGAACAGCGTGCGTGAGTTGCCGAGCGACGGCAACTGGTATACGCTGCAGGGTGTTCGCATCGAGAAGCCGACGCAGCCGGGCATTTATGTGCGCAACGGCAAGAAGGTGAGTCTCTCTTGGAAGGACGTGGAAAATATTAAAGATTAAGATCTTTAAATTGGAATATTGAGAAGAATCCCCGGCTCAGATGAGTCGGGGATTTTTTTGGAGTCGCTCTGCGAGCGAGAAATCTTTCAAAAACATATCAAAATCAAACAGAATATTTAGTGAGTACGCAGAATAATTGGTGAGTACGCCTAAAGGCATACTCACTTTGTCGGCGCCCTGACGGGCGGAAATTATTCAAAAATTAAATTCAAAAATTAATCGCGCTACGCGCCGAAATTATTCTTGGGAGTCGCTCTGCGAGCGAGAAATCTTTCAAAATCATATCAAAATCAAACAGAATCGCGCTACGCGCCGAAATTAAGGGCGTATGCCTAAGGGCATACACTAAACAATATAAACTACGGATTTATCTGATTTTTCTGAAATACATTAGGGAGATTTAAAAACTACGGATTTATCTGATTAGGCTGATTTTTGCTGTATCTAAATCAGATAAATCAGATAAATCCGTAGTTTTAATTCACAAAATAGAGGTCAGAATCTGCTTTATTCAGCTTTGGGTTCCACTTCCTTTTTCTTTGCGGGAGCCTTCTTTTTGGCAGGAGCTTTCTTGGGTTTGTCGGAAGCGGCGTCGAGTTTGGCCTTCAGTTTGTCCTCCTCGGCCTGCATCTTCTCCACCTTCGCCTTGAGGCGTGTGATTTCCTTGTCCTTCATGGCAATCTCGTCGCCCTGGTTCTTGATGGTGGTGAGCAGCGAGTTGAGCTCCTCGTTCTCAATCTCCTCGGGATAGAGGCTGTTGACACGGGTGATGAAGTCGCCCAGGATGTTCATATAGTTGGTGAAGGCATCGAACGGCGTGCTGTAGATACCACGGTCCAGACCCACGTTGGAGGGCTTGGTGGTCATGAAGCGGAAGTTGTTGGAAGCCTGCAGGTAGTCCCAGTCCTGGTTGATGCGCGGATCGTTGGCGATGCGCACACGCTCGGCCACGCTGTAAAGTTTGTCGAACGCCTCGCGCTGCATGGGGTTACCCAGCCAGCAGCTCACGTCGCGCTCTTCGTCGACCCATGACAGTGTGTCGGGCACATCGAGTGAGCCCACGCTCTTCATCTTCATGCAAATCTCGGTAGGTGTGGAGAAGGTGATGCCCTTGGCCTTGGCGCATACCGGCAGCGCCTTGATGAACTCGAGGATGTTGCTGGAGAGCGGCTGTGCGATACCCAGTGCGGAGAGCTCCATGAAGATATTGATAATCTGCTCTTCCTCGGGGAAGTTGGCGATGCGCTCGATGTAGTTGTCGGCGAAGAGGGGATATCCCTCCCACTCGCTGTTGTTGAAGCGGAGCGAGATGTCGTCGCTCAGGTTGACATCGCGGAGCAGCAGCTTCAGGTTGGGTGCGATGGCGCAGTTGTAGACATAGTGGGGCGACTTCCATCCCAGGACGTGGCGTGCACCCTCGGTGAGCATGCCCTTGAAGCCCATGGCGGCGGCCTGTCCGCCGATGTCGTCGCTGTAGATGAGCGACGAGTTACGCAGCACCTGCGGCTCCTGTCCGAAGTACTCCTTGATCTTGATGGCCTGACGGCGCACCTCAGCAGCGAACGACTCCTCGTCTTTGAGCGAGGCGAGTCCGTGGGAGTAAGGCTCAGCGAGGAACTCGACGCATCCCGTCTCATTGAGCTCCTGGAGTTTCTCCAGCACCTGCGGGGCGTGCATTTCGAGCTGCTCTATGCCCACGCCGGAGAGCGAGAAGGCCACTTTGAAATACTTGCCGTGCTCCTTGGCCATTTCGAGGAGGGCGCCCAGTGCCGGCATATAGGAACGTTCGGCGATGTCGGAGATAAGGCGCTCGTTCTCGTAGTCGTCGTAATAATAATGGTCGGTACCGATATCGAAGAAACGGTAACGTTTGAGATGAATGATTTGGTGTATCTCAAAATAAAGACATATCGTTTTCATTGTCGTAGAATATTTACTTGTTAATGGTGCGGATATACAAATCCTTTATCTTACGGCCCACTTTCTCCCACGTGATTTGGTCGACCTCACGCTTGCCCTCATCCTGCAGATAGTGGAAGAGGCTGTCGTTGTGGCAGATAGAGTAGATGGCATCGGCCAGGGCATGAATGTCCCAATAGTCCACCTTGATGCAATTGTTCAGAATTTCGGCACAGCCGCTCTGCCATGAGATGATGGAGGGCGTGCCGCACTGCATGGCCTCGAGTGGAGAGATGCCGAAGGGCTCGCTCACCGAAGGCATGACGTAGACATCCGAATCCTTGAGGCACTCGTAGACCTGCTTGCCGCGCATGAAGCCCGGGAAGTGGAAACGGTCGGCGATGCCCCGCTCGGCAGCGAGCTGTATCATGGCGTCCATCATATCGCCCGAGCCCGCCATGCAGAAACGCACGTTTCGTGTGCGGTGGAGCACCAGGCTGGCAGCCTCGACGAAATACTCCGGTCCTTTCTGCATGGTGATACGTCCGAGGAAAGTGACCACCTTCTCCTTGTTGGTGTGGTCGGGTCGCGGGATGTCCTGCAGTTCCTGTCGCAGGGGATATACAGCATTGTGCATGGTGAACACCTTGCGCGGATCCTGGAAGTAGTGGTTGATGACGGTCTGCCTTGTGAGTTCCGACACACACATGATGCAGTCGGCATTGTCCATACCGTCTTTCTCGATAGAATAGACAGTGGGGTTCACCTTACCGCGGGAGCGGTCGAAGTCGGTGGCATGCACGTGGATACAGAGCGGTTTTCCGCTCACCTGCTTGGCATGAATACCGGCGGGATAGGTGAGCCAGTCGTGGGCATGGATGATGTCGAACTCCTCGGTGCGTGCCACTACGCCTGCGATGACGGAATAGTTGTTGATTTCCTCATGCAGGTTTTTGGGATAGCCTCCGGCGAACTCCATGCATCCCAGGTCGTTGACATGCATATAGTTGAAGTCGGCATAGATATGGTCGCGCAGACGGAAATAGTAGTCAGGGTCCATGATGTTGCCCACGCGGTTGCGCACATAGTCGCGGTCGACGTTACGCCATGCGATAGGCACTGCGCACATGGCCACGATGCGGCATGCGCTCTGGTCCTCATCGCCGAAGGGGCGCGGCAGACAAAGAGTGATATCCATATCTCCCTGGGCGTGCAGTCCCTCGGAGATACCATAATTGGCTGTGGCGAGTCCACCATACACATGAGGAGGATACTCCCATCCAAACATTAAAACTTTCATATCGTTTCTCCTCCTTTATTTATAGGTATATGATTCGAACAGGTTGAGTGTGCGCAGAATCTCGGCCACATTCATGGCAAACGACATAGCGCCGCGTCCGTGGAAGGGCGGGTTGCCGTCGAAGAGCTCGCTGATGGTACCCAGGCAGTGGTAGTACATCTCGTCTTCATAGCCCACGAGCTGCCGTTCGACGAAGCTGAGTCGGGTGCGCTTGTAGAGTTTGAGGCAAGCCTCCATGTAGAAGCCGCCGAGCCACGGCCATGCCGTGCCCTGGTGGTAGGCGTAGTCGCGCTGTGTCTGCGGTCCCACATACATGGGGTTGTAGCCGCCGCTCTTAGGCGAGAGCGAACGGAGTCCCTTGGGTGTGAGGAGCTCGCGTGTGCAGATGTCGAGCACTCCCTTCTTCTGCTCCTGCGAGAGGGGTGAGTAGTCGAGCGCCACGGCGAAGATCATGTTGGGGCGTACGCTCCAGTCGATCATATTGCCGTCGACATAGTCGTAGAGATATCCATACTCATTGAGGAAAGTGTCGACGAAGGACACCTTGCACTTCTCGGCCATTTCCTCGAGCCGTGCGGCGCGTTCCTTGTCGCCGAACTCGTTCTCGAGGCGTGCGCAGTAGCGCAGCGCGTTGTACCAGAGTGCGTTGAACTCCACCACATAGCCCGAGCGGGGCACTACAGGCCGTCCGTTGGCGGTAGAGTTCATCCACGTCACGGCGCGGTCGCGTCCTTCGGTGTGTACCAGTCCGTTTTCCTCGAGGGTGAGATTGGGATGTCCGTTGCCGGCGATGTAGTCGACGATGTCGTTGACCAGTCGGCCGTACATCTGGTAAGCCTTGGGCAGTGTGCACTCCTTGCCGTACTGCTGCACGGCCCATACGGCCCAGAGCGGCACGTCGGGCTGCTCAATCTCATAGATCTTGGTGGTGTTGGGTTTTCCCTCCATAAACTCGCGGAGTCCCTTCTCAGCCGTCTTCATGACCAGTTCGAAGTAGTCCTGCTCCTCGATGGCGAGGGTGAGTCCCGGCAGGGAGATGAAGGTGTCGCGTGCACGGCACTTGAACCACGGATAGCCGGCCAGCAGATAGCGGTCGTCGTTGGGCTGGCGGTTGTGGAACTGGTGTGCGGCATTGACGAGGCAGTGGAAGAAGTTGTCGCGCGGTGCGCGTTCCTCCACCTCGCTCTCAAACAGTTTCTTGAGCGAGCTCGACTTGATAGATGAGGTAGAGCCGGAGAAGACGACGCTTTCGCCCTTCTTGATGCTCATCTCGAAATAGCCAGGTACATAGAGGTCCTCGTTGGAGGCATAGCCGCGCTCCTGCTCTTTGGGATACTCCACGCCGCGGTACCAGTCGGGTTGGAAGATGAAGCTGTTTTTCTTGCTGAACTGCATATAGAGGTCGGGATAGCCGGCATACATGCATGTTTTGATACCATTGTCCACCTCGGTATACTCCCGACTGGCGGTATGGTTCTCGTGTGTGAACTGTCGCACGCTGCGGAAAGCGAGGAACGGGCGGAAACGCAGTTTGGTGGCAGAGTGTGCGTCGACGAGTGTGTAGCGTATGAGGATACGGTCCTCATAGTGCTGGAACACCACCTCTTTCTTGAGCACTACACCTCCCACCCGGTAAATCGTGGTGGGCACCTTGTCGCAGTCGAACTCGCGTATGTACTTATGGCCTTTGGGGCTGAAGTTGTTGCCCTGGTATTTGTGGAGTCCGAGGTTGAACTCCGCACCGTGCTGCACCACCGTGACGTCGAGCGATGAGAGCAGCACATGGTTCTCATCGTCCATCTCAGGTATGGGCACCACGAGCAAGCCATGATACTTCCGCGTGTTGCAGTCGACAATCGTGGAACAGGAGTAGGCACCGGAGCGGTTGGTTCTCAGCAGCTCCCTGGGCAGCGACTCCTGCAGGTTTGTCATCAGCGCTTTTTCTAATCGTAGATAGCTCATAGTTGTTCTATTAAGGTTTGAAATAAATATTTTTCATTAGTTAGTAACATCAAAATCCGCACCTCACATTGATGAGGTGTAAATTTTGCTCAAAGGTAATAATTTTTGCATTTAACACAAAATATTCGCCCTATTTTTTCTTAATAGGAAAAGAAAAAGCCGCAGAGGAGATTTTTTAACAGAGAAATATTTCCCGATTTGTGAAAAAATTGTAAATTTGCGGTCATCGGGGTGATTAGCGCCCCTTCCATATATATGAAAAGCCTTATAAGATGACGATAGAAGATACAGAGAAGAGCTTTCAGTTGGACGGCATAGAGAAAGGCATCCGCACATTGTGGCCCAGTCTGACGGACATTCAGGAAACGCTATTGCTCTCGCGCATGGTAGTGCGTCAATTCAACAAGCAAGAAGTGATATACAGTGCCCGCAGCATGCCCCACTACATACTGGTGGTGTTGCGGGGCAAGGTGAAGGTATTCAAGGACGGCATAGGCGGCCGCAACCAGATAATCCGTGTTGTGAAGCCCGTGGAGCTGTTTGGCGCCCGCGCCTATTTTGCCGGCGAGCTTCACAGCAGCACCGCCACGACGCTGGAGCCCTCGGTGATAGCCTTTATTCCCTCTGAGGTGATGATGGAGGTAATCAGGGCCAACTCAGAGGTGAGCATCTCCTTCATCCGTCATCTGGCCATCCACCTGGGTCATTCCGACACCCGCACGGTGACGCTCACGCAGAAGCACATCCGTGCCCGTCTGGCCGAGACGCTACTGTTTCTGAAGAGCCAGTACGGCATGGAGAGCGACGGTCAGACGCTGAACATCTATCTGAGCCGCGAGGACCTTGGCAGTCTGTCGAACATGACGACGAGCAACGCCATCCGCACGCTCGCCTCTCTGGCCGAAGACGGTGCTGTGGCCATAGAGGGCAAGAAGATAAAGATCCTGCAGGAAGACGCCCTTCAGGCCATTTCGCAGGAGAAGCTGCTGAAATAAAGGGAAGTTATAGGGGAGTTAAAGGGGAGTTAAAAGGAAGTTAAAGGGAAGTTAAAGGGAAGTTAAAGGGAAGTTAAAGGGA
>R25__coassemble_702_pt1 | contig 18958 bp, 13 predicted proteins | sample R25__metabat2_low_PE_048 | metagenome-assembled genome bin R25 | reverse complement strand
AAGTTATTATAACACAAAGCATGAGGTGGCATTTAGTGTAGGTGCCGGCACCAACTCACAGCTTATCAATGATATTGCTGATTTTTCGACAGCGTTTTCTGAAATAATTGTATCATCTCTCCTGACTGGAGGACAAATCGTGGGTTCCACTTCTTATGAGAATGAGAGGTATTTGCCGGCCTTCTCAGCAGAGTATTTCTATCATGTCAATAAAGTAATAGGCATTGGCGGTATCGTTGCCTTCACCGGACAGAAATCCGATATGTACGGCACTATACAGTATAGCTCCAGCAACAAAACGGAAAAGGGGAAAATCGGTGAGGCTAAAAGAACCTGCTTCTCCATCCTGCCCGCAGTCAAGTTCGACTGGCTCCGTAAGAAGAACGTTGGCCTTTATTCCAAGGTGGCCATAGGCGCATCCTTCATGAACGAGAAACAGACTCTTGAGGCCGACGGCAAAAGTGGTGAGGTGGACAAAGACAATGAAGTGATAGTCAATTTCCAGGCTTCGCTCATCGGTTGCGAGGTTGGCTCTGAGAAGGTGAGAGGATTCGCTGAATTAGGTTGGGGTGAGCAGGGTTTTGCCTCGGCAGGCCTCCGCTTCAAATTCTAATCAAAGCTGGAATAACGCTCCAAAACTATCCTGATATTGGAAAGGGACCGGTCATAATGGCCGGTCCCTTATTGTGTTTCTGCATCTCAAGTGCGTTGCGAATAAACAAAATTTCCCGTGCAAAGGCTAAGCCAACTTGTGGTAGGGGTTGATACAGAGTGATTTGTCATAAAAGACCAAATCGTCACCAGTAAGAACCGCTTTCCCGTTTTCCACTTCTATAATGTTGATAGCACAGTTGTCGGGTATCTGGCCATGCCAGAAATCGCTCTTGTCTTCATACACATTGTGCAGGAAGGCCCTGACAGCAAAACCATGGGTCGAAACGAGCAGGGTCTTGCCTTCATGCAGGGGATTGGATATCAGATCTTCGTAGAAATCGGCTGTCCGCTGGCATACCTGCGACAGACTCTCTCCACTCGGCGCATTCTGAAAGGCAAAAGGATTGGTGTAGAACGTGTTGAAATTGTCTGAAGGAACAGAGAAATTCTCAGACGTGATACCGGCTCCTTCCCACTCGCCGAAATAGATTTCCTTCAGACGGTCGTCTGTCTCGATTGCTGGCGATGGGTGGTTGTTGTATCTGAGCATAATCTCTGCAGTCTCGTAGGCGCGACGGAGTGGGCTGGAGTATACAAGGTCGAACTTTACGTCACAAAGAGCTCGGGCGGTGATAACTGCCAGCTCCTTGCCTTTCTCGTTCAGAGGAGTGTCAGTCCAACCCTGAAGCACTCCCGCCTTGTTGCCGTCGGTCTCGCCATGACGTATAGCATAGATCCTGATCATTTGCTCTCATTGTATATTTTCCGGTATTTCTCAAGACACCAGGAGGCAAGCTTCTTGGTCTGCTTGTAGAAGAACACCATCCAGTCGCGGCTGCTCTCATTGATCGATTCTTTGTAGAGTGCCCAACCCACGTAATACCAGTTGTGAAGGGCCGTGTAGGCCATCCAGTGAAGATACTCGCGCTCGGTGGCGGGGCGGCCGAAATAGGCTTCCAAGATATCCCATATCATAGGCTCGTCGGGCTCGTATTCCAGACCGGCAATCACGCGTCCAAAGTCATAACCGGGGTCGTTGTAGCCGGCAAACTCCCAGTCGATGATGTCAAGCGTGTTCTCTGTCAGCAGAACATTGTCGATGTTGATGTCGTTGTGGCACATGGTGTGCTTCACACCGTCGCGGTCGGCATACGACTGAAGCTCACGTACCATGGCCCATTCTTTCTCAAATATCTTGAACAGGTCGCCTTTCATCTTGCAAGCTTCTTTGAACAGACGCTCGGTCTGATACACTGGGTCGTAGTTGTATTGCTCCCAGTCGGGCATGTCCAAACCTTCATCGTGGAATGCCCTAATCTTGCGGGCTACCCGCTTCATCAGTTCCACGTCGTGATAGTAGATGCCGTGAAGATCGATGCAGTTCTCGCGAAACTTGGAAATCTTCAACCCCGTTTCATCTATGTATACATAAGTGTCGTCGGCATGGGCTTTGGCCGCAAGTTTCTGGGCCACGCACTCGTTTTTCCTGTAGATGAAGAAGGCCGTGCTGTCGCCGGGATAGCGGAAAATGTAACGCTCACCGCGAACCACAAAAGTGAAGAGTATGTTCGACAGGCCTTTTTCGAGTATCACGATGTCGTTGATCTCGTCTTCATCGCAGTTGAGCACCTCGCATATCTTGGCATTGATGCGGCCGCTCACATTGCCCAGAAAAAGACCGTCTATGTTCTGTATCTCCTGAATCGCGTCAAACTCAAACAGAAAGTCTGCAGGATATTCGCGTACATACATGTCAAGGTCTTCGATGTGGCGGCATACGAATTCTTCCCAGAAGAGGGCAGACACACGGAAATCGTCAATCTCATCTTCCATAAACTGCAGCAGACGGTGGGAGAAGGCCTGATCTACGTAGGCATGGCCGTATATGCACTCGCCTTGCTTGGCTCCGCTGTGGATGTCGAGAATACGGCCGCTGCAGTTCTTGCGAACCACCAGCTCGTTGTGGGCATCCTCTTTGTATACGGTGGCGTGGAAGGCATTGAACTCGTATTGTGAGAACGGATTCTCCTCGAAGTAATTGTCGCAGTTGCAGATGTAGGTGGAGCTGATGTGGTTCCGGGCTATGAATAGCGAGAAGATGTTGTTTTTCTTCAAGTCGGGGTTGATCTCAAGCGTTACATTCCATTTGTCGGCCAAAAAGAAGTAAAGTTCCTGCTTGTAGCCGATAACTACGGTGATGTCTTCAATGCCGGCCTCGCGCAACTGGCGAATCTGGCGCTCTATGAGGGTCTCGCCGTTTTTCATGAATAGTCCTTTGGGCATCGAGTAGACCGACTTGGCCGAGATGTCGGCACCGCCAGCGGCCAGAATGACGGCACTCTTCACCCGGAGTGGCTCAATTGACTCGATGGCGAAGTCTGTAGGGACTCCATCGGCCAGATAACCTTTCTTCTCAAGGCCCATGACAAGTTCTTGTATCTCTTCTTCCGACTTGAATACCTTGTAGTGTAGCTTGCTGAGTATATATTTGGGCAGGTCCCCGGCGGGGTGCTCATGGCCAATCAATGACCGGATGACTTCAAATTCTTTGTAGCTGAGCATATTGACAATTTTTATTGATTAATACTGTTCTTACGTTTCTCTTGCAGCATCATGTAACCCTCAAACATGTCCAAGTCTTCTTTGCGGGTTATCTTGATGTTGTTCGTGGCACTCTTGGAGAAGTAGATGGTCTTGCCAAGAGCAAAATACAGGGCCGATGTGTGGGGGTCCAAGGTGTTCAGAATGCCGCGGCGCTCACATTCCTCATAGACTGAAAGCACATCACCGTAAGTGAACGTCCAGGGACCGTTCAAACCTACGATGGTCTCACGCAGAATTTCAGTATGCGAACTGTAGGGGGTGTCTTTGATACAGGTGCACATGATCATCTCGTCGGCCGGGAAGGCATTGCCCTTCTCACGAGCCACCCTCACGGCGTCGTCGATGATTGCATCGGTAGTGAGGGGCGAAACGGCAAAGTGAAGAAGGATGATGTCGTCGGCCGCGGCTTTACCGCGAAGATTATATATGCCGTTCATGGTGGATTCCTGAAATGTTGATCCGCCATCCGTATACCATTTCACCTTGCTGATGCCGTATCGCTTCACAATGGACTTGATTTCGTCGCGGTGCGACGGAATGCAGACCAACTCGATGGCGTCAACGTTCTTGTTCGCCTGAAACCTTTCAAGCGTGTAGGCAATAATGGGCTTCCCAAGTATTTCTATAAATTGTTTGGGAATGCCCGCACCAATCCGGGTGCCACTCCCTCCTGCAAGAATTACGGCAATGTTCATGGTTCTTCTTCTATAACTGTTCTGATTGACTGGGCAAAGATAGTAAAAAATAATCAAAACATCACTTTTTTATTCTTCTTTCCCTTACATGGCATACCACCACATGGTTTTCTGACCGGATGGAGGTGTCCTGCAGGGGGCATATTTCCCCTCACTTTTTCGGGAGTATGTTGGATGTAAAAATGATTGTTTCAAATCGTTAATAAACCTAAAATGGAATTGTTTTTTTGAGCAAATGAGTTTAGACACACCAAAAATAAGTACTTTTGTAAAAAATATATAAACCTACGTAAGATATGTTTCGTAAATTATTTCAGAATCTGATTCAAAAAAGGTTGGCTTATGCAAAGGAAAAAGACCTTGAGTATCGGATTAACCATATTGATGATAGAAACAAGTCGAGAATAACTGAGAATACACGTCTCACCTCCGAACAGATATCTGCAATTGAGCAATTGTGGGGGAAGTATCGGCATATACGCTATGATGCCCATACGTTTTATTATGAAAAGACGGGTATCTTCTCTCCCTTGTTTATCCCTGATTCCATACACTATAAATTAATAGACCCCTATTTCAATGATTGGACCTTGGCTAAGTATATTGATAATAAGTGCTATTATCACCGTATCTTCAAAGGGGTCAAAACTCCTAAAATGGTCGCATACAGACTCAATGGCTTCTGGTACAACTCTGCCGACGAGATATCAAGCTATGAGAAGTCTGTCGAGTCCGTCATGGCTACGGAGGTGTGTTTTATTAAAAAGGCCACACAGTCGTATGGGGGGAAAGGGGTCTTCTATTTCAGCCCGAAAACACAGACAAAAGATGAACTGCTCAAAATCCTACAGTCCATCCCCTCAGATCTTGTTATACAGGAGGGCGTGAAGCAGAGTGCTGTCTTGGCAAGACTGAACGAGACATCCGTCAATACCGTACGGCTAATATCGCTGCTCAGGAAAGACGGTACAGTCAAGGTTTATTCTGGGGTGTTCAGAATGGGTATCAATGGATCAAAGGTCGATAACCAGTCGAGTGGAGGTATCACTTGTGGCATTGAAGAGGACGGTAGACTGAAGGGGGTCGCATACGGCTCTTTCGGAATGGGGCCGAAACATGTGGAACATCCCACATCGCATGTGCGTTTTCCTGATGTTGTCATACCTGGATACGAAGCTTTGAAGGACCTCGTAAAAATACTGCATCCCCAAGTGCCTCATTTCAGGTTGGTGTCATGGGATTTCGCACTCAATAAGGCCAATGAGCCTGAACTGATAGAGGTGAATCTCTGCGATGGAGGATTGGACCTCCACCAGCTTAACAACGGTCCCTTGTTCGGAGAGGATACCGAAGCAATTCTGAACGAGGTGTTCTTACAGACTACCGGTAAGTAATATTCGTCCTTTTAAATCTGCCGAATCTTTATGTCGTTATTGTCGATAGCTAAGTCGTTGAGGCGTGGAGTGATTGCTGCAATGCACTATCCTTTGCCCAACAGACCAAAGGTGTTTTTTGATTATCTCAATCTCTGGAAAACGAAAGGACTGCACTATCAGGAATATTGCCTCTTCGACTTTTTCCATCAAAAAGATGATTTCAGAAAGTCTTTCCTGTGTGCCAATGAGCAGAGACTGTATCTGGATTATCTGAATCCGAAAAAATATTACTGTCTGGCTCGTAATAAATTCCTGGCTCACAAAATATTGGAGGATACAGGTGTCAAAACATCGGATATGTATTGCTATTATCAGCCGGAAGGACGTGTGATGGAGAGTGAGGACATTGCCAATGACCTAAAAGGCGTATGCCGCATTCTCAAGGCTAAGAATGTGGAGCAGTGTGTGGTGAAAACCACTGAAAGCTCGCACGGTAATTCTGTATATGTGGTCGAGAAAATTGACTTTCTGGAGAATGACTGCCAGTTCACCTTCTTTAACGGTGAAAAGGGCCTGCTGTCTGAAATCCTGGGAAAGGCACCCCTTATTTTTGAAAGTTTGGTAAAGCAGACACGTCAACTAGCTTCCTTCAACGAGTCTTCCGTCAATACCGTGCGCTTTATGACCCTTTTGTATCCCGACAATAAAGCACGCCTCATGGCCACCTTTATCAAAATCGGACGTGCAGGACGTTGCGTCGACAATGCCGGCAGCGGTGGTAATGTGGATGGTTGTGTAGATATAGAAACAGGAGAATTGAAGTATGTCATACAGTTTGACGGATGGGACAATGTGAAAGATATCACCCATCATCCAGACAGTGGCGCTTTGCTCGAAGGGGTGAGAATTGACAATTGGAAAGCTATTGTGGACCAAGTGCTCCGTTTTCAGGAAAGCCTGCCTTATGTCAAGGCGGCTGGATGGGATATTGCCATCACCGACGATGGACCTGTGGTCATTGAGGTGAATGATTTTTGGGACAGGACCGGACAACTCTTTATCCGAAGAGGATGGCGCAACGAAATTCGCGACTGCTACCTGGCATGGAAGAAGACGGGGGCCAAATATCCCCTGCAGCGACAGAACAATCCGCTCTCGAAAAGTCATCTGGAGAGAATAGAAAAGAAAGAATTCTAATCTGTTTATTATATCCCAAAGCGGGGGAGCATGCCAACCATGCTCCCCCGCTTGATATATTGGCTGTACGGATTCTCAGAGTTGTATCTGCAGCATCACCAGCGAGTAGGGGGCCATGTCGAGCGTCATTTTCTTCTTCATCTTGATGGTCTCCTTCTTCGGCTCTATGGGCTGCTGCTCATAGTTGTTCTCATCTTCGGCCTGGCCGCTGATGGTGGTCTTGGTGGCCACCGACTTCATCCCCTTGAAGCGGGAGAGGTCGATGCGGGCCTGCTTGGTGTCGGCACTGGCGTTGCACACCTTCACGAAGAGCTGCCGTGTCTTGGTGTTCAGCACCACCGACTGCTCCTGCAGATTGGTCTTGCCGTCGATGGCCACACAGTCGCCGTAGAAGTAGTTGCCGGCCGAAAGGCCGAACAGCTGCTGCACATAGTAGCTGCAGGTGAGATACGGACGCTCGTTGTCGAAGTAGATGAGGTCGGGATTCCAGTTGGTGGCGTCCTTACGGGCGAAGAGGGGGGCGTAGGAGGTCATGTCCACCACGTCGCCGTTGCGCTCCACATGAATCAGATACAGGGCCTCGGCCAGTGCGTCGATGAGTTTCTTGTCCTTGGCGGCATACTCGCCGAGATACACCTTGGTCTTGCGGTCGCGGGGATAGTTGTCGTACTGGCGGCTGCTCAGGAAGTAATCGCGCTGTTCGTAGTAGTGCTCGTCGAGGATGGGTAAGCCTAACTCTTCGGCCAGTTTCCAACCGTTCTCGTAGTCGGGATTGCCGGCGTGAGAACCGGGACCTGCGGTGCCCACAATGATAATCTCAGGATGGGCGGACTTTATCTTGTTGTACATATACTTGAAGCGCTCGCAGAATTCGGGCGATATGCGCTCCTCGTTGCCGATACCTAAATACTTCAGTCCGAAGGGTTTGGGATGTCCGGCCTCTGCTCTCACTCGGCCCCATTTGGTTGTGGCGTCGCCATTGGCCCATTCTATCAGGTCGAGTGCGTCGTCCACCCACTCGTCCATCGCTTCCATCGGCACCCATTCCTGGGCCTGGTCTTTCATAAACCAACCGCCGTTGGTGCCTTGGCAGCTCACACCGCAGGGCAGGATGGGAAGCGGCTCCATGCCAAGGTCCTCGCAGAACTGGAAATACTCATAGTAGCCCAGTCCCATCGACTGGTGGTAGCCCCAGGTGTTTTTCAGCGGGCGGCGCTGCTCTTTGGGTCCCACGGTGGTCTTCCAGCGGTAGGTGTTCCAGAATCCGTCGCCGCCGCCATGTACCACGCATCCGCCGGGGAAGCGCATGAACTTCGGGTGCAGGGCCTCCAGCGCCTCGGCCAGGTCTTTGCGCAGGCCGTGGCCTTTATAGGTGTCGGCGGGCATGAGCGACATCATGTCCACATCGACGGTGCCCGGGTTCTGCACCAGCATCTGCAGTACGGCCTTGTTCGAATTTTCGCTTGCCGTGAGCTGGGCCTCATATTTCTGCCAGTTGGCGGCGCCGGCCTCAAAAGTGGCTTCTGCCAGCAGTTTGGGGTCTTTGCCCCAGCCTTGCGGTTCCACGAGTGCCACACGTATCTGCTTGGCGTTGCCCTCCACATTGCGCAGGAATACGGAGAAATCGTATTTATCGCCCGCTTTCACGGCCATGCCGTCGAAACCGTCGTTCTGCAGACCGAAGCCTTTCCATCCGGTGTAGTCGTAGTATTCTTTCACGCGCTCTATATACAGCCGCATGTAGGTGGGGTTGTTGGGGTGGAGGGGGGCGTCCATGCGTGGCTCCATGCGTCCGAGCGAGTGGCCCGGGCGAAGCATGCGCCAGGCGGTGCCGGCTCCCCATCCGTCGCGTTCGGTGGGATTGTATTCAAACGAGCCGTTTTGCAGCAGTTCGGCGTAGAGACCGCCGTCGGCCGAGCTGCTGATGTCTTCGAAGAAGATGCCTATCAGGTGGTCGCTGATAGCCTTTCCGCCGACGGGCGGGGTCATGGTTTTCTGTGCCTGCATGCCCATCGATGCCATGAGCAGTGCAGCGCAAAGGGTCATTGTTTTTTTCATGATTATAATAAGTTGTATGTTTGTTTTTTTCTTCTGCGAAATTAGTGATATTTTCCCGAATCAGGAAATGTTTTCCACAAATTGATACAAATGGACCTTATAATTGAGACTTTTCATTCGGTCTCTGTCTTACGGGGCTTGATAGGCTCCCTATTCTTTTCTTCGGGCCAATTTGTCCATGTTTGGATTATTTTTTATATCTTTACCACCTGAATGTGTTAAACTGACCCGACGGTATGAAGAATAAGTGTTTTTTTGCGAAAGCGTTGATGATGTTGGCGGCCGTGTTATGGATGGGGCAGCTGTGTGCGCAGACCCGCAATGCCGGCAATGCTACCGGTCCACAGCCCTTGGTGGGCGACTACCTCAATGTGAGAGTGCCGAAGCCCGGCGAACTGGGAAAGCAGATTTCGCCCCAGGCGGCCAAGCAGGTGAGGACACTGGTGGTGGACGGCGTGCTCAACTACGACGACATAAAAGTGATAAAAAGCATAGCCGACCGCTCGCGCTGTGAGAATGAGCGCGGAAAGAGCGTGGAGAATTTCCTCGACCTCGACCTCTCGCATGCCCATTTCGCTAACACCTGGCGCACCGACCGCTACGCAGTGGCCAGTGAGATGTTTTACAGTATGTCGGCACTGCGCAGTGTGCGCTTGCCGGCTGATGTGCGCGAGGTGGGAAAGAAGGCTTTCTACAACTGCCACCGGCTGGTGACGGTGGAAATGTCGCAGGCGGTGCGTGTGTTGGGCGAGGAGGCCTTCAGAGGCTGTTCGCGGCTCAAGCATGTCACCATGTCCTCGCAGCTCGACGAGATAGGCAAACGCTGTTTCTACGAGTGCAAGGAGTTTACATGGGTGCGCCTGCCCGACCATCTCTCCATCATCGGCGACGAGGCGTTCTATGGCTGCTCGCTCACCGAGGTGCAGTTGCCGGCCCGTCTGCAGACTTTGGGCTACAATGCCTTTGGGGACAACAAACTCAAACAACTCTATCTGCCGCAGACCACCCAGGTGGTAAACGGTTTCCCGGGTGGGGGCACCACGATGGAATATATTGAGGTGGAAAGGGGCAACCGCTATCATGCCAGCCTCGACGGCGTGCTCTACGATGCCTCCATGACCATGCTGCAGTTCTTCCCACGTGCCCTGAGCGGCAGCTTCTCGGTGCCCGCATCGGTCACGTCGATAGGCAACTATGCCTTCTTCGGCAGCCGGCTCTCGCAGGTGGTGCTGCCCGAGACTGTCACCTATATCGGCGACGGCGCTTTCCAAAGCTGCAGCCTGCTGCAGTCGGTCAATCTGCCCTCGCAGCTCACGGAAATCAGGCCCTCTACCTTCTTGGGATGTGCTCGATTGTCGGGGGTGGTGTTGCCGCAGGGCATCAAGGCCATCGGCAAGGCGGCTTTCTCCGGGTGCGTTTCCATCACCTCGCTTTTCCTTCCCGCCGGTGTGTCGCAATTAGGCGAGGAGGCTTTCAAGGAGTGCAAGGCGCTGGCGCGCATCAACCTGCCCGAAGGCGTTACGGTGCTGCCCCGAGAGTGCTTCCGCAATTGTGAGGGCTTTACAGGCATCGAATTGCCCCAACGTCTCATCAAGATAGACGAAGAGTGCTTCCGTGGTTGCTTGAACCTGACGACCGTGCGTCTGCCCTCGTCGCTGCGGGAGATAGGCGATGAGGCTTTCCGCAGCTGTGGTCTCCTGCAGGAGGTCGAGATTCCCGCATCGGTCACGGCGATGGGCAGCAAGCCTTTCGCCAAGTGCGAGGGGCTCAAACGAATCGTGTGCCGCGCACAGCAGCCTCCCTCACTGAAGTCGACCGACAACAAGGATGTGCCGCTCTTTGTGCCGGGTTCCAGCATAGATTCCTACAAAAAAGCCAAGACCTGGAAAAAATTCAAAAATGTGAATGTGCTGTAAAAAGGATGAGGCTGTTGGGCGGATTCTTTGATGCCTTGCATTGATATAAAAAAGGAGGGTATGTCGTTTTGTGGACACACCCTCCTTTGCTTTCACCGATTGGCCTTATTCGCTCACTGGTATCTTGTCGATGCGGCGCTGGTGGCGGCCGCCCTCAAACTCAGTGGCGAAAAACTCGTCCATTATCTGCCGGGCCATGTCGTTGTCGATGAAACGGCCGGGCATCACCAGCACATTGGCATTGTTGTGCTGACGGATCAGATGGGCTATCTCGGGTATCCAGCACAGACCGGCACGGATGCTCTGGTGCTTGTTGAGCGTCATGTTGATGCCCTCGCCGCTGCCGCAGATGGCAATGCCGGGGAACACCTCACCCTGCTCGATGCCGCGGGCCAGGGCATGGCCGAAGTCGCTGTAGTCGCAGGAGTCCTCGCTGTAGGTGCCGTAGTCCTTGTAGGCGTAGCCGTGCTCCTCGAGATACTGCTTTACAAACTGTTTCAAAGCATAGCCGGCGTGGTCGCTGGCTATGCCGATGGTCTTGATGTCCATGCTGTTATTTTCCCAAAAGGGCTTTTACTTGCTTGTACACATTCTCGCCGGTGTAGCCGAGCTTCTCGTCGAGCACCTTGTAGGGAGCGGAGAAACCGAAACTCTCCAGACCCCATACACAACCTTGGTTGCCCACCAGACCCTCAAGGGTGCAGGGCAGACCGGCGGTCATGCCGAAAATCTTGGCGTCGCGCGGAAGCACTTCCTCCTGATACTCCTTCGGCTGCGAACGGAACAGACCCTCGGAGGGAACGCTCACCACGCGCAGACGGATGCCGTCCTCACGGAGCAGCTTGGCACCTGCCTCAAGGGTCGACACCTCACTGCCGCTGGCCAGCAGAATCACGTCGAAGTCGTCGTCGCTGCCGGCCACGATGTAGGCGCCCTTCTCGGCTCCATTGTAGTCGTTGCCCTCGGGCAGCATCTCGATGTTCTGACGGGAGAAGATAAGGGCCGTCGGAGTAAGGGTGTTCTCCATGGCCATACGCCAGCAAACGGTGGTCTCCTCGGCATCGGCCGGACGGAGCACCAGCATGCTGTTGCGGCCGTGGTGGTTCTTCAGCTTCTCCATCAGGCGGATCTGGGCTTCCTGCTCCACAGGCTCGTGGGTAGGTCCGTCCTCGCCCACACGGAAGGCATCGTGAGTCCAGATGAACTTCACGGGAAGCTCCATCAGGGCGGCCATGCGCACGGCGGGTTTCATATAGTCGGAGAACACAAAGAAGGTGCCGCAGGCGGGTATCACACCGCCGTGAAGGGCCATACCGATGCAGCAGCAGGCCATGGTGAGCTCGCTCACACCGGCCTGGAAGAAGGCACCGCTGAAGTCGCCCTTCTCAAGATTCTTGGTCTTCTTCAGGAAGCCGTCGGTCTTGTCGGAGTTCGACAAGTCGGCAGAGGCGCAGATCATGTTGGGAACCTGCTCGGCCAGCACGGAGAGCACCGTGGCGGAGGCACCGCGGGTGGCGGCACCGGCCTTCTGCTCAACCTTGCTCCAGTCGACGACGGGAGCCTTGCCGGAGAACCACTCCTTCAGCTGCTCGGCCTTGGCGGGATTCTTGGCGGCCCACTCGGCCTTGGCGGCGTAGCGCTCGGCCACAATCTTCTTCAGCTCTTCCTTGCGGGCGGCATACAGCTCGGCCACTTCGGGGAAGATGACGAAGGGATGCTCCGGGTCGCCGCCCAGATTCTTCACCGTGTTCACAAAGGCGTCGCCGCCAAGGGGAGCACCGTGGGTCTTGCAGTTGCGCTCATAGCTGCTGCCGTCGGCTTGCAGGGCGCCCTTGCCCATGATGCAGTGACCGATAATGAGCGACGGACGGTTGCTCTCGGCCTGGGCGTTCTTGATGGCCTCGCGAAGCTGGTCTACGTCGTTGCCGTCTACCTTCTGCACATACCAGCCCCATGACTCGTATTTCTTGGCAGTGTCCTCAGCCATCACCACCTTGGTCTCGGTGGAGAGCTGTATGTCGTTGGCATCGTAGAACATGATGAGGTTGTCCAGACCCAGCACACCGGCAATACGGCCGGAACCCTGGGAAATCTCTTCCTGCACACCGCCGTCGGAGATGTAGGCGTAGATGGTCTGGTTCATCACGTCGCCCAGACGGGCCTTCAGGAATTTGGCGGCAATGGCGGCACCCACAGCGAAGGTGTGGCCCTGGCCCAGAGGACCGGAGGTGTTCTCAATACCGCGGGCCAACTCGCGCTCGGGATGACCGGGGGTCACCGAGCCCCACTGACGGAGCTGCTGCAGGTCCTCAAGGGTGTACTTGCCGATGAGGGTGAGCTGGGCATAGAGCATGGGGGCCATGTGGCCGGGGTCGAGGAAGAAACGGTCACGGCCTTCCCACTCGGGATTCTCGGGGTCGTAAACCAGAAACTCTGAGTAGAGCAGATTGATGAAATCGGCACCACCCATGGCACCGCCGGGATGACCCGACTTGGCTTTCTCTACCATCGAGGCGGCCAGGATACGGATGTTGTCGGCTGCCTTGTTCATTAATGCTTTGTTGTTCATGTCTCTTTTTTTAAAAGGTTTGTTATTCTTTTTGTGTTATAGTTCAATGACGGCTATCGACTTGGCGGGCAACTTCACCTTCAGGGTGTTCTTCTTCACCTTCAGGTCTTTCATGGCTGCGGGAGCCACACGGTCGGGATGCTCAAAGTCATTGTAGTCGGTTATCTGCTTGCAGGTGAGGAGCTTGCCGGTGGCCTTGCGGGCTTGGTAACCGTCGAGAGAAATCTCCACTTCCTGGGTCTTGTCCAGACTCACGTTGGCCAGCGACACGATGATGCCGCCGTCGGCCTTCTTGGCGGCCGACATCGAAACGAGGGGCACCTTGCGCGTGGGGGTGCGGTTGTCGCCGCGCACGCTCATGGTGTCGCAACGGGCCTCGATGGGCAGATAGGTGGCTTCCTGGAAACCTTTGTACAGGTTGAACACATGGTAGGTCGGGGTGAGCACCATGTGGCCGGTTCCCTTGGTATCGGTCAGAATCATCGACTGCAGCACGTTCACCACCTGCGCGATGTTGGCCATGCGCACACGGTCGGTGTGGCGGTGGAACACGTTCAGCGAGAGGGCGGCCACAAAGGCGTCGCGCATCGAGTTCTGCTGGTACAGGTGACCGCTCACGGTGCCGGGCTCCTCGTCCCACCAGGTGCCCCATTCATCTACGAGCAGACCAATCTTCTTCTGCGGGTCTTTCTCGTCCATGATGGCGGCGTGGCGCTTTATCACGTCTTCTATCTCAAGGCATTTGCCCATCGTCCAGTAATAGTCGTCGTCGCTGAACTTCGTGGCGCTGCCTTTGCTGCCGGTCCAGCCGGTCACGGTGTAGTAGTGCAGAGACACACCGTGCATCAGATGGCCTACATTCTCCATCAGCACCTTCGTCCAGTTGTAGTCGTAGTCGCTGGCACCGCTCGCTATCTTGTAGAGCTGGTTGCCGTCGTAGTTGCGGCAGTAGCACTGGTAGCGGCGGAAGAGGTCGCCGTAGTACTCCGGACGCATGTTGCCGCCGCAGCCCCAGCTCTCGTTGCCCACACCCAGATATTTCACCTTCCAGGCTTTGTCGCGGCCGTTCTGGCGGCGCAGCTTGGCCATCGGCGTGTCACCGTCGCTGGTCATGTATTCCACCCACTTGGCCAACTCCTCCACGGTGCCGCTGCCTACGTTGCCGCTGATGTAGGGCTCGCAGCCCAGCAGCTCGCAGAGGTTCAGAAACTCATGCGTGCCGAACGAGTTGTCCTCGATGGTGCCGCCCCAGTTGTTGTTCTGCATCTTCGGACGCTCCGAACGCGGACCGATACCGTCGCGCCAGTGATACTCGTCGGCAAAACAGCCGCCGGGCCAGCGCAGCACGGGCACCTTCAGGTCTTTCAGGGCCTGGAGCACATCGTTGCGGTAGCCGTCGGTATTGGGAATGGGCGACTCGGGCCCTACCCACAGACCGCCGTAGATGCAGGTGCCGAGGTGCTCGGCAAACTGCCCGTAGATCTCTTTGTGTATCTTCTGGGTGCCCTTGTCGGCGGCGATGCGAAGGGTGGCATCCTGGGCCGGGGCGCTGAGGGAGAGTGCAGCAAAGATTACTGCTGAGACAATTTTCTTCATGGGTTCTATTGTTCGTCGTTTTGTTGTTCTTGTCTGTAGGTTATGCCTTGCACTTCACGGCGGCGGCTTCGATGCCGAGACCGGCCTTGTAGCGCTCTATGTATTTGTTGAAACCGGCCACGTCCTCGGCCGTGGGGGCTATCTCCACACCTGCGTTGCCGGCAAACACCTTGTGCTCGAGCCAGTCGGCCAGGTTCTCCTTCTCACCGTTGTTCACCACATACGAGGCAAGCAGGGCGATACCCCAGGCGCCACCTTCGCCGGCGGTCTCCATCACGGAGATGGGCGAGTTGATGGCGGCGGCCAGCACACGCTGTCCCACACCCTTGGTCTTGAACAGACCGCCGTGGCCCGTGATGCGGTCCACCGTGATTTTCTCTTCGTTGAACTGGATGTCGTTGCCTATCTTCAGCACACCGACCGAGGCGTAGAGGTGGGCACGCATGAAGTTGGCCAGCGTGAACTTGTCGTTGGCGGAGCGCACAAAGAGCGGACGGCCTTCGGCAAAGCCGGTCACAGGCTCGCCGGAGATGTAGTTGTAGGAGATGAGTCCGCCGCAGTCGGCATCGCCTGTCAGGGCGTTGTTGTACAGCTTGCCGAACACCTCGTTCATGTCTACGGGCACACCGAGCAGCTGCTGATACTCCTTGAACAGGTTCACCCAGGCGTTCAGGTCGGAGGTGCAGTTGTTGCAGTGAACCATGGCCACGAGGCTGCCGTCGGGGGTGGTCACCATGTCAATCATCTCATAGGGCTTCGACAGGTCTTTCTCCAGCACTATCATCGAGAAGGAGGAGGTGCCGGCCGATACATTGCCCGTGCGCTGCTTCACGGCGTTGGTGGCCACCATGCCGGTGCCGGCGTCGCCTTCGGGAGGACAGAGGGGGATGCCTTGTTTCAGATGGCCCGACACGTCGAGCAGCTTGGCTCCGGCCTCGGTCAGGAAACCGGCGTTCTCACCGGCCACCAGCACCTGGGGCAGAATGTCGAGCAGCTGCCAGCTGAAACCCTTCGGGGCAATCAGCTTGTTGAACTTCTCCACCATCGTGGCCGAGTAGTTCTTCGTCTCGGGGTCGATGGGCAGCATGCCGCTGGCATCACCGATACCCAGCACTTTCTTTCCGGTGAGGCGCCAGTGGATGTAGCCGGCCAGTGTGGTCAGGTACTTGATGTCGCCCACATGCTCCTCATTGTCGAGAATGGCCTCGTAGAGGTGGGAGATGCTCCAGCGGAGGGGAATGTTATACACGAAGAGATCCGACAGCGCAGCCGCGGCCTTGGCCGTGTTGGTGTTGCGCCAGGTGCGGAAGGGCACCAGAATCTCGTTGTGCTCGTCGAAGGCCATGTAGCCGTGCATCATGGCGCTCACGCCGATGCCGGCCAGAATCTCTATCTCAGTGTCATACTGCTTGCGTACGTCGGCGCGCAGGTTGGCGTAGCAGTCCTGCAGTCCGTACAGAATGGCTTCGATGCTGTAGGTCCAGAGGCCGTCGATGAGCTGGTTCTCCCATTCGTGGCTGCCCTGGGCTATAGGCTTGTTCTCCTCGTCGATGAGAACGGCCTTGATACGGGTGGAGCCGAATTCTATACCCAGAATGGCCTTGCCCGAGTCTATCGTTTGTCTTGGAGTCATATTTTCTCTTTTTTATCGTTAATGAAACAGGTCCTCAAGAGGAAGTTTTAAAGGGAAGTTAAAAGGTCGTCTTTTGCTATCATGATAAATGATTTTACAGGTCGTTATCTTTTATAGCCCTATTCTCTGTTATGGCTTTGCAATAGGAGTTAAGATAGTAACTTGTGCCAATAAGACTGTAGTTCAGGGATTGAAATTCATCTTCGTCGATATATTGAAGGTCTTTGGCAAGCATTACATAGAAACGGCATTCTTCAAGGCTTCCCTGTGCTATGTTCAATAGTCTTAGTTTGTCGGCCTTGCTTAGTTTCTTAGAACCTTCAGCGATATTTGCGGCAATTGAGACTGCTGCACGTTGAAATTGCGAGGCAAGTCCAAATTTCTCGAAATCAGGAAACTTACGTGTTGTCTTGTATGTCAGTAAGACAAACTCATAAGCTTTTTGCCATGCAATGATGTCCTTAAAACTAAATCCCATATTCCTTTTAACTTCCTTTCTATTAACTACTAATGTCCCTTTAACTTCCTTTTAACTTCCTTTTAACTTCCTTTTAACTTCCTTTTAACTTCCCTTTAACTTCCCTTTAACTTCCCCTTAACTTCCCTTTATCTAAGCGCCTTATTCAGCATGAAATACACCTCGTTGTTGCGCAGTGTCTGCTTAAACTCGCTCGTCTTGGTGTCCTTGTTGATCTTCACATACTCGATGCCAAGCATCTCGGCGAAGTCTTCCCAGTACTCCTCGTTGATGTCGTAGGAAAAGGCGCTGTGATGGGTGCCGCCGGCCAGAATCCACGCACCGGCGCCAATCTCGAAGGTGGGTTGGGGTACCCACAGGGCGGAAGCCACGGGCAGGTTGGGCATGGGCTTGGGCTCAATGCACTCCACCTCCTGCGAGATGAGACGGAAACGGTTGCCAAGGTCCACAACAGTGGCCTTGATGCCGCGGCCTACCTTCGAGGTGAACACGAGGCGGGCGGTCTGCTGCTTGCGGATGCCGATGCCCAGGAAGTGAACCTCGAGCTTGGGTTTGTCGACGGCGATGAGCGGACATACCTCGAGCATGTGGCTCTGCAGACACGAACTGCGGTCGCCGGCGAAGTTGAGCGTGTAGTCCTCCAGGAACGAGCAGCCGCGGGGCATGCCCTGCTGCATCACCCAAAGGGTGCGGTACAGACAGGCGGTCTTCCAGTCGCCTTCGGCACCGAAACCGATACCCTCGGCCATCAGACGCTGAGAGGCAAGACCGGGAATCTGGTCGAAGCCCACGAAGTTGGGATCGTCGATGTCAGCGTCGCCAAGGTCGTCGAAGTTGGTGGTGAAGGCGGTGGCGCCCTCGTCCTTCAGTACGCGGCGAAGGGCTATCTCAGCCTTGGCGGCGTTCTTCACCTTCTGCCAGTATACTTCCTCACCGCTTTCGTCTATCTTGATGGTGTAGGCTTGCTTGTACTCCTCTACCAGGGCGTCGGCCTCGGCGTCGGTCACCTTCTTGAAGTAGTCCATCAGCGAGCTCACGGGGTAGTAGTCCACATGGTAGCCCAGACGCTGCTCAAACTCCACACGGTCGCCGTCGGTCACGGCCACATTGTTCATGTTCATACCGAACATCAGGCAGCGCACGTTCTTGGCGTCGGCCACACCGGCGGCCACACGGGCCCAAACGGCTATCTTCTGCTGGGCCTCCTCGTTCTTCCAGTAACCGCACACTACCTTGCGGGCCACGCGCATACGGGTGCAGATGTGTCCGAACTCGATGTCGCCGTGGGCGCTCTGGTACAGATTCATGAAGTCCATGTCCATGGTCTCCCAGGGTATCTCGGCGTTGTACTGGGTGTGGAAGTGGAGCAGGGGTTTCTGAAGGTCCTGCAGACCCTTAATCCACATCTTGGCGGGCGAGAAGGTGTGCATCCAGGTGATGATGCCCACGCACTTGTCGTCGTTGTTGGCGGCCTTCATCACGGCTTCCACTTCCTTGCTGCTGTTGGCGGTGCCTTTGTACACCACCTTGATGGGGATGATACCGCTGTTGTTCAGTCCGTCGACCATCTCCTTCGAATGGGCGTCAACGGCCACCACGGCGTCGCCTCCGTAGAGGAGCTGTGCACCTGTTACCCACCAAATCTCGTAATTCTCAAATGCTTTTATCATAATAGATTCTTTATTTAATTGTTAGCTGTTAAGGTTCTGTATAATAAGGGGTTATTTCTTCTTCTGGCCGTAGTAGGCGTTGGGACCGTGCTTGCGGCTGAAGTGCTTCTCAACGAGCAGCGGATTCATTGTCGTGGCGGGGTTCACGCAGAACGATACGAAGGCCATCTTGGCCACCTGCTCCATCACCACCGAGTTGTAAACGGCGTTGTCGGGATTCTTGCCCCAAGAGAAGGGACCGTGGTTCTTCACCAGCACGCCGGGGGTGTGCATGGGGTTGATGTTGCCCTTGCGGATGCGGTCCACGATCACTACACCGGTCTCTTTCTCATACTCGGCCATCTGGCTCTCCACCATGTCGTCGGTGCAGGGTATCTCGTCGTGGAAATAGTCGGCGTGGGTGGTGCCGATATTGGGGATGTCCTTGCCGGCCTGGGCCCAGGCGGTGGCGTAGGTGGAGTGGGTATGCACGATACCGCCTATCTCGGGAAACTCACGGTACAGCACCAGGT
>R25__coassemble_689_pt1 | contig 19133 bp, 13 predicted proteins | sample R25__metabat2_low_PE_048 | metagenome-assembled genome bin R25 | reverse complement strand
TGCTGTTGGCGGCCGTCACGATATGGGTGCCGGTGGCGGCAGAAGGATTCGTGTCAGGTGTCGCGCCCACATACTTCGGACAGGGACGGCACCAGTGCCTCGACCGCAGCGTCAGCTTGCCGCCGCGGGGCAGCAGCACACACTTCGTCGCGTTCGCCGCCACACCGTTCTTCTGGCTGTCCCAAAGCTCTATGTTGCCGTGCCCGATGTAGAGATGCGGCACGCCCGGCACGTAGAACATCGACTGATGGCCGCCCGACAGCGTGTAGTTGTTGGCGTACAGACCGTCGCCCGTCAGCGGATTCAGCTCCCAGCCGTCGTCCAGGCCGTCGCCCTCATCGTTGCCGCGAATGCTCAGCTCCCGCGCAGTCACAGGACCGTCGTAGCGGTCGGTGCCTTCGCCCAGAGAGCGGCGGCGGGGCGAAATCCTCCAGCCGCAGTTCTCGAAGCGGTTGTTCTCCATCCGCAGCTCGCCCAGCTCATATTCCTTCGACAGGCCAAGCAGGTTGATCACCTCGCCGCCGTCGGAGACGAACGTGTTGCCGCAGATGCTCACACGCGTGCTCCCGTCGCTCAGGGGCCACAGGGCGAAGAGGTAACGGTCGTAGCCGTCGGCGCTGCTGCTCACGAAGCTCTTCATCCGCAAGTAGTTGCCGTCCACCGTCCAGCGGCCCGTCACTGCCCAGCCGCTGCTCACCTTGGCACCGTGCATCCGCACACCAGGCATGTCCCACACGTTGCCGCGCACCGTGTATTCAGAAAGCCCCCACTCAGAAGTCATGTTCGGGAACGAAGTGTGCATCACATACTTCTCCAACACCCTGTCGATGGCCCACAGCGGTATATCCTCGTAGGGCACATCGGCGTAGCCGCCGTCGGGGAAGAGGTCGGGAAGCGAGAAGAAGGCGTCCTGCCACTCCCTGAGAAATTCCTCGCACACCTTGCGCACCTCCTTGATATCGCAGTCGAACTTGCTGTCCTCAAACACACGCACCAGAGGCTTCGACGGATTCTCCTTGTTGCCGTCCTCCTTCTCCCGAAGCATGATGCCGATGCGGGTGTTCTTCGCCTTCATGTAGCCGTAGAGACGGCCGCTCATGTAGCTCTGCTTCGTATACTTATAACTACCGTCCGTTTCCTTAATCTCCAGCTGTGCGTTCGTCGGAGCCATGAAGGGCAGCACGTTGCGCACCGTGTTGTGGCGGTAGTAAACCTTGCCGCAGCTGAAATACACGTCATACACCGCGGAGCAACGGCCGATGAAGCGCTCCACCAGGTTGTTCGTGAAGTAAACCGTCTCCAGCTCGCCGACCATCGCGCAGTAGTAAGAGCTGTCGGTGCTGTGCGCGGAGGGCCAGCCGCGGAACACGTTGCCGTCCACCACCATCGGGCAGCAGAACAGCGTCCACTCGTCGGCCGACTCGCGCTCATTGTCCGCGCCCACGTTGATGGCCTCGTACCTCACGTTCTCGAAACGGCACCCACGCACCACATACTCATCCGTCACGGGAAGCGCGTCGAAGTTGATGTCGCGGCCGTAATTCCCCGTAACCGACGCGTCGTGCAGGAAAGAGCAGCTCTCCACCACCACGCGCCTCGCGCCCTGGATGTCCACGGGCGGGTTCGCATTGCGCGTTATCACGCCGTTCACCATCGTGTCGCACACGTCGAGCGTCGTGAACACCACCACCGCGCCGTCCTCCTGATACAGCGTGTCGCCCTGCTGGGCGTCCGACTGCAGGATGAAATTGCCGTAACTGCCCTTGTACTTCAGCGCGCCCGACGCCGACACCCTGAACACATACTCGCCGCCCGTGTAGGGAATGTATATCGGAAGCTTCGCACTCAGCACGCTCTCGGCATCGTCGCGGCTCAGCGCATCGGCCGAGGAAGGGGCCGCCGTGCCGTAAGGATACACATAAAGCGTGTGCGCGTCCCTGGCATACTTGTAGCGGCTGTCCTTGTTCGAGTTGTCCGTCCAGCCAAGCCACTCCTTGCAGTGGGCCGGCGAGTAGCGGTACTTCAGTCCCGTGACACTCGTGGGAACCACATTTCCGCCCGCGCCGGTGATAAACTGGCCATCCCCCCTAAACGTGCAGCCGCGCAGCTCGCAGCACTCCAGCAGGCCGCCGTCGGGATTCAGGTGTATCATCTTGCCGCTCGTCTCATGAACGAACTCCACGCCGTCGCACACCAGGCCGCCGTGGCGAAGGGCAGCAATCTCCGCGGCGCTCATGCCCGGAAGCTGCCGGTCGGCACGCAAAGTGAAGAGGTGCCGTTTCACCACAAGGCATCCGCCCTGTATGCGCAGCACACGCCACAGCTGCACGGCGTTGGCGGTGCCTCCGCTGTCGACGTACACATAATACCGCCCGTCCAGAATCAGGTTCCAACGGCTCGCAGCCACCATGCGCAGTATCTCCGCGTTCTTCACACCGCGGCTCTGTCTTGCCGAAGCGCTCAGGCTCTCGTCGTCCTGCACCATCCCGATGTCGCTCGAGTGCACCCACGACAGCTCGCCGCCCTCCACGGCTATCTGATTGCCCTGGCCGTTGTAGGTTTTGCCGGGCACACCGCCCGCAGGCTCCAGCTTCGAGCCCGCCGCCAGCGTTATCGTCTCCGCGCCGTTGTTGCCCGTCGCCACGTCGTTGTACAGCTTGTAGCGCATGTTCCCCTCGCTGCTCGAGCCCGAAGGCATCGACGCACCCGTCACATGGGTAGTGCCCACCGAATTGGTATCGCCTTTCTTCACATCGGCCAATCGTATCAGCCGGGCGTCCCCCACCGTGGTGGCAGAAACCGTGATGCCGTCGCCGGAGACGTCAATTGTCGACTGTCCGGGAGCGATGCCGCCAGGTTCGTCGTCGGGAGTGGTGGTGTCATCGCCCGCAGGAGGCGTGGAGTCGTCATGTGGCAAGATGGTTTTTCCGTCGACTATCAGTTTTCCGTCGACAGTCAGGTCGCCTTTGAGATGCGTGGTGCCCCCTACAGTGAGGTCGGCTCCCACGTTGAGGTCGTTGGTGATGAGGCAGCTGCCATTCTGCTGGTGAGCGGAGTCGGGATTGGTGGCACTGGAATCACTCTCCGAATGGTTTTGACAGGCGCAGGGAGCGCCCGGGTAAGGGCAATCGGGCCAATAGAAGCCACTGTACGGCGGTTGCTGCAAAGGCCGGCAGCCGCCGGGGGTGTAGAAAGGACAATTGAAATGATTATGCATGATTGTAGTGAAAAAAAAGATTTTGGGGCAAAAATAGGGAGGAAGGGAGAGAGAGAAAGGACATTTTGAGATTTTATAGGAGGGAATCTGAGGTATCGGAATAATCGGAGTAATCAGAATAATCAGAAGGAATGGTATCAAAAATTTTGATTATTCAGAAGATTGCTCTATTTTTGCAGAAATAAGTCGAAAAAAGACATGAAAAGATTATTGATGAAAATGTGGGGCATAGTGGCTATGCTCACGCTGCTGCCATCCGGCAGCAACGCCATGATGATGAAGACAGGCGAGAACGCTCTGGCGAGGACGAACGGCGCGGACGCCATGATGATGATGACCGGCGATGACACGCAGATTCCCCTGATAGGGAATGTGCCCGGCCGACAAGGTATGACACTGAACGGCGACTGGCAGTATATCGTCGACGTGCAGGAAGAGGGCTACTACGACTACCGCATGAAGGAGAACCGCTGGGGCTTTTTTCTGAATGCGAAGCCACAACGCCCCGAAGATCTGATAGAATATGACTTCGACAAGTCGGAGACGATGCGTGTGCCCGGCGACTGGAACACCCAAGACCCGCGCCTCTTCTTCTACGAGGGCTGCGTGTGGCTGAAACGCGACTTCCACTACGAGAAGAAAAGCGGCAAGCGCGCCCTACTCCACTTCGGCGCCGTGAACTATGAAGCCGTGGTGTATGTGAACGGTCAGAAAGTGGGCCGTCACGAGGGCGGTTTCACCGGATTCTGCTTCGATGTGACAGCGCTGCTGCACGACGGCAACAATTTCGTGGTGGTGAAAGTGGACAACAAGCGGAAGGCCGAAAACGTGCCCACCCTGATATTCGACTGGTGGAACTACGGCGGCATCACCCGCGACGTGACCCTGGTGGAAGTGCCGGAGACCTATGTGGAAGACTACACCCTGCAGTTGGCCGACGCCAATCCGCGGCTGTTGCTCTTCACCGCCCGTCTGAGCAGCAAGAAGGCTGGCGAGGCGGTGACGCTGAGCATACCGGAGCTGAAGATAAACCGCACGCTGACCACCGATGCGGCCGGCATGGTGAGCACGACGATAAAAGCGCGCCCCCAGCTGTGGACGCCTGACCAGCCGAAGCTATACGCCACCACGGTGAGCTGCAACGGCGAGACGATAACCGACGAGGTGGGCTTCCGCACCATCGCCACGCGCGGCAAGGAGATACTGCTGAACGGCAAGCCCATCTATCTGAAAGGCATCAGCATACACGAGGAGAAGGCCCATGGCGGCGGCCGGGCCAACAGCACCGCCGACGCCCGCACCCTGCTGGGCTGGGCCAAGGAGCTGGGCTGCAATTTTGTGCGTCTGGCCCACTATCCCCACAACGAATACATGGTGCGCGAGGCAGAGCGCATGGGCATCATGGTATGGTCGGAGATACCCTGCTACTGGACCATCGCCTGGACCGACGAGCACACCTACGACAACGCCCGTCAGCAGTTGCACGACATGATACTGCGCGACCACAACCGTGCCAACGTGATAATCTGGAGCATCGCCAACGAAACGCCCCACTCCGCCGACCGCGACCGTTTCTTGAGCCGGTTGGCCACCTACGCCCGCGAGCAGGACCACACCCGTCTCATCAGTATGGCGATGGAGGTGACCTCGGCGTCGAACTACCACAACCGGCTGAACGACAACATGAACGAATATGTAGACGTGGTGAGCTTCAACGAATATATAGGTTGGTACCGCGACGTGCACGACGCCGCCAAGATGACATGGGAGATACCCTACGACAAACCCGTGATAATCAGCGAGTTTGGCGGTGGCGCCAAACAGGGTTACCATGGTGCTGTGAACCAGCGCTGGACCGAGGAGTTTCAGGCCAATCTGTATGAGGAGAACCTGCGCATGCTGGAGAAGATAGACGGTCTGGCCGGCACTACCCCCTGGATACTGAAAGACTTCCGTTCGCCCCGTCGTGTGCTTCCCGGCATACAAGACTACTACAACCGCAAGGGTGTGGTGAGCGACGAAGGCAAGAAGAAGTTGGCCTTCGAGGTGCTGCGCAAGTGGTATGAGGGGCGGTGATGCGACCGGCAAGAAACGATAATAGCCAGCTGCATCGATGCAGCTGGCTATTATCGTAATGGAAAAGCTTTTTTTACTTCTTGACGCGCTTGAACACCTGCGGTGTGCCGGTGCTGTCTTTCTTCGAAACGAGTTTCAGTTCATTGGCGGTGAGCTCATAGGTGAGCGTGTCGCTCTCCTTCTTCAGGCCCTTGAAGAAATCGCCGTTGGGGTCGCTCATCTGCTTTTCGAGCATCTGGGTCATCTTCGTCTTCAGCATGCCCACCATGGCCTCCGTCTCTTTGTCTTTGGCCTCGATTTTCAAGCTGTCGGCCACGAACTCAGCCTTGAAAGAAGTAGAATCGACCACCATAGCCAGTTCCTTGTCGTCGGCCTTCCAGGTGCCGGAGAAGCTCATTCCGAAGGGGAAGTGGATTTTGAGGCCCTCTTCCTCGCCGTTCATTTCGGCAGAGACCTTGTTTTCCATGGTTCCGTCGGCCTTGAGGCGCATTTTCCAGCTCATGCTGATGGTATTGTCCTTTTCGGTCATCACCGAGTCACTCTGCCACTCTCCTACGAGTGTGGGTGCGCTTTCCGAGCAGCTCCACATCATGAAGAAGCCCATCATAGCAACGATTCCAAACAAAATTTTTCTCATGTTTTCTCTACATTAAAGGGTTAGTACTGATTATAAAAACTAAAATGGTTAATATTGTGGTTAAATCACTGACATATAGAGCACAAATATAGTGAAAAGGAAGATTAGGTGCAAATTTTTTGATAAAAAAAGGCTAAAAAAAGCACATTATTTAATAAAAGGGAAAAATAGAGGCATAAAAATTCGTTTATTTGCGGGAAAAGCAGTAATTTTGCGGCCGATTTACACACCATAAAGTCTAACTTTATTAATTTTAACTTTTTAATTAACATTTATGTCAAACTTTAAAAATGTACAGCCACTCGACGACTTCAATTGGGACGAGTTTGAGAATGGCGGTATCAGTTCCGTCAGCAAAGCCGAACTTGAGAAAGCTTACGACGAGACCCTGAACAAGGTAAGTGAGCACCAAGTAGTTGACGGCAAGGTCATCTCCATCGACAAGAAGGAAGTGGTGGTGAACATCGGTTACAAGAGCGATGGTATCATCGCCGCCAGCGAGTTCCGTTACAATCCCGACCTGAAGGTAGGTGACGTTGTAGAGGTATACGTTGAAAATCAGGAAGACAAGAAAGGTCAGCTGATTCTGTCGCACAAGAAGGCCCGCTTGAGCAAGAGCTGGGAGCGTGTGAATGCCGCTTTGGAGAACGAGGAAGTGATCCAGGGCTTCATCAAGTGCCGCACGAAGGGCGGTATGATTGTAGATGTGTTTGGTATTGAGGCCTTCCTTCCGGGCAGTCAGATTGACGTTCATCCCATACGCGACTACGATGTATTCGTGAACAAGACGATGGAGTTCAAGGTTGTGAAGATCAACCAGGAGTTCCGCAACGTGGTGGTTTCGCACAAGGCTCTCATCGAGGCCGAGCTCGAAGCCCAGAAGAAAGAGATTATCAGCAAGCTCGAGAAGGGTCAGATTCTTGAGGGAACCGTCAAGAACATCACCTCTTACGGTGTGTTTGTTGACCTGGGCGGTGTTGACGGACTCGTTCATATCACCGACCTGTCATGGGGCCGCGTGAGCGATCCTCATGAGGTAGTGGAGCTTGACCAGAAGATCAATGTTGTGATTCTCGACTTCGACAACGAGAAGAAGCGCATTGCCCTTGGTCTGAAGCAGCTGACCCCGCATCCTTGGGAGGCACTGGATCCGAACCTGAAGGTGGGCGACCACGTGAAGGGCAAGGTGGTCGTGATAGCCGACTACGGTGCCTTTGTAGAGATAGCTCCGGGTGTGGAAGGTCTTATCCACGTATCGGAAATGAGCTGGAGTCAGCATCTGCGCAGCGCTCAGGACTTCATGCACGTGGGCGACGAGGTAGAGGCCGTGATTCTGACCTTGGACCGCGAGGAGCGCAAGATGAGCCTTGGTATCAAGCAGCTGAAGGAAGATCCTTGGGAGGCTATCGAGGTGAAATATCCTCTTGGCAGCCGCCATACCGCCAAAGTTCGCAACTTCACCAACTTCGGTATTTTCGTTGAGTTGGAAGAGGGTGTCGACGGTCTGATCCACATCAGCGACCTGAGCTGGACGAAGAAGGTGAAGCATCCCTCTGAGTTCACCCAGATTGGTGCTCCGATCGACGTGGTGGTTCTTGAGATAGACAAGGAGAACCGTCGTCTGAGCCTTGGCCACAAGCAGCTCGAGGACAATCCTTGGGACACCTATGAGACTCTTTACACTCCCGGCAGCATTCACAGAGGCAAGATTACCGAGATGATGGACAAGGGTGCCGTGATTGCTCTGAATGAGGGCGGTGAGGGCTTTGCCACTCCGAAGCACCTTGTGAAGGAAGACGGCAGCCAGGCCCAGCAGGGTGAGGAGCTCGACTTCAAGGTGATTGAGTTTGTGAAAGAGACCAAGCGCATCATTCTGTCGCACAGCCGCACCTTCGAGGAGGGCAAGGACGAGCGCAAGGCTCCCCGCAAGGCCGGTGGCAAGGAGAAGAAGGACGATACTCCCACGATTAACAACGTGGCAGCCAGCACCACTCTCGGCGACATCGACGCTCTTGCTGCACTGAAAGCAAAGATGGAGAAGGGTGAGTAATCGCCCCTCTGAATAAAAAAATCCACCGACCCTGACGGGCCGGTGGATTTTTTTTATTAATTTTGGCTGCGCATAGAAAGGAGCTTTTGGAAAAGAAAAAACACTCTGAATTAACAACTATATGGAAAGAACATGGAGATGGTTTGGCAAGAACGATAAGATAACGCTTGCCATGTTGAAACAAATAGGTGTGGAGGGCATTGTGACCGCTCTGCACGATGTGCCCTTAGGGCAGGTATGGACCCGCGAGAAGATACGCGACCTGCGCGAGTATATCGAGAGCTACGGCATGCGCTGGAGCGTGGTGGAGTCGCTCCCCGTGGTGGAGACCATCAAATATGGCGGTCCGGACCGCGATGAGCAGATAGAGGTGTACAAGGAGAGCCTGCGCAACCTTTCGGCCGAGGGCATCCACACCATCTGCTACAACTTCATGCCGGTGCTCGACTGGGCCCGCACCGACCTGCTTCACGACAATCCGAACGGCACGAGCAATCTTTACTTCTCGTATGCCGAGTTCGCCTACTTCGACATCTACATCCTGAAGCGCGAGGGTGCCCGCGAGGAATGGGCCCGCTTCAAGATGCCCGCCGAGCTGCCCAGTGCCGCCGACCGCGACGTACTGGCCGAGGCCGAGGCCCTGCGCGCCACAATGACGCCGGAGAAGGAACACCAGTTGGTAGAAAACATCATCATCAAGACCCAAGGCTTCGTTTCGGGCAACTTCAGCGAGAACGACGAGGCCCCGATACAGAAGTTCCGCGACTTTCTGGAGCTCTACAAGGGCATCGACAAGGCCCAGTTGCGCGAGAACATGCGCTACTTCCTTTCGGCCATCATGCCCACCTGCGAGGAGTACGACATGAACATGTGCGTGCACCCCGACGATCCCCCCATCGAGATACTGGGTCTGCCCCGCATTGTGCGCACATACGACGACATCCAGTGGATGCTGAAGGCGGTGGACAATCCCCACAACGGTCTGACTTTCTGTGCCGGTTCGCTGAGCGCCGGTGCCTACAACAATGTGGTGGAGATGGCGCGGGAATTTGCCCCCCGCACCCCCTTCGTGCATCTGCGCTCCTGCCATATCTTCCCGAACGGCGACTTCACGGAAGCCAGCCATCTGGGTGGCCGCGCCGACATCATAGAGCTGTGCCGCATCTTCGAGCAGACGAACCCCGCCCTGCCGATGCGTGTGGACCACGGCATGACGATGCTTGGCGACGAGACCCGCGGCTACAACGCCGGCTACTCGTTCCTGGGACGCATGTTTGCGCTGGGCCAGGTGCAGGGCATCCTGGCCACTGTGGGCCGCGAGCTGGGCATAGAATATGTGCAGCCGGGATTTTTTGAATAATCGGAAGGAAGCAGAGAATCGGACATTATAAAACTACACATTATTATATATTATGAAGCTATGTGATATTATCTCCGGCAAGTATGATGCCAGTGAATGGGAAGCGAAGGGCTATGAGCTTCCGAAATTCGACAGGGCCGCCGTGGCGAAGAAGACACACGACGCCCCCACATGGGTACACTTCGGCGGCGGCAACATATTCCGCGCCTTCCCTGCCGCCATACTGAACGAGGCGCTGAACACCGGCAAGTACGACCGCGGCGTGATTGTGGCCGAGACCTTCGACTATGAGGTGATAGACAAGGCCTACGCCCCCTACGACAACCTGTCGCTACTGGTGAGTCTGCAGTCGACCGGCACGATAGAGAAGAAAGTGATTGCCTCGGTGACCGAGGCCCTGAAGGCCGACTACCAGTTTGCTGACTGGCAGCGTCTGGTGGAGATATTCCGCAATCCGTCGCTGCAGATGATCTCGTTCACCATCACAGAGAAGGGTTACAGTGTGGCCCCCGCCGACCTGGAGCGCGGTCTGACTCCCGTGTTGGCCATGGGCAAGGTGTGCGCCCTGCTGTGGGAGCGCTATCAAGCCGGTGCTCTTCCGCTGACGGTGCAGAGCATGGACAACTGCTCGCACAACGGCGACAAGGTGAAGGCCGGTGTGCTGGCCTATGCCGAGCGCTGGGTGAACGACGGTCTGGTGCCCGAGGGTTTTCTGCAATATCTGACCGACGAGACGAAGGTGACCTTCCCCTGGTCGATGATAGACAAGATAACACCGCGCCCGCACGAGAAGGTAAAGGAGCTGCTGGCCGCCGACGGTTTTGAAGACAACGACTACATCGAGACGGCGAAGCACACCTTCACCGCCCCCTTCGTGAACGCCGAGGAGGTGCAGTATCTGGTGATAGAAGACCACTACACCAACGGCCGTCCGCCGCTGGACCTTGGCGGCGCCCTCTACACCACCCGCGACACGGTAGACAAGGTGGAGACGATGAAGGTGACCACCTGCCTGAACCCCCTTCACACCGCCATGTCTATCTACGGCTGCCTGCTGGGCTACACCCTCATCTCGGCCGAGATGGCCGACGCCGACCTGCGTAGTTTCATCCAGAAGATAGGCTATATCGAGGCTATGCCCGTTGTGACCGATCCCGGCGTGCTGAACCCGTATGAGTTTATCGGCGCCGTGATCAACCGTCGCCTGCCCAACCCCTTCATGCCCGACGCCCCTCAGCGCATCGCCATGGACACGAGCCAGAAGCTGCCCATCCGTTTCGGCGAGACCATCAAGAAGTACATTGCCCGCGGCCTGGACATGAGCAATCTGGTGCTCATCCCCCTCACGTTGGCCGGCTACGCCCGCTATCTGAAAGGCATCAAGGACGACGGCACCCCGTTTGAGCCCTCTCCCGACCCCCTGCTGAGCGAGCTGCAGGCCATTGTGGCACCACTGGAGATAGGCAAGGCCGACCAGGACTGGAGCTGTCTGCGCCGTCTGTACAGCCGTGCCGATGTGTTTGGTCTGGACCTCTACGAGGCCGGTCTTGGCGAGCAGATAGAAGGCATGGTGCGCGAGCTCTATGCCGGTGTGGGTGCTGTGCGCGCCACGCTGCACAAGTATGTGGTGAAGAGATAAGGGGCGGGAAGCTTAGAAAAGCTAGAAGCTCTAGAAGCTATAGAGGCTATAGAAACCCTAGATGCCCTAGAAGCCCTAGAAAAAGCTAGAAGCCTAGATGCCCTAGAAGCCATAGAAACCCTAAAAACCCTAGAAAAAGTAGAGGCGCTTCCATTTGGAGGCGCCTCTACTTTTTATTTATGGGCTGTTTTACAGTTCTTGTTCCCAGGCATTGAATATGGGTGCGGAGGGTTCCACCTCCTCATCCTCGTCGCCCTGTCCGATGACGACGGGTCCGTCGCCGCCAAGGGTGGAGACTTGGAAGTCGTCCATCAGGTTATCATTGTAGAAGCTGCGGGTGACCTCCGTTTGGGGCTGCATATAGAATTTCTTTTTCATGACTATTTTCCTCACATTTTAATTATTTCACGACCATCTTCTTACCGTTCACGACATAGACACCAGCGGGCAGGTTCTTGCTGTTCACCTGCTGACCGTTGAGGTTGTAGACCCCCTTCAGGCTGTTCTTGGTCTGAGCGGCCACTTCGGTGATGCCGTCGACAGCGCCGTCCATAGAGAATTCGACCACGCTGCCCTCTACGCCGGCAGCGAAGAAGTAGCACTGGAAGGGTTTCATGTTGACGGTCTTGGTCTTGACGGGATAGAACTTATACTTATCCTGACTCTGGTTGTAGCCGAAATAGAAGTAATAAGGCTCGTTGTCGGCCTCTCTCGGTGCAAGCTCATGGTTGTCGAAGGTACCAACCATGGTGACATTCACATTGGGTGAAGCCGGGTCGGCTTTCGACACCTCGGTGATTTTGGCACGGTCGTCGTCGGTGAGTTCGGGCTGCATTTCCTGGAGGTCTTCCAGCCACTTCTCCACCTTTGCCTCGTCGCCCTTGACGAATCTGTAGAGATAGGGATAGCCCGCCTTGATTTCGCTGGCCTCGACGAAGGTGAGCTGGAACTGGTAGTAGGGGTCCTGTCCGGCGTTGGTCACATGGTCATACTCCCATACCTCGAGCGCCTGTGTGCCATCGATGGAGCACACGGTAGTGAGGTCCTGCACATCGAAGGGCAGGCAGAGCGTCTTCCAGGTGGTGGTAACGGGTTTCACCTCCTTAATATAGAGCACAGTATTCTCATCGGCGGGCATGGTGTAGTCGTCGGCCAATTTCTCGGTGAACTCCTCATCCGCATAGAAATAGCTGTACACATAGTCGGAATTCTGCTCATAGTCGTTGGTGGGGAACGCCGGTTTGAGATTGGAAGAGTTCTTCTGCTTCATGATGTCGTCGGCCCAGGTGCCGTCGGCCTTCAGGATTTTGTAGGTGACGTGGTAGAGGTTGGGGGTCGTAGACATGGTGGGAGTTGCAAACAGCGCATACCACCAGAGTTTTGTCTTGTAATTGGATGTGCCAACCTGCCTGCCCTCCAGTTCATTGTGGCTGTTGAAATAGAACTGACTGGTATTGATTGAGGCAGTTTGAATATCATCACTCACATTGCGAAGTTCATAGATGTAGTTGGTGGTACCGGGCACGCCCATGGCCACCGTACCGCCAGAAATTCTCGAATTCTTGGCTTTATTGGTATACAATTGCCATCCTATTTCAGGTCTCGAGCCCAATTTCATCAACGAAGTTCCGGATGTAGCGCCCCAAATGAGCCAGTAGTCCTGGGCATCGTCGTGCAATTTTATCTGGCAGTTGTATCCATCACCATAGATAGCCCATTCATCGTGTCCTGCTTTCTCCATGGGATAGTTGTTGCCCGCCTTCGGACGGGAACCAGTGTAACGGTATCCACGAATCTCATTTTTTGAATGGACTTTATACAGAAGATATGAGTTGCCAGAGCTATTCTCAGCCGACTCATTATATCCGTGAAGGAGGAGCCATACGGGGTCCTTTCCTTCTACAGAGGGGATATAGGCCGGGTCGAAGACATAGTCCACATACACGGTAGCGGCGGCGGCGGGTGCCTCGGTGATTTCCTCGGTGAGAGCCGCATCGGCATAGAAGGTGTAGGTGGTGTAGGCGCGCCAGAGCGTCTGCGGCATGTTGTCGAGGAGACTGGCTCCTGCGGAGAGGTTGGCCTGCGCCTCGAGCGTCTGCGTCTTACCGAACACCTCATGGGTGGTGAGATGGTAAGTGATGTTGGCAGCATGGGCCGTGATGATGCCCATGAAGAAGAGCACGGTCATCGCTGCCTTTTTGAAAATTGTAGTAGTTTTGTACATTTTGATATTGAATTGATTAATTTGTTTTTGTTTTAAGTGTCAGATATGACAAATCATCCGTAAGAGACATCTTTATAGATGTATGACGCGAACTTAAGTTGATTACACCTTGTGTGGCGCACAATCCGCCCATAGAGCGATAAAATGAATGTTTGTGCAAATGTAATTAATTCGGTTCATACATTCAAGATAAACTGACATTTTTTTTCTTTGTTAAAGCCTCTTTAAGTTTTTTTTACAAGTAGTGACATAACAGGACACCGCCACCGCCAACCAACGAGGCAGAGAGCGCAAAGGTTTGCGTGCAAATAATCCATAAAAAAGAGCGGAATGATGAATAAAATCATTATCTTTGCAAACAGAAATACGAAAAAAATCAAACTCATAATCTTCAAAAACAAATGAAAAAATTACAAGCTCTGAACAAGCGTACGGCACCGAAGAGTGTGATGCCGGAGAAAGTGATTCAATTCGGTGAGGGCAATTTCCTTCGCGCCTTTGTAGACTGGATTCTGTGGAACATGAACCAGAAGACCGATTTCAACGGCAGCGTGGTGGTGGTTCAGCCCATCGAGCGCGGTATGGTAGACTGGCTGAACGGTCAGGACTGTCTGTATCACGTGAATCTGCAAGGCCGTGAGAACGGTGAGGCAGTGAACAGTCTGCAGCGCATCGACGTTATTTCTCGCGCCCTGAACCCCTACACCCAGAACCAGGCCTTCATGGCTTTGGCCGACCAGCCCGAGATTCGTTTTGTGATATCTAACACCACCGAGGCCGGTATTGCCTTCGACCCCGCCTGCAAGTTGAGCGACGCTCCTGCCAGCAGCTATCCCGGCAAGCTGGTTCAGCTGCTTTACCGCCGCTATCAGACCTTCTGCGGCGACCCCAAGAAGGGTCTCATCATCATGCCCTGCGAGCTGATTTTCCTGAACGGCCATCATCTGAAGGAGTGCATCTACCAGTATATCGAGCTTTGGAAGGACGACTTCGGCGCCGACTATGAAGGTTTCAAGGCCTGGTTCACCAACTACTGCTATGTTTGCGCCACTTTGGTGGACCGCATTGTTCCGGGCTTCCCCCGCAAGGAGATTGCCGACATCCAGCAGAAGATTTGCTACGCCGACAACCTGGTGGTTCAGGCCGAGATATTCCACCTGTGGGTGATTGAGAAGGCCGAGAACATGACCTGCGACGAGCTCCGCGCCGAGTTCCCCGCCGAGAAGGCCGGTCTGCATGTGCTGATAGCCGAGAGCGAGAAGCCCTACCACGAGCGCAAGGTGACGCTGCTGAACGGCCCACACACCGTGCTCTCTCCTGTAGCCTTCCTGAGCGGTGTCGACATTGTTCGCGACGCCTGCAACCACGAGGTGATTGGCAAGTACATCCACAAGGTGCAGTTCGACGAGCTGATGCAGACGCTGAACCTTCCGATGGACGAGCTGCAGAAGTTTGCCGCCGACGTGCTGGAGCGTTTCAACAACCCGTACGTAGACCATCAGGTGACGAGCATCATGCTGAACAGCTTCCCGAAGTTCCAGGCCCGCGATCTTCCCGGTGTGAAGGTTTACTTGGAGCGCAAGGGCGAGTTGCCCCAGGGTCTGGTGTTCGGTCTGGCCGCCATCATCACCTACTACAAGGGCGGTGTGCGTGCCGACGGCAAGGAGATTGTTCCTAACGACGACGAGAAGATTATGGACCTCTTGAAGGAGCTGTGGGCTACCGGCGACACCCAGAAGGTGACCGACGGTGTGCTGAGCGCCGACTGGATTTGGGGGGAAGATCTGCACGGTGTGGCCGGTCTGGCCGAGCTGGTGAAGAAAGACCTCGACCTGATTCAGGAGAAGGGCATGCTCGAAGCCGTAAAGACGATACTGTAAAGAATATACGAACCAGAAAAAGGGGGATGGCTGTTGGCCATCCCCCTTTTTCTGTTGTCAGGAATCGTTGATTATTCGTCCCAGAGATTGTTTTTCCACTCGTTGGTGAGGATTTCCTTAGGATCTTCGATTTCCTCATCAGTTTTTACAGGCAGCGACGCGATTACATCGTCCTGCATGAAGCGTCCTGCAGCGATGCTGAGCGTCTTTACACGCGGTTGGCAATAAGTCTTTTTCATTATACAGTAAATTTTTTTATTATTCATTTTATAAGGATGGAGTGAGGTGTCACTTCACCACCGTCTTCTTTCCGTTGTGAATGTAGACCCCCTTCTGGAGCGGTTTTTCAGTCCGTGAGCCATCGGTGCGGAACCATGCGCCGCCATCGGTCTGGCGTGCTTTCGGCGCATTGATGCCGAGAGCGGCTTCGAAGGGCAGGAAGTCGTCGGTATCGACAGCGCCCTTGAAGTAGATTTCACCCTCGGGCACGAACTGACCTTCCGGCAGACGTACGAAACCCTGCACCCCATCTTTCTCGCCCACGGCGAAGATATTGTTGCCGCCGCTCACCGACCCGTCGCTGAGCATGAGCATATTGTTGGTCACCATGGCGGGTGCTTTGGTAGCGATGATGGAGGGATAGACCACCGACCTGACAAGCAGCGGAGTGCCCTTCGGTGCCGAAGACACCTTTTCGAGCCGGACACTGTTGGAGGTATAGTCGCTCATCTTGAAGGCGTCGAAGCCCCCGATGTTGAGGTCCACATCCTCGGCGGGCACATAGCTGCGCCACATGGGCTGCGGCTGGTTGCCCTCCTCGTAGGCTATCTGCACCACCGGGCTTTCGATGGGCGAGATGTGCGCCCCCTCGCACCACCTGTCGCCGAAGAGCACACTTTGGAACGTGATGAAGTCGCTGGCGAAGGGCAGCGCATGTTTCTTGGTGTCAGGGATGGTGAAGAAGTTGACGTAGAAACCGCCGTTGGTGCACTCCTCGCCGTTTTCGGCTATGACGGTCAGCACGAGCGAGCTTTCCCCCGAATAGTAGTAAGGCTTCTGCAGCTCGATGTTGATCGGTTCGCCGATGCAGTAGGCATAGAGCATCACCTCCGGGCATAGCTGTCCCTCGAAGAGCGGTTCGGCCCAGTTGAGGTCGAAATAGCGGTAGATACGGTTGTCGTCGTTACGATAGAACTCATCGGCCGACGTTTCCGTGAGATAGATTTTCACATCACGTGTGGCATCGATGAAGGCATCGAGCGCCATCCACGGAAAGCTGAACCCCGTGATGAGTTTCCCTGCCAGCTGCGGTATTTCGTCCTTTCGGTAGATGATTTGTGCGCCGCTGTTGGCCAGGTAGTAATTGATGGGTGCCACCTCCCAGTAAGATCCGTCGTAGAGGTTTGAGAAATCCGACGGGTCGCCATAGGGCTGCAGGTCGTCGTAGTTGCCCAGCGACAGTGTCTGCGCCTGTGCCGCCATGGCCGCCCAGGCGAGCAGCACCGCGAAGAAAAATTTGGATTTCATACAGGGATGGTCTGGACTATTTTACGACCTTCTTTCCGTTGTGGATATAGAGGCCACGTGTGGGCTGGCTCACGCGCTGTCCGGAGAGGGTGTACCATGCGCCGTCGCCGGGCTGAGCAGCGTCGACACCAGCGATGCTGTTGGTGGATCCGTCGAAAGCAATCTGGTCGTTGACATTCTGCTCGGACACGAGATACACCTTGCCCTCGGGCACGGTGACGCCGCTGGCCACTTTGCGGAAGGCCACCACGCCGTCAGATTTGGAGAGAGCGTAGACCGTTCCGTCGCCGGTCACGGTGCCGTCGCTCACCTGCAGGATGTTGTCTTCCTGAGCCTTGGCGCTCTCAGAGAGCGACACACTGGCCTCCACCTTGTAGCGCAGCACGAGCGGTTCGCCTGCCTTGGCGCTGAGCACGCGCTCCACAAGGGCAGCGGAGCCGTCGGTTGAGAATCCCTTCACCTTGTAAGCCTCGAAGCCGTTGATATTGAGGTCTTCGTCGAATTTCGGCACATACGAAGTCCAGGTCCATTCAGGAGCCGTTCCGTCCTCATAGGAGAGCTGGTGCACCGGCATATTGATGGTCGACTGACTGTTTTTCTCCGCGTAGAGGTCGCCGGCGAGGATTTCGGAGAGCGGTTTTTTGTCGCTGGCAGCGGTGAGCGCCCTGTTCTCGAGGTCGGTAGCGAAGAAGTTCATGTAGAATCCACCGGAGGTGCACTCGTCGATGCCCTCGCCGAGGATGGTGATGACGAGGTTGTTCTCGCCCGAGTAGTGGAACGGTCTTGAGAGGGTGATTACCTTCTCATCGCCCACGAAGCAGTCGTAGAAATAGCCATCAAACTCGATATCGTCCTCGAAAGCCTTCTCGGTGCGGCTCACATCGAAGTAGCGGTAGCATCCCGTGTCGGGATTTTTGTAGAACGCGTTCTGGTTGGTCTCGGTGATGTAGACGGTAACGTGCGGATTGGGTATGATATACGCTCCCTCGCAGTACCACTTGAATGCGATGGCAGTGATATCCTTTCCGGCCATGTCGGCCAGTTCGTCCTTTAGATAGAGCAGCTGTGTGCCGCTGTTGGTGTAGTAGAAGTTGAACGGCACGCACTCCCATGCGCTTCCGTCATAAGCATCGTAGTTGGAGTAGTCGCCCCACTCCTCCAATTCGTCATACGGACCGAATGTCACGGTTTGGGCCATTGCCACGTTGGCAGCGCCAACGAGCAGAGCAGCAAGTAAAAATTTTCTCATAAACATTTAATTAAAGGGTTATACATAATTATTTCACTATCCATTTCTTACCGTTTCTGATATAGATGCCTTTTGCCTTGGGTCGGTCTACCCTCACGCCTCCGATGGTGTACCACGCATCGTCGTTGCGCAGGGTGTCAACCGTTTCGCTGATGCCCAGTTCGGAGTGGTGGTTTTTGAGGTCGACGTAGACCATTTCGGAGTAAGGCGAGAAGACCGTGGTGTAGGGCGTGCTGCCATTGGGTGTGGAGAAATCGTAGGCCACGGCATAGAGGTCGTAATAGAGGTCGGTCACCCCATAGGCGAAGTGGAGGTCGTCGAACCGTTTACTTGTGACAGCATCTCCCCACTCCGTCTCCGCCTCGACGGCCTCGTCGAGCGCCACCTGTGTGAAGACCACATCGCCCTTTTTGAGTTGCTGTAGCACCTCCACACGGTCCACATAGTCGGGCATACCGATTTCGGCCGTCATATTGATGACGGAGAAGAAGAGATCGCGCGTTCCGTTGTCGAAATAGAGTGTATCTACGGAGATGCCCGTGGTGCCGTCGGGCACATGCGCCTGATAAGTCTTTATTTCCTTGCCGTATTTACCGTTGCTTTCCACGCGTATCTCATCGCCGTCGGTTGCGAAGACGTGGAGCACGATTCTATACTTGCCGTCATCATTTCGCAGGTCGAGGTAAGGTGAGTAGAGCAGTCCGTCCACCATACTGGGTATAAAGGTAGGGTATGCATAGGCCATCCATCCCGGCAGCACGGTATAATCGTCGAGTTCTACGAGCATTTCGTCGCCTCCGGCAGGTTCGATAATCGAGCCCTGTGTGATGCCGAGGAAGTCCTCGTCGATGATGGTATAGAGACCATCCTCTTCGGCCACGTTTTTCACATAGGTGTATACGCAGTAGGCCACTGCGTCGGCAACCGGTTCCCAGTTGGCGGTGAAGGCATGGTCGGTAATGCTGGTGGCCGGTTTGGCCTGAGGCTGCTCCAATTGCTGCACCCTATTGGCGGTATTGGCCCTGCGCAGGGGTTGTGCCTGCGTGGCGATGGTGCCTAACACGAGAAACAAAATGATATAAAATTTCTTCATACACAATACAATTTACGTCGAAAACTATTCAAAATAAGAGCCAAGCCGAAGGTTGCTGATATTTGTGGGATAGACGTTGTTCTTAACATACAAGGGGCCGAAGCCTCTAAAAACTATGCAAAATTAAGTTACTATGTTTGCACCAGCAAACGCAATAATGGCACAGTTAAGGCTGGTCCAT
>R25__coassemble_666_pt1 | contig 19703 bp, 11 predicted proteins | sample R25__metabat2_low_PE_048 | metagenome-assembled genome bin R25 | reverse complement strand
CGGCCGGCATCGGGGGCATGTGGCAACGCTCGCTCAACACGGGCGAGGAGGCACTCAAACCGGCCTATGTGCTCAACGACATTGGTGCCTACGCCACCGCCAGCCGGCAACTCGGCGGATGGAACATGAGCGGGGGTCTGCGCGTGGACCGCCGACATCTGCACTCCTTCGCCCATGAAGACCTCTTCGGTCGCTTCTCACGCACCTTCAACGCCCTCACCGGCAGCATAGGCGCCGTCTACGCCTTCAACAGTCAGTCGCAGCTACGACTCAACATGGCACGCGGATTCAGAGCACCCAATCTGAGCGAACTGGGCTCCAACGGCGAGCATGAGGGCACCTTCCGCTTTGAGAAGGGCGACCCCAACCTGCGGCCGGAGTACAGTTGGCAGGCCGATGCCGGCTACGACTTCAACTCACCCATGGTGTCGGCACAGGTGTCGGTGTTCGCCAATCTCATCCAGCATTTCACCTTTGCCCACCGCAGGGCGGGTGAGGAGATTGACGAACTACCGGTGTATCAGTTCACCCAGGGCGACGCACGCCTCTGGGGTGGCGAGGTGAGTGTAGACATCCACCCCGTCGAGCCGCTGCACTTCGAGAACACTTTCTCGTATGTGAACGCCACACTGCGCCATCAGCCGGCCGACCGCAAGTACCTGCCCTTCACCCCGGCACCCAGATGGACTTCGGAACTGAGCCTCGACCTGGTGCGCGACGGGAAAATACTGAACAACACATTCGTAAAACTGGGTCTGGAGTGCCATCTGCGGCAAGACCATTTCTATGCCGCCGACGACACCGAGACGGCCACACCTTCCTATACCCTGCTCAGCGCATCGACCGGCACCGACATACGCAACGGCCACCGCACCCTGTGCACCATCGTGCTCAATGCCGAGAATCTGACCAACCGTGCCTACCAGAGTCATCTGAGCCGACTGAAATATGCCGCCACGAATCCCGTTACGGGACGCACCGGCATCTACAACATGGGGCGCAACTTCAGTATCAAGGTGAGCGTACCGCTCCTTTTTTAATGGTACTGATATTTTCAGCGTCGCTAACTAAAGGAGGCAAGGCATTTCGAGGGCCTTACCTCCTTTAATTCTTAAAATTCCTTAAAACTACCACAAATATTTGGAACGTAGGGATTATTCTTATACATTTGCAGTGTACTATTAGAGTAGTACACTAATACACAACCATTCAAATAACCGATAAAGCACTGATTATCAACAAAAAAAACATACGTTTATGATTTGTATAGAAGACATCCACTACAAGTACGCCGGCAGCAAGAAGCCCGTTTTCGATGGTCTCAACCTGCAGCTGGAAGAGAACAACATCTATGGTCTGCTGGGTAAGAACGGCATGGGCAAGTCGACCCTGCTCTACCTGATATGCGGTCTGCTCTTCCCGCAGCGGGGCCGGATTACCGTCGACGGTGCCGACACCCGCAAGCGGTTGCCCAGCATGCTTGAAGAACTTTTCATCGTGCCGGAAGAATACGACCTGCCCCGTATGAGCATGAAGGAGATGACGCGCATGTATCAGGATTTCTACCCCCGCTTCAGCGAGGCGGTGATGCGCCAGTGTCTTGACGAGTTTGAACTGGAGCGCGACATCCGTCCACAGGCGCTGTCCATGGGTCAGAAGAAGAAGGTGTTTATGAGTCTCGCGCTGGCCGCCAACACCCGCTACCTGTTTATGGACGAGCCTACCAACGGTCTCGACATTCCTTCCAAGGTACTGTTCCGCAAGGTAGTGGCCGGCCACATGACCGACGACCGCCTCATGATAATCTCCACCCATCAGGTGCATGATGTGGAGAGCCTGCTCGACCATCTGCTGCTGCTCGACCAGTCGGAAATCGTGCTCAACGAGTCGGTGAGCGACATCACCTCACGCTACGACTTCGGTTTCAGCGCCCAGCCCGCCACTGAGGGCGTGCTCTATTCAGAGCCCTCACTGCAGGGTATGGCCACCATCACCCGCCACGAGGAGGGCACAGACGAGACCCCGCTCAACCTGGAGCTGCTTTTCAATGCCGTGACGAAAGGAGGTCTGCGATGAAGCCGTTCTCCCTCACAAGATATCTGGAGTGTCTGAAGTGGACACTGCGGCTGGAGCGCAGCCACCTGCTGCGCATGGTGCTGGTTTACATATTGTGCATCACGCTGTTTATGGTTTCCTTCCCTTTCGAAGGTCAAGAACTCGTCACGATGCTGTGGCTTTTCTCCTTCTTATTCTTTTCTATCAATACGGCATCCATGCTCCATGAAGTGGAGAAACCGGGAGCACGTCTTCGCATGCTGATGATGCCCTGCTCCAAAAGCGAGAAGTATCTCGCCCGCGTAACCATCTACTCCCTTGGAGCTCTTCTCATCACTGTGCTTGGCGTGCTGCCCGCCGATGTGCTGCAATGGTCCATCTGCTCAGCCCTGGGACGCGAGACCGCCTGGATGACACCCGCCTATTTTACCCAACTGGACCATGTGCTCTGCTTTTGGCAGTCGCAGCAGGTGGACTCTTCCCTGGCGATGGCCATCTTCAACGCCTCACTCTGCCTGGTAGCCGGTGTCACCTTCCGCCGCATCGGCTTCGCCATTTTCTTTATCCTTTCCACCATTCTGACCCCGCTGCTGCCCCAAGACAGCATCTCATGGCCCATTATGGCCCTGAATCTTCTACTCACCTTACTGCTCATAGCAGTTTCCTTCAATATATCCGGTAAAATACAATACATCACACGCAAATGGCTGCAATTCTGAACTTCAACCCACGGCGTTTCTGCCGCCTCATCGGCTGGAGGCTCGCCCGCCAGCGGCATTGGGCCCTGCAGGCTTTCCTCGTCATCACCGTGATTCTGCTCATTCCTACGCTCTTCACCAGTTGGGCATTCATCAAAAACCTTGAGCAACAAGGTGGTATGATGGATGCGGCTGCCGTCCATGCCGGCCGCGACATGGCCATCAGTTTCGCCGTCAAAATAATAGGTCTATGCTGCCTGATGGTCTATCCCTCGCTCTATATCCGCGACATGGAGGAGAAAGGCGGCCGTATGGCAGAGCTCACCCTTCCCGCCACTGCCGGCGAGCGTTTTTGGTCAAGGTGGATAGTGAACGTGCTCATCACTGTGGTCTCGCTGGCCGCGGGCATCTTCCTGAGCTGGCTGGTGGGCAGCGGTGTTTGGTACTTCTACGATGGCAGCACCCTGCACCTCCATGAAATCCTGCCCAAATCGTCTGTCATGATATGCCTCCTGCTGATGGTCCATTCGTTCTTCCTGCTCGGTGGCACCCTGCTATGCCGGAAGGCATGGGCATGGACCGCCCTGACAGGTATCATCCTGTTGCAAGTGGGCATGCGCCTGCTGAAGACAACCGCGCAGCACGGCAACTTCGATACGGTATATCTCGCCGAGCATCACTTCGACCTGCTCTTAGTAGCCGTGGCCGTGGCGCTCGTTGTCCTGGCACGCTGGCTCTTCGGACGATTCCAACTTGTTCATCACAAATGGTTCAACCTATGACATTCCACAACGACAAGGCCATCTATCTGCAAATGGCCGACCGCATCTGCGACGAGATACTCACCGGCACCTACAAGGCAGACGACCGCATACCGAGCGTGCGCGAATATGCCGTGCTGCTGCAGGTGAACACCAACACTGCCATGAAGACCTACGATCTGCTGGCCCGCGAGGGCATCATCTACAACCGGCGCGGCCTCGGCTATTATGTGGCTCCCGAGGCGCGCAGGCAGATACTGGCGCGCAGAAAAGATGAATTCATGCGGCAGACACTGCCCGAAGTGTTCCGGCAGATGCACTTGCTCGACATAGGCATAGAAGACATAGAAAAAGCCTGGAGGGAACAGTAACATCAGCTTTCGCCCACCGGAAACCCGCAAAAACGGGGCATGCAGACTAAAAAAAGGCCGTGCATGCCCCGTTTTTGCGCCAAATTGCGTAACTTCGCTGCCAAAACACCACTATCACTATGAAAGAGAACAGAATAACCCGATTGTTTGGCATAGAGCGCCCCATCATTCAGGGCGGTATGGTATGGATAAGCGGCTGGCGACTGGCCGCAGCAGTGAGCAACGCCGGCGGACTGGGTCTGCTCGGCGCGGGCAGCATGCACCCCGAGACCCTCGTGGAGCACATACGCAAGATGAAGGCCGCCACCCAGAAGCCCTGGGGTGTGAACGTGCCGCTCATGTATCCTGAGATAGACCGCCTCATCGACATCCTCATCGAGGAGGGCGTGAAGATTGTGTTCACATCAGCGGGCAGTCCGAAGAAGTACACCGCCCGTCTGCACGAGGCCGGCATGAAGGTGGCCCATGTGGTGAGCAGTTCGAAGTTTGCCCGCAAGTGCGAGGAGGCCGGTGTCGACGCCGTGGTGGCCGAGGGTTTCGAGGCCGGTGGTCACAACGGCCGTGAGGAGACCACCACGCTGACCCTCATCCCGCAGGTACGCGCCGCCACCTCCCTGCCCCTCATCGCCGCCGGCGGTATTGGCTCGGGCGAGGCCATGCTGGCCGCCATGGCACTGGGTGCCGAGGGTGTGCAGATAGGCACGCTCTTCGCCCTGTCGCAGGAGAGCAGCGCATCGGATGCCTTCAAGCAGCGCTGCACCACGCTCGAGGAGGGCGACACCATGCTCACCCTGAAACTCATCTCCCCCACCCGCCTGGTGAAGAACGCGCTCTACAGCCGCATCCTGGAGGCAGAGAAGGAGGGCGCCGCCGTAGAGGACCTGCGCCAGATTCTGGGCAAGGCTGCCACCAAGCGCGGCATCTTCGAGGGCGATGTGGAGAACGGAGAATTGGAGATTGGGCAGATAGCCTCTGCCGTGAAAGAGATAAAGAGTGTGGCCGACATCATGGCCACGCTGGAGAAAGAATTCGACGCCGCCCAGGCACGGGTGGCGCAACTGTAGCCGCTACTGGGCAGACTGCTGTGTGAGGGTCGTCATCCAGTGCCCGCGCCACAGTCTGCCCAGCAAGAGCAGCCCTCTGAGGCAGAGTTCGATAGCCATTGCTATCCACACGCCGCGCAGACCATAGTCGGCGGCCAGCCAATAGGCCAGCGAGAGTCTTACAAACCAAATGCAGGCCAGATTCATCATGGCGGGTTTGAAGGTATCGCCGGCTCCCACACACACACTGAAAGCCACGATAGAGGCGGCGAACATCGGTTCGGCGAAAGCCTCTATGCGCAGGCACTGTGCTCCAAGCATGCGTACTTCTTCTACGGGGGTCATCAGCCCCATCATCTCGGGGGCCAGCCAGAACATCACCCCTCCCATCAGGGCCATGATGAGCATGCCGCTGCCCACCGTCATCCAAGCGAAACTGCGGCAGAGCGAGGTGCGTCCGGCGCCGATGCTCTGCCCCACAAGGGTGGTGGCGGCCTCACCGATACCGTAGCCGGGCATATAGCACAGGCTCTCGGCCGTGATGGCCAGCGTGTTGGCGGCGATGGCCACATTGCCCAGCGGGGCCACGATGAGCGTGCTCACAATCTGGGCACCGCTCATGAGCACCGACTGCGCCGCCATGGGCGTGCCTATCTTCAAGGCATTGCGCAGGTAACTCCACTCCAGGCGGAGCCGCTCGTCTTTGCGGCGCAGGGAGAGGATGTCGCTGCGGAACACGGCAAACCACACTAAGATGGCGGCTCCGATAAGGATGGAGAGGGCCGTACCCATGGCCGCTCCCTTCACACCGAGGTGCAACTGGTAGATGAAGAAATAGTTGAACACCACGTCGAGCACACACTCCAAAATGCTCACCACACTGGGTATCACCATGTTGCCCGAACACTTGAGCATGGCGGCACAGATGCCGGCCAACTGGAAGAAGGGACCTGCCAGGGAGAAGATGAGGAAGTAGGCCGAGGCGTCGCCGGCAATATCGGCCTTGCCGCCCAGCCAATAGGGCAAGGGCTGAGCGATGCACACCGCCGAAAGAGTAAGAATCAGGGTGAGCGCCATAGTGGCCATAAGGCCGTGGCGGAACACCTGTCGGGCCTTCAAGAAGTCGTTGGCCCCTATGAAATGCGCCACCTGCACAGAGAAACCCATCGAGGCGGCACCCGTCATACTGCCGTAAAGCCAGGTGGTGGTCTCCACAAGTCCTACCGCCGCCGAGGCGTTGGTGCCCAAATGTCCCACCATAGCCTGGTCGATAAAGAACATCACCACACTGGTGATTTGTGCCAGAATGGAGGGAATACTCAACAAGACAATCAGGTTGAGTTTGTCGCTGGTAGTCATCGGCTTACCGCTACGGATAAGCTCCAGCATCGATTCGCTTTTCTGGGTGAGTCGCATTGCGACTGCAAAGTTACAAATAAAGCAGTGCATGGAGAAGAAAAGTCGTATTTTTCTTCTTCTCGGTGACATTACAAACCTGTATTGTCCATTACGGCCACAAAATGGCGAAAAAAAGCATAACATACAGACTCTACATGCAAAAGTGGCAACTTTTTCGACATTTTTTTTGAAATATTCACATTTTTGCATATTTTTGTGGCATAAAAATGAAAACAATCAAACCCCAAAACATGAAAAAAACGCTAATATCATTGTTTCTGCTCACACTATGCTGCTATGTGAGCACGGCTTTTGCCCAAAATGTACAGGAAGTGACATGGCGACACAATTTTGTGAATGGCGATATTACTGCCTCCAACTACAAGTCGCCCCTTGTTTTCTCCGAAGCCAATGGCGGGGAGGCATTGACTTGGAATTGTGATGCGGAATGGGAAAATCAGCCCTTCTTTAGCGGTAGCGACACACACTTGCAAATAGGAAAGAAAGATAATGGCGCCTATTCTTTCTATTTGAGCACCAACAATATACCCGGTAAAATAAAAAATATAAATATAGGCGCCTATGGAGGAGCAGGTGTCTATGCAACCATAAATGTCACTATCAATGGTACAAATATAGGATTAACTGAATACCTCAGCACAGAAGAGCAGAATTTTTCATTCTCAAATACGGATGGAATGGAAGGAACACTTAAGATGGATTTTGTACAAAAAAGTTCCCCATTTAAGCCCCTCTACCTCTCCTACATCGAAATAACCTATGAGGTAGTAACAGCCACCGACGCCACCATCACGATTGGCGAGAGCGGCTATGCCACCTATGCCAGCGACAAGGCGCTCGACTTCAGCCAGGTGACGGACGATGAGGGAAATGCAGCCGACATCGTGGCCTATGTAGTGCCTGCCTATTACTCCAACGGCCTGGTGAGCCTGCTCAAAGCCGGCGGCAACGCCATCTGCGAGGACCGCACCGTAGCGGCCAACACCGGTCTTATCGTGAAAGGTGCACCGGGCACCTACCATGTGGCCTTCTCTGATGAGGCGGGCAACTATTTCGCCAATCTGCTCAAGCCGGTAATCAGTGCTATCACCCTGCAGCCTACCGAAGGCGAATATACCAACTTCGTCCTTACAGCCGAGGGCTTCAAGCCTACGACAGGAGGCTCCTTCGGTCCCAACAAGGCGTATCTGCAGATTCCCACCAAGTTTATCACCGACCATCAAATCAATACTTTCAGCCTGGCTGAAGATGAGGATGTCACCGGTATTGAGGAGACAGTGACCAAAAAACAGTCGGACGAGTGGTACACGCTGGGCGGCCTGCGCATCAGCCAGCCCCGCCAAAAAGGCCTCTACCTGCACAACGGCAGGAAAGTAGTAGTGAAATAAGTTCGAAGAAACAGAAAAAAATGGGCGGCATCTCACAAAAGAGGTGCCGCCCATCATATTTACTAAAAATCGCTTTCTCTAAAATGACCGAGCATTTATTTCTTCTCGATCGAGTTCTCTAACAGTAATCCTGATACGATCAACAGTGCAAACATTGCATACATACTTGTTGTCATCTTTTTACCCTTTCTTTACTTTAAGTTAAACATCCGGTGTCACCTCGCGGTGAGCCGTTTTATCATCTAACACTTGTGGCCGGCAGGGGTCGATTACCTTTTTGTTATCCTTTCTACAATCTTTTCTTCCCTAATTAAAGCCTTACCTATTTTCCTTTTTTGGCTCTTCCGGTCAAATCTTATCTTTTGTCCTTTTGACGATGCAAAGGTACATACTTTACACCCCTCGCACCAAAAAAACAGACTCCATTCTGCCCAAAAAGGCCGTATTCTTGACCTTTGTCAAGACACTGTGTGCGCACACAATGCCAAAAACAAGGTAAAAATTGACTTAACCCTAATCGGTCATTAGGCCGACATTCTTTATGTTCTTATGGATTTTCTGTCTAATGACCGATTAGGGTTTAAGCCACAAAAAAGGCTCTCACAAGGTGTTGTTCCCGAACATGCCCCATGAGAGCCTTTTTTTTATTATTAATAAGGTGGATTCTACAACTATTCTGCGTCCCAGACAAACGATTCTGCGGTCTGCCAGGTAGGCACGGGTTTGCCGGGATGGTAATAGGCAGCCAGATTCATGTCGAACACCAAGGTGCTGTAGGCCGGGATATCATTGTGCACCAAACTGCCGTAGCCCAACTGATGAGGCATATACACCAGCCAGTGGTCGCCGATATGCATGTGCTGCAGGGCGGTGGAGAACCCGTCTACAAGCGACGAGACAGCCAGTTTGGAGGGTGTTGAGGTCTCGGGACTGTAGGTGTCGGTGTTCCACGACCTGTCGAAGGCGATGCCCAGTTCAGGGTCGCTGCTGTCGACATGGGTGGCCGAGGCAATGAGTTGTCCGCGGTAGTGGCACCGCACGGTGTCGGTGAAGAGAGGGCAGCCGCTGCCGGTGCCTTCCTCGAGCACCTTCACCAGGATATAGTCGGTGGCACTGCCGGTGAAACCGTCCACATCGGCCGGTTTTCCATAAGCCTTGATGATTTTCCACGAGGTATTGCCCGAGGCTATCTGCTGCCTCACCAAGTTGTACTTATTGGTGAAGAACTGCTCGTTTTTGTTTTGCCAGTCGGGATACTCCTCCACCTCCTCATCATTCTCTTTGCACGAAGCAAGAGCCAGGAGGGCCAGGAGGGCGGTGAGCAGCAGCTCAGGACGCAGGATTCTTCTCATGTGACGGTTGATGATATGGATATTACTGAATTTTCTTAAGCAGACTGGCGATGCTCACCTTGTCTTCGATGATGCCGTTGAGCTGGTCGATGCTCACACGCTCCTGCTCCATGGTGTCGCGGAAGCGCAGCGTCACGGTGTTGTCTTTCAGCGTGTCGTAGTCCACGGTCACGCAGTAGGGAGTGCCCACAGCGTCCTGACGGCGGTAGCGCTTGCCAATGGTGTCCTTCTCGTCGTAAGAGCAGTTGAAGTGGAAGCGCAGGTTGTCGATAATCTCGCGGGCCTTCTCGGGCAGTCCGTCCTTGCGCACCAGCGGCAGCACAGCCAGTTTGGTGGGAGCCAGAGGAGCCGGCAGACGGAGCACGGTGCGGGTCTCGCCGTTCTCAAGCTTCTCCTCGCAGAACGAGTGGCACATGATGGAGAGGAACATACGGTCCACACCGATGGAGGTCTCGATGACAAACGGAGTGTAGCTCTCGTTGGTGGCCGGGTCGAAGTATTTGATGCTGCGGCCGGAGTATTTCTCATGCTGCGAGAGGTCGAAGTTGGTGCGGCTGTGGATGCCCTCCACCTCTTTGAAGCCGAACGGCATGTGGAACTCGATATCGGTGGCGGCGTTGGCATAGTGGGCCAGTTTGTCGTGGTCGTGGAAACGGTAGTTCTCGGCGCCGAAGCCCAATGCCTGGTGCCAGGCCATACGGGTCTGCTTCCACTTGTTGAACCACTCCAGCTCGGTGCCGGGGGTCACGAAGAACTGCATCTCCATCTGCTCAAACTCGCGCATGCGGAAGATGAACTGGCGGGCCACAATCTCATTGCGGAAAGCCTTTCCTATCTGGGCGATACCGAAGGGTATCTTCATGCGGCCGGTCTTCTGCACGTTGAGGTAGTTCACAAAGATGCCCTGTGCGGTCTCCGGGCGGAGATATATCTTGCTGGCTGCCTCGGCGGTGGAACCCATCTCGGTAGAGAACATAAGGTTGAACTGACGCACGTCGGTCCAGTTTTTCGTACCGCTGATAGGATCTACGATTCCCTCGTCGAGGATAATCTGCTTCAGCTCGGCCAGGTCGGGACCTTGCATGGCGGCGGCGAAACGGGTGTGAAGAGCCTCACGCTTGGCCTTGGTCTCGGCCACACGCGGACTGGTCTCAAGATACTTCTGCTCGTCGAACGACTCGCCGAAGCGCTTGCGGGCCTTTTCCACCTCTTTCTGTATCTTCTCGTCGTATTTGGCTATCTGGTCTTCGATGAGCACATCGGCGCGGTAGCGCTTTTTGGAGTCACGGTTGTCGATAAGGGGGTCATTGAAGGCATCCACGTGTCCGGAAGCCTTCCAGATGGTGGGGTGCATGAAGATAGCAGAGTCGATGCCCACGATATTCTCGTGCAGCAGCACCATGCTCTTCCACCAATACTCCTTGATATTGTTTTTCAGCTCCACGCCATTCTGTCCGTAGTCGTAAACGGCGGCGAGTCCGTCGTAGATGTCGCTGCTGGGGAACACAAAGCCATACTCCTTGCAGTGGCTTACAATTTTTTTGAATACATCTTCCTGTGCCATAACTATTGATTAATGTTTATTCGTCAGTACATGCGAACAGCCTTCTTTGAAGCCATTCGGCTGCAAAGTTACGAAAAGTCGAGTGGAGAACAAAATAAGCTCGCTTATTTTTTATCCCGAGACGGAGTAACTTATGTAAAGTTACGAAAAAACGAGAGCAATGAGAAGAAAAATCCTTTTTTTCTTCTTATTGCCGAGTGCCAAGTAACTTCGGCGCCAGCCAAAGTTACGAAAAGTCGAGTGGAAAACGAAAAGAATTCATTCTTTTCTTTTCCCGAGACGGAGTAACTTATGTAAAGTTACGTTCACTTCTTTTCCTCATTGACATACTCACTGGGCAGCATGCCAAATTCTTTCTTGAAGAGCTTGGTGAAATATTTCGGTGTGTTGAAGCCCACTTCCATGGCCAGTTCAGACATCTTGATGTCGGGCTGCTGGCGCATGATGCGGCATGCCTCCTTCAGGCGGATGCTGTTGATGAACCCGGTCACCGACTGGCCCGTGAGCGCCCGCAGCTTATTATACAGGGTGGAGGACGACACACACATATCCGAGGCAAACTGCTCACGGTCGTAGTCTGCGTCGTCGAGGTGCTGTTTCACACAGCCGATGGCCTTTTGGATAAAGACCTCGTCGGGCGAAGAATAGTGCTGTTCCTCCACCTTGAAGTCGGTCTGGCTGCTGAACTTCTTGCGGATGCGCTCCCTGTTTCGTATGATATTGTCGATACGCAACTGCAAGTCGCTCATCTTGAAAGGTTTCGTGATGTAGGCATCGGCACCCGTCTCATACCCCACATTCTTGTCCTCATCCGTTGTCTTGGCCGTGAGCATCACAACCGGCAACTGTGCGAAATCGTCCGATTCCTTGATGCTGCGTGTCAGTTCGATGCCGTCCATGACAGGCATCATGACATCGGTTATCACGATATCGAGGTCGTGTTTATAGATGGTGTTCAGCGCCTGCTTGCCGTTGCGTGCAGTATAGACATGATAATGCTGGGTAAAGAGTTTGCGCATGAGCTCCAAGAGTTCGTGATTGTCCTCTACGATGAGCATCGAGTAATCCTTCTCTGCTGTTACGCCCTCATTCTCAATCCCTTCGTCCTGGTTCATCAGCTGCTCTTCCATTTGGTCCGTCTGCTGGCTGTCAAGGGCTCTGTTGTCTGCCGTCAGGTCTATCTCGTCCTCGGCATAGGCAGTTTTTGTGATGGGCAGGGTGACGGTGAATGTGGTGCCCTCGCCCTCACGGCTTTGGCAGTCAATCTTTCCATGATGGAGCTCAACGAGGCTGCGTGTAAGCGACAGGCCGATACCCGTGCCGAGGGTATTCATCCGCCGGTAGTCGCCGTCGAGGAAGCGGGTATAGAGATGCTTCATCTTTTCCTTGGAGATGCCGATGCCCTCATCGCTCACTTTCAGGGTGGCCTGCTGCCGGTCGGCGGTGAGTGCCACCGTGATACGGCCGCCCTCCTTGTTATATTTCACGGCATTCGACAGCAGGTTGTAGAGTATCTTGTCTATCTTGTCTTTGTCAAACCAGGCATCGACACCCTCGGCGGGGCACTCCACTATCAGCTCGCCGCTTTTAGAGCCGGCCATCGGGCGGATGTTCTCGCACTCATAGGCGACAAAGCGTGAGAGGTCGCCCCTCGCCACCAGCAGCTTCAGCTGTCCGGCCTGCGACTTCCGCACCTCGAGAATCTGGCGCAGCAGGCGGGTGAGCCGCTGTATGTTGTTCTGCACCAGACTGTAATTGGCACCAAACTGCGGAGCCTTCTGCCGCAGTTCATCGATAGAGGCAGAGATAATGGTGAGCGGTGTGAGCAGTTCGTGGGTGATATTGGTGAACACCACGGCCATGGCCAGGCGGTTCTTGGTCTTCAGGTAGTTCTTGTACCACAATATCATACCGCAGACGGCACCGGCCAGCATTGCGATATAGATAAGGTAGGCCCACCACGTAAGATACCAGGGCGGCAACACCTTCACTCTTATGCTGTAGGGCATCTCGGTCTGGTGGCCGTAGCTGTCGGTGGCTTTCAGCCGCAGGCGGTACGTACCGGCCGGCAGGTTCTGGTAGGTGGCCATCCGGCTCTCCGCATCGGTATAGTGCCACTCGCGGTCATAGTCTTCCAGATAGTAGGCGTATCGGCACTGCTGCTGGCTCTGATAGGTAAGGAGGGAGAAAACGACAGAGAATTTGTCCACTTGCGATGGCAGGGTAATCTCCTTCGTATAGAAAGGCTCACAATCGGAAATCTTTTTCTGCAGGGCGGAGTCGAGCCAGGCGTAGGGCCGGTCGTCGATGAACAGGTCCGACACGATAAGCGGAGCAGAGCCCGTGTGCTGATACTTTTCTATCTGGCAGGGCTCAAAAGAGAAGAAACCGCTCACATTGCCATAGAAGAGTTCCTTGCCATGGCGGAAAGAGCCGTGTGGAGAGAAATGGGGTGTCGCCAGACCGTCTTCCGCTCCGTAATAGGTCACCGTGTTGTTCTTCGCGTCACCCTTCAGCCGCAGCAGTCCCTTGTCGGTGGAGAGCCACAGCCATCCCTTGCTGTCGCCGTCGATGGAATAGATGCTGTTCACATTGATATGATAGAGGTGGTTCACCGGCTCAAAAGCATCCTTCTCCGCCTGATAGAGAAACAGTCCGCCACTGCCGGCAATGGCCCATAGCCTGTGTTCAGCATCTTCATAGCAGCCGAGGGCATCTTCCAGGGGATAGTTGCCGGCTGATGGGGCATATTGGTGGAAATGGAGCGGCTGCGCTTGCCGCGCGTCACCGCTGATGCGGATAATGCCGGCATTCTCCGTGGCTATCCACAGTCGGTGCTGATGGTCTTCGCTGATGTCCAGCACATTGCAGTTGCTGAAGTCATGCCCCGCCTCACTCATCCTGAGCAGCCGGCCCTTCCCGTCGGGAGACACCACCGACAAGCCACCGTTCTGGGCAATCCATATGGTGCCGTCGGTCTGCCGGTGGAAATCGTTCACACTGCCTTCTCTGACAAACGGTGTATTGCGATGGTCCAAGCTTTGCACCGGCTGTCCTTCCTTCCATGAGAGAATGCCGTGCGAGCTGCCGAACCAGAGTTCGCCGCCGCCCTTGTCCAGCATGGCTGAGATGGATTGAGCATGAATGCCCTCATGGCCCGTCAGCTGGCCGAATCCGGGAATCTGACTGTTGTAGGTGACCCGGTTTTCCTCGCGGTCGTATCGTGCCAGGCCATAAGGCTGGAGCCCGAGCCAGAACCGCCGGCCGTCGGAGGTGAAGACGCTCTGAATGCGGTTCACCGGCAGTTCCCTCCCCACAGGGTCGAGATAGCAGAAGCGGAAGGGAGAGGGTTTCGTACTGAGGTGCACGATGCCCTGATTGCGTGTCAAGGCCCACAGATTTCCCTTCCCGTCGGTCACCATATCGTAACAGAAATTAAGTTCGGGGTAGTTCTCCACCTCCGTCAGGTCATCGAGTTCCACACGGGTCAGGCCTTCTATGCAGCAGCCCCATACGGAATGGCTCACGGGGTCTTCCACCAACTGATGGAAGGTGCGGAAGTCGCGCCTCCCCTCGTTGATATGGTGCACGCCCGGGGCCTTTTCGTTGTCAGGATGGTCCAGACGCACGATACCGTTCTCCCAGGTGCCCACCCAGAGGCGCCCTCTGCTGTCCATCAGCAGCGACGAGGCGGTGTTGCGCTCGCTGAGCCGGGGATAGCTCACCATCCTTTTGCTCTTCCTGTCCAAACGGAACAGGCCGCCCTCCCAGGTGCCTATATAAAGATGTCCTTTGGCATCCTCGGCAAACGAGTGTACGCCGGCCGTCACATCCTTATAGATGAACCCATCCTTTCCGGCATCGTATTGGGCGATGCCGGCATCTGTGCCCGCCCAGACCGTTCCATCGGCCGAGGTGAAAAGCACATTGACCGAACGGGCCTGAGCTCCACGGAGGTGGTAGGTCTTAAACCGCCCGTGCCGCCTGTCATAGCGCACCAGGCCGTCGCGCGTTCCTATCCAAAGGCCGTCGTCCTTATCCTCTGTGATGCAACGCACATAATTGTTGGGCAGGATGCCGGGCGAATAGGCATTGCTCCGGTAGGGTCTGAAACGGTAGCCGTCGAAAGAATGAAGTCCCTGGTCTGTTCCTATCCACATCAGTCCGTAGCGGTCCAGGACAAGGCAGCGGGCATCCTCCGTACCCTGCACGGGAATCTGCGACAGGACCCGGAGCGGCACATGCTGTGCCGACACCACCTGGCTGAAAACGAAAAAGAATAGTAGCAGCAGTCTTGTCATCAACAATTAAGGTTTTAGGACTTCTGTGCTGCAAATATACACATTTTATTTTGATTTACCATGATACCGTGTAAATACTTTATTAACATTTATATATACAGAAACAACTCTGTCCTTTTAAAAATCGAAGGAAAAGGGCCACCCGAAAGACCTATTCCCGAAAAATAACGATTTGTTCCCATTAAATCACAATAAGGAGACATGCTTTCCGCAGCCTGTGTATACCTTTGCAGCCATACAAACCATCCGCTACATGAAAAGCATCCTTCTCTCAGCTGCATTATTTACCGCATGGTCTTCCTCAGGAGAAGCCAGCGCCATGACGCGCTCACCGCTCATGGACAACCACGACACCAACCAGCCAGAAGTACGTACCAGCCAACCGAGACAGACGGCCATCAAGAGTGGTGAGCTGTGGCTCGACGACAATGGCCGCCATATCAATGCGCATGGTGGAGGAGTCCTGAAATATGGTGATACTTATTATTGGTTCGGCGAACACAAAGCCGACACCACCTCAAGCGCCATGGTAGGTGTGATGTGCTATGCCTCGGAAGACCTCGTCAACTGGCGGAATATGGGCGTGGCACTGTCGGTCACCGACGAGCAAGGTGCCGACATAGAGCGGGGCTGCATCCTGGAGCGGCCCAAGGTCATCTACAACAAAGTGACGGGAAAGTTCTGCATGTGGTTCCACCTGGAACTGAAGGGACAGGGCTACAGGGCCGCCCGCTATGGCGTGGCCTTAGGCGACCGCCCGGAAGGTCCCTACAAGTTTCTCTACTCCCAGCGTGCCAATCCGGGCACTTATCCCGTGGTGCCCACAGCCGACGGTAAGGGATTAGAACCGATGGGCATACAAGAGAGGACCGTTTTGGACACGCTCCGGCTGGAGAACTTCAAAGAATGGTGGACCCCCAGCTGGCGCAAGGCCATCGGGCAGGGACTCTTTCTGAAGCGCGACTTCGCCACAGGACAGATGGCCCGCGACATGACCCTGTATGTAGACGATGACGGCAAAGCCTACCATATCTTCTCCTCGGAAGACAACCTGACGCTGCACATCGCCGAACTGACCAACGACTACCTGCACCATACGGGCCGTTATACCCGCGTGGCACCCGGCGGACAAAACGAGGCACCCGCCCTCTTCAAGAAAGACGGCACCTACTGGATGATCACATCGGGCTGCACCGGGTGGGACCCCAACGAGGCCCGCATGTTCTCCGCACCCTCCATCTGGGGACCTTGGACACAGCATCCCAATCCCTGCCGCGGTCCCAAACAGGGAATCACTTTCGGCGGACAGTCTACCTTCATCCTCCCCGTCGGCCACCGGTTCATCTTCATGGCCGACATCTGGCGCCCCAAACATCCGAGCGACGCCCGCTACATCTGGCTGCCCATCGAGTTTGAAGAGGGGAAACCGGTGGTCAGGTGGCGCGATGCGTGGAATCTGAGCGAATTGGAGCAAAAATAACGATTTGTTCCCCTCAAATCACGATAAGGAGACACTGTTTCCCGATGGTCTGCCTACCTTTGCACGCAGAGAACGTAATCGTTTACGCCCAATATGAAACGCACAATTACTAACCATAAATACCATAAACTTAAAAACCCGTATCAAATGAACTATGCTCATTTAACTCTTCCATCCAAGAAGCTATGCTTCGCGATGGCGTTGGCAGCAGGAATCATAGCATTCCCTTTGCCGACAATGGCAGACCCGGCAGTTCAGGCAGTGCAGCAGAGCGCTGTGGTGAAAGGTCAGGTAACAGACAAAAACGGAGAGCCGATTATCGGTGCCACCGTCAAGGTGAAAGATGCCGCGGCCGTAGGCACAGTGACCGACTTCGACGGCAACTATGAATTAAGTGGCGTACCCTCACAAGGCACGCTCGTCATTACCTACATCGGCTACGCCACCAAGGAAATAGCCTTCAAGAGCGGACAGACGGTGAACATTGTATTGGAAGAAGACTCCGAGACCCTGCAGGCAGTGGTGGTGGTAGGTTACGGTACGATGCGCAAGAAAGACCTCACCGGTTCTGTCGTACAGATTGACCCGAGGAAGATAGCCGACCAGAACCCCGGCACGGTGCAGGACCTGCTGCGCGGCACACCGGGCTTGCAAATCGGCTTCAGCTCCGACGCTCAGTCCAACGCCAGCATTCAGCTGCGTGGTCAGAACTCCCTCTACACCGACGGCTCGCACAACTCGCCCCTTATTATATTAGACGGCATGCAGTTCGCCGGCAGCCTCTCCGAGATCAACCCCGACGACATCGAGCAGATTGACGTGCTGAAGGATGCCTCGTCGGCAGCCATCTACGGTGCCAAGGCAGCCAGCGGTGTCATCATCATCACCACGAAGAAAGGTAAGGAGGGCAAGCCCGTCATCAACGTGAGCATGAACCTGGCCGCCAACACCAAATCCGCCTACCGCGACGTGTTCAGCCCCAGCGAGTATATGACCTACCGCGAAGACTGGTACAAAGCACAGACCTATGGCTACCGCGAGGACGGCACCTGGGGCTACTACGGAAAGGACAGCGGCATACCCGTGGGCTACTACGACCACTTCGACAACCTCTCCCAATATGGCATCTCGCAAGACCAGTGGGCCAGCAACGGTCCGAAGACCTCGCAGGCCGGCGAGTCGATGCTCAGCCTCTACGCACGCCGCATGGGATTCGATGCCGACGCCGCCCTGGTGATGGAGAACTTCCTGGCCGGCAAGACCTACGACTGGGAGGACGCCGTGTTCCGCACAGGCTTCAACCAGGACTACAACGCCAGCATCTCCGGTGCCACCGACCGCATCAACTATTACCTGGGCTTCGGCTATCTGAACAACGAGGGTGCCATCCAGGGCGACGACTACTACACCTACCGCGCCAACATGAAGCTGAACGCCAAAATCACCGACTGGCTCGAAGTGGGTGCCAACGCCAACTTCCAGGACCGCAGCGACATCTCGCAGAAAGTGCCCCTGGGCAGCAACTACTGGGACGACAACCAGCTGCGCGAGTCGCCCTATGCCTCACGCTACGATGCCGACGGCAATGAGATACAGTATCCGCGCACCGGCAACCCCACCAACGGCGGCTACAACTACCACTTCCAGCAGCAGTATCTCGATCTGGACAAGGGCTATACCGTGCTCAACACCATCTTCAACGCAAAAGTGACGCTGCCCTACGGCTTCACCTATCAGTTCAACATCGCTCCGCGCTTCCAGTGGTTCTACGACCGCTACTGGATGTCGGCCTCACTGCCCGACAGCAAGGCTGCCGACCGTGGCTCCAACCGCAACAACTCGAAGACCTTCAACTGGAACCTGAACAACACGCTGACCTGGGACCGCACGTTCAACGACCTGCACCACTTCACCGTTACTCTCGTTCAGGAGGCTGAGGAGAACCGCTATTGGTACGACGAGATCCATGCCCGCAACATCACTCCCACCGATGTGCTGGGATTCCACTATATCGAGGGTGCCAACAAAGAGCAGAGCTCCTTCAAGACCAACGACACGCACTATACAGCAGCCGCTTATCTGGGCCGCCTGTTCTACGGATTCATGGACCGCTACATGCTCACTGCCACCGTGCGCCGCGACGGCTACTCCGCCTTCGGACAGAACAATCCCTGGGCCAACTTCTGGTCGCTGGGTGCCAGCTGGGTGCTCTCTGAGGAAAAATTCGCACTCGACTGGAAGTGGCTCGACATGGCCAAGCTGCGTCTGAGCTATGGTACCAACGGTAACCGCTCACTCAACGACACCTACCTGGCGCTGTCGAACCTGGCCAACGGCGGCCTCTATGCTTACTACAAGTATGGTTCCACCTCGCAGGAAGTGCTCAATGCCCTTCAGGTGAGCCGTCTGGGCAACCCCAACCTGGAGTGGGAGAAGACCTCATCGTGGAACTTCGGTGTCGACTTCTCGCTCCTCAACCGCCGCATCTCCGGTAGCGTAGACGTCTACCACAAGCGCACACACGACATGATCATGGCCCAGCGCCTGCCCAACTTCACCGGCTTCAGCAGCATCACCACCAACCTCGGCGAAGTGACCAACACCGGTTTCGAAATCACACTGAACACCCGCAACATCGACACCGAGAACTTCAAGTGGAACACCACCCTGGGCTTCTCCTACAACAAGAACAAGATCAAGCACCTCTACTACGAGTATGATGAGGACGGCAAGGAAATGGACGACACCAGCAACGGCTGGTTCATCGGAAAGCCCATCGGCGAGATCTGGTACTGGAAGACCGACGGCATCTGGCAGGCCAACGAGGCCGAGGAGGCTGCCAAGGTGAACCAGAAGCCCGGCGACCCGAAAGTGGTGAACCTCTACACCGAGGATGACAAGATACTCGACGATGGCACCCGCGTTCCCGTCTACAACGACAAGGACAGGACCTACCAGGGCACTACCCAGCCGCCTATCTACTGGAACATGCGCAACGACTTCACCTTCCTGAAAAACTTCACCTTCTCCTTCTCCATGTACAGCTACATGGGCCACAAGAGCCGCGCCGGCTACTGGCTGAACGGTGACAACTCCGGTTCGATGTTCACCCAGACCTGCAACACCTTCAAGAAGGAATACTGGACACCCAACAACCCGACCAACGACTACGGCCGTCTGAACGCTGTGGGTCCCTCGGGCGTGACGGGCATCGAGAAGGTCTACAACCGCAGCTTCGTCCGTCTGGACAACATCACGCTCGGCTATACCC
>R25__coassemble_657_pt1 | contig 19836 bp, 9 predicted proteins | sample R25__metabat2_low_PE_048 | metagenome-assembled genome bin R25 | reverse complement strand
ATGGACATGCAGCCCCGCAAACTGGCCGTCTTCGGCCGTGTGCCCCACGACACCACCGGCATCGCCCCGCTGACCACCGAAGCCCCCCTGCTGGTGATGGGAGGCAGCGACGGCAAGGGCAACGGCTGCACCCCGTGCCATGGTTTAGGCTATGAAGGCAAGGCGGTGGAGATCGTCAAAGGTCACAGCATCGATTTCGTTTTCGAGACCGCGGCGTTGAGAGACGAAACGGCCGACTCACTTGTGGTGGAGATACGGCTGTTGCCCAACCACGCCCTTGAAGGCAAGCAACTGCGCTTCACCCTATCCCTTGACGGGCAGGAAAGCAGCGCCATCAACTATGAGACCTACGGCCGCAGTGAGGAATGGAAACAAAATGTGCTGCGCAACCAAGCCATCCGCCGCATTCAGCTGCCCCTTCAGAAAGGGCAGAAGCACCACATCAGCCTAAAAGCCCTTGACGAAGGCGTGGTGTTGGACCAAGTGGCTATATGGCAACCCTAACCCCCATCACCAAGAAAGGCAGCCTCTCGGCTGCCTTTCCTTTACCATAATTTAACCTAATAACAAACTAATTCCTATATTGCGGGTTCTGATAATCGATTTTCTCCTGGTCGGACATCATCAAGCCGTCAATCTGACTCTGCGGGATAGGACGAAGGTAGAAGCCGGCTGAGATAGTGCGTTTGAAGCTCTCCAGATCCTTATCAGTATAGCCACTGCCGGCAATACGATAGTTGGTGGCCCGCTCTGCCCACTTCTGCGTACGTACGAGGTCGAACCAGCGGTAGCCCTCGCCCCAGAACTCACGGCTGCGCTCATCGAGGATATAGTCGATGGTGATAATGGCCGGTGTGGCAGCCACCATCTCGGCACTGTGGTCGACGGAAACGGCCACGTTGTCGTTCTGCGAGAAAGTCTGCTTGCCGGCACGTTCACGGAGCACATTCACCAGGTTGCGTGCATCGCCGTTCTTGTTCAGTTTCACAGCCGCCTCGGCAGCGATGAGATAGAGTTCGGAGAACTTGGCAATGTTCCAAGGCCGCGGGCTTCCGCCGTTGACCTTTGAGCCCAGGCCACCGTTGTTGTCGGTGCGGTAGATACCGATTTTCCAGTTGATGGGATACTTTTTACGGCTGATGTGGTTGACAGCCACTACGAAGTCGGGACGTCCGGGCATCTCGCCGAATCCCAGTTTACCGTCGGCGCCGGTGTAGTTGATTTTGCTGTCCTCGCTCTCGGGCACCCAGCTGAAGTAAACCTCATCCGGTCCCACCTGCATGCCGTTGGCACCAATCACATAAGGCTCAGTATTGCCGGCCCTGTGCCAGTTGGTGTGATAGCGTAGTGTGAAGGTAGCGTCGTAACGGGAGTCAATCGCCTTGACAGCATCCTCCCAGACACCGCCCTCCATGAAGTTGTCGGCGATAGGAGCCATACGTGTCCAGGGACGTCCGAGTGCCTGCACGGCCTCACGCTGAATGGGATTGATGGTAGCGCCCGATGCGGCCTTTGCAATCATCTCGGTGTAGTTCCAGGTCTCCATCCAGTATGCGAAGTTTTCAGGAGAGCCACCGCTGCCCCATCCATATCCGGTGCCGCCGTTGCCATACTTCTCATCCTCGTCGTGGTCGGCATAGAGCATCACCTCTGCATTGCGGTCGTTGGTAGCCACATTGACATCGTAGAACGTAGGCTGCAGTTTATACGGTCCGGGGTTGTTGATAGCCTCCATGGCCACATTGTAAGCCTTCTGGAAGTAGCTCTGTGCATCGGCAGCGTTGCGGCTGCACTCCGGATAGGTAGGAATCTTGTTGGGATTCTCCAGCCACCAGGCATAGGTAAGATAAGCCTTGGAGAGATAGAGACGTGCAAGGTTCTTGGTAGCCGTACCGGTGAGACGCGGATTGTCGGGCAGGTCGGCGACAGCCTTCTCCAGGTCGGGGAAGATACATTTCTTATACACCTCCTCCACCGTGTTTCGCACGGACGTTCTGACGGTGGAAGTGTTGAACTTCAGTTCGCCGGCACCCAGGTCGAGGGGCACGCCGCCGTAGGTCTGAACAAGGATAAAATAGTCGAAAGCGCGGAAGAAGTAAGCCTCAGCCAGGAGTGCGTCGCTGATGCCTGCTGCGGCACCGTTCTCGATGATACCGCTTGCGGTGTTGATGTTGGCAAAGGCAGCGCCCCAGCATCCGCCGGCCACGCTACTGCTCGGTGTGAGATTGCCCATGCCCGAGAGGTCGGCCTCCTTGAAGTTGCCGTCGGCCGACTGTGCATAAGTATACTCATCAGTACCCGTCTCGAGGCTGTTGAGATAATATCCGTTGCCATAGAAATAGCGCAGGTGTGCATAGAGCGATGTAAGACCGCCCTCGATACCCGTCTTCGTGGTGAAGAAAGTGGGGTCGAACTGGCTGCGCGGCTGCTCGTCGAGCACATCGGAGCAAGAGGTCATCGTAGCAGAGAGACCACCACAAACCAATCCCGCAGCAAGAATATATTTTATACTTTTGGTCATCATAATTCTGAAATATTAAATATTGTTCCTTTAGTTAGAATGTGACATTGATACCGAACATGAAGTTGCGGGTAGCCGGTGTGTTGTAACCAACGATAGGCATTTTGTGCTTGCCCGAGTACTCGCCGTAGGCAACAGCCGTATTCTCGTTGGCCCAAGAGTTGGTCTCAGGATCAAGACCGCTCTCGTTGTTGTACGGTGAGAAGAGCACGAAGGGGTTCTGTACCGTAGCATAGAGGCGCAGACGGCTGATGCCGAGGTCTTTGACGGCCTTGATGTTGTCGAAGTTGTAACCCAGGGTGATGGCACGGATTTTCAGGTATCCGGCATCGAAATATCCCAGGGTGGAACCATATTTGGGGTTGTCGTTGCTGATAATGCCACCGGGTTTCGGGTACTTGGCACCCGTGTTGTTCTCAGTCCAGTAGTCCACGTCGAGCTGTCCGCGGCGGCCTGTGAGCATATTGAGGTAACCATTGGAAGAGTGGATGGCGCTGATGAGCTTGCCACCAATCTGGAAGGCACCGATTACAGTGAGGTCGAAGCCCTTGTAGCCCACGGTGGTGTTGAATCCACCAAGGAGGTCAGGCTCCATGCTCTGGATACGGCGGTCTTCGGCACCAATCTGGCGGGTCGGCTTACCGTTCTCATCGAGCACATCGTCGTTGTACTTCACCTTAATCATACCCAGGTTGCCGCCCGGCTCAAGGATATCGAAGTTGGTGATGGGTTTGCCGTCGGCGTCTTTGCCCACCTCATAGACATCCTCTTCATTCCAGAGTCCGTCGTACTCATAGTCGTAGATTACGTCGATAGGATAGCCCACGAACCAGCGGTTGCCCTCGTCTCTTTCCTTCTGTACCTTTCCGTCGGGAGTGACGGTATCGGTACCGGTGAGTTTGGTCAGTTTGTTGCGGTTGGCATAGAGGTTGATGCCAGCCTCCCAGTTCCATCCATTCTTGTTGTCGATGATGACGCCGTTGAGGGTGAACTCGAAACCTTTGTTCTCGGTGTTACCGATATTGCCGGTGAAGCTGCTCACGCCCGATGTGGAAGGCATGGAGACATCGAGAAGGATGTCGTTGGTCTTCTGCGAGTAGTACTCGAACGAACCATAGAGTCGTCCGTTGAACAGCGAGAAGTCGAGACCGAAGTTCCAGGTCTTGGAATACTCCCATCCCAGTTCGGGGTTGGGCAGTGCGTTGACATAATAGCCAGCCATATAGGTGCTGCCGAAGTTGTAGTTGCGCACGGCGAGTCCACCGAGTGTGGAATAAGGATTGATACTCTGGTTAGAGGTCTCGCCATAACCGATGCGCAGCTTGAGACTGTTGATCCAGTCGAGGTCCTGCATGAAGTTCTCGCGTGCGATGTTCCAACCCACGCTCACTGCGGGATAGGTGTGCCACTGATGCCCCTTTGCCAGGCGCGAGGAAGCGTCGGAACGGACGGCGGCCGAAATCATGTACTTATTGTCGTAGGAATACATGACACGTCCCATCCACGACATCAGACCGCTCTGCCAGTAGCTGTAGTTGTTGAGGTTGGCCTGTCCGGTGGCCTTGTCGAGCGCATAGTACTGGAAATAGTCGGCGGGGATAATCTGAGCGTTGCCTCCGGTAGACTCGTAAGTGGTCTGCTCGGCCGAATACATGCCCACCACATTGAGATTGTGCTTCTCGGCGAAAGTGCGGTCGAAAGTGATAAGGTTCTCAACGGCCCAGTTGCGGGTCTGGTTTTCGGTAATCCATCCACTGTTGGTGGCGTTGGCATCCTTGTTGTTGATACCCGTGCCGGTGAATCCACCTCCCTTGGAGGAGCGGAAGTTCAGACCGATATTGATGCGGTAGCTCAAGCCTTCCACCCACGGGCACTTCACCTCGCCGAAGAGCGTGTTGTAGGTTCCGATACCCTTGTTCTCGCTGAGCCAAGCGTCCTTGTCTCTCTTCACGGTCTCCTTGGTGACGACCACCTGGTCGTCGGCGGGAAGGGTGTTGTAGCGTTTCAGGTTCCCGTTCTCGTCGTAAGGACTTGTCAGCGGCGATGCACTGAGAACGGCGTACATATTGTTGACACCCTGTGTCACGCGGTAGCTGGTGTTGGTGCTGAGTCCGAAGTGGAACCACTTGCCCACCATCTGGTCGAAGTTGCCTCGAACCGACACACGGTCATACCCTTCGGTGGGGACGACCGACTCATCGCGATAATAACCTGCTCCGAAGCTGTAGCTGCCCCCGTTGGTACCTCCGGTTACACTCACGTCGTGGCTGTGACCGATACCCGTCTGGTAGTAGAGGTCCTGCCAGTCGGTGTTGACATCATCGCTCTCATCGAGTGTGTTCTGATACTTTCCGGCATACTGACGGAATTTGGAGAAGGTGGGGCCATCCATCATGGGATACTTGTGGAAGACCGTCTTGAAGTTGACGTATCCGTTGTAAGAAACCTTTGCGGGTGTGCCCTGCATACCCTTCACGGTGGTGATGATAATCACACCGTTGGCACCGCGGCTACCGTAGATAGCGGTGGCGGAGGCATCCTTGAGGATATCCATCGACTTGATGTCGGCGGGGTTGATATCCGAGAGCTGTCCCATGAAAGGAATACCGTCGAGCACGATGAGCGGGTCGTTGGAAGCGCTAAGCGAGCGCTGTCCACGGATGCGGATCTGCATTTCGGCACCCGGTTTCGACGAAGTCTGGGTCATGAGCACACCGGCCACACGTCCTTGGAGCGCCTGTGCGGCATTGGTGGCAGCAATCTGGTTCAGTTTCTCGCCGTTCACATTGACCACAGAGCCCGTAACGGCCTCCCGTCGCTGAGTACCATAACCGATGACGACCACCTCGTTGAGGTTACCCCCCTCCGCCTCGAGCACGATGTTGAGAATCGACTGGTTGCCCACTCTCACTTCCTGGGTGACATACCCCACATACGAGATGACGAGGGTGGCCCCCGGTTTCACATCGATGGTGAAGTTGCCGTCGAAATCGGTCACGACACCATTGCTGGTGCCTTTCTCCAAGACGGTGGCGCCGATGAGGGTACCCTCAGTATCGCTGACCCGTCCTGTCACTTTCTTAGCCTGCTGCACCTCGTTCACCGCATTGGCGTCGGGCGCGGCTGCCATAGCCTGCGTGGTGCCCGAAAGTCCGAATATCGAGCAGAGAGCCACGAAACAGAATGTTTTTCCTAAGTTCACATGCATAGCAGTTGTTTTTAGATGTTAGTATATATTATAATAGGTTTTCAATCAGATTTTCAAGAAACAAATCAAAATTTAGCATTATGTCACAGCGCAAAGGTAGAATAATAATTGTTTCATGCTGTTAACTGACGTTTCAACGATGTTTAAAAATGTTTCATGCAGGGAAAAGGGAGAAATTTTGACTTTTTAGGCATTTTATTCATATCTACTGAAACACAAGAGTGCAAAAAGCACAGAACCCTCACGCAAGGAATGAACAGGGTATTTGCAAAAGACAACATCAAGAAGAGATAAAAAGAGAGGCTGTCGCGAATGAAGCAAAATAGTAGAAAGGTAATAATTTTAGTCCATTTAGGCAGATAATTGTGTTTTTTTTAGTATTATTGCAGCCGCAAACTCCATAAAATCCCGATTATTAGGCAAAAGGAACGATATGGAGGAGAGAGCGCTACTTTTTGAGGATGCGACAGCTGATGCGCTGTGTAGGTTAGCAGTAGCTTGCAACCCTCCAGGCAGATTCAGCAAGATACCCCGTTTTCTCTTTTTGTGGTGGCAGTAAAATATAGGAATCGTCCGTTCTGGGTATTCATCGGGCATCAACTGATTGGCAGAAGAGCTGCATTATGCTATTCAATTCTTTCGAATTTTTGATTTTTTTACCGATAGTGTTCATGCTCTATTGGTTTGTTTTCCACAAACGGCAATGGCAGAACCTATTGGTTGTTGTGGCGAGTTATATCTTTTACGGATGGTGGGACTGGCGTTTTCTTTTTCTTATAGCTTTAACCACTTTATTCAGTTTCCTCAGCGGTTTGTTGCTGGAGCACTATGAGGGCAGGCGGAAACGCCAAAAACTGGTGAGTGCAGCCAATATCGTTTTGAACCTTGGCATATTGGGCATATTCAAATATTACAATTTCTTTGTGGAGAACCTTGACGCCTTGTTACGCCCTTTGGGATGGCAGCTTGACTGGGTGACCATGGACATCATTCTGCCTGTGGGCATCAGTTTCTATACCTTCCAGGCATTGAGCTATACGATAGACGTTTATCAGAAAAAGTTGCCCGCCACCCATGACATAGTGGAATTCTTTGCCTATATCAGCTTTTTCCCACAGTTGGTTGCTGGTCCTATTGAACGGGCCACCAATCTTCTTCCACAGTTTCAGCAGCAGCGCAAGTTTGACCGGGCCAAGGCTGTGGATGGTCTGCGGCAAATGCTTTGGGGTTTTCTGAAGAAGCTTGTCATTGCCGACAACTGTGCCACTATTGTGAACGGAAATTGGGACCAGTATCAAGACATGAGCGGTGTATCGCTGTTTGTCCTGGGCATGTTTTTCACGTTTCAGATATATTGCGATTTCTCAGGCTATTCCGACATAGCCATCGGCTGTGCCCGTCTGTTTGGTTTCAATCTGATGCAGAACTTCAACTTTCCCTATTTTTCGCGGAGCATTCCCGAGTTTTGGCGCCGTTGGCACATATCACTGACCACCTGGTTCCGCGACTATATCTACTTCCCGCTGGGAGGAAGCCGCTGCGAGAAGTGGAAGATTATCCGGAATGTCTATTTCGTATGGGGGGTGAGCGGTTTATGGCATTGTGCCAACTGGACATTCGTGTGCTGGGGGCTGTTTCATGCCACCTTGCTGGCCATTTACAATCTTCTGAACATCAACACCAAGCACAAGCGGGTGGTGGCCTCTGGAAGGTTATTGCCCAATATCAAGGAGACATTCCAACTATGCCTGACATTTTTCCTTGCCGTAATAGGCTGGATTATCTTCCGTGCAGAATCAATGCCGCAAGCCGCCGACTACCTGAGAGCGATGGTCAGCAACCGGTTCTTTGACGCCTCTGAGATACAAGGTATCACCTTATGGTGCCTGATTATCGGACTGTTTGTAGCAGAATGGTTGCAGAGAGACAAGCAGCATGCACTTCAATTGCCCGACATCAAGCCCTTCAACTATCGGATTGTACGTTGGGCCGTCTACTATCTACTGCTTATCATCATCGCTGTACATGCCGGATCAAGCCAGACGTTTATCTATTTCCAATTCTAAGCCACTATGAAACAATTTTTGAAATATAGTCTCCTATTCATACTGCCTGTTCTGGTATTTCTTGTTGTGTTGGAAATCGTTGTAGGCCGCATACCCAATTCATACAGTTACAAATACGACTATGTATTGAAAAACGGGCAACAGATAAAAACCTTATCCATAGGCCATTCCCAACTGTATGACGGTTTCAGGCCTGCGACCTTCGGTGCCTCCTCTTTCAATCTGTGCAATTCTGAACAGACCTATACCGACGGTTACTACCTGCTGCACGAGTTGCTCCCATACATGCCGAATCTGAAAATGGTCATATTGCCCATAGGTTACTATCATGTCGGCAAGCTTGACAGGAATGGCAGCTCTAACCGTGAACTGACAGAAAGGAGCTGCTACTATCATAAGTATATGCACCTCGACTATGATGGTCAGGTACCCCTACAATACCTCTATGAGTGCCTCAATCCGTATAAGGCCTGGCAGAAAGTCTATTCCTATTATGTGAACCATACCGACATGGTAGGGTGTGACTCTTTGGGAGAACGGGGGGCGAAACATATCAGTAAACAAAAGTTCAAACTTGGCTCATTGAACATTCTGCGAGGGTACACGGTGAAGGAGACCGACAGCCGGAAGTTATGCATAGAAGATGATGAATACCTCATCAAAATTATCGAGACCCTATTGAAGAAAGACATCAAAATTGTGATGGTCTCACCACCCTATTACTGGAATTGCGGTTTCGACAAGGTGAACTACGCACAGAGAAGGTTTCCCAAAGACTACATGAAGAAACTTTGCCAGAAGTATCCCATCCAATACTTGGATTATGAATCGGATACGACCTTTGTTGCAAGCGACTTCTTCAATGAGACCCACCTTTCGGCAGCTGGCGGTGACAAGTTTACGAAAATGCTTGTCAGAGACATCAAGAATAAACCATAACAAAAGAGGTGGGAAGAACATCCCACCTCTTAATTTTATCAAAGCCTGCACGATTCATTTATCTTTCGGATTCTCGGCAAATTCAGTAGGCGTTTTGCCATAATATTTCTTGAAGACGGTGGAGAAATAAGTCTGGTTGTTGAATCCCACGGCATAGGCCACCTGGGTGATATTGATTTTGCCCTCCTTGATAAGTCGTGCCGCCTGCTGGAGGCGCAGGTTGCGTATGAACTCTCCGGTGGAGATGCCTGTTATCTCCTTCATCTTGCGATGCAGCTGTGCCCTGCTGATGCCCACCTCCTCGGTGAGCCGCTCCACATTGAAGTCGGGGTCCTGCATGTGCTCATTGATGGTCTTCATGATGCGGTCCATAAGCGCGTCGTTGTTGCCTTTCACCTCCACGTTCTCCACCTTGTCCTCCTGCGCCACTGCGCCGGTGAACTTGCCCCGCAGTCGTCGCACATTGTCGATGATATTGTCGACGAGGATGTGCAGTTCTTCCATGTTGAACGGTTTGGCCAGATAGGCGTCGGCTCCTTTCTTCAGTCCCTCGAGCCGGTCGCTCACCTCCGCTTTTGAGGTGAGGAGAACCACGGGGATATCACAGATGTTGGGGTTGCCCTTAAGTTGGCGCAGCAGCGTAAGACCGTCCATCTCCGGCATCATGACATCGCTGATGACCAGATCGTAGGCATTGTCGCCAGAAAGCAGCACTTTGAGCGCCTCGCGCCCGTTTGCAGCGATGTCGATACGGTACCACTGTCCCAGTTCGTTCTTGATATAGCGGGCCACCTCCTGGTCATCGTCAACCACCAGCAGGCGGAAGTTTTTCGAAGCCTGCCTTCGCAGTCCCATCATCTTAGGCGCCTTTTCCTCCTCTATTTCCTCCGGCTTGAGATGTCCCTTGCCCAGGGGAACAGTCACCTCCAGACAGGCGCCCCGCAGTCCGTCGGTGCGGTTGTACGCCTTGATTTGTCCGCCATGCATCTGCACGATGGCCTTGCTGAGATTGAGTCCGATGCCCGTACCTTCCAGATGGAGGTCGCTGTTCTGGCTTCCCTGGTAGAAGCGTTCGAAGAGCCGTTCCGTATTTTCCTCATTGAATCCGATTCCGCTGTCGAGCACTTTCAGTATGACCGTCTTGTCGGTCTGGCTGAGGAGCACCTTTACCTCTCCCCCGTCGAAAGTATACTTGAAAGCGTTGGAGAGGATATTGCTCACCACCTTGTCGAACTGTATACGGTCTATCCACGCATGAATGCTCTCCTGTTCCGGTTCGAAGGTGAACCGAATGTTTCGCTGCTGCGCATTGTAGTGATAGAGCGAGCAGATGCCCGAGACGAAAGGCACCATATCCGTTTCAGTGCAGTGCAGGTGCATCTGGTTCTTGTCTATCTTGCGCTCATCGAGAATCTGGTTCACGAGAAGCAGAAGGCGCTGCGCATTGCGGTCGATGGTATCGATATCCGTCTTGCTCTCAGGGTCGGTGACCCGTGTCTTAAGTTTATTGAGCGGTCCCATGATGAGGGTAAGCGGCGAGCGTATGTCATGGGTGGCGTTGATGAGGAAGCGCATTTTCTGTTCCTCGAGGTCGGCCTTGCGCCGCCGTTCATTGTAGTAGAATACGAAGGCCGCCAGTGCCATGGCCAGGAGCGCATAGGCCAGATAGGCCCAGGTAGAGGCGTACCATGGTGCCCTTACCACCACGGTGAGCAGGCAGTTGTTCACGGTGTAGGACCCGTTCTCCTCGGCCCTCACCTCAATCTCGTAGGTGCCCGGTTTCATACGGTTGAAAGAGATGCTGTTGGTTCCCCCATCGAGCGAGACCCACTCGCCACCGTTGATGCGGTACTGGAAGGAAATGTTTTCCTGGTTGAGGAAATTGAGCATGGAGAACTCGAGGGCGAACGAGTTTTGGTCGTAAGGAATGGCGAGCCGGTCGGTCGGGCAGGCCACCGGGTGCCCCTCGACGATGATGTTGGTGAGGTAGACCTTTCCGTCGAGTTGGTTGGCTGCTCCCCTCACCTCTTCGGGATAGAACGCCACGACGCCCTCATTGCTGCCGTAGAAGAGTCGGTCGTCGGATTTCTGCACCACTGCCCCCACGATATACTCACGGGTTTCAAGGCCATTACCGTTGACATGGCTGAGGAACCGCTTGTTTTTCCAGTCATACTGCCAGATACCGTTGGCCGAGCTGATCCAGAGGTCGCCGCTTCGCGACCTTGCCAGGGTATAGACCGGTTTGTTGTCGATGGGTTCTGAACCCGGAAAGAGCGTAGTCTCGTTGGTTTCTTTCTTATACTGGTACAGCCCATAGTCGGTACCTATGAGCACAGTGCCCTCTTCCAGTTCGAGGAGCGAGAAACACTGTCGGCCTTTGAGCTGCAGGTCCCAGCCCATGTGGCGGAAGTCGGCCGTGGCGGGATTCATCACGCACACACCGCTCGAGGTAGCTATCCAGAGCAGTCCGCGGCTGTCGAGCATAAGCGCCTTGATCCAGTCGTTGCAGAGTCCGCCTTTCTGTGCATCCACCTGGTACATGCTGAACTGCTGCGTTTCTCCGGTATGCGTATTGAAGAGGTATAGTCCCTTTCCGTAGTTGCACACATAGAGATGCCCCTCGCCGTCGTCGGTCATGCAATTGATGCCCCATCCGTCCACTTTCAGGCGCGGTGTGCTGGCCCCGGTGGCAGGATTGTAGCTATAGAGTGTATTCTCGCTGCCCACCCAGTAGTTGCCCAGTCTGTCGCGGTAGATGCAGTTGGCCCCTGCCGGTGAAGCCGGAGCCGGGGTGATATGTCCGTTCTTATCGAAATGGTAGATACCGCTCTTCTGCACGGTACACCACACGCCGCCATCGGCCGCCGGCGCCACACTCGAGACACTGCTTCCCAGCACAAAGTTTTGCGCGGCAAACTTCCAAGTGCTGAATGCCATCTTGCCCTGGTTGAGCTGGTAGAGCCCCTTCTTATAACAGCTCACCCACAGGTTGTGGTCCTTGTCTTCGAAGATATGGTTCACATTGGCCGAGGCGAGGTCGTACTTGCTGTTGGAACTGTCCACCTGCTGCAGTGTTTTGGAGCCCTTCGGCACCACGAGCAGTCCATGTCCCGATGTTCCGAGATAGAGATTGCCCCGGTGGTCAATAAGTGCGCCGCGTATGGACACCTTGCTGTCGAGCGCCTTCATATCGAACCCCGCATCAGTAAGTTGTCCGGTGGCATAGTCGTAACGCAGGATGCCATACATGCACACAGCGAGGAACCCCCTGGCATCGGCCTGGAGGAAAGTCACCACCGGTCCGCAGGGCGACTGGAAGTCTTTTGTGGCCGTAGGCTTCAGTCTGCTCACCTTGATACGGGTGATCATGTCGTTCTGATATCCCCTCCACAAATTGTGCTGCGCATCCTCAAAGAGCACCATGAAGAAATCCTTCTCCTTGCTCCTTGAGAGCTGCGTCTCACGGACGAGGCGGTCCTGCCCCTTGCGTATGGAGTAGAGTCCGTAGCCGGCCGTTCCCACGAGCAGATTGCCGTCGGAATCCTCGACGATGCACTCCACACGGGGCTGCCTGGTATCGGGAAACTCATATCGCACAAAGCAATTGCGCTCATAGTCATACCGGCAGAGGCCCTTGGAAGAGCCAATCCACAGCCGATGCTGGCTGTCGACCATCATGCGCGAGATATCGTTGCCCGGTATGGAGGTGGTGTCGTTGCGGTCGGTGAAATAATGGGTGAAGCGGTAGCCATCGAACTTGTTCAGTCCATACTGCGTGGCCACCCAGATGAATCCGTAGGCATCCTGCGTCATGTAGTCGATCATGCTGCTCGACAGTTGATCGGCCGTGTAGAGCCGTCCGAAATCGGCACGAGCCGAAGCGCCTGTCAAGAGCAAGACAAGCGGCAAGAGCATCCGATGGAACTTATTGATACGCATATGCACCCAGCTTAATAAGATTAGATGTAGTAAGAAGGGAACTCAATCAGGGAGCCACTTTTTTGGGCGACTCGTCGCCATAGAGGAATGTCGGCTGATAGCCGCCGCAGTCGGCCACAATTTTCTCGAACACGATGCCCGGGTCGAGCGGTTCAATCGTCAGCTCATGCTGTCCCGCCGCTGCGGTGAGGCTGACGGTCGATTCCACCACCCTTCTGGCCACGGTGGGATAATAGATGCTGTAGATATTCTCCGGCCGCTCGTTGAGCAGACTGTTGAAGTTGACCACCTGAGGCTCACCACCGTCGATAGAGACCCGATAGCGCAGTCCGCCCTGGTTGAGGAAGTCGAGTGTAGACTTCACCACGACGATAACCCTTTTCACCTCCGACTGCGTATTGAAGCAGTAGGTGAGCGCAGCCCCGCCCACCGGTTTTGTGTAGGGCCGCAGTGAGATGCCGCTCAGCGTTCGTCCCATGAAGGGAATGACCTGCCAGGCAGCCTCTGCGGCATCAGTCTTGGCGAATACATGCTCCGCCTCGATGGCCACCACGCCGTCGCGCTCTGTGAATACGGAGGGCGCACCGGACTCCACACTTATGCGGTGCACCTGCGGCATGACATTGCCAGGTGCGAAATCATCGTTCCATGACTTGTAGCCGATATGCTTCTGCGTCATCATGCCGTTCCACTTTCCACCGGCTATATCATGGTTGTAGGCGGCACAGAGAAGAGAGTCGCGCAGGAAAGCCTGCTCCACATTGTCGGCCCAGAGATTGGCATCGGGATTGCCCTCCTTGTAGAGCTGGTGGTTCATGGCCTGTGCATAGTACATCTGGTAGACATTGGCCATGGCCTGTATGGGGAAGAGGAGCAGTTGCTGATAGGCGTCGCGGTACTCCGGCTTCAGGGCGACATACTGCCGGAGCGCCTCCACCTCAAGCTGGTTGTACTGCTCCACCACCTGTCTCCACTCGCCTGAAGCCAGGTTGTAGGTGTTGCGGTCGAGCATCTCGGCCGTGGTCCTGCCATTGTACTTGCTGCAGAGATTGAGCAGCCGGGCAGCCTCGTCGGCCTGGTCGGCGCCGAACTGTGCCCGACAGAAGTCGAGCGTATGCTGCGGTATGGTCTCCCCACCCTTCCATGCCATGTCCATGAACAGCTGGATGGGGTATTCCATCGGTTTCAGGTCGCCCACATTGAGCACCCAGAGGCGGTCGAGTCCATACTCCAGCGCCAGGGTGAGCTGTTCCCACATATTCTGTATGGGTGTGACGTTGAGCCATTTGGAGTTGCGGGGTGCTCCCACATAATCGACATGGTAATAGAGTCCCCATCCGCCCTTATGCCGGCGTTCCTTGGCTGTGGGCACCCGCCTCACATTGCCCCAGTTGTCGTCGCAGAGCAGCATGATCACATCGTCGGGCACGCGCATGCCCTTGTCGTAATAATCGAGCACCTCTTTATAAAGCGCCCACACCTGCGGTGTCTCCTTGGCCGGTCGGCCGGTGACCTGGCTGATTATCTTGCGCTGGTTTTTCACGATATCAAGCAGCAACTTTGTATCGGCATCCTCGCTCATGGCCTCGTCGCCGTCGCCGCGCATGCCGATGGTCACGATATCGTCGGTATTCTTCATTCGCTCAATGCCCTCGCGGAAGAAGCGGTCGATGACCTGCTGATTGGTCTTGTAGTTCCATGCGCCATATTCAGCACGGTGGCGTGCCCACTCCTGGTGATTGCGTGCCATGGGCTCATGATGCGATGTGCCGATGATAACCCCCATTTCATCGGCCGTGGCCGAATTGAGCGGGTCGTCGGCATAGAAGGCCCAGCTCCACATGGCCGGCCAGAGGAAATTGCCCTTAAGGCGGAGGATGAGTTCGAACACCTTGGCATAGAATTCATGGCCACCGTAATTGGTACCGAAGGTATTCTTCACCCATGAGGTGAGGCAAGGCGCTTCGTCGTTGAGGAAGATACCCCGGTAGCGCACGGCCGGCTCGCCGTCGGTATAAGTGCCGGGGCAGAGATAGATGCTGCCATGATGCTCCACCGGCACATCGGCCCAGTAGTACCAGGGTGAGACCCCTATTTGTCGTGATATCTCATAGATTCCGTAAATGGCGCCCCGTTTGTCGCTGCCTGTTACAGATACCTTCCCGTCGGAAATCTGCAGGATGAACTTTTCAGTGGCTTTCATCTTCGGGTCTACGCTGACGACGATTTGCGCCCCCTCTGCCTGGCCGGTGATGGAGCACTTCGCACCGCACACCCTCTCCAAGTCGTAACAGAGGTCCTGAGCAGCCCTTACCACTCCCTTGTCGGCGCTGCCGTCGACAAAGACGGGAAGCTTGCCGTCTTTGTTGAGCAACCATCCGTGTCCGTTGAAGTTTACGAACTGCTCAGCGCCCTCTGCACTGAAAGTAACGAAACAAACTGCTAAAACTGTAAATATCCGAAGTATACTTTTCATGATCATAACGGTTAGTCCATGCAAAAATAACATTATTATCTTTTAGATAAAAAAATGGTGCATGAAATAATTTCAAATGAAACAAAATGAAACAAGCCTGTTACAATTTTGTTTTGAAATCTTACTACGACATCTTTTCACAGCATAGCAAATAGATTTTGTCGAAATAAAGCAGAAAAAGGAAAAAGATTTCGTAATTTTGCGAGCAAAGTGAAAGTTATGTTTTTCCACAGCGTCCATCTCAAAAGACCTGCTGCCACTGCCTCCTGCAAGGCGCGGTGCAGAATCATGGCAGTACTGGCCATCATGGTCGTGCTGCAGCCCCTTGGATGGAGTGTGAGCGCCTCTGAAAATCAGACAGATGCCACCACCTACTATAACAAATACAACTTGCTCAGCACCGAGCAGGTGTACAAGCAAGGACTGAAAGAGATACAGGCGGGACACATGAACGAAGCCATGGTCTGCTTTACTATTGCCGCGGGCCGCTATGAGGACGACATGGATGCGGCGGAGAAACGCACCTGCACTTATGCGCTCAACAACGCAGGCGCCGTGGCCATGCTTCGCTCCGACTATTCGATGGCCTTCTCCTACTTTACCAAAGCCATCGAGATAGCCGACGACAGTCTGCTGTACCAGTCGTTCAACAACATAGCCGGTGTGTACCTTTACTTCAACGACTATGCCAATGCGCGAAAGTATCTGAACATGGCCTATGAGACCGGGCTCCGGCAGAAAGGCTGGAACTCCGTTTACAACACGCTTCACAACATGCTCGACCTGGACTGGGACACCGACAGCCTTCAGAACTCGATGGAGCGCATAGCCCGGTTCCGCCAGTTGAAAGAAGCGCCCCGCGACGCGCAGTACCAGTATATCGCCTGCATCTGCGACGGCATGGAAGCCTATCACCACCATTCCTACGCTACAGCGATAGCGCATTTTGAGAAGGCCATAGCCGCATGCCAAGGCCTGCCTTTCCAGACGAACCACGAGATACCTGTAAACCTCTACATCGCCAATGCCTATCTGCAGCAGCACGACTACGCCAGGGCCACCCACTATCTGTCGCTCTGCGAGAAGGCATCGAAAGAAAGCGGTGCCCTGGACTTGCTTATAAAGACCTACCGCTACCAGAGTCTGTGCTATGCCGAGGCTGGCGACGAGGTACGCTCGCGCGAAGCGAAATACCGCTACATGGAGATACGCGACTCTATCAACAACGCCAATGAGTACGGCAAGATCAAGGACATGCAGTTCTACCATGACCTGGGCAACTACGAGAAGCAAGTGGCCCGTCTGACAAACGAGAAGAAGATGCACGACACCGTGCTCTTCTCCATCATAGGCTTTCTGCTGGTGGCGCTGGTGTTCCTGGTGGTAAGCATGATACAGAACCGCAAACTGAAGCGGAGCAACAAGGACCTGTTCGACAAGAATGTGGCCCTGCTGCGCCAGGAAGAGGTGGAACAGCAGTTGCGCAAGGCCTATGCTTACAAGAAAGAGCAGCTGGAGGCCATGGAGAACGACAGCAGCCGCTACAAAGGCAGCAGTCTGACCGACGAGAGCCGCGAGCAACTGCTGTCGCGCATCCGCGATGTGATGCACAATCCGGCAGAATTCTGCAAGGAAGACTTCACCATAGAGCGGCTGGCCAGTGCCATCGGTTCGAACACGAAATACGTGTCGCAGGTAATCAACGAGATGCTGGGCAAGAACTTCAACACCCTGCTCAACGAGCAGCGCATCGGCGAGGTGTGCAAGCGGTTGGTGGACACCGAGCACTACGGTGGCATGACTCTCGAGGCCGTGGCCGCCGAAGCCGGTTTCAAGAGCCGCAGCCACTTTATCCGTACGTTCAAGAAGATAACCGGCCTCACCCCCTCACAATACCAACGCATGGCCAAAGAGGAGTTTGAGGCCAGGCAGGCATAGGAAACATGTAAAACAGGCAGGAAACAGACCTGCATAAAAAACCACCAGGCATGGAACTGTCTGGTGGTTTCTTATGTAATAGCTAGTCAGTTGAAACTTTGGTCAACTGTACTCGATACGCACTTTCTCGTCGATAATCCAGCGGCCGCGCTCCAGATGCGCCTTGCCCGGATGGCAAATGTAATGGATAGACTTGGCACCGGAGAAGTTGCAGGCCCTTTCGATATATTTTTTCGAACTGTTGTTGGCCTTGTTGAGCTGTGTCTCGGTCATGGTGACGAAGCGCACATCAGCCTTGGTGCGGTCATCGTGCAGGGAGAACTCATAGTACGTATCCTCCGTCTGTGCCAGGAGGCGCGCAGCATCGTCGAAAGTGCCGTCATCGGCCGGCCACCTGAAATAGATGACCGTGGGGTCGACCACCACCGTTTCAGCAGCGCCCGTCTCCGTCTGTCGGCCTGCGGTGTTCTCGCTGAAGAAAGTGCGCTGCTCGAGTGATGCCATCCGCTCGCCAAGGGCTCGCAGTTGCTCCGCCTGCTTCACGGTGAGCCGCTCGGTGGTGGCGTTGAGTCCCTCCTTGGTAGAAAACCGGCTGTTGGCATCGCGCTGGTCTTCATCCATCCTGTTGGAGAGCGCTCTGAAGCGGTACTCCACATAAGCGATGGCGGCCACGAAAAGGAAAAGTGACAATACGGTCTGCATATTGCTGAGATTTTATCGGTTTTTTGCGATATGGTCGGCCAGTCGGCTGATGCCTCCGGTGAGCGGGATGAAGAAGAGCGAGTCCTTTATTTCAGGATTCTCCTCATCGGCCATCTCATCGGCGCGGCTCTCCATGGCCTTGTTGAAGTCCTGTTCGGCCTTCTCGGTGAGAACGGTGCGGAACTGCTTGAATTCTCTTTCGTTGCTCACGCCGAAATACTTGGCGAAGCTGAACTTTTCGTTGAGCTGGAAGAAATAATCCACAAAGTCGAGATAAGCCTTGAGCACCTCTGCGCGCACGGCATCGTTCACATCCTTGTAGCGCGGCACATTGAGCGTGTCGAGCAGTTTGGACCCCGTGCAGAACTCCGTGATTTCCTCCACGTCGGCCACCACGAAGCGCTGCTTCATGTTCAGTCCGCCCTTGCAGGTTATCTCCTTGGGGTTGTCCACCTGTTTCAGTTCCACATTGCCGTCGTCGTGAAGCATATCGTTGAAGATACGCTTGGCCATCTTCTGGAGGGCGTCGTAGCTGCCGATGAGTCCGAGCACCTTCGAGGCCGTGCCGCTCACGGTGATATAGGCCGGTGTGGAGAGGCCCTTTGCGCGGAGCAGCCATGCGGCGTAGTAGATTTCGGCAGCATAGAAGAGCAGCAGCACCACCCTCAGTTCTTGGTTGGCGCGCAGTTCCTCGGAGAAGGAGATGCCCTTTCCTGCCATGCGCGGGTTGTTGTCGAGCGAATAGAGGAAGGAGACGAACTCCACGCTGCTGCGTTTCGACTTGGCATAGACATCGCTCACGCCGCTGATGTCGCGCAGGCGTGCGTCGAACTGCGGTGCGAAGGCCGTCATGAATCCGTTGTACTCGGTGCCACGTCCCAGGAAGTCGCCATAGATATTGTTGCCGGCGAAACGCACGGAAGAGATGACCACCGCCTCATTGCCATGGTGGTAGACCACGAAGTCGGTGGTACCGCCTCCGATGTCCATCGACACCACGGGCCGTGATTCAGCGTCCACATCCTCTTTCTTGGTATAATAATAATAAGGAGCGAGCGACTCGGCCACTTTCTGGATTCTCACCCCCTGCGGTGCGATGAGTTTGCGGCAGAGTTTGTTCCATGCGCTGTCGAGGTTGTTGATCTGATAGGGCTGCATGCACACCGGATAGAACCAGGTGATGGAAGTGCGTGCCAGTTCGCCGCCGGAGAGGAGCACCTTGTTGCGTATGAGCATGAGCAGTTCCTCGAAGTAAGCCTCCACGAGCAGGTTGTTGCCCCGCGAGTTGTCCCACTTCAGGTCAGGCCGTGTCTCATTATAGTCGTAGGTGTCTTCCTTCTCGTAGTGGAAACCGATGTTGTAGTCGGCCAGCGGGAGCGCATCCCTTCCCTCCACCACATGTCCGGCGCGGTAGCACAGGTTGGTGCGCATGGGGAATCGGGCTATCTCGCCCTGCCCAATATAGAGCGGCATAAACTCCTGCATGAAGGCCTGTGCAGGTCCGCCGTAGAACGACTCGAGTCCCTCCTGGTCGATCATGTCGACCGCCTTCTTGGAACATGAGTTGAGCGGCAGCATCTGCACATCGGAAGGCATTACGGTGAAGGGCACCGCCTCGTCGTCGGTGTCGCTCTTGTATTCGATATGTGTGTTGGTGGTACCGAAGTCGATGGCAAACTCGAAGACCTTGCTGCCCTGCTTCACACTGCGGAAGAGCGGCACGAGCACACCGCTTGCGATAGAGTTGGTGACCAGCAGATAGTCGTACTCCTCCTTGAGGCAGAAATACTTTGACGTGAGGAACTGCTGCCGCTTGTCGGCCCGGTCCACCTCGACATGCTGCAGCGGCTCCGCCTCGCAGTCGCGGTAGGCATAGACCGTGTAGCGGTACTGCTCTTTCTTGTAGCCCGACGTATCCTCGTCGACGAGATAGATGCGCTGCGGCTTCTCGATGGTGGGGTCGTCGATATGGTAGCTGGGGAAGAGGAAGAGGTCGAAGCGGCACTCCACGATGGGCCACACGAGCAAGTCGCGGTTGGGCTGT
>R25__coassemble_633_pt1 | contig 20292 bp, 14 predicted proteins | sample R25__metabat2_low_PE_048 | metagenome-assembled genome bin R25 | reverse complement strand
GCCGTCGGGGCCGGTGAGTTCGAAGTGCAGATCGCGGTGGGCGGGCACCGGCGTCTTCGCCTTTTTCTTGAGCGGGTTGGAGCCGCCCAGGTCGCCCAGGGTGAGGGCCACGCTCACGGTGCTGTCGGCCAGGTGGGGCACCACGCGGTATTGCAGGATGCCGTGCGCAGGGCGCGACTGCAGCTCTATCCTTCCCACGATGCCGTTCCAGTTGCCCTGTGTCTGGTCGGTCACGCTGTGCGAGTCTTGTCCCACGCACACATTCTCTATGCCGTTGTACACCTTGATGACTATCGTGTTGTGGCGGCCGAAACGCACATAGTCGGTGATGTCGTACTCATGTGCCACGCTCAGGCTCATGCGGTGTCCCACCTCCAGTCCGTTCACGTAGAGGGTGGTTTCTATGTGGGGGCGCTCCAGGTAGAGCACCACGCGGCGCTTGCGCCAGTGCTTGGGTATGTTCACGCTCTTTCGGTACCATGCGTTGCCCACGTAGTAGCGGTCGGGCGTCAGGCAGAAGGGCAGTTTCACCTGTCCTGCCTTGCGGTAGCGCTCCATGTGGGGGTTGAAGAAGAACGACGAGTCGTAGATGCTCGCCGTCCAGCGGGTGTCTGTGGTCACCGGGTCGCCCTGGCGGTTGGTGAGCATGGAGCCTGGCAGTTTCACCCTTTGGTGCAGCGGTGCGTCGGGTGTCCCTGTGCCCTCACGGTCTATGCCGAAGTGCCAGGAGCCGCTCAGGTCGATGTGCTGCGCACAGAGTGGGCGGCAAGCGAAGAAAAAGAGCATGAGGAGCCCTGCCGTGCGGAGCCGGCAGAGACTGAAAGTGTTTTTTTCCATATCATCCGCAAAATTACAGATTTTTATGCATAAATTCACTTTTCTTCATGCTCGTTTGGATTATTTTAAGTATTTTTGCAGCATAAACGATTGTGTCCGATGCTGTCGGCGCATTAACCTTTAATCAAATTCTTTTCAGCATGCAAAAGCGAATACTTTTCTTGGTAGCCTCGTTGCTGGTAATCACCATGCAAGTGATGGCTCAGGTCACCACGTCGTCCATGAGTGGTAAGATCACCCTCATGAGCAGCGGTGAGACGGCTATCGGCGCCACCGTCATTGCCGTGCACGAGCCTTCAGGCACACAGTATGCTTCCGTCTCCAATGTCGACGGACGATTCAATATCCAAGGTATGCGTGTAGGCGGCCCCTACCGCATCACCGTCTCCTACATCGGTTATGCCACACGCAATTTCTCCGGCATCCAGCTCGCCCTCGGCGAGAACTACAGCCTCAACGTCACCCTGGCCGAAGACGAGTCCATGCTCGACGAGGTGGTGGTGAGCGGCAGGGCCTCACGCTTTGCCGGTGAGAAGACAGGCGCCTCCACCAACCTCACCAACGCGCAGATTATGGAGATGCCCACCGTGAGCCGCAGCCTGACCGACTTTGTGCGTATGTCGCCCTATGCCAACGGCATGAGCATGGCCGGCGGCGACGGACGCTCCACCAACTTCCGTCTCGACGGTGCCGACTTCAACAACAACTTCGGTCTCTCCTCCAGCCTGCCCGGCGGCGGCACCCCCATCTCAATGGATGCCATCGAGGAGATGCAGATGTCTGTCTCGCCCTTCGACGTGCGGGAGACCAACTTTGTGGGCGGTACCATCCACGCCGTCACCAAGTCGGGTACCAACACCTTCAAGGGCACGGCCTACATTTACTACAACAATGAGAACATGCACGGCAACCGTGTGGACGGCACCACCATGGCCGACCCGGGCCGCGACCGCCTCACCACCTACGGTTTTACCCTGGGTGGCCCCATCCTCAAGGACAAGCTTTTCTTCTTCGCCAACTATGAGCACACCTTCAAGCCCACTGTGGTGACCCGCTGGCGTGCCTCCGACGATGGTGTGGCCAACCCCACTGAGTATATCTCGCGCACCAAGAAGAGCGACATGGAGACCGTGCGCAACTTATTGGTTTTTAATTATTGGTAGTACACCGTTTTCTACACCGACTTCCCCGCCGACGAGAACAACGATAAGTATCTGATGCGCCTCGACTGGAACATCACCAACAACCACCACCTGGCCCTGCGCTTCAGCCATACCATCAATGAGGTGTGGATGACCTGCAACAACAGTTCGGCCGATGTGGGCACACGCTTCACCGGCAACCGCATCTCGCAGTACTCCATGGCCTTCGCCAACAACTTCTACTCCATGGACAACAAGATTACCTCGTTCTCCGCCGACCTCAACAGCCGCTTCAACAACAACATGAGCAACCAGCTCATCGTCACCTACTCAGACATACGCGACGAGCGCGGCAGCAACTCGGCCCCCTTCCCCCATATCGACATCATGGCCGGCTACGAGACCTCGGCCGACGGCACCGTCACCCAGACCCTCGAGCCCTACATGAGCCTCGGCTATGAGCTCTTCACCTGGAAAAACGCCGTGAAGAACCAGGTGTTTACCATCAACGAAAACTTCACCTACTACCTGGGTGCCCACAAACTCACCGCCGGCCTCAACTTCGAGCACCAGATGGCCCTCAACGCCTACATGCGCAACGGTACCGGCTACTACCGCTACCGCTCGCTCGACGACTTCCTCAGCGGCGCAGCCCCTGAATCGGTGGCCCTCACCTACGGCTATTTCGGCGACAAGAATCCCGCTGCCGAGGTGAACCGCAACCAGTATGGCCTCTATGTGCAGGATGAGTGGAACCCCCTGAGCAATCTGAAGATTACGGGCGGCATCCGCTTCGACAATATCTCCTACGACAACGACGACATCATGCGCAACAACGCCATCTACGACGTCGACTTCAACGGCCGCCGTGTGGATACCGGCAAGTGGCCCGACACCAGCATCCAGGTGTCGCCCCGTCTGGGCTTCAACTGGGATGTCTTCGGCGACAAGTCGCTCACCGTGCGCGGTGGTACCGGTCTCTTCACCGGCCGTCTGCCCCTCGTGTTCTTCACCAACATGCCCACCGGTTCGGGTATGGTGCAGAACCTCGTGAGCGCCACCACCCGCTATAAGAACGGCGTGGTCACCTCGCGCGACCCGCGCCTCGACCAGTTTGCCGGCGGCATCGTCACCGATGTAGACCGCATGATAGAGCTTCTCGGCACCCCCACCACCATCACTCCGGCCGACGGCGTGAAGCCCAGTGCCATCGTGGGTGTCGACAAGAACTTCAAGATGTCGCAGGAGTGGAAGAGCTCGCTGGCCGTCGACTACCAGTTCCCTGTCTCCTTCCCCCTCTCCCTCACCGCCGAGGTCATCTACACCGACATGCTCAAGGACGTGTGCCTGAAGAACTGGAACATCAAGGATCCCGACGGCTGGCAGCACCTGCAGGGAGCCGACGACCGCATGATCTATCCCAAGGACTATATGTACTACTCCGACGTGACCACCGCCTGCGTGCTTTCCAACACCAGCAAGGGCTACGGATGGATAGCCAACCTCACCCTCAACGCCGAGCCGTTGAAGAACCTGCGCCTCATGGCCTCCTACACCCACACCGTGCGCAAGGAGGTGAGCGGCATGCCCGGTTCCAACGCCAGCTCCGCCTGGTCGAGCCTCTACACGGTCGACGGTCCCAACTTCTCCACCCCGCACAACACCAGCAACGCCATTCCCGACCGCGTTATCGCCTCCATCAGCTATAAGTACGGCAAGGACCACTACTCCCTGTTCTACAGCGGATACAGTCCGTCGGGTTACAGCTTCTTCTACAACGGCGACATCAACGGCGACGGTATCGCTTACGACCTGATGTACATTCCGCGCGACGACAGCGAAATCCACTTCACCAACGAGGCCGACCGTCCCAAGTTCTGGGCCTTCGTCGACCAGGACAAGTATCTGCGCAGCCACCGCGGCCAGTATGCCGAGGCCTACAGTGCCCGCGCTCCCTTCGTGCACCGTTTCGACGTGCACTATGCCCACGACTTCACCCTCAAGGTGGGCAACACCCGCCACACGCTGCAGCTCATTGCCGATATCGACAATGTGGGCAACCTGTTCAACTCGAAGTGGGGTGTCAACTCCAACATGTCGACCTGCCAGAATGGTTCCTTCCTCAAGGTGGACAAGGTAGACGCCAACGGTGTGCCCTGGTTCTCCATGCGCAAGAATACCGACGGCACCGACATCACCAAGACCTGGGACTACAACCACTCCTACGGTCAGTGCTGGAAACTCCAGATAGGTGTGAAATATTACTTCAACTAAAAATCAGAAAAACAGACACTGTATAAAAACGAGATGAAAAAAATACTTCTGGCCACAGCTGTGGCCGCACTCTGCCTCACCTCCTGCACCAAGGACAAATTCCAAGTCAGCGGCCAAATCAGCCAGGCCGCCGACTCTACCCTCTATTTCGAGAACATGGCCCTCGACGGCCCACAGGTGGTCGACTCCGTCAAGCTCGATGCCGAAGGACAGTTCTCCTTCAGTGGCGTCACCCCCGGTGCTCCTGAGTTCTACCGTCTGCGCATAGCCGGTGAGATAATCAACCTCTCGGTCGACAGCACCGAGCACATCACCGTGCGCGCCCAGTATCCCGCCATGGCCTCACAGTATGAGGTGGAAGGCAGCGACGACTGCCTCAAGATCAAGGAACTTGCCCTCAAGCAGATTGACCTGCAGGCCCGTGCCCAGCGCATTCTGCAGGCCCCCGACCTCAATGCGCAGGCCGTGCAGGACAGCATAGAGCGCATCATGGCAGCCTATAAGGAAGACGTGTGCCGCAACTATATCTACCGCGAGCCCATGCGCTCCTACAGCTATTTCGCCCTCTTCCAGGGCATCGTGGTGGGCAACAGCTACCTCATGGTGTTCAATCCCCGCCGCTATGCCGACGACGTGAAAGCCTTTGCTGCCGTGGCCACCTGTTGGGACCAGTTCCATCCGGGCTCCACCCGTGGCGAGAACCTGCACAACATCGCCATCGAGGGACAGAAGACACAGCGCATCGTCCAGGCTCAGGACACCGAGTGGGAACTCGACCCTGAGAAGGTGACCGTGGCCAATCTTATCGACATCGACCTGCCCGACAACAAGGGCCAGGTGCGCCGTCTCACCGAGCTGCAGGGCAAGGTGGTGCTGCTCGACTTCCATGTCTTCGCCGCTGAGGGCAGCGCTGCACGTATCCTCGCCCTGCGAGAGCTCTACAACAAATATCACGACCGCGGACTGGAAATCTACCAGGTGAGCCTCGACGACGACGCCCACTTCTGGAAGACACAGACCGCCGCCCTGCCCTGGATATGCGTGCGCGACGACCAAGGCGCCAGCCAGTCGTACCTGCTGCAGGTGCAGCGCCTGCCCGCCGACTATATCATCAGCCGTGACAACAGCGTGGTGATGGGGCCTGCGCAAATCAAGGACCTCGATGCCGATATCGCACGCTATCTGTAGAACACTACTGTTTGCCGGCCTTGCGCTGGCTGCTATACAGGAGGCTGCCGCACAGCGCTTCAACGTGCGCACTGTGTGCGACAGCCTCTCTTACATCGAACTGCACACCGACAGTACCACCGACTGCTGGCCCCTGCGGTTCCCCGTGTACAGGTGGTGCACGGGCGATGTGGACGGCGACGGCACCGACGAGGTGCTCGTGGGGGTGACCAAGACCACCCGCTTCGACCCCAACCTGGCGCGCCGCCTCTTCATCTTCAAGAACCTCGACGGCATGATACGCCCCATGTGGATGGGGAGCCAGCTGGGAGGCATCCTGCAGGACTTCCGCTTCACCGGCGGCAAGGTGTGGACCCTCCAGACCTCCGCCGACGGCCAGTATGCCGTGCTGCAGCACCGCTGGAGGGCCTTCGGGCTCGGTGCCGACGGTTTCATCGTGCGCAATGTGGACCGTGACGAGGCGCTGCGCGTCTTCCAGGCCGGTGCCCGACCGTGAAGGGCTTCTCCCTGCTTCAAGCCGTCCATAAAGTCTTGACCACAAGGTCTGCTCTGCCTTTGCCGGCTCTTCCGGCCTTTCCTGTCTGATATCCGAAACAACCTATCAACCCCTAATTCTTTACAACCATGAGAAAATTGATTGCCTTTTTCTTCCTGCTCGCCTGTGCCGCCACACTGTATGCACAGTACGACGAGTACGACAACAGGCCCGTGAAGCCCTTCATCTTGCCGGGCAAGGGAAAAATCAATGTCGAGACACTCAACAAGAAAATCGACTTCAACATGGACATCTCGCAGCTCAACGTGGCAGAGCTCAGGGTGCTCCGCAATGCCATTCCCGCCCGCAAGGGCTATCTCTTCGACAGCGCCGAACTGCGAGGAATCTTCAACACCACCTCGTGGTATGAGAAACTGTGCTGGGAAAAGTTCGACTGGGACACCGATGACACGGCCCCTGTGACCTACACCGCCAAGGAGTCGGCCTTCATGAACCGCCTCCAGGCCCGTGAGAAGGAGCTGCTCAAGAACAACTTCCAAAGCTCCGAGGGCATCGTCAACCTCGACAACCTGGTCAACCCCTACCAGATGGACAAAATCACCCCCGCCATGCGCACCCTGCTGGCCAAGCAGGGCTTCGGCATCCTGGAGACCAACGAGGAGCAGCTCTTCCAGATCTACGAGGCCAACGACTATTCCATGTTCCCCAGCTTTGTCACCACCGACCTCTACCTGCAGCTCTACCACCTCTTCTTCGACACCATGCTGCGCAAGGTGGAGGAGACCACGCTGGGCAAGAAAATGGCCGACCTCAACCTCTTCCTCTATAAGGAGATGATGGGCCGTGCCGCCAATACGAAGAACAAAGACATCAAGGCAGCAGCAGAGTGGGACGCCGCCTTCTTCGCCGTTGCCCACGCACTCTTCACCGACGGCCCCCTGCCCGAGGTGGCACCCCAGCTTAAGGATATGGCCCAGGATGAGTTGAACAAGTGCAAGGCCACCGAGAACGACATGTCCGAATTCCTCGACCAGCCGAATGTGCAGTTCCCCTACAGCCTCTTTCGTCCGCGCGGCCATTACACCCGCAGCGAGATGTGCCAGCGCTACTTCCGCGGCATGATGTGGCTCCAGACCGCCCCCTTCCGCACCGATTTCCCCCACCACATGCTGCGGGCCGCCGTCATAGCCGATGCTGTGGCCAACAATGCCTCGCTGCTCGCCGAATATAAGTCGGTCGACGAGGTTGTCGCCTATCTCATGGGCACCCCCGACAATATCACCATCCTGCAGGTGGCCGACGTCATGCAGAAGGGTGGCTACACGCTCGACAAACTGGCTGCCAAGAAGAAGACCCTCCAGGCCTTCGCCGACGAGGTGGATGCCGTGGCCGAGCAGCAGATACGCATACGGCCCGCCTTCGAGAGAAGCGGGCGCAACAAGGTCAACTTCATGCCGCAGCGCTACATGCCCGATGCCGAGGTGCTGCAGGAGATGTGCGACTATGAGAACGAAGTGACCAAGCGCGATGTGCCCAAGGGCCTCGACGTGATGGCCGCCTTCGGCAGCAGCGCCGCCGAGCGCATCCTGCTCCAGGAACTCAAAGAGGGCGAGCGCTGGGAAAAATATGTGCCCAACCTCAACAAGATGAAGGACACGATGAAGGGCGCCGACTGGCGCACCTCCATCGCCACCCGCTGGATGGATGTCCTCAACACGCTCAACAACAGCAAGGACAACCGCTATCCTTACTTTATGAATACCCAGGCCTGGGACAAGAAGAACCTCAACGCCACCCTGGCCAGCTGGGCCGAGCTCAAGCACGACGCCATCCTCTATGCCAAGCAGCCCTTCGCCGCCGAGTGTGGCGACGGCTCGCTTCCCGCACCCCTGGTGAAAGGCTACGTGGAGCCCAATGTGGGCTTCTGGCGCAAGGCCGTGAGCCTCTTCGACGATACCCAGGCGCTCTTCCGCCGCAACGGTCTTCTCACCGAGGACATCAGCAATGTGTGCGACCCCATGCGCGAGGAGGCGGAGTTCCTGCTCAAGGTGAGCGAGAAGGAATTGGCCGGCACTCCGCTCGATGCAGGCGAGTACGACCACATACGCTACATCGGCGCCACCTTCGAGAACCTATCTCTCGGCCTGCTCAAGGAGCCCGACCAGTATCTTTCCGGTTGGAGCGATGTGCAGGGCACCGACAAGAGCATGGCCATCGTGGCCGATGTATACACCGCCAATGGCTTCAACAACCCCGAGCAGTCGGTGCTCTTCGAGGGCGTGGGACCGGCCAATGAACTCTATGTGGTGGTGGAAATCGACGGCTATCTCTACCTCATGCGCGGTGCCGTGTTCTCCTACCGCGAGTTCAAGCGTCCCATCGACGAACAGCGCATGACCGACGAGGAGTGGCAGCAGTATCTGCAGCAGTATCCCGAGACCGGCAAGCCTTCCTGGATGAAGGAAATCATCATCCCCTCGGGCGAGAAACCCGTACCCAATGAGCGCATCTTCTACAGCACAGGCTGCTAAGTGCCTCCTCCTGGCATGGCTGCTCCTGGCCCCACGGCCGGGAGCAGTTGCTAATGGGGCTACTCCTTCGGGGGCTCCCGGCGATACGCTGAGCGTGGTCTTCACGGGCGATGTGCTGCTCGACAGGGGCGTGCGCGAGTTTATCGGCCACAAGGGGGTCGACGCCCTCTTCAGCCCCAGTGTCGACTCGCTCTTCCATGCCTCCGACATTGTGGTGGCCAATCTGGAGTGTCCGGTCACCAAGATAAAGGCTCCCGTGCAGAAAATCTATATCTTCCGCGGCGAGCCGGAATGGCTCCCCGCCTTGCGGCGCCACGGCATCACCCACCTCAACCTGGCCAACAACCACAGCATCGACCAGGGCCGCGAGGGACTCGCCGACACCTGGCAGCAGGTGCGCCAGGCCGGCATGGTGCCTGTAGGGGCCGCTCCCACCATGGACCAGGCCGCCGAGCCGGTGCTTCTGGCCTCTCTGCCGCGTCCGGTCTATCTGGTGCCCACCCTGCAGTTGGCGTTGGAGAATTTCGCCTACCTGCCCCACCGCCCCAGTGTGAGCAATGAGAGCATGGACAGTCTGGTGGCTCGTGTGGCGCGGTTGCGGCAGCAGTGCCCCACGGCCTATATCATTGTGTCGCCCCATTGGGGCGGCGAGCACACGCTGCGTCCGCTTCTGCAGCAGAAGCACGATGCCAAGCGGCTCATCGACGCCGGTGCCGATGTGCTCATCGGCCACCACACCCATACCCTGCAGCCCGTCGACCTCTACCGCGGCCACTCCATCTACTACAGCATCGGCAATTTCATCTTCGACCAACGCCGTCCCATCAACACGTCGGCCTGCGCCGTGCAGATAAAAATAACCGGCACGGGAGCGGAAGTGCTCACCTTGCCGGTCACGATAAAAAGCTGTGTACCGATAATAGATGAAAGATGAAAATTTTCATCTTTCATTTTTCCTAATAATCGTATAGTTTCACGTGTAGAATTTTGTAGTCGCCCACACTGATGCGGGCGTGGCGGCCCTGGTGGTCCTGGTCGCCGTTCTCGCGGCGCAGGTAGCGTAGGGTGCCGTCGGGCTGGATGGCCACCTCGTCCACATAGCCTATGCCGAGGCGCTTGCCCTTGAATCTCGTAGCGCGGACCTGTGCCGCGGCCTGTCCTTGCTCGGCGAAACCGTCCTCGCCCAACTTCCGCTGTTCGGTCTGTTCCTTCTCGCTTGCCGTCTGAAACACCACCACCACACCGGTGCCCGCTATCAGATAGTCGTGTTCGGCCAGCTTCATCACCACGGCGCCTCCCTCAGGCCATGTGGTGCCGTCGGTGGCACGCGGGTCCCAGGGCAGGGTGAAGTAATGGCGGCACGTCAGGAGCACCTCTCCATCGCTGATCACCGCCTCACGGTCGTCCTGGTCCAGCAGCAACCCCCATGTCAGGGCTTTTTTCCCCTGCCGGCCATAGAGCAGCGGCTGCAGTTGGCGCAGCAGGTCGTAGCTTTTCTGTAGCGGCTGCCACTCCTGGGGTGCCGCCTGGTCGATGGCGAAGGCGCTGAAGCCCACCGCCTGGTGAGCCCCCATGGTGTAGAGGGCGCGTGGGCCGCTGTTGGCGCAGCAGCGCGATTCCGGAATGAAGAGCGGGTTGTCGGCCAGTGCGTATTGGTCGGCCCATCCTTTGAATCCCGTGTCGTAGATGTCGGGTGCCAGCAGGTCGATGTGGGGTGCCGCGCAGTGCCAGATGTCTTTCAGATGCGCCAGCGGTCCTGCCGAGGGATATTCGCCCGGCTGGCGTCCGCGGCTGTTCATGGCGGCGTTGACGAAGAGCGGCAGGTCGTAGACGGCGCGTGCTCCGATGGCCAGCCGCTCCACATACGAGGCATAGTGCCACGCCATGAAAATCTCGTCGGTGTACAGTCCCTCGCCGAACACCTCCTTCCAGGTGCCCTTGCCGCCCTTGAAGCGTTGCGCCATGAGCGGATGCAGCGTGCTGCGGTGCGCCTTCAGGTAGCTGAGCAGTTGTTGCGGAACAGGCTGCGCAAACTGCCTGTCGGCCTCGGGCGAGTGGTCGCGGGCCTCCTCCAGCATGCCTATTTCGTTCTCCACCTGCACCATTACCACCGTGTGTTCTTGTGCGTCGTTGGCTGCCAGGTGCGCCATCAGTCGGTTGAAGGCTTTCTGGTCGGCTTGGAACACCTTTTCCGAGAAAGCGCTCGCTATCTCCAGCGGTTTCCCGTTGCGGGTCATGGAGCGTGGAAACCGCCGCGTGTCTTGTTTGAACCACAGCGGTGCGTAGCAGCTCATGGAGTTTTTCCAGGCGCCGAACCACAGCAGTATCACCTTCAGTCCGTTTTTCCGGGCCTCCTGCAGGGTGCAGTCGATGAGTGAGAAGTCAAACTGTCCCTCCTCGGGCTCAATGAGGTCCCACGGTGCCGGCACCAGCACCGTGTTCAGTCCCATCTGTGCCATGCGGGGCATCACCTCGGCAATGTCTTCGGGGCAGGTGGCGGCCGAGTTGCTCAGTTCACCGCCCAGCACCAGCATGGGTTGTCCGTCGATGGTGAGGCGGGCGTATCGGCCGTCGTTCACCAGCCGCACCTGTGCCTGCAGCGAGAGCGTGGCAGCGGTGAGCAGCAGTAGGGTATAGTGTCGTAGTGTCATGTTTAAGCAGGCACACTAATAATTGGTTCCCCTAAAGCCAATGAAATACTTGCCAGAGTCTTTGTAGTGAAATTGTGCCTTCCTGTCAGCCACTTTGAAATTTCAGACTCCCGTTTGCCCATCATTACGGCCAATTCCTTTTGGGTAATACCTTTTTTCTTGAGTAAGGAGTCGATACGTTCTGCAATCTCAAATGAGAGATTGAACTCTGCCCGGGTCTCATCGGAAACCTTTGCCAGGCATTCACGGAATAATGGATTGGTAATCATATCTCAAACACTTTGTTGTCAATTCCAACAATCATATTCTTTTCTATGGTGATGCTACCGTTTTACTGTGCTTGTTTCAGCAACTCATCAAAACGCTGCAAGTCCATTACATAGCCACTCAGGATTTCGTCTTGCTGATAGGTTCTTGTTGTCTTTATGCCACCATTTCCTACAATGAGAATTTGGTCGGATATACGAAGGCAGTAGAGACGCAGTTTTCGTGAGTCGATAGCCAAAGCGGAAACTCGGTCATTCATTTTGCCTTCAACACGGAAGAAACGCTCCTATGCTCCACGGTCTATTATCTTCTCCAAAGCAAGGAGTATACGCTGGAAGTCTTGGTTCAACGTTGAGTTGTCCTTGAACTTCATAAGAAAGTTTTCATATTCCGACAAGTCGTTGCCATTGAAACATATAGAGTACAGGCTAACGTTGTCGTTCTGCTCGATAGTCTTAAGATTTACAGTTTTCATAGGGATTCCCTTTTTACAACGCAAAGATACAAATTTATTTTAATAATTCACTTAAAAGTGAAGTTTTTTCTCTGTTGTTGTGCGAAAAAAGTTTCTTTCTTTTGTTTGTAATCTATATCTTCATGTCCTCAAGTGTCAGAATGATACAGATTCTAATATTCTAGTAACTTTTTCATTTGTATTTGTGGAAAACCTTTTCTATTTTTGCAGTGATGAAAACAAAGAACAGTATTTTATTCCGCGGCATCCTGACAGCAAGCCTGTCGTTGTGCTGCGGCTTGGTGTGTGCACAGTCAGAGCAGTGGGTTGGCACATGGGCCTCCGCTGCCGAGTATACCGGTAAGAGCGACATGCCCGCAGCCCCCCTCACCAACCGCACCTTGCGCGAGGTGATACAGGTGTCGGTAGGCGGCGACCGCATCCGCCTGCGGCTCTCCAACGAGTTCAGCGACGAGCCGGTGGAGATACGCGGCCTCTATGTGGCCGACGCCCTCGACAGTTGCGATATCCGCAAGGGCACGGCACGCTTCCTCACCTTCAGCGGCCGCAAGAGTGTCACCATCCCGGCCCGCCAGGCCATTGTGAGCGATGTGTGCCGCTATAGCCTGCAGCCCCTGCAGCGCCTCTCCTTCACCATCCAGTATGGTGCTACGCCCGAGCACGCCACCTCACACCGCGGCAGCCGCACCACCTCTTTCCTGGCTCCCGGTGCTGTGAAGCCCGGTGCCCGCTTCGTGGCCAACGAGCGGGTGGACCACTGGTACAACATCGCCGCCCTCGAGGTGCCCGCCGCCTCGCAGCAGTGCGTGGTGGTGCTGGGCAACTCCATCACCGACGGCCGCGGCAGCACCACCAACCACCAGAACCGCTGGCCCGACCAGATGGCGGCCGCCCTCGGTGGCCAAGTGGGTGTGCTCAACCTGGGCATCGGCGGCAACTGCGTGCTGCAGGGTGGCCTGAGCGAACCGGCCGTGAAGCGGTTCTCGCGCGATATCCTGGGGCAGAACGGCGTCACCGCCGCCATCATCTTCCAGGGCACCAACGACATCGGCGGCAGCAAGGGCAACTATGAGCAGGTGGCCCAGCGCCTGAAGGATGCCTACAAGAGTTTCGTCGACCAGCTCCACTCCCGCGGCGTGAAGGTGTTCGGCGCCACCATCACCCCCTTCAAGGGCAACGGCTGGTACAGTTTCTACCATGAGGCGGTGCGCCGCGATGTGAACGAGTGGATACGCACCTCGGGTACCTTCGACGGCGTAATCGACTTCGATGCCCTCATCCGCGATGAGAAAGACCCTGAGAGCATCCGTCCGGGCTGGCACGAGGACGGCCTGCACCCCAATGCCGCCGGCTACGAGCGCATGGGCCAGTATGCCGCCCAGGTACTGCAGGAGGCCGGTATCCGCTGACCGCCTTGTGTAATCTTATCGCCCCGATTAATCTGATAACAGTAAAAACAAAACCATATCTATGAACGCAACAAACAGCAATCAGGAATCCAAGGGATTCTACAAACTCAATTGGGTCCAGCGCATCGGATTCGGATCCGGCGACCTGGCTCAGAACCTGATTTTCCAGGTCATCTGCACTTACCTGCTCTTCTTCTATACCGACATCTACGGCCTCACCCCGTCGGCCGTGGCCGTGATGTTCCTGGTGGGCAATGTGGCCAACGTGATCTGGGACCCCATCGTGGGCGCCCTGATCGACAAGAGCAACCCCCGCTACGGCAAATACCGCTCCTATCTGCTCTATGTGGGCATTCCGCTCTCGGGCTTTGCCATTCTGTGCTTCTACAACGGTTTCGCTCCGTCGCTGATATACGCCTATGTCACGTATATCTCCATGCAGCTGCTCTATACGTTTATCAATGTGCCCTACGGTGCCCTGAACTCCTCGCTCACCCGCGACACCAACGAGATTACCATCCTCACCTCGGTGCGTATGTTCATGGCCAACCTGGGCGGTCTGGCCGTTAATTCCGGTCTGCCGCTCTTCATTGCCCTCATTGCGGGCGCACCCTCCGACAGTCTGCCGAAAGACCCCTCCGCATGGTTCACCACCATGACCATCTATGCCATTGTGGGTTTCTGTCTCCTCGTGTTCTGCTTCAGTCAGTGCAAGGAGCGCGTGGTGATGGACGCCAAGGCCACTGAGACCGTGAAGGTGAGCGACCTCTGGATGGAGTTCATGCGCAACCGTCCGCTTCGCATCATCGCATTCTTCTTCATCACGGCCTTTGCCATGATGTCGGTGGGCAATGCCGCCGGTGCCTATTTTGTGAACAGCAATCTGCACGGCTCTGCCCAGGAGTTGTCGGTGTTTATGGCGCTCGGTTCTGCTCCGGCCTTCATCTTCATGCCGCTTGTGCCCTGGTTCAAGCGCATGGTGGGTAAGAAAAACATGTTCTATATCTTCCTCGGAACGGCCATCGTGGGTATGGCCATGCTCTATTTCATCTCCAAGATGGAGCATGTGAACATGATGTGGATTTATGTGGCACAGTTTATCAAGAGCACCGGTGTGATTGTGGCCACCGGCTATATGTGGGCACTGGTGCCCGAGGTCATCTCCTATGGTGAGTATACCACGGGCCGTCGTATCTCCGGTATCGTCAATGCCCTCACAGGTCTGTTCTTCAAGGCCGGTATGACCTTCGGCAGCATCGTGGGACCGGCCGTGCTGGCTTATGTGGGCTACAAGAGCGAGGTAATCGACCAGACCCCGTTTGCCGAGGAGGGCATCCTCTGGCTCGTCTGCGTCATCCCCGCCATCCTGCTCTTGCTTGCCATGTTCATCATCTCCAAGTATGAGCTCTCCGATGAGCGCATCGACGAAATCAATAAGGAGATTGAGCGCCGTCACAACGCATAACAAGACCATCCGTATGAAAAAGATATTCCTTCTCACCGCCGCCCTGGCAGCCCTCCTCACGGGTTGCCAGCGGGTGTCGGACCCAGAGACACCCACGCTCAAGAGCGTGCTCGGACAGTATTTTCTCGTGGGCGTGGCCATGAACACCGACCAGGTGAGCGGCGCCGACTCGCTGGCGCAGCAGGTGGTGCTGCAGAACTTCAACTCGGTGGTGGCCGAGAACTGCATGAAGCAGGAGGTGCTGGCCCCCGAGCCCGGCAAGTACGACTTCACCGAGGCCGACCGCCTGGTAAAGTGGGGCAACGACAACGGCCTCAAGGTCGTGGGCCATACCCTGGTGTGGCACTCGCAGCCCGCCCCCTGGTTCTTCACCGACGACAAGGGCCAGCCCGTCACCCGCGAGGTGCTCCTCGACCGCATGCACCAGTACATCAGCACCGTGATGGGCCGCTACAAGGGCAAGATCTACGGCTGGGATGTGGTGAACGAGGCCTTCGAGGACGACGGCTCGCTGCGCCAGACGCCCTACCTGCGCATCATCGGTCCCGACTACATCGAGAAGGCGTTCCAGTTTGCCCATGAGGCCGACCCCGACGCCCAGCTCTACTACAATGACTACTCCATGGCCAAGCCCGGCAAGCGCAAGGCCGTGTGCCAGCTGGTCGACTCGCTCAAGGCCAAGGGCCTTCGCATCGATGCCGTGGGCATGCAGAGCCACAACGGGGTAGACTATCCCGAACTGGCCGAGTATGAGACCACCATGGACTCGCTCTTCGCCCACGGGGTGAAGATCAACATCTCCGAGCTCGACCTCAATCTGCTGCCCAATCCCGACAACTTCGGCGGTGCCGAGGTGAGCCAGGACTTCGCCTACCAGGAGAAGATGAACCCCTACCGCAACGGGCTCGACAGTGTGGGTCAGAAAAACTTCGACGACCGCTACATGGCCTTCTTCGACATCTATCGCCGCCACAAGGCGCAGATAGAGCGTGTCACCCTCTGGGGCGTGGCCGACCACAACTCGTGGCTCAACGACTGGCCCATCAAGGGTCGCACCAGCTATCCGCTCCTCTTCGACCGCCACTACCAGCCCAAACCGGTGGTGGGCCGCATTCTCCGCCTCTTCGAGCAGGAGAAATAAGTCAACCGAAAGATTACACCTTATCTATATAATAAGAACCATAGCTATATCATCAGAAACAATGAGCAAAGAACGTTATCTATTCCCGAAAGACTATATGGCCGACCCCTCGGCCAATGTGTTCAACGGCCGCCTGTATATCTACCCCTCGCACGACTGGGACAGCGGTGAGTGCTTCGACGACGACGGCGGACACTTCCAGATGCGCGACTACCATGTGCTCTCACTCGACGATGTGATGGAGGGCGAGGTGACCGACCACGGCGTGATTCTCGACGTGGAGCAGGTGCCCTGGGCCGAGAAACAGATGTGGGACAACGATGTGGTGGAGAAAAACGGCAAGTACTACCTCATCTTCTCCGCCAAGGACTATACCGGCGTGTTCCACCTCGGCGTGGCCGTGGCCGACCGCCCCGAAGGTCCGTTCATCCCCCAGCCGGCCCCCATCATCGGCTCCTATTCCATCGACCCCTGCGTGTTTAAAGACGATGACGGCGAGGTGTACTGCTACTTCGGCGGCATCTGGGGCGGACAGCTGCAGTGGTACCGCGACAACAAGCTCAAACCCGCCGCCTCAGTGGGCCAGGAGGCCTCGTTCCGCGCCTCCATGCTGCCCGAGGGCAAGGAAGAGGCGCTGCCCTCGCGCGTGGCCCGCATGACCGACGACGTGCTGCAGTTTGCCGAGGCTCCGCGCCCCGTGCTCGTGGTCGACGCCGAGGGCCGTCCGCTCACCGCCGACGACCCGCACCGCTTCTTCGAGGCCTCGTGGATGCACAAGATGAACGGCAAGTACTATTTCTCCTACAGCACCGGCGACAGCCATCTGCTCTGCTATGCCGTGGGCGACAACCCCTACGGCCCCTTCACCTACCAGGGCGTCATCCTGCCGCCCGTAGTGGGATGGACCACCCACCACAGCATTGTGCAGTACAAGGGCCAGTGGTATCTCTTCCACCACGACTGCGTGCCCTCCAACGACGTCACCTGGCTGCGCTCGCTCAAGGTGCGCCCGCTGCAGGTAGATGCCGACGGCACCATCCACACGCTGGAATAATAAACACCTAATACCCAAATAGAGAGGGCTGCACCGATGTGCAGCCCTCTCTATTTGTATGGATAAGGTCTATTCGAACACTTTTCAGGATTAGTCCCAGACGCTCTTTCTCTTCTTGGTCACGGACTCTTCCTCTTCCTCATCTTCATCCTCGTAGAAAGAGTTGGTAAGCTGTGTGCCGCTACCGGTAGAGTTCTTGATAGGAAGCTGCATGATCTCGGTGTCGTACACCATGCACTCGGCTACGGGCTGAATATATGTTTTCTTCATAATAATGCTCCTTTTATCTGTTTTACTGTTTGCGTTGCAGGCAGGCCCGGGAGTGCCGGGCCATGCCCTTTGCGCATTTATTTGATAACAACTTTCTTACCGTTCACGATGTAGATACCCTTCTGCAGTTTGCCGTTCATGCGCACACCGCTGAGCGAGTACACCTCGTTGTTCTCGGCATTCACGTTGGCCACGCTGTTGATACCGTCGGTAGCACCGTCGAAGGTGTAGAAACCGGCAGCCACGTCGGCGGGCACAGCGAGATAAGCCTTGTGAGGAGCGCTTATGAAGGCAGCACCTTCATCCTCCTTGAAGTAGAAGCCCACTTCCTCACCGTCCTTGTTGGTGCTGAGGATGTAGAAGAGATAGGAGGCGCTGGCATTGGGACCTACGGTCTCGGCAGCGTCGTCGAATCCGAGCAGCATGTTGTCGGCATCAGGCTCGGCAGCGGCTTTCTCGACCACAGCGAAGCTGTAGATACCGGCCTCGCCCTGGAGCACCACGGCCTCACCGGCGGGCACGATGTCGTTGGCATTGTAGGTCTTGCTCACCTTCATACCGTCTTTGTCGGCGGTCCAGGTAGTAGCGGTCACACCGGCGGGCACGGTCAGGTTCTTCTTGCCGTAGTACATGGTGGCATAGCCAGCTTCGGTGATCTCCACCTCCACCTCGTCGCTCACCTCGCGGTAGATGCGCACAGGTGTGTTGATGCTGCTGGTAGCGCTATAGCAGCTGAACAGACGGTTCTCATTGGTGCCGTTCATGTTGAAGCGCAGCATGTTCTGGCCCTCGATGTTGAATTCCACATCGGCGTTGCCTTCAGCGTTGATAGTAATCTTGGCCTCTCCGCCGGCCTCGGGCAGTTCAGCGCTGGTGCGCAGGTGGTTGCCGGTGGCAGGAGCATAGAGGTAGCCTCCGTTGGTCTCGAAGGTCCAGGCGTCTTTCTCACCGCCCAGCACGATAGCAGCCACGTCGGCAGTGCTGGTGATGGTGTTGTCCTCGTTCAGGGTCACAGCAACACCAGTGCGGTTGTTCTTCTGCTGATTGGTGCTGATGGCGTAGTCGTTGGTGGGGCTCACGATGATGATGTTGTCACCGGCCTTCAGCACGTTGGCGTTGGTCACGAGCTCATAGGTCTTGCCCTCGAACACTTCCTCCACGGTCAGGGTGTAGCTGGCGCTACCGGCCTTGAACTGGTCGTTCTCCTCGCTCTCGGCCTTGATCACGGTTTTACCCACAGCCTTCGGGGTCACCACACCGTCGCGGCCCACGGTAGCCACAGTCTCGTCGCTCGAGGTGTAGGTCACGGTCAGCTTGTTGGGGTTGCTCAGAGTGGGGAATGCTTCGTTCTCACCGCCGATGGTGTAGGTGAACTCGGTAGCCGAGTACTCCAGTCCGGCAGGTTGCTTCTGCACCTCGCTGGTGGGTTTCTTGTAGATGCGCACGGCGGTGCCGGTGGTAGCGGTCTCAGCGTAGCAGCTGAAGACGGGGTTGTTGTTGTTGGGATTGAAGCGCAGCAGGGTGCGGGCCTTCTGCTCCTCGGTGTCCCACTGGTTGAACTTCACGGTAGCCACGCCGTCGGCGATGTCGAGGGTGGTCACCAGGGCCTTTTCGTCAGCAGCGGCGTGGGTCTTCAGCTGGTTGCCGGTGGTGCTGGCAGCATAGAGATATCCGTCGCCCACATTGAAGTACCAGGCACCTGCCTCGCCTTCAAGGGTAATCACCTGCACGGTGGTCGAGGGGATGATGGTGCCGTCGCTCTCCAGTGCCACGTCCGTGGCGGCGCGGTTGTTGTTGTTCTGCGTTTTGCTCATCGCCTGGTCGTTGGCCTCGTTCACGATGATAATCTGGTCACCGTCGGTCAGGTCGTCGGCGCTGGTCACGAGCTCATACACATCGGTGCCGGCCTCGCCCTTTACCTTGACCACCAGGTAGTAGGAGGCGCTTCCCTCTTCGAACTCGTCGTTGCCCTCGAAGGAGGCCTTGATGGTGGTGTTGCCTTCGCCCACCACGGTCACGTTGCCGTTGGCGTCGACGGTAGCGGCCTCTTCATTGTTCGAGGTGTAGGTCACAGGCAGGTTGTTGGGGTTGTCGAGTGTGGGCAGCTCATAGGGCTCCTCACCGAGATACACCACAACTTGCGACTCGCTGTATTTCAGTCCGGCGGGCTGTTTCACCACAGCCTCTTCGGCGGTCACGGAGAAGCTCTTCACCTCGTAGGTACCGGCGGTAGCGGCTTTGCCGATGTAGTGGAAGCCAATCTGCACTTTCTTGCCTGCATAGGAAGAAAGGTCCACCACCTGGTCTTTCCATCCACCCCAGGTAGAGGAGGGTTTCTCGTAGGCCACGTTCAGGTTGGTCCAAGTGTTGGCACCGGCCTCACGCACATTCACGGAAATCTCTTCGGTGTAGTCGCCGAAGAACTTGTTCACCTGGTCGGTGAAAGCCAAAGATGCGGTAGAGGCGTTGCTCAAGTCGATGATGGGCGACACCAGCCAGCTCTCGCCGTCATGGTTGGTTTTCTTGGTCTCGCCGGCCAACTGTACATAGGTGGTGGCGGTCATACCATACTGGCTGCCTTGGGTCCAGATGTCGGTGCCGAGTTCGTTCTCGACATCCTCAATCACGAAAGCGCCTTGGCCCTCTTGAAAGTTCACCTCGTAAGGCAGACTTACAGTCTGGTAGGTCTGGGCCATAGACACATTAAACACTGCACAGAGCAGTGCCACGAATAGTAGTCTAAGATTTTTAACCATAATAGAATTTTTTGTTGATAAATATTTGATTTAATGTTATTTCCGTCAGAAGAGCCCTTGGGGCTGTGTCTTATCATGGCTATTCGGCTACAAAATTAATAAAATAGTCTTAATCCTTTATAATAATGTGTTTAAAAAAACTTAATCCGATGAAAAACCGCGGATTAATCTGATGTTACATTGGCAATGGCATTATCGGGAATTGAAACTACGGATTTATCTGATTTTTCTGAAATTGAATGAAATATTATTTAGAAGAAACAAAGTATTCGGCTACTGTAAAAAATCAGCATTTTATGTTAACAACCAAGGAAAATCATGTTTTTAACACAACTT
>R25__coassemble_617_pt1 | contig 20659 bp, 16 predicted proteins | sample R25__metabat2_low_PE_048 | metagenome-assembled genome bin R25 | reverse complement strand
ATACTCATAATTGTTCATAAGGACATTGAAAGAAATTGCCGTAATGCGCAGAAATTTACTTTTTCTGCATCAATTGCCTCAATGATATAAAATAAGATCAAAAAACGCTGCGCTTTAGAAAAAGAATAAAAAGTTTAAAAAATAGTGTGGGTACTGTTTCTCATAAGCTGAAAGTAATGAAAATATGCCAAGGCATTCTCAAAAAAAGGAAATATTTATTGGTGCTCCTTGATAAGGGGCGGCTATAATGAGGGGATAGAATGAAAATTTCTGCGCATTACGATAATTTCTTTCAGATTCTGCACCGAAGGCGCTAAATAATCTTATGCACTCCTTTTTTAATAAAATAGGGGATGTGCATCGGAGTTTGGGAAAAAAGAGGTACATTTGCATGATAATTTTCTGAATAACCACTTACCATGCATAAGAAAAGACTCTTTTTACTGATGGTTGCAGGTATGATGCTGACCGGCACCCTCTGCAGCAACGCCATGAACAAGGCCGGCGAATGGGAGGCTCCCCAGGCACCGCATGTGCTGAAAGCCGACACGGTGGACATACTGTCGCTCTTCACCTACTGCTGGGGAGGCAGCGAGTGGCTCGAGACCAACGACGACGGAACGGTGACCTTCCATGCACAGACATGGGGCGGCATGGCCGCCTGGCTGCAGCAAGACGGGCACGGGGCCGACTGGAGCGACTATGAGAAGGTGGTGTTCGAATATGCCGAGGCCACCACGGTGAACACGCAGATACTGGTGGGCAGCGCCAGCGGTTCGGGCGAGAGAGGCATCACCCGCCTGGAGTGCCTCTTCGACGGCCACGACATGAGCAGCGTGGACCAAATAGCCCTGCAGACCTCCAATCCCGCCGTCATCACCGTGACCCGGGTGTACCTGGTGACACATCCCTACGAGGAGTCGGAGGAAGGCCCCGGAGAGATAAACCCCGACATCTCGCAACTGGTCATCAATGAAATCATGCAGTCGAACATCGACTGCCTGCTCGACGACATCAACGACTATCCCGACTCGTGGGTGGAGCTGTTCAACAACAGCACCGCCCCCATACAGTTGAGCGAATATGCCCTTAGCGACAGTCCCGACGCCGCCAAAGCCTGGCCCCTGCCCGACCGCATACTGGGTCCGGGACAGTATGCCTTGGTGTACTGCGACAAGGTGGCCGACCGCTGGCACACCAACTTCCGCATCGACTCGGGCAAGGACGGCGCCGTGTACCTGTTCCACAACGGGCAGCAGACCGACAAGGCCACCCCGAAGAAGAAACAACCCGCACCCAACATAGCCTACGGCCGCAAGACCAACGGCGCCGAGGAATGGGGCTATATGACCACTCCCACCCCCGGCAAGGCCAACTGCGGCACGGTGAGCAGCACCCTGCTGGGCGACCCCGTGTTCAGCGAGCCCGGCCGTGTGACCACCGGCCACGAAAGCATCAGTCTGACGCTCTCGCTGCCCGAGGGCAGCCCTGAGGGTACCGTGATACGCTACACCATCAACGGCAGCGAGCCCACCGAGAGCAGTCCCGAATATACAGGTCCCATCACCATCTACAACACCCGCACCGTGCGTGCCAAGCTGTTCTGCGAGGGTTTCCTTTCGCCCCGCTCCACCACCCACTCCTACCTCTACTTAGGCCATCAGCTCACCCTGCCCGTGGTGTCGATTGTGACCGACGACAAGCACTTCTACCACAACAAGCAGGGCATCTATGTGAACGGCACCTACAGCTCGAACAAGAAAAACTACGAGTACGACTGGCGCAGGCCCATCAACTTCGAGTATTTCGAGGGCGAGAACACCGCCAGTCTGCTGAACCAGCTCTGCGAGACCCGCGTGCAGGGCGGTGCCTCGCGCGGCGCACAGCTCAAGAGCCTGGTGGTGTATGCCAACAAGCGGTTCGGCACCAAGCGGCTAGACTATGAGTTCTTCCCCGACCAGCGGCCCGGTGTGACCGACTTCAAATCAATCATCCTGCGCAACGCCGGCAACGACTTCGACTATCTCTACATGCGCGACGCCGTGATACAGCGCACCATGGCCCGCCACACCGACCTCGACTGGCAGGCATGGCGGCCCGTGGTAATCTACATAAATGGCGTGTACAAAGGCATGCTCAACATACGCGAGCGCAGCAACGAGGACAACATCTACACCCACTACGACGGGCTGGAAGACATCGACATGATAGAGAACTGGAACCAGCTGAAGGAGGGCGACATGGACCACTGGAACGCCTTCGCCGCCTTCTACGGCGAGCACGGACACACCCTCGAGGAGTATGAGCAGTGGATAGACTGGCGCGAGTTCCTCAATCTGATGGTGATGAACCTCTTCTACAACAACCAGGACTTCCCCGGCAACAACATCGTGATGTGGCGCCCCCGCACCGAGGGCGGCGTGTGGCGCTTCATAGCCAAGGACACCGACTTCGGACTGGGACTCTACGGCACCCAGGCCAACTACAACACGATAGCGTGGATATACGACCCCAACTACGACGGCAACCACAACTGGGCCAACCATTCTGAGCACACCCGCCTGTTCCGCCGCATGATGGAGGCTGACGACTTCAAGCGCGAGTTCATAGACCGCGCCGCCATCTACATGGGCGACTTCATGAACCAGAGCGGCACCCGCGAGGTGTGGGACCCCATGTACGAACTGATAAAGACCGAGTATCCCTACCACCGCGAACTCATCAACCGGTGGTGGCCCAACTACAGCGAAGAGCTAACCAACGCCCGCAACTGGCTGCGCGACCGCTGCAACTACTTCTACAACCACCTGGCCAGCTACTATGAGTTGGGCACCCCCACCGCCATGGAGGTGAACAAAGGCATGGACGAGGAGGAACTGCGGGGCGTGGACATCAGCATCAACGGCGTGAGGCTGAGCAAAGGCATCTTCGACGGCAAGTTCTTCCAGGACCGCAGCCTCACCCTGAGCGGCACACCCGCCGACGGCAAACAGGTAACCGGCTGGAAGGTCATTACCATCACCAGTCAGGGCAGCAATGAGCAAGACTACGACGGCCCCACCCTCACCCTCGACATGCCCGCCTGCAGCCGCCTCATCGTGCGCGCCACCCTGGCCGACCACGACGGCATTGAGGAGACCGCCGACACAAGATGGCAGTGGCGCAAGGATGCCGACGGACTTACCTTGAGCGGGCTGACCGCCGACGAGCCCGTGAGGGTGTACAACCTGCAGGGCATGCTCCTGGGCACCTACGCCCCGCAGCACGGCCGCCTGCACCTGGCCCTGCCCCAGGGCGGTGTCTACATCATCAAGACCAGCCACACACAAGCCAAGATAAAAATCTAAAAAACCAACTATATGAGCAACCCTATAGAAACCCGCAACGAGCGGCTCGCCCAGAAACTGATACGCCAACTGCAACGGCGCCACTTCGAGGCCTACTACTGCCGCACCACCGAAGAGATACACGCACAGATAAGGGCGCTGATGCCCGAAGGCAGCAGCGTGACCTGGGGCGGCACCACCACCGTGCGCAGCCTGGGCATACCCCAGATGCTGAAAGACGCCGGCTATGAAGTGTGGGACCGCGACGAGGCACAGACCGCCGAGGAGAAACTCGACATCTACCGCAAAGCCTTCACCGCAGACTTCTACCTCTCGAGCGCCAACGCCCTGAGCGAGGACGGCGTCATCGTGAACATCGACGGCACGGGCAACCGGGTGGCCGCCATCACCTGGGGACCCAAAAAGGTAATCTTCGTGATAGGACTGAACAAGGTGGCGCAAGACGTGACCGCCGCCCTGCAGCGCGCCCGCAGCACCGCCTCGCCCATCAACGCCGCCCGCTTCGACATCAAGACCCCCTGCCAGGCCGACGGCACCTGCCACAACTGCAACTCGCCCCAGAGCATCTGCAACTATATCCACTTCACCCGCAACTCCTTCCCCGCCGGCCGACACATCGTGATACTGACCGACCAGAACCTGGGCTATTGAACTGCTACGAGACGACATGATAGTTTGCATAGCAGAGAAACCCAGCGTGGCCAAGGACATAGCACGCATCATAGGCGCCACGGCATCGCACAACGGCTACATGGAAGGCAACGGCTACCAGGTGACCTGGACCTTCGGACACCTGTGCACGCTGAAAGAACCCAACGACTACACCGACGCGTGGAAACGGTGGGACCTGCGTACCCTGCCCATGCTGCCCGCCCGCTTCGGCATCAAGCTCATCGAGGACGAAGGCATCAAACGCCAGTTTGCCGTCATCGAGCAACTGATGCAGAAGGCCGACGGCATCATCAACTGCGGTGATGCCGGCCAGGAGGGTGAGCTCATACAGCGGTGGGTGATGCAGAAAGCCAAGGCCACCTGCCCCGTGAAGCGGCTGTGGATATCGTCGATGACCGACGAGGCCATACGCGAAGGATTCAGCCAACTGAAAGACCAGAGTGCCTACGAACGGTTGTACTTGGCCGGTCTGTGCCGCGCCATCGGCGACTGGATACTGGGCATGAACGCCACCCGGCTCTACACCCTGAAGTACGGTCAGAACAGCCAGGTGCTCTCCATAGGGCGCGTGCAGACCCCCACCCTGGCCCTCATCGTGAAGCGGCAACGGGAGATAGACCAGTTCGTGCCCGAGCCCTACTGGGTGCTCTCCACCCTCTACCGCGACACCCTCTTCACCGCCACGAAGGGCAAGTTCACCAGCAAGGAAGAGGGCGAGCAGAGCTTCGCCCTGATACAGGACAAGCCCTTCACCGTGACCGGCGTGCAGAAGAAGAAAGGCACCGAGGCCCCACCCTACCTCTACGACCTCACCTCGCTGCAGGTGGACTGCAACAAGAAGTTCGGCATGAGCGCCGACATGACCTTAGGCATCGCCCAGACCCTATACGAGCGCAAGTTCACCACCTACCCCCGTGTGGACACCCAGTACCTGAGCGACGACATCTACCCCAAATGCCCCGGCATACTGCGCGGACTGAAGGGCTACGAGGGCGCCACCATGCCCCTGCTCTCGGCCCCGCTCAAGAAGAGCAAGAAAGTGTTCGACACCTCGAAGGTGACCGACCACCACGCCATCATCCCCACCGGCGTGGCCCCCACCGGACTCACCGACATGGAGCGCCACGTGTACGACCTGGTGACCCGCCGCTTCATAGCCGCCTTCTACCCCGACTGCCTCTTCACCACCACCACGGTGAACGGCAAGGTAGACGAGATAGAATTCAAGGCCACCGGCAAGCAGATACAGAGTCTGGGATGGCGCGTGCTCTATGCCAAGGAAGTGCGGCAGGCCGACGACGAGGAGAAGAAAGACGACGAGGAGAAGATACTGCCCGACTTCGTGAAAGGCGAGAGCGGCCCACACCAGCCCACGCTGACCGAAAAATGGACCACCCCGCCCAAATACTACACCGAGGCCACCCTGCTGCGCGCCATGGAGACGGCCGGCAAATTTGTGGACGACGAGGAACTGCGCTCTGCCCTGAAGGAGAACGGTATAGGACGTCCGTCGTCGAGAGCCGGCATCATTGAGACGCTCTTCAAGCGCCACTACATCATGCGGCAGCGCAAGAACCTGCTGGCCACCGCCACCGGCATAGAGCTGATAGACACCATACGCGAGGAACTGCTGAAGAGCTGCGAGCTGACCGGCATCTGGGAGAAGAAGCTGCGCGACATAGAGCACGGCAAGTTCGACCCGGCGCAATTTGTCAGCGAACTGAAGCAGCAGATTACCCAAATCGTGTGGCAGGTGCTCAACGACCGCACCCCGCGCCGCATCACCGTGGTGAGCGAGGAAGACCTGGCCAAGAAGAAAAAGGCCACCCGCCCCAAAGCACCCGCCGCCAAGACCCAGAAGGCAGTCGCCACTCCAAAAACTGCTGCTGCCCAGCAAGCGGCTGGCACACCCCCGGCCACGGCTCCTGCGGCAGCGCAGGCACCGGCTGCCGACCCCCTGGTGGGCCAGCCCTGCCCCGTGTGCGGACAAGGCACCATCATCAAGGGTCGAACGGCCTACGGCTGCAGTCGCTGGCGCGAGGGCTGCACCTACCGCAAGCCCTTCTGAGGCAAGCGAACCGATACGAAAGAACAAACCCAACCAAACAAACCAATAATATGCGAAAACGACTCCTTACCCTCCTGCTGCTCACGGGCCTCCTGCTGCCCCTGGCGGCACAAAACTACCCCTACCGCAGCGACTACCTGTGGGTGACCGTTCCCGACCATGCCGACTGGCTGTACAAAACCGGCGAGAAGGCCAAGATAGACGTGCAGTTCCTGCTCTACGGCATGCCGCAAGACGGCACCGTGACCTACAGCATAGGCTACGACCTGTTGCCCGCCGACAAGAGCGGCAAGGTAGAACTGAAGAAAGGCCACGCCGTCATTGATATGGGCACCAGCACAAGGCCCGGATTCCGCGACCTGCGCCTGGAGCTGAACCTGGGCGGCACCGTGTACCGCCACCATGTGAAGGTGGGCTTCTCGCCCGAGAAGATAAAGCCCTACACCCAGGAGCCCTCCGACTTCATGGTCTTCTGGCAGAAAGCCGCCGCCGAGGTACAGGGCCAGCCGCTGAGCTACACGAAAGACTACATGAAAGAGATGAGCGACGAGGTGACCGATGTGTATCTGGTGCGCCTGAAGGTAGACAAGCGCCATGTGCTCTATGGCTACCTGCTCTATCCGAAAAACGCCCGCGAGAAAAGCTGCCCCGTGGTGTTCACCCCGCCCGGAGCCGGTGTGAAGACCATCAAGGAAGTGACCTCGCGACCCTACTACCAGCAGAAAGGCATGATACGCTTTGTGACCGAGATACACGGCATGCGCCCCACCATGGACGAGCGCGACTTCGAGGACATACGCTCCGCCTTCAGCGAGTATCTGGAGATGGGGCTCGACTCGCCCGACCGTTACTACATGCGCCATGTGTATCAGGGGCTGCTCAAGTGCATCGACCTGCTCACCTCGCTGCCTGAATGGGACGGCAAGAACGTGGCCGTTGTGGGAGGCAGCCAGGGCGGTGCCCTCTCCCTCATCACCGCTGCGCTCGACAGCCGTGTGACGCTCTGCGTGGCCAACCATCCCGCCCTGAGCGACATGGCCGCAGGGAAAGCCGGACTGACGAGCGGCTATCCGCACTTCAAGGAAGGCCTCTATACCGATGCCAATGTGCGCACCATGGCCTACTACGACGTGGTGAACTTTGCCCGCTATGTGAAATGTCCCACCTATCTCACCTGGGGATTCAACGACAACACCTGTCCGCCCACCACGAGCTATGCCGTGTGGAACACGCTGCAGTGTGAGAAAGAGAGCCTGATAACCCCCATCAACGAGCACTGGACCAGCGACGCCACCAACCGCCGGCAGGCCGAATGGATAGAGCAGCGGCTGAAATAGGAAAAAGAAAATGAAAAAAAGAACAAGGGCTTGTCTTCACCCAGCGGAAGACAAGCCCTTGTTGATACGGTCCAAGACACGCCTCACCCTGTCGTAGAAAGCCTCGGGATTGCTCAGCTTAGACTCAGAGTAGTCGATGTAGTTGTCGCCCGCCTTGAGGAGCGGACCTTTCACATCCACATTAATCTGCTCGCGCACCGAGCAGTACTGGTCGAGGTCAACGGTCCAATCGCCCACGACAACCCCCATCTTCTTCTTCCTGATGTCGCCCCATTTGCGGTCGAGCGCCTCGGCCACCTGTCTGAGCGCCTCCGACCCGTAGAATTGGACGATAGCTTGGTTGTTGCCCTTGTTGAACCATCCGTCTGGGTCCAGTCCCCAAAAGGGGAACCAGCGTCCGGCGGTGGGGGCGACGGAGCGTTTGCCCTTGCCGGTGGAGAGGTAGAAAGGCACCCTCACGCCACCGATATCGACCAGCACAATCTTGCGCTTGTGAAACACAATCATGACATGGCCGAAACCATACACCTGTATGGGGCAGAAGGAAGCGCCCATGGGCAAATCAGCGCTCCGCCGGCCGATGACGGGCAGGATTCGGAGATAGCAGATGTTATGGAGCAGCAGGCGGAGCCTTGCCTTGTTTATTTTCATGACGATTATTTTCTTTTGTCTACCCCGCTACGGCTGCGGCGCTTGTAGCTGCGGTAGTCGTCGATAGGAATTTCCACGTCGGGTTCCTCGAGCACGCCCTCCTGCGGCAGTTGGAATCTCAGATACTTGATATTGAGTCCGCGCTCTATCCACATCTGCTCATAGTAGGTCTGGATGGAGAGGATGGTCTTGGTGAGCGGGTCGAGCAAGTCGGTGTGGTAGAGGTCGGCGGTGTCCATCTGCACGGGCAGCCGGTTTCGCTCCACCATATACGAGGTATAGGTATAGAGGAAATTGGAGTCGGTCTTCAGGTGCACCAGTCCGCCATCGGCCAGGAAGCGGCGGTAGCGCTCCATGAAGAAGGTGCTGGTGAGCCGTTTGCGCGGGTTCTTCATCTGCGGGTCGCTGAAGGTGAGCCATATCTCCTGCACCTCGTCGGGTGCGAAGAAATGGTCGATGATTTCGATATGCGTACGCAGGAATCCCACATTGTCCATCCGCTCGTTTAGCGCCTGTGTGGCGCCCGTCCACATGCGCGCGCCCTTGATGTCGACCCCGATGAAGTTGACCTCCGGAAAGAGTTTGGCCAGTCCCACGGTATACTCCCCCTTTCCGCAGCCCAGTTCGAGCACGATAGGATGGTCGTTGTGGAAGAACTGGTCGCGCCAATGACCCTTCATCAGGAAAGGCCCCTGCTGCGCCACCGAGAACGGGCACTCGATGACATTGGGATACGTTGCCATGTCGGCAAACTTTTCCAACTTACCTTTTCCCATGCGCGTTACTGGATAGAGGAGCGTTGGTCGTACTCAGCCTTGAGGTCTTCGTAGAAATGAGCCTGTGCAGTGAGCACGTAAGGGAAGAGAAGGATAAAGCCCAAGCCGCAGGTAAAACAAGACAGGATGAACCACCCTAGGAAGCTGTAGTGGAGTGAGAAGAGTCGCAGCTTGTGGCCTTCCATCATCTCCATGCTGCGGTTGATGGCCTCATCGTATTCGAGCGTGGGCTCATCGCGAAGGATATAGCCAGTCATGGAATAAGAATAGAACTTTATGATGCCGGGTATGATGAGGAGCAGGGTCCAGAGGAAGGTATAGACAGCAACCAGCAATTTAGTCAGCATGATACGCTTGAACGCCCTGTAGCCGTCGAAGAGGCGTTCCACGCCCAGGTACTCATTCCGGACGATGTAGAGACAATAGATTACCAATCCCCAAAAAAGAGGCAGTATGGCAAGAAATAGAATAAGGCTCCACCCGAAAGTCCAATGTCGGTCGTAATTGCTGCCGGAAAAGTCAAGAAAAAGGCTGGGGGCAGTTGTGGCTTCGTAAAGAAGGAAGTAAACAAATGTCACGAGGGCGGCCTTGTCCCACTTTCCATCCAAGGAATCAAGCGCTCTGTTTTTGTAATTTGAATTGGAGTCCATAATGCGAAATGATTTTACCTTAAACTAATAAAAACTGCACGTATCTTATTGAAGAGAAGGAAGTCGGCGGTATAGGGTACCGCCAACTTCCCATAGATTCCTGTCGTATCGCAGCCCCTTGGGGTGCGGGTAGGATTAGCCTATCACCACCTTGGTCCAGCCGTGCTTGTCCTCGACGGTGCCGTACTGGATGCCGCGGAGCGTGTCGTAGAGTTTCTTGGAGATGGGGCCCGGTTTGCCGTCCTTTCCGAAGGTGTAGCGTTTGCCGGTCTCCAGGTCGTCGATATAGGAGATGGGGCTTATCACGGCAGCCGTTCCGCATGCGCCGGCCTCCTCGAAGGTGGAGAGTTCCTCTTCGGGAATTGGTCTACGCTCCACCTTCATGCCGAAGTCCTCAGCCAGCTGCATGAGGCTCTTGTTGGTAATGGAGGGCAGGATGGAGCTTGACTTCGGTGTGACATAGGTATTGTCCTTGATGCCAAAGAAGTTGGCAGCGCCGCACTCGTCCATGTATTTCTTCTCTTTTGCGTCGAGATAGAACTCGCAGGCATATCCCTTCTCGTGAGCCAGGTTGTTGGCGAAGAGCGAAGCGGCATAGTTGCCGCCCACCTTGTACTTACCGGTGCCGAGAGGAGCTGAGCGGTCGTACTCGCGGATAATAACGTAGGGATTGGAGGAGAAACCACCCTTGAAGTACGGTCCTACGGGTGTGACGAAAATCATGAAGAGATACTCCTTGGCGGGGTGTACGCCCACCTGGGCGCTGGTGCCTATGAGCAGCGGGCGGATATAGAGCGATGCACCGCTCTCGTAGGTGGGGATATATTCTTGGTTGAGGCGCACCACCTTGGTGACCATTTCCTCGAACAGCTCGGTGGGCACTTCGGGCATGAGGATGCCGCGGCAGGTAGACTGCAGGCGAGCAGCGTTTTCCTCCATGCGGAACACGCGCACCTTTCCGTCGGGGCACCGGAAAGCCTTCAGGCCCTCGAAAGCCTCCTGTCCGTAGTGCAGGCAGGTTGCGGCCATGTGAATTTTCAGGAACTCATCGGAGCAGACTTCAATCTCTCCCCATTTACCGTCGCGATAGTAGCAACGCACATTGTAGTCGGTAGGCATGTAGCCGAACGACAGATTAGCCCAATCTAAATTTTTCATAGTGTTGTTGGTTTTTTATGATTAAGTGCTATGACCATGCAAAAGTAGCAAAAAAAAGCTATCGGGCAATGAATCAGAGCAGAAAAAAGGTTTATTGCTGCGGATTGTTGAGAATTTTCTGTATTTCCTCATCGGTTTTGGTGAGTTTTTCCTTACAGAGCTTCACCAGTTGCTGTGCTTTCTTCAACTGCTCGGTGAGCGAGTCGATATCGAGCTGGTTGTTTTCCATCTTTCTGAGGATAGCCTCCAGCTGTGCCACAGCCTCTTCGTATTTTATTGTATTGTCCATAAAAATCGGAATTATATAGGTTTATGATTTTGTTTTCACGGTCGAGGTGAAGGAGCCGCCTGCCAGCCGGGTCACCACCACATCGCCCTCGTGCAGGGCATCGGCATCGGTCAGAGCCTTTCCGTTGTGGAGCGTGATACTGTATCCCCGCTGGAGCAGGAGTTGCGGGTCGAGCGCCTTGGTACGCTGTTCGAGCAGGTCCAGGCGGTGGTGCTCGTCCGTCAGTTTGCGCCACACCAGCGGCTGCAGAGAAGTCTGCAGGATGTCAAGTCGGTATTGTGCGCTCTCCATGTTCTGCCGGGCGGTATGGAGTATGCGCTGCAGGAGCGTCTGCAGGCGGGCCTCGCCCTGGGTCTTGACCACGGTGAAGAGAGCGGTGATGCGGGTGGCGGTGAGTGCGAGTCGGTTTTTCTCCGCCTGGATGCGCTGTTCCACGATTTGTGCGATGCGTGTGCCCGCCTGCTCGATGCGCTCGTCGCCCTTGTGCAGGTGGTCGATGAGGAAGGCCGCGGCGGCCGTCGGTGTCTTGATCCTGACATTGGCTATCTGGTCGAGCACGCTCTCATCGCGGTCGTGTCCGATGGCGGTGATGACCGGCAGTTGGAACTGCGCCACGATGCGTGCCAGTTGGAGCGCGTCGAAACCGGAGAGGTCGGTGGTGGCGCCCCCTCCGCGCGTGATGACCACGCAGTCGAAGTCGTCGATGCGGTTGTTCACCTCGGTGAGCGCCTCGATGACACTGCTCTCCACCGCCTCGCCCTGCATGACAGCCGGGAAGAGCACGGTATGGAAACGGTAGCCATAGTCGTTGTCCTCGAGTTGGCGGCAGAAGTCGCCGTATCCGGCCGCTGTAGCGCTGGAGATGACGGCTATTCGCTGTGCGAAGAGCGGGAAGGGCAGGTTTCGGTTGTCGTCGAAGATGCCCTCCTCTTTGAGTATTCTGACGATTTCGGCCCGTTTTCGTGCCATATCGCCGAGCGTGAAGGTAGGGTCGACATCGTTTACTATCCATGAGAAGCCGAAATTCTCATGGAAGTTGGCCCTCACCTTGAGCATGAGTTTCATGCCGCTGGCCAGCGGTTGTCCGGCCACCCGCTGGAAGTAAGGTTTCAGGACTGTCCACCGGTTTCGCCAGCAGCGCGCCGAGGCCCTTGCCACGGTGGTGTTGGTGTTTTCGCCCCGCTGTATGAGGTCCATGTAGCAGTGGCCGCCCCTTTCGGCCACATCGGCCAGTTCGGCCACCACCCAATACTCGTCGTAGAGCGTGGTGGCTATTACCTCGCTCACCATCCCGTTGAGTTCGAGGAGCGAGAGTGCATTTTTCGGCAGGGAGGTTTCATTCATGTTGTGTATCATAGGCAGGGTTGTCTTTTCGTCCCATCTGGAGGGCTTTTCCGAAATCGGGAATACCATATCCGTACACGTTGTTCGGCCGTTGGAAGCAATGTCCGCTCCGCCTGACGATTTGTATGATTTGCAGGGCCGTCTTGTCGCTGAGCGCCTGCCAGAGGCAGGCCACCATGCCCGCCATGACGGGCGAGGCGAAGGACGTGCCCATATCGTTGATGATGGTGCCCCGTCCGGTGACCACGGCCGCCGGGCTGCCCAGTGCCATGACATCGGGCTTTACCCTTCCGTCGATGGAGGGTCCGAGCGAGGAGAAGGCCGCATTCTGTTTCTGTCCGTTCACCGCCCCCACGGTGAGGATATCGTCGGCATCGGCCGGCACGCCGATGAGTTTCCAGGTGCCCATGCCGTCGTTGCCAGCGCTGTTCACCAGCAGCATGCCCTTGCCCGCCAGGAGCGATGCCGTGTGCGATACGAGCGAGGTTTTTCCGTCGAGGTCGTCGTAGGTATAATTGGTGGCGGGGTCGTTGAAATCGTGGTAGCCGAGCGAACTGTTGATGATGTCGACGCCTGCGGAGTCGGCAAATTCGGCTGCGGCAGCCCAGTAGTCCTCCTCCGCTCTCGACTCCGTGTTGGCGTCTTCGGTGCGGCAGAGGTAGAAGGCCGCCTCAGGGGCGGTGCCCACGAACATGCCCGGCTCATCTACCGCCATGGTGCTGAGCACCTTGGTGCCGTGGTCTATTTCCTGGAAGATGTCCTTGGAGGGGAAGGCAACGAAGTCGCGTGTGCCGAGGATATTGATTTTCTGCATGGCGGGAATGCGGTCCACATTCATGAATCCGCCGTCGAACACGGCGATGGTGATACCGCGCCCCTTGTAGCCCGACTTATGGAGTGAGGCGCCGTTGACGAGGTTTATCTGCATGGCGGCCCGTCCGTAGGGATTGTCGGTCTCTTCTTCCCACGGCGAGAAGTCTTTGTGGAAGAAGGAGCGCACGGGCGGTTTCACGGAGTCGGGCGAGGTCCACAGTTTCATGGTGGCCGCGACGAAGGGGAGCCGTTCCACGGCATGGATGGTCTTGCTATTCTTCACCCTGACAAGCACGGTGCGGTTCCACTTGCTTTGGCATTTTATCTCTGCCCCTGTGGCGCTGATTTGCTCCAGATAGGCAGGTGGAAGCGGCAGGTCGGTAGAGTCGACCCCCAGCCCCTGCCGTTGTCGCCGGGCGATGGCTTTCTGTGAGAGGAAAGCCTCGGGATGGTCTATCTGGTAGGGGGTGCCGTTCTTGTCGGAGAGTGTGATGCGGTAGAGCCAGCATTTGCCGCCGGGGAATTTCACTTTCCCGGCGCTCTCATCGTCCTGCGGCCATGCGGCAGTGCACCAAAGGGCCAGCAGAAGAACTGTAAACAGAAACCTTCTCGTCATTGGGTGCAAAGATAATGAAAACCGAGCGCAGAGCAAAATGAATTTATTCATTTTCTATGCCGAGGTGCATCTTACTTATGCAAAGATAATGAAAACCGAGCGCAGAGCAAAATGAATTTATTCATTTTCTATGCCGAGGTGCATCAAAAAAGCCTTGTCATCACGACAAGGCCTCTTTTATTCGAAAAATACCAAAATAAATGTATACCTAATTACTAACTAAAATAAATACCGAATTACGTACCTAAAAATGCAAACTTAACCTAATGAAGGCTTGAAGCCATATATCTGAAATACTTAATGAACGAAATCATGTCTGCAGGAGGATAAAACAAGCTATTCCTCATTTCGTCGGTAAAGATACGGCGTTTATCCTTACCACCGTTCTCTCCATGTTACAACTATTTTCTTTTTTGTAACATGGTAAGAAAATTACCAAAAATGTAACAATCGAGATGCCTTATGTATCAAAAAACAGCAGTGAAACACCTAAATTATATATATCTTTGCGACAACAAAAAAAATTACAATGTCTATGAAAAGAGCCCTCTTCTTAGCCCTTACAGCCTGGTGGGTGGCGGCAGGCGCACAGAATCCGCTGCTGCGCGACCATTTCTCTGCCGACCCCACCGCCCGCGTCTTCAACGACAGAGTGTATATCTATCCCTCGCACGACATCCACAGTCCGGTGGACCGTCTGAAGGAATGGTTCTGCATGGCCGACTACCACGTCTACTCGTCGGAGAACCTGACCGACTGGCAGGACCACGGTGTGATAGTTACCCAGAACGAGGTGCCCTGGGTGGAGCCCGACTCCTACTCGATGTGGGCCCCCGACTGCGTGGAGAAAGACGGCCGCTACTACTTCTACTTCCCCTCCGCACCGAAGGGGGCGCAGAGAGGTTTCGCCATCGGCGTGGCCACCGCCATGCGGCCCGAAGGCCCCTTCTTCTGTGCGCCTCAGCCCATACCCGGTGTGATGGGCATAGACCCCAGCGTGCTCATCGACGACGACGGCCAGGCCTACATCTACTGGTCGGGCATGGGCATACGCGGTGCCCGTCTGAAAGCCAACATGATGGAGCTTGACACCGCCCCGCAGCAGATGGAAGGCCTGCCCGAGGGATTCAAGGAAGGCCCCTTCGCCTTCAAGCGCAACGGCATCTACTACCTCACCTTCCCCTGGGTGCGCAAGGAGAACGGCACCGAGACGCTGGCCTACGCCACCTCCGACCATCCGCTGGGTCCCTTCACCTTCAGGGGCATCATCATGGCCGAGTCGGCCACGGGTTGCTGGACCAACCACCACTCCATCACCGAGTACCGCGGACAGTGGTACCTCTTCTACCACCACAACGACTACTCGCCCAAGATGGACAAACGCCGTGCGGTGCGCGCCGACTCGCTCTTCTTCAATGCCGACGGCACCATACAGGAGGTGAAGCCCACACTGCGCGGCATCGGTGTAAGCGATGCTCGCGAGCCCATTCAGCTGGACCGCTACAGCGACATAGGGCGCGGCGCCACCATCGACTATCTCGACTCGCTTCACACCTTCAAGGGGTGGCAGGTCACGCTGCCCAAGGGCGGCTGGCTGCGCTACAACACGGTAAGTTTTGAGCAGGTGACCAGCCCCACCCTCACGCTGCGGGTGAAATCGGCCGGCAAGGCACAGGTCATCATCAGAGAGGGCGGCGCCAAAGGCACGGTGATAGCCAAGGTGGCCGTTCCCACCACCCATGAGTGGACCAACATGAAGAGCCCCATCCTGCACCTTCCGCAGGGCGTGAAAGACCTGTATGTGACCGCTACAGGCGCCACGGTACAAATAGACTATCTGCAGTTTGACGACGCCAGCCAGTACTTCCGCACCTCCACCCCCACCCCGCTGGCCCCCGACGCCGACGGCTTCCTACGCCGCTGGCTGCTGCTGGAGCCCATCGACAAGCCCAACCGCAGCAACACCGTGTTCACCGACAGCTACCTGCACCAGGAGTTCTACCGCGAGTACTTCCCTGGACAGCTGACCGAGGTGCCCAAGAACGGGCAGAAGGAGAAGGTGGGCAAGCAGACCCTCACCTGGCACGCCCTGGACAGCGAGCGCTTCAACGTGAAGCTGTTCCGCTTCGCCTCCGGACTGGAGAAGCAGATCTACGGCGTGCTCTTCTGGGCCGTTACCGTGATAGACTGCGAGGAGGAGATACCCAACGTGCGCCTGGCCGCCGGCTCCAACTCAGCCTCTATGTGGTGGGTGAACGGTGAGGAAGCCCTGCTCCTCTCCGGCGACCGCCGCATGGTGCGCGACGACGGCACCTCGCACCGCCTCACCCTGAAGAAAGGCCGCAATGTGGTGCGCGGCGCCATCATCAACGGCCCCGGCATGAGCGACTTCTGCCTCCGATTCATCGATGAGCAAGGACAGCCCGTGAAAGGCTTCAAAATACTGTAAAAACAGCCTTCAAGAGATTGTAAACCCCAAAAACGCGACAATTATGAACCCGATAAGAACCACCCTGACAAGCATAGTCTGTACGGCCGCCCTGCTCACCGCCCTGCCCGCCGGGGCACAGACCGGCCAGCCCTATATACACGACCCCTCGACCATAGCCGTGTGCGACGGCAAATACTACACCTTCGGCACCGGCGGCGGAGGACTCATCTCCACCGACGGATGGACCTGGAAAAACGGTGCCGAGCGGCCCGGCGGCGGAGCCGCTCCCGACGTGCTGAAGATAGGCGACCGCTACCTGGTGATATACGGCGCCACCGGAGGCGGTCTGGGCGGCGGCCACAACGGCCGCATCCTGACCATGTGGAACAAGACCCTGGACCCCGTCTCGCCCGACTTCCACTTCACCGAGGCCATAGAGGTAGCCTCGAGCGACGGACAGGAAGACAACGACGCCATAGACCCCGGTCTGCTGCTCGACCCCAACGACGGCCGCCTGTGGGTGTCGTACGGCACCTATTTCGGCAACATACGCCTGATAGAGCTCGACCCGCAGACCGGCCGGCGCGTGGAAGGCAATGAAGCCCTCGACATCGCCATCGACTGCGAGGCCACCGACCTCATCTACCGCGACGGCTGGTACTACCTGCTGGGCACCCACGGCACCTGCTGCGACGGGGTGAACTCCACCTACAACATCGTGGCGGGCCGCTCACGCCGGGTGACCGGTCCCTATCTGGACAACGTGGGCCGCGACATGCTGGCCGGCGGCGGCAAGATGGTGATAGCCGCCGGCGACCGCCTGGTGGGTCCGGGCCACTTCGGACGCACCATCATCGACAAGGGTGTGGAGGTGATGAGCTGCCACTACGAGGCCGACCTGGACCAGGGCGGACGGAGCGTGCTGGGCCTGCGTCCACTGCTGTGGAAGAACGGATGGCCCGTGGCCGGCGACCGCTTCAAGGAGGGCACCTACCAGATAGAGTCGGAACGGCGCGGCTATGCCCTTGAGCTGGCCGTCGACTTCGTGCGGATGACCCAGGAGCGGCAAGCCTGGTGGCGCATAGACCCCGCCACCCCAGTCGTGCCCATCGCCAACCAGACCCTGGAAGAAGTGGCCGGCACCTGGCCGGCCGGCGACATCGGAGTGCGAACCGGCGACTACATGTTCCGTCCGCACCAGCGGTGGACCATCAGTGCCGTGCCCGACGGCGGCGGCTATCTGGGCGGTCCATACTACAAGATAGCCATCGAGGGCACCGACCGCGCCCTTGCCGCCACTGCCGACCGCGAGGTGAGCACCGTGGCCGCCTTCACGGGCGCCCCCGAGCAGCTGTGGCGCATTGAACAGCTCACCGACGGCACCTACCGCATCATGCCCAAGGCGATACCCGGCATGGAAGGCCTGAACACCCGCTATGTGCTCTACTCCCTCTCCGACAGCAACCCCACCCTGGCCGAATACGACTTCGACAGCGACAACTCGAAATGGAACTTCCGAAATCACTGACGGCACGGCATAAATAGGAGAAAAGGCGAGAGAGAAACAGTTTATTTGCACAAAAAAGTGTAATTTTGCAAACGGAGACCACCTGTACCCCCACCGGGTAGAGGCGAGGCTCCCTATACACAGCGTAAATAAACTGACATGGACAATAAGAAAGCGACACTGCAACTGGGCACGGAGCCTGTAGGCAAGCTGCTGTGGCAATACGCCTCACCCGCCATTGTGGCGATGGTGGCCTCCTCACTCTACAATATGGTCGACTCTATCTTCATCGGCCAGGGTGTGGGACCGATGGCCATCTCCGGACTGGCCATCACCTTCCCCTTCATGAACCTGAGCGGTGCCATCGGAGCCTGCATCGGTGTGGGCGCCAGCACCTACCTCTCGCTGAAGCTCGGACAGAAAGACTACAGCAAGGCCCTCAACAAACTCGGCACCTCGACATTGCTGAAAATCATCACCGGCATCGTATTCGGTGCCCTGTGCCTGATTTTCCTCGACCCCATCCTGCGCTTTTTCGGCGCCACCGACAACACCATACCCTATGCCCGCGACTACATGCAGATTATTCTGCTGGGCAACGTGTTCACCCATCTCTACTTCGGCATGAACGCTCTGCTCAGGGCCGCGTCGAAGCCACGGCACGCCATGTATGCCACCATCTTCACCGTGGTGCTGAACACCCTGCTCGACCCCCTCTTCATCTACACCTTCGGCATGGGCATACGCGGTGCTGCTGTGGCCACCGTGCTCTCGCAGACCACCGCCATGTGCTGGCAAATATGGATATTCAGCAACCCCAAGGAACTGCTCCACTACCAGCGCGGCATCTTCAAGTTCGACCTGGGCATCATCAAGAACATTCTGGCCATCGGCGTTTCGCCCCTGTCGATGAACGCGTGCGCCTGCATCGTGGTCATCTTCATCAACACCGCCCTGGTGCGCCACGGCGGCGACCTGTCGGTGGGTGCCTACGGTATAGCCAACCGTATCGGTTTCATCTTCTTCATGGTGGTGATGGGCATCAACCAGGGCATGCAGCCCATAGCCGGCTACAACTACGGTGCCGAGCAATACGACCGCATGCTGCGCGTGCTGAACTACTCGATGGTGGCCGCCACCTGCATCATGACCGTGGGCTGGCTGGTGGGCGAGCTGACGCCCAAGGCCTGTGCGCGCCTCTTCACCACCGACGAGCAGCTCATCGACATTGCCGCCCGCGGCATACGCATCAACATGATTCTTTTTCCGATGATAGGCTCGCAGGCCGTCATCACCAATTTCTTCCAGAGCATCGGCATGGCGAAGATAAGCATCTTCCTCTCGCTCTCGCGGCAGATGATATACCTGCTGCCCCTGCTGGTGATACTGCCGCCCCTGATGGGGGTGGACGGTGTGTGGTGGTCGCTGCCCATCAGCGACGCCCTGGCCTTCGTGACCACATGGATAATCATGATACGCTATATGAGAAACTTCAAAAGGCAGCATAAAGAAAGGGTAGATAATGGAAGACAACAACAAGCCGAATAGACAGGAAGCCGCAGCCGGCAGCCAGCTCATCATCTGCATAGGGCGCCAGCTGGGCAGCGGAGGCCGCTTTGTGGCCCGCCAGCTGGCCGATGAGTTCGGATGCCGGCTCTACGACAAGGAGATACTGAACCTGGCCGCCAAGGAGAGCGGATTCTCCGAAAAATTCTTTGAGCAGAACGACGAGCAGAAAGGATTTATGAAGTCGCTCTTCCACCTGCACACGCCCCATGTGAGCGACACCAACTTCTACAGCAGCCGTTTCTCGCAGGAGAGCCTGTTCCAGTTTCAGAGCGATGCCATCTTAAAGGCCGCCCAGGAGGGCAACTGCGTGTTTGTGGGCCGCTGCGCCGACTATGTGGTGCGCGAGATGGACCGGGTGGTAAGCGTATTCATCACCGCCAACCTGGACGAGCGCGCAGCCCGCGTGATGGAGCGCCACGGCTGCGACCGCTAGGAGGCGCTGAAGATAATCCACTCGAAGGAGAGCACCCGCTCATCGTACTACAACTACTACACCGGCCGGAAGTGGGGCGACGGCGCCAACTACGACCTGTGCGTGAACAGCAGTCTGCTGGGCATAGAAGGCACGGCGCGGCTCATCTCACGGTTCATTAGAGAACGCTTCGGGCTATGAAACGGATAGGCATACTGAGCGACACCCATTCCTATTGGGACGACCGCTACCTGCACTATTTTGAGCCGTGCGACGAGATATGGCATGCAGGCGACATCTGCTCAACCGAACTGGCCGACCGCCTGGCCGCCTTCCGGCCCCTGCGTGCCGTGTGCGGCAACTGCGACGGCGGCGACCTGCGCCGCATGTTTCCGGAGGTGCTGCGGTTCAAGTGCGAGGAGGTGGACGTGCTGATGAAACACATAGGCGGCTACCCCGGCCGCTACGACCGCAGCATCGTGCGGCAGCTCATGGCGCGTCCGCCCCAGCTCTTCATCAGCGGCCACTCTCACATTCTGAAGGTGCAATACGACCAGCAACTCGGCCTGCTGCACATCAATCCCGGTGCTGCGGGCATCCAGGGGTGGCAAAAAGAGCGCACACTGATAAGATTGACCATCGAAGGCAATAAATTCGGTGATTGCGAAGTTATTACATTAGGAAGGTGAACAAGCCGCCCGAAACGAACACTATGAAAAAACAAAACCAAGGAAATATGAGAACAATCGTCATCACCGGCGGTGCCGGATTCATCGGCAGCCATGTAGTAAGACTCTTTGTAAACAAGTATCCCGACTATCACATCATCAACCTCGACAAGCTGACCTATGCGGGCAACCTGGCCAACCTGAAAGACGTGGAGGGAAAGGCCAACTACGAGTTTGTGAAGATGGACATTTGCGACTTCGACGCCTTCTACCGCCTGATGCAGGAGAAGAAGGTAGACGGCATCATCCACCTGGCCGCCGAGAGCCATGTGGACCGCTCCATCAAAGACC
>R25__coassemble_593_pt1 | contig 21304 bp, 16 predicted proteins | sample R25__metabat2_low_PE_048 | metagenome-assembled genome bin R25 | reverse complement strand
TGTTAACCTTTTTATCTCGACTGGCTTATAATTCCCAAATTTTATCTAAATTTGTTCCCAAAATCATAGATATACCATCATGAAACACCTTTTGCGTAAACTATCTGCCATCACTTGTGTGGCACTCATGCCTTGCCTGTCGACGATGGCTGTCGATAAGGACTTTACACAGTACGTAAACCCCTGGATAGGTACCGGCGGACACGGACACGTGTTCCTGGGCGCCAACGTGCCCTTCGGACTGGTGCAGCTCGGCCCCACGGAGCCGACACGTGGATGGGACTGGTGCTCGGGCTACCACTACAGCGACTCCGTGCTGGTGGGATTCGGACACATGCATCTCAGCGGAACCGGTATCGGCGACCTCGGCGATGTGGCCTTCCTGCCCGTGAAGTGCTGCTGCCAGAAAGAGGTGCGCTTCTCGCACCTCAGCGAGCATGTCACACCCGGCTACTACAGCATCAAACTCGCCGACCCCAATGTGCTCGTCGAACTCACCGCCACTCGAAGGGTCGGATTCCACCGCTATACCTTCGGCGCCGACAGCGAGGGAGGCCTCTTCGCCGTCAACCTGAAGCAGGGCATCGGATGGGACCAGATGGCCGACTGCTCCATGCAGCTGGAGAGTCCACGCATGCTCACCGGTCACCGACACAGCAAGGGATGGGCCAAGAGTCAGCATGTGTTCTTCGCCGCTGAGTTCTCACGCGACGTGAAGGTGAAAAAACAACAGGGCGACTCCATCTCCGTGTTCAGCACAGAGGGCAATGAGCCGCTCCTTATCAAGGTGGCGCTCTCGGCTGTCAGCATCGACGAGGCCAAGGCCAACCTCAAGGCCGAACTGCCCGGATGGGATTTCAACGCCACCGTAAGGGCCGCACGACAGGCATGGAACGAGGAACTGGGGAAAATCGACATCACCACCGACGACGCGGAGGTGAAAAAGGTGTTCTACACCGCACTCTACCACACCATGACGGCTCCATCCGTGTTCAGCGATGTGAGCGGGGCATACCGCGGAGCCGATGAGCAGGTACACAAGGGCGACTTCGTCAACTATACCACTTTCTCGCTTTGGGATACTTACCGCGCGGCTTATCCGCTCATGACTCTCATTCACCCGGAGAAACAGACCGACCTGGCCGAGACTTTCATCCATATCTTCCGCGAACAGGGCAAACTGCCCGTGTGGCACCTCATGGGCAATGAGACCGACTGCATGGTGGGCAACCCGGGCATACCCGTGCTGGCCGATATGGTGCTCAAAGGGTATGTGAAAAACGAGGAGGAGGCTTTCCAGACCATGAAGTCATCGGCCATGCTCGACGAAAGGGGCATGAACCTGCTCAAACAGTATGACTACCTGCCCTATGATCTCGACCCCACCTTCGAGACCGTGGCAAAAGGACTGGAATATGCACTGGCCGACGCCTGCGTGGCGCAGGTGGCCAAAAAACTGGGCAAGAAGGCCGACTACCAGTATTTCTTCAACCGCAGCAAGGCATACCGGCACTACTTCGACAAGAAAACCGGTTTTATGCGCGGCCTGGGTTCCGACGGCAAGTTCCGCGAGCCGTTCAATCCCTTCGGCGCCGTACACCGTCAGGACGACTACACCGAGGGCAACGCATGGCAGTATACCTGGCTCGTGCCGCACGATGTGCACGGACTGGTGAAACTCTTCGGCTCGGAAGAACGGTTCGTCACCAAGTTCGACTCGCTCTTCTTCGTCACCGGCGACATGGGAGCTGAGGCGTCGCCCGATATCTCCGGACTTATCGGACAGTATGCCCACGGCAATGAGCCGAGCCACCACGTCATCTATATGTACAACTATGTGGGGCAGCCCTGGAAGGCGGCACGGCTGCTTAGACAGACCATGAGCGAGATGTACCGCAACGACTTCGACGGACTCAGCGGCAATGAGGACGTGGGACAGATGTCGGCATGGTATGTGCTCTCCTCCCTCGGACTCTATCAGGTGGAACCGGCCGGCGGTAAGTTCATCATCGGCTCGCCGCTCTTCACAGAGGCCACTGTCAACGTGGGCAACGGCAAGACCTTCACCGTAAAGGCTACTGGCAACAGCAAGGAGAATATCTATGTGCAGAGCGCACGCCTCAACGGCAAGCCTTACACCAAGTCGTATATCAATTATAAGGACATCGTCAGCGGTGGAACGCTCGAACTGGTGATGGGACCCAACCCGTCGAAGTTCGGCACCAAAGCCAAGGACCGTCCCTGAAACATAACCCTAAAAAACAAAGCGCTACATGAACACCCGACACCTGTTTCTCGCCCTGACCCTCGCCTGCGGACCGCTCTCTCTCGCGGCCCAGGAGAATGCCGAGGTGACCATCAACGACCGGTACACGGCAGCCGTGCCCGACAATGTGAAGGTCTATGTTTCCAAACGACCGCCCGTAGAGGAACGCCTCTTCTCCTCACAGGCCGTGGAGAAGAAAATAAAAGAGGTGCAGCGCATCCTGAAAGGGAATCCCCGCCTGGCGTGGATGTTTGCCAACTGTTTCCCCAACACACTGGAGTCGACCGTGCACTACAGCGTCATCGACGGCGAGGACGACACCTTCGTCTATACCGGAGATATTCCCGCCATGTGGCTGCGCGACTCGGGCGCTCAGGTGTGGCCGTATGTGCAACTGGCACCGCAGGACCCCAAACTGCAGAAAATGCTGCGCGGCGTTATCCTGAGGCAGTTCAAGTGCATCAACATCGACCGCTATGCCAATGCTTTCAACAACGGACCCACCGGAGCCGGATGGCAGAAGGATGCCACGCAGATGTGTCCCGATGTCTTTGAGCGGAAGTATGAAATCGACTCGCTCTGCTATCCCATCCGACTGGCCTACTGGTACTGGCTCGTCACGCACGACAACTCCATCTTCGGCGATGTATGGCTCAACGCCGTCGGCAATGTCCTCAAGACGTTCAAGGAGCAGCAGCGAAAGGAAAACCGCGGGCCTTACCACTTCTTCCGCATGACCGACCGCACCTACGACACTGTGGGGTGGGGTGGTTACGGGGCTCCCGTGAAACCGGTAGGACTCATCGCTTCCGTATTCCGACCCTCCGACGACAGAACCGAACTGCCCTTCCTCGTACCGTCCAACTTCATGGCGGTATCGTCGCTCCGAAAGGCGGCCGAGATACTGACCAAGGTGAACGGGAAAACCGACCTGGCGGCGGAGTGCTGCGCCCTGGCCGACGAGGTGGAAAAGGCACTACGCGAGTATGCCGTAGTGGACCATCCCAAGTATGGAAAAATCTATGCCTTCGAGGTGGATGGCTTCGGCAACCGACTCCTCATGGACGATGCCAATGTGCCCAGCCTCCTGGCCATGGGCTATCTGGGCGACGTGCCCCTCAATGACCCCATTTACCAGAACACACGGCGCTTCGTGTGGAGCGAGGACAATCCCTGGTTCTTCAGAGGAAAGGCGGCAGAGGGTATCGGCGGACCTCACATCGGCTACGATATGGTGTGGCCCATGAGCATCATGATGAAATGTTTCACCGCACAAAACGACGAGGAGATTCGCTGGTGCATGCGCACACTTATGAAAACCGACGCTCAGACGGGATTTATCCACGAGTCGTTCAACAAGGACAATGCTGCCGACTATACCCGGCCCTGGTTCGCATGGCAGAACACGCTCTTCGGCGAACTCGTGCTCAAACTTATCAACGACGGAAAGGCCGACCTGCTCAACAACCTGTAAAACAGGGAACCGGCTCTTCTGCTTTAAAAGACTTCTTACAACACACTTTAAACAATATGGACAAACTTGAAATCTATGGACAGCCGCTTCCCAACATGCCCTGGGAGGAAAGAAACGGCCAGCGGGGCGTGATGTGGCGAGACACCGCCAACCCCATCATCCCGCGCGACCTGCTGCCTGACTCGAACAGTATCTTCAACAGCGCCGTGGTGCCCTTCGCCGGCGGATTCGCCGGCGTGTTCCGATGCGACGACACCAACCGGCGAATGACACTGCACGTGGGATTCTCTGATGACGGCGTGCTGTGGCATATCGAGGAGCAACCGCTGCGCTTCCAGTGCGACAATAAGGAAATCGGGGAGTGGGTATATGGCTACGACCCGCGCGTCTGCTGCATCGACGGCCGCTACTACGTCACCTGGTGCAACGGCTACCACGGACCTACCATCGGCGTGGCATGGACCGACGACTTCGTCACCTTCCACCAGATGGAGAATGCTTTCCTGCCGTACAACCGCAACGGCGTGCTCTTCCCGAGAAAAATAAACGGGCGCTTTGCCATGCTGAGCCGGCCCAGCGACACGGGGCATACGGCATTCGGCGATATCTTCTACAGTGAGTCGCCGGATATGGAGTTCTGGGGACACCACCGCCATGTCATGTCGCCGGCTGCCTTCGAGGTGAGCGCATGGCAGTGCATGAAGATTGGGGCGGGGCCCATCCCCATCGAGACCTCGGAGGGATGGCTCATCTTCCATCACGGGGTGCTGAAATCGTGCAACGGCTATGTGTACAGCTTCGGCTCGGCACTCCTCGACCGCGAGGAGCCCTGGAAGGTGATAGCACGCTCAGGTCCTTATCTCATCTCACCGCAGACTCCCTATGAGTGCATGGGCGATGTGCCCAACGTGTGCTTCCCCTGTGCGGCGCTGCACGACCCAGCCACCGGACGCGTAGCCGTCTACTACGGCTGTGCCGACACCGTCACCTCCCTGGCCTATGGATATATACCAGAGATCATTGAGTTTACAAAGAAAACCAATATAGAGCCCTAGGGTCTCTAGGGTTTCCAGGGCCTCTAGAGCCTCTAGGGCCTCTAGAGCTTCTAGGGCCTCTAGGTTTTCTAGAGTTTCTAGGGCCTCTAGGGCTTCTAGCCCCCATCTAGGCGGGCCCCTATCCTTTTGGAGCGGGGCCTGCTTCAGTTTGGAGCCCCTTCCACAACCGCTCGAAGGTGTCGCGGAGGGCATCGGGGTGGGAGATGGTCTCGCGGATGACCTTCAGGTTCTGCTCATTCGACGAGCCGGGTATCCACAACTTGATATAGCCGTGCGAGGAGTACTTGTTCTCCATGTGCTCCCTGAAACGCTCCCAGTGCTCTTCCTTCGATTTCTCCGGATAGTGGTCCAGACCATATTGGATGGTGCGCAGGAACACCATGTCGGGCTCCAGGTCGCGGTCGGCCTCGGCCACTATCTTGCCGTAGATGTTGCGGGGGGCATGGGCGGCTGAGGCACGGTGGTCTTCCACCGCCTCCTTCATCATGCTGATCTGCATAGGAGAAAACCATTTCTTCAATCGGTGGTCGGCCTGCAGAATCTTGCCGCTCGTCAAGTGGTGGACGGCGCGCGGACCTTCCATGCCGAGGTCGTGATAGGCGGCCGTCACATAGGCCATGTTCAGGTCGGCACCGATACGCTGCGCCAAGTCGAGCGAACGGCGTATCACACGCGTCACGTGTGTCAGGTCATGGGCCTTGTCAAAAGCGGTGTAACGGGGAAGAATGTTGGTCTCGACAAATTCCATCAGGTCGAGCGATACTCGGTTGTCTATATTCATGGCAGGATAGGGTGATTTTCATCGTTATGTTTTGCAAATATACGGGTTTTTCCTTACTTTTGCAATGATAATGACAGGTTTTCATCGTTTCTGGTGGGTTCTGTGCATTATGTCAAGGCTTTTTTAGATATAATTCTCCTTTTGTTATGACCAAAAACAACCAAGTGGTTCTCAATAGCGCCAGGGCTTGGGTGCTGGCTGCACGGCCCAAAACACTCACAGGGGCGGCAGTGCCCGTCATGATGGCACTGGCACTGGCCTTCGCCGATGCCCCGCAGGGCGGATTCAAATGGCTGCCGGCACTGCTCTGCCTGCTCTTCGCCTTCATCATGCAGATTGACGCCAACTTCGTAAACGACTATTTCGACTTCAAAAAGGGGACCGACGATGAGCATCGGCTCGGACCGCGGAGGGCCTGCGCACAAGGGTGGGTCACCGCGGGCGCCATGCAGAAGGCCATCGCCATCACCACGGTGCTGGCTTGTGTCGTGGGTCTGCCGCTAGTGGTCTACGGCGGATGGCAGATGGTGCTGGTGGGGGCGCTCTGCGTGCTCTTCTGTTTCCTCTATACCACGCATTTGTCCTACTGGGGACTGGGCGATGTGCTCGTCCTGGTGTTCTTCGGCCTGGTGCCGGTGTGCCTCACTTATTACCTGCAGTGCCACACGGTCACCAAAGAGGTGCTGTGGGCGGCGGTGGCCTGCGGACTGGTCATCGACGCCCTGCTCGTGGTGAACAACTACCGCGACCGTGACAATGACCGACGGACGGGAAAAATGACCATCGTGGTGCGAATCGGGGCGAAAGCCTCTGAGTGGCTCTACCTTTGCCTGGGACTCTTCGCCTGCCATGCCGGACTGGTGTTTTTCTTCGAGGGGAGATATGCCACCTTCTTCCTGCCCTTTATCTATCTTGCCTTGCACGCGCGGACGTGTAAGAAGATGCGGCGCATTCATCAGGGAAAGGCACTCAACGGCATCCTCGGCGAGACGGCACGCAACATCTTCTTCTACGGACTGCTCTTCTCAGCCGGTGTCCTGACCGACTGCCTTCTGTTGAACAGTTGGTAAAAAATCAGTTGAAGAAATTCCACGATACACCGAAACGGATGATACGGTCGTTCAGCGGGTAGTGGGGAGTGAGGAAGTAGTTGCCGTCGGCACTGTTCACATGGCTCATCATAATGAAGAAACGGGTGTGCTGCAGATGGAAATTGGCATATACGTTCACAATGGGGTAGTTGCCGATGTCAACACGAGAGGCACTGGTCTCCTGAACGGCATACTGACCGAGGCCGGGCACGTAGTCGGGGGCATGGTAACGGGTGAAGTAGCGCACATCGGCACCGAAGTCGGTCTTCAGCACACCGGCTATCTTGAAGCGCAGATACAGATTGGCATACAGGTTGAACTTGGGCAGCGGAAGAATGTCTTCCTTGCTCGAGGTCTGATAGGTACCCACCAACTCCAGGTTCACCGGACCGAAACGGAGGTCCTGCGACAGCTGGGCGGTCAGCACACTGATATTACTGTCGGCCTGGCGCACCGTGGCCATGTTGTTCAGGCGGAGATAGTCGTCGGCCACATCATAGGCCGTAGCAAAGTAGGTGTACTGGTCCAGATTGTCTACGGCCACCGTCAACCGGGTGCCGGTGCGCTTCAGCAGGAAGTTGCCCTGCACACGGGTGTGTGTCATGTCCTTCAGGTCGGTGTCCCACCAGAAGTGGCGGGCATGGTAGTGGCGGTAGTAGAAGTTGGGCTTGTTGCGGTGGAAAAAACCGCTCGCGGCCAACTGCACCGTGTCCTTGAAAAGGCGGAAGTTGAGGTCGGCATGGGCGTCTACCCATACCTTGCCGGCATCCTCACCGGCCACTCCTATCTCGGCGGTGGCGTTGTAGTGAAGCACATTGCCCTCAGTCTTGTTGATCTGACCGCCCACCGATACCGTGTGTTCGTTGTAGCCTTTTTCCAGACCGGCTGTGTCGGGTAGCTCAAAGTGGGAAAGGTCGTGCGACACAAAGGCTTTCAAACCTGCCTTCGCGTATTTGTTGAACCCCTCGAGCAGGGCGATGGCGAAGGTGTTGCGGAGCTCGAAATGGTCGGTGCGGTCGTAGATGGAGTCGCCGGTCAGCTTGGCAATGGTGTTGTAGTGCTGGGCGTAGTAGTTGTCGGGGGTGTCGTAGGCCTCGTAGATGCGCTTGTAGTTGTCGAACTTCAGCGTGTGGATAAAACTGGTCACGGGCACATACTCGTCTTTCGTCCAGGTGGTGTCGGCGGGGACTGTGGCCGTCTCGTCGGTCACGGCATAGCGCTTGTCACGCTCCAGCTGGGCCTGGTATTCTTCCTCGTCCCATTCCAGACCTTCCTGCTCGGCCTTGCGGCGGGCCTTTTCCTTGGCGCGCAGGGCTTCGTTCTCCTTCTGCGACTCCATGGCGAATTTCTTGGCCTTTATCTCTTCCTCCGTCATCGGTACCTGACGGGTGAAGCCTAAACTGTAGCGGTGGGTGAGAAACACGTGCTGGTTGTCGTTGCGGTTCCAGTTGTCGTGCAGCATCGTGGGTATCTCGTTCGTCCGGTAGTCGTCGTTGAAACTCTCGGGGTGGGTGATGTAGTTGTCGTTGGTGATACCGCCGTTCTCGGCCTGCTTCTGGTGGTTGGTGGAGAGCAGCAGATGGGCCTGGTAGTGGTCGCCGAGATAACTGCCGTGCATGGTGTAGTTGAAGAGCGAGGTGCTCTGGTTGTCGTAGTAGCCGCGGCCGTACAGATAGTCGAACTTGAAACCGAAACCCAACCGCTTGCCGGCATTGATGGCGAAGAGGGCCTTGAAGTGGTCCTCGCCGTTGGTGCGGTTGCCGCACGACTGCAGCGAGAGATTGGTGATGGGCGAATAGGTGTTGGTGAAATGGTAGTCGCCCACATCGGTGATAAAATAGTCGAAGGGCTGGGTGAAAACAAACTGGCCATTGGTCTTGCGGAGGTTGAAGATGCGGCTCTGGCGGGGCACACCCAGGTTGCCCGTCGTGTTGTACTCACCGCGAAGACCGGTGGTGAACACGGTGTTCATGTAAAGATACGACATCGTGTCGACCTCGGCCGGACGCCGGTCACCGAAAAGGGGGTCTACCGTCCATACCTTCAGACCGCGCGGTATCTCCTTGTGACCGCTCGCCGTGCTGTCGCCGGCGTTGCGCGTGCCGCGCGTCACCCTGCCGCTTTCGTCTATGCGGTTAAAGTCCTGGGCCCACAACCGCGGACTGCCCAGAACAAACAGCAGAACAAGGAAGATGCGTGTCAGATTCCTCATTTCCAGCCCTTTACTTCACAATCATGCGGATGGCACACTCCACCATCTTCACAGCCATCGCCGCCAGCACGATGATGATGCCCAGACGGCTGCTGCCTAAATAGTAGGTCACCACACCGGCAATGGCGCCCAGCATGAAAACCAGGTTCAGTATGTTGCGCAGCGGCAGCATCTTGTTGTCGCTGCGCTCCTCGCTGCGCAGATGGTGGCGCGGACGGCGGGCAAGACCGTTGTCTCTCTCCATTTCAGTCATTGGCTCTCAGGTTTAAGGCTATGTCGTCGAGCAACTGATTCATGCGGTCCACCGTCTTGCGGCGGAACTTGGCGGTCTTCTTGTACAGCTTCGTCTTGCTCTTGTTCAGCGCGTTGGCGTCGTTGATAATCTCCTCGGCTTTGAAGTGCTGCCCGGCACCGCGGTTTTCCTCGTAGGCGTAGTGAAGACGGAAAAGCTTCACGCTCACTTCCTTGTCGCGGCATTCGGTCAGAATGGTGTAGTCGAACTCGGTGCGGTCGAGGGTGAGAAAACTGCTGCGGAAGAGCAGCCACTCGCTCACCGAGCATACTATCTTGTGCTCGTTCTTGTCGACAAGGGCCACACGGCTCTCAGGCAACTGGTCGGGTTGCTTGGTGAGGCGGGTCAGGTAGTCGAGCATCTTGGTGTAGTTGGTCTCGGCGTCCCAGGTGTTGCGATAGGTGCGCTGCCACACCACCTCGCCACCCTCCTCGGGCACGGCGCCTGCCAGATAGGGGGCGTCGGGGTTGGCCTCGACGGGACGGACGGCTTTCTTCTCTTGCTTGGGGGCGGCGGCCTGTTGCTGGCTCTCCGGCACCTCCCATACCTGGGCACCGGCAGCAAGCGGCAGTGCCAGCAGTAGGGCTATGATGATTCTTTTCATATATGTTCTCCTTGATGTTGTATTTAGCGCATTGTGCGAATATCCTTGCAAAGGTAATACAAAGTTGCTGATTTCCGCCCCTCCGCACAAAATTTTTTATAACATTAACGAACGGCGGCTCAATTCTCTTGAGGCCGACGTTCGCTGTATGAAATGTCTCTGTTCTCTAATTGCCCATATACCGGCCCATGAAGAAGAGGGCATTGGTGCTGAGCTCCGTCACCAGATAGGCGAAAGGACGGTCGGCGTGAAACTCCTTGGTGCCGAGTGTCTGAGGCATGGGCGCGGCGGATAACATCTCGATACCGCCTACCGTTACGGCAGCCATTTTCGAGCCGGACTCGTTCACCTCTACAGCGGCTTTCTGCTTGATCATGGAGACATAGGGATTACCTCGTTTTACCATCTTGGTCAGCTGGGCTTCCTGAGGGTCGAACATGCGGTGGATGCCCATGTTCCAGAGGATTTTCTTCAGGTCCATATCACTGTCGGTGGTCCAGCGGGGCACCTTCACGTCCACCTCGGCCGAAGCAAAGTGCGCTTCGGACAGGTCGGTGGGCTTCAGGTTTGCCAGCACCTGGTCCAGGTCTTTACCTTCCTTGGGCAGCAGAAGCAGCATTCTGAAGGCACCGTTGCCGTAGGGCAGGGCTATCATGGTATAGTCGCCCATGTCGGCGTAGTTCACAATCACCTTCTGGTGCATCATGTCCACGGTGGTGTTGCCGGTGGAACTGTGGAAGGTGGCTTTCTCGGTGTACCGCTCCTCGAATTTCTCGGCCCAGTCGGCTTTGAAGTAGATGGCGTTGAGCATGTACATCAGGGCGGTGGCTGAGAATTCATCTTTCGACAGTATGGTGGGTATCAGACCCTCGGTCTTCTCCTTTGCCCACTGGTTGATTACATCTACATTGTTCGGGTCGCTGAAATCAAGGTCGTTCAATTCCGCCTCGTACCATTTCACCATCTCGGCCTTGTAGGCATCGTCCACAAGGGCAATGTTTTTGTTCATGAAGAGACTGTTGGCGATGGTCAGCTTCACCTTGGGGTCCAGGTTGGGGGCGCTCTTGATGAGATTCTGGCAGTAGGCGTTGATGGCGGCGGGGTCGTCGGTGCCGAAAGCCAGCACGTCTTGTATCTCTTGCTGGGTCTCGCCCTCGGCGCCGCTGTTTATCATACCCAGTACATAGGTCACACTCAACGGCGAGCAGAAGAGGCTCTTGGTGCCGTTGGCCTCACAGAGGTTACGGAACAGGTTGAGGGCAAACTCGTTGTTGGCGCCCACATAGGCGCGTTGCGCGTCGGTGAGCTCTATGCGTTGCGGGGGAAAGAGCATGTTGACCGCACGAGGCTCGTCGTTAATCACATTGTCGTCCTTGTCCGAATCGCAGGATACCATGACTCCGGAAAGCAGCAGGACGGATAGGATAGTCCAGATTTTCTTCATAGATACTTTTTGCTTTTAGGGTTTCATTATATCTTATAAATCGGAATGGACGCTTTTCTTGCACCCCAAGAGGATTTTTTGTGATATTATTGTCGCCGATGATTATAATTATGGGAATACACCTTTATTCTGCCTGTTCTTCCTGCAGCTTCTCCAGCCGAAGCATCTCGTCGCGGTACTGGGCGGCCTGAAGAAAGTCGAGGTTCTTGGCGGCTTCTTTCATCAGACGGCGCGTCTCCTCGATGCTCGCGGCCAACTGCTTCGGTGTCATGCGGGCCACAATGGGGTCGGCCACCATGCGGCCTTCGTCGGGCTCCAGATAGGGCTGGGCGTAGGGCTTGGCCTTGCCGGGCTTCTCCTGCGGGGCCGAGGCGGGACGCAACCGGCTCTCCGTGATGTTCTTCACTATCTGCTTGGGGGTGATGTGGTGCTCCTCGTTGTAGCGCAGCTGGATGCTGCGGCGGCGATTGGTCTCGTCGATGGTCTGCTGCATGCTCTGCGTGATGGTGTCGGCATACATGATGACCTTGCCGTTCACATTGCGCGCCGCACGGCCTGCCGTCTGCGTCAGCGAGCGGTGGGAGCGGAGGAAGCCTTCCTTGTCGGCGTCGATGATGGCCACGAGGCTCACCTCGGGCAGGTCAAGACCCTCGCGGAGCAGGTTCACACCTACCAGCACATCGAAAAGGCCGGCCCTGAAGTCGCTCATAATCTTCACACGGTCCAGCGTGGCCACATCGCTGTGGATGTAGTTGGTGCGAACCTCGTGGTTCAGCAGATATTCGGTCAGTTCCTCGGCCATGCGCTTGGTCAGCGTGGTCACCATCACGCGCTCGTCGCGCTCCACACGCTGCTCTATCTCGTTCATCAGGTCGTCTATCTGGTTCTCGCTCGGACGCACCTCTATCTCGGGGTCCAACAGACCGGTGGGGCGTATCAGCTGCTCCACCACCACACCCTCGGCCTCGTTGAGCTCAAAGTCGGCGGGAGTGGCGGAGACGTAGATCACCTGGTGCACCATGTCCTGAAACTCGTCAAACTTCAGCGGGCGGTTGTCGAAGGCGGCGGGCAGACGGAATCCGTACTCTACCAGGTTCTGTTTGCGGGCGCGGTCGCCGCCGTACATGGCGTTGATCTGCGGCACGCTCACATGGCTCTCGTCCACCACAAGCAGAAAGTCGCGCGGAAAGAAGTCGAGCAGACAGTAGGGTTTCTGGCCGGCCTCACGCCCGTCGAAATAGCGCGAGTAGTTCTCTATGCCCGAGCAGTGGCCCAGCTCCTTGATCATCTCCATGTCGTATTCCACACGCTCCTTGATGCGGTGGGCCTTCAGCGGGTCGCCTATCTCCTCGAAATAGGCTATCTGCTCCACCAGGTCGTCTTGTATGCGGCGGATGGCGCTCTCCTGCTGCTCCTTGCTCGTCACAAAGAGATTGGCGGGGTATATCTGGTAGTCGTCCATCACGTTCAACCGGTGATAGTCCACAGCGTCCACCTCTTCTATGCTGTCTATCTCGTTGTCCCACCACGTCACGCGGAGCACATACTCGCTGTAGGCCATGAACACGTCGACAGTGTCGCCGCGCACACGGAAGTTGCCGCGCTGAAGGTCGATGTCGTTGCGCACATAGAGGGCGTCTACCAGGCGGCGCAGAAAGTCGTTGCGGTCCAGCTTCTGGCCGCGCTTGATGCTGATCACACTGTTGGCCATGGCGGTAGGACCGCCCATGCCGTAGATGCACGACACCGACGACACCACCACCACGTCGCGGCGGCCGCTCAGCAGGGCGGAGACGGCCGACAGACGCAAACGGTCTATCTCGTCGTTGATGGCCAGGTCTTTTTCTATATAGGTGTCGGTCTGGGGCAGATAGGCCTCGGGCTGGTAGTAGTCGTAGTACGACACGTAGTATTCAACGGCGTTCTTCGGGAAAAAACCGCGCATCTCTTCGTAGAGCTGGGCGGCAAGGGTCTTGTTGTGGCTCAGTATGAGGGTGGGGCGCTGCACGTTGGCTATCACGTTGGCCACCGTGAAGGTCTTGCCCGAACCGGTCACACCAAGCAGCACTTGGGCCCGTTCGCCGCGCTCCACACCCTCGGTGAGCTGACGGATGGCCTCGGGCTGGTCGCCGGTAGGACGGTAGGCGGAGGTGAGTTCAAATTCCACGGTTGTCTTGCTTTATGGGTTGGTCGTATTTTTCGTTCCTTTTCCCCGTCTTGCTTGTCGCATCTCTTTCCCGGTCCAGCTTGTCACATCGGGGCAGGGAAGGGCGATTGCAAGTAGAGGCTTCCTACAAAAGTACGGTTTCTTCTGCGTATGGACAAATCTTCACGCACTATTTTTTCTTTTCCTCATACCGCTGCCCTAAAAAAATGAAAAAATGGTAAAAAACAACCGCAACACTTGGCAGATACTTGAAGAATGTGTAACTTTGCAAGTCAAAGCGTATTGTGATGAAGAATAATGTGATAATCGCTCTCCTCGCCGTGCTGCTCATGAGCAGCTGCGCAAAGGAATTCAACCAGGTCTACAAGACCAGCGACTACGATTATAAGTACGAGTATGCCAAGGAGTGCTTCGCCGCCGGTAAGTACAACCGGGCCGTAACACTGCTGCAGGACATCGTAACCATCATGAAGGGTACCGACAATGCAGAGGAGTGCCTCTACATGCTCGCCATGTCGGCCTACTGCGCCATGGACTATGAGACGGCTTCGCAGTACTTCAAGAAGTATTACACCACCTATCCTCACGGGGTTTATGCCGAAATGGCTTCCTTCTACGTGGGACAGAGCCTCTACATGAGCACACCGGAGCCCAGACTCGACCAGTCGCCCACCATGTCGGCCATCGCTGCCTTCCAGGAATATCTCGACCTCTTCCCCAATGCGCAGCTCAAGGAGCAGGCACACATGCGCCTCTTCGAACTGCAGGACAAACTGGTGCAGAAAGAACTCCACTCGGCCAAACTCTACTATGACCTCGGCTCCTACTTCGGCAACTGCACCAACGGCGGCAACAACTATGAGGCCTGCATCATCACGGCGCAGAATGCCATTAAGGACTTTCCCTACAGTGAGAAAAGAGAGGAGTTCGCACTGCTCGTCATGAAAAGCAAGTTCGAACTGGCGGAGCGTAGCGTGGAGGCAAGACGGCTCGACCGGTTCCGCGACGCCGAGGACGAGTGCTATGGATTCCTCAACGAGTATCCCGACTCCGAATACCGCAAACTGGCCGAGAAATACATCGCCAGCTGCAAAAAGGTGACGGAGAAGGCAGAGGACAACGATGTGATAACCAACTAAACGGACCGCTCACCACAAAAACCGCTTTAAGAAAAAAGATTTTTATTTCTAACATTTTATATGGATTACAAAAAGTCAAAATCACCGGTTAATACCGTTACACGCGACATTATGGATCTTTGCGAGGACACCGGCAACATCTATGAGACGGTGGCCATCATCGCAAAACGTGCCAATCAGATTTCTGCCGAAATCAAACAAGACCTGAGCAAAAAACTCCAGGAGTTCGCCTCCTACAACGATACCCTCGAGGAGGTGTTCGAAAACCGTGAGCAGATAGAAATATCACGCTACTACGAAAAACTGCCCAAACCCACACTGCTCGCCACACAGGAGTATATCGAGGGCAATGTCTACTGGCGCGACCCCGCACAAGAGGAGCAGGAACTGTAAAATATTGTCAGTATGATACAGCGCATACAGACAGTGTGGCTACTCGTAGCCGTCATCCTGGGCGTGGTGGTGCTCGTAAGCAAACTGGGCACCTTCCTCTCCACGGGTATGGCACCCGACGCTACACTCTACAATCTCTACCTGCTGCAGAACGGACAGCACAACTTCTCCGTGGCCGCACTCTTCGGCATCATGCTCCTGGCATCGACCGTCGGACTGTTCGCTGTCTTCATGTTCAAAAACCGCAAAATGCAGATGAGGCTCTGCTCCACAAGCATATTGCTCTGCCTGTTGTGGTACGCAGCACTCGTGGAAGTATGGATGAGGTTCGTGGGCGATGAGGCCTTCACCTTTGAGCCTTCATGGTTCATCCTTGCACTGCCCTGCGTGATGGCCGTCTTCTTCTTCCTCGCCTACAAAGGGGTGAAACACGATGACGAACTGGTACGCAGTGCCGACAGAATCAGATAACAAGACCGAAAGCCGCGACTATTAACATGTGTTTGCCGGTTTCATAAGAAAAGGAAGGGAGGCTCAGATTCTGAGCATCCCTTTTTCTACTCCTATCTGCATCTTGAACCATTAATCATTGAGTCATGCTTTTCAATTCCTTCGAGTTCTTATTATACCTGCCGATAACATTCCTGCTTTATTGGGCCTTTTCCCGTAATCGGAAAATACAGAACCTGATTGTCGTTATCGCAAGCTATGTCTTCTATGGCTGGTGGGATTGGAGGTTCCTTATGCTTATCGCTTTCACATCAGCGTGTAGTTACGCCAGCGGGTTGCTGCTGGAACGATTCGAGGGACAAAGAAAACGGCAAAAAATGGTGAGCGCTGCCAATATAGTGCTGAACCTGGGCATTTTAGGCTTATTCAAGTATTACAACTTCTTTGTTGATAATCTCGAACTGTTATTTAGCGCAATGGGCTTTCATTTGGACATGATGACCATGTCCATCATTCTCCCCGTGGGCATCAGCTTCTATACTTTTCAGGCGCTTAGTTACACAATCGACATCTACCAGAAAAAATTGCCCGCCACACACGATATCATCGAGTTCTTCGCTTTCATCAGTTTCTTTCCACAACTGGTGGCGGGACCTATCGAAAGGGCTACCAACCTCTTGCCCCAGTTTCAAAAAGACCGGAAATTTGATTATGCCAAGGCGGTCGACGGATTGAGGCAGATGCTGTGGGGGTTCTTGAAAAAACTGGTGGTGGCCGATAATTGCGCTGCCGTTGTGAATGAACACTGGAACGACTATCAGACCTTGCCCGGACTTACGCTCTTCTTATTGGGTGTGCTGTTCACCTTACAGATTTATTGCGATTTCTCCGGCTATTCTGATATTGCGATGGGATGTGCGCGACTCTTCGGCATTCATCTCATGCGCAACTTCAACGTCCCTTATTTCTCCAGAAGTATTCCTGAGTTTTGGCGCCGATGGCACATCTCGCTGACCACCTGGTTCCGCGACTACATCTATTTCCCCCTGGGAGGAAGCCGCTGCGGTAAGTGGAAAACTATACGCAATGTCTATATCGTATGGGGCATCAGTGGATTGTGGCACGGGGCCAATTGGACGTTCGTCTGTTGGGGCTTGTTCCATGCCACCTTGCTCGCTGTGTATAACATCCTCGGAATCAGTACAAAATACAAACAGGTGGTGGCGTACGGACGTTTCCTGCCCAATTTGAAAGAGACTGGGCAGATGATGCTGACTTTCTTCCTCGCCGTGCTGGGATGGATCATTTTCCGGGCTGAAAGCATGAGCCAGGCGGCCGGCTTCTTCCATGCCATGGTATGCAACACGTTCTACGACCCTTCCAAATTGTATGGATTGATGTTCCTGCGCTTCGGCCTCTTGCTACTGCTCGTGGAATGGCTCCAACGCGACAAACAGCATGCGCTCCAACTGCCGGTTGTAAAACCCTTTAACTACAAAGTGGTTAGATGGGGCATTTATTACCTCGTGCTTGCGCTGATTTACAATTATACCGGAACAAGTCAGTCTTTCATTTACTTCCAATTTTGAAGAACGATGAAAAAATTTCTGAAAAACGGACTTATCTTTGTCTTCCCGCTCTTACTGGTGCTCGTGCCGCTGGAAATCCTTTTGAGAGGGGTGCCTAATCCCTATAAGTACAAATATGAGTGGATGCAAAAAAATGCGCCAGAGGTGGAAACATTGGTCTTAGGCAGCTCGCACGCTTTTTATGGCATCCGACCGGAATTTCTGGACGGAAAGGCTTTCAGCCTGGCCAATGTGGCACAGGAATTTCAACTGGATTCTTTCCTCATCAATTATTGGAGCGATAAATATACGCATTTGAAAATGGTCATTTGTCCTGTCTCATTTTTCTCTTGGTTTGATCCGGGTATTGAAAAAGGGAAGGAGTCTTATCGATGCCGCTACTACAAAATCTATATGGATTGTGACCTCTATTCAAGTATTTCCTACAATTTTGAATTGTCTCACCTTAGCTCGTGTAAATATAAATTTAAAAAAATCTTTGCTGATAATCCAAAAGCGGGGTGCGATGAGTTCGGATGGGGAAATGAGCAAACCCTTGCCAGAAAAAACAAAAAAGCGTGGAAGGATGGCTCTGATGCAGCAAAAACGGCAAAACATCATAAAAGGAATATTGCTGAAAACTATAGGGAGAATTATGAAAGAATGAGAAACATCGCTCTCTTCTGCCAAAATAAAGGTATAAGGTTGATTCTTGTCACCACGCCTGCCTGGCATGACTATTATGACAAACTCGACCAAGAGCAATTACTTAAAATGTATGAGTTGACCCATAAGCTGCAAAAGGAATTCAATCTGCCTTATTTGGATTATCTGAAATCTCCGCTCTTCGGAGAAGACGATTTCTTCGACGCTGACCATCTTTCGGATGTAGGCGCTGAAAAGTTTACGAAAATCTTGAACCGTGACATCAGTATGTTAAAGCATTAGACCATAAACGCCGGCATATAAATACCGCCACATAAAAAGAGGCGCCTTCCAAATCCTGGAGGACGCCTCTCTTTTAATAGGTGTTTCTCGCTTATTTCTTGAGAAGTTTGTCGGCAGCTTTGTTCACTGCGTCGGCAGCGGCAGCCTTACCGTCCTCAACGGCCTTGTTAGCGGCGTCCTCAACGGCCTTCTTGCCAGCTTCAACTTTCTCATCAACTTTGGCAGCAGCCTCGTTCACCTTCTCTGTGGCGGCGTCAACAGCGGCATCCTTCGCACCCTCTGCAGCGTCTTTCACACCCTCAACTGCATCGTTGGCGGCATCGGCCACGTTCGGAAGCTCAATCTCGGGAAGATTCGTCACAGTGTCAATCAGACCGGCAACAGCACCTGTGCCTACCACACCCTTGATCTTCTCTGCATTCTCTTTCAGGAAGGCCTGAACAGTAGCAAGATACTCCTTAGCCTTGGCGGGGTCTACATTCTTCAGCTCCTCAATCTTGGCCTGTACCTGGGTGAACAGATTGCCGATGGCGGTGGTGTCACCAGCCTCGATAACAGCGTTCAGAGAGTCGACAGAGATAACCTCAACCTGAGTGGAGTCTGCATTCTCGGGTTCAACGGGAGTAGCGGGCTTGTCGGTGCAAGCAGTGAAGGTCATGGCAGCTGCGGCCAATGCGATAAACAATACTTTCTTCATGATTTGTTTGAATTTAGTAAAACTTTTAGTAAAACATTTAAGTGTCAATTCACGCTGCAAATATAAACTGAAAAATAATCCGTTGTTATTTTTGTTTGAAATATTTAACTTAAAAAATGGTTAAAAAACAAGCCCTTCTGTAACTTTTTCTTTTTCGATCGGATGGCGGCAAAAAAGGAGTATCCGGCAACCGGATACTCCTTCTATTAATGTAGGGCAGAAAGGGGACGATTAGTCTTCCCAATTCTCCTGCGTCTTGCGAACATAGGTCTTGTAGCGGAGCTGAGCCATGCGCTGGGCCTCGGCAAACAGTTCCTCGGCCTCGTTGGGATAGGCCTTCTTCACGCTCAGGTAGCGTACTTCGCCCATCAGGAAGTCGTGGAAGTTCTCCCAGTTCGGCTCCTTCGAGTCGAGGCTGAACGGGTTCTTGCCTTCCTCGGCCAGAGCGGGATTGTAGCGCCACAGGTGCCAGTAACCACACTCCACAGCCTTCTTCTCCTCGGCCTGGCTCTTGCCCATACCGCCCTTGGCCTTCAGACCGTGGTTGATACAGGGTGCGTAGGCGATGACAATCGAAGGTCCGTGCCATGCCTCGGCCTCGCGGATGGCCTTCAGCGTCTGGGCATGGTCGGCGCCCATGGCTATCTGAGCCACATACACATAACCGTAGGTGGTGGCTATCATGCCGAGGTCCTTCTTGCGGATGCGCTTGCCCTGAGCGGCAAACTGGGCGATGGCGCCAAGCGGGGTGGCCTTCGAGGCCTGACCGCCGGTGTTGGAGTACACCTCGGTGTCGAGCACCAGGATGTTCACATCCTCGCCGGAAGCAATCACGTGGTCCAGACCACCGTAACCGATGTCGTAGGAGGCACCGTCACCACCGATAATCCACTGGCTGCGCTTCACCAGATAGTGGTCAAGCGTCTGCAACTCCTTGCAGATCTCGCAACCCTTGGCAGCGCAGGCGGCTATCTCGGCGCGAAGCTTCGGAGCTATCTCCTTCGTCTTCTCTGCATCCTCGCAGTTGGCTATCCACTCTTCGGCCAGTGCCTTGTACTCGGGAGTAACATCGCACTTCTCGCAGGCCTCGCTGAGCAGCTTGGCCACACGCTCCTTCATCTTCTTGTTACCGAGGGCCATACCGAGACCAAACTCGCAGAAATCCTCAAACAGAGAGTTGTTGAAGCACGGACCCTGACCCTTCTCGTTCTTCGTGTAGGGAGTGGAGGGGATGGAGGCGGAGTAGATGGATGAGCAACCGGTGGCGTTGGCAATCATCTGACGGTCACCGAACAGCTGGCTGATGAGCTTCACATACGGGGTCTCACCGCAACCGGAGCAGGCACCCGAGAACTCAAACAGAGGCTGGGCAAACTGGCTGTTCTTCACATTGCTCTTGATGTCTACCAGATGCTGCTTGCTGGGCACTTTCACCAGCTTGTCCCAGTCGGCGGCCATCTTCTTCATATCCTCGGCATCGGGATTGAACGGCACCATAGTGAGGGCCTTGCCCTTCTTCGGATGACCCGGGCAGATGTCGGCGCAGTTGCCGCAACCCAGACAGTCGAGCACGCTGGGCTCAATCACAAAGTGCATGCCCTTCATGGCGGCAGGAGCCTTCATCTCGAGGGTCACCAGACCGTCGAAGCAACCCAGCTCCTCGTCGGTGAGAACGAACGGACGGATGGCAGCGTGAGGACAAATGTAGGCGCACTGGTTGCACTGGATACAGTTCTCAGAGTTCCACATCGGAACGAAGGCTTCCACACCGCGCTTCTCATAAGCGGCAGTGCCTACCTCCCAAGAACCGTCTACGGTGTTGTGCTTCACAAAGTCTTTCACCGTCAGAAGGTCGCCGGCCTGGGCGTTGATCGGACGGACAAGCTCCTTCACGAAAGCGGGGGCGTTGTCGGCCTTCTCCTCATCGTCGGGCAGGTTGGCCCACTCGGGCTTCACGGCAAACTGAACATACTCACCACCACGGTCGATAGCGGCATAGTTCTTGTCTACCACATCCTGACCCTTGGCACCGTACGACTTCAGGGCGGCTGCCTTCATCTTCTCCACGGCCAGCTCCACAGGTATCACCTCGGTGATGCGGAAGAAGGCACTCTGAAGAATGGTGTTGGTGCGGTTGCCGAGACCAATCTCCTGGGCTATCTTTGTAGCGTTGATGGTGTAGACGGTGATGTTGTTCTGGGCAAAGTAGCGCTTCACCTTGTTCGGCATGAACTTCTCCAGCTCTTCAGCGTCGAAGATGGTGTTCAGCAGGAAGGTGCCGTTCTTCTGAAGACCGCGGGTCACATCATACATGTGCAGGTAGGCCTGTACGTGGCAGGCCACAAAATTCGGGGTCGTCACCAGATAGGTGGAACGGATGGGGGTGTCGCCGAAACGAAGGTGAGAGCAGGTGAAACCGCCCGACTTCTTCGAGTCGTACGAGAAATAGGCCTGGCAGTACTTGTTGGTGTTGTCGCCGATAATCTTCACGGAGTTCTTGTTGGCTCCTACAGTACCGTCGGCACCAAGACCGTAGAACTTGGCCTGGAACATGCCGTCGCCACCAAGGGCTATCTCCTCAACGGCGGGCAGTGAGGTGAACGTCACGTCGTCTACAATACCCACCGTGAAGTGGTTCTTCGGCTCCGGCATGGCGAGGTTGTTGAACACGCTGATAATCTGGGCGGGGGTGGTGTCGTGAGAACCGAGACCGTAGCGGCCGC
>R25__coassemble_558_pt1 | contig 22010 bp, 20 predicted proteins | sample R25__metabat2_low_PE_048 | metagenome-assembled genome bin R25 | reverse complement strand
AACTTACAGTGTTTCTGCGATTGGCGAGGAAGCTTTCAGTGGCTGTAGGGAACTTACATCCATTGTTATTCCAGATGGGGTGGTAAGCATTGGTGAAAGAGCTTTTTCTGGTTGTTCTAATCTTACATCCATTGATATTCCAGAAGGAGTGAAGAAGATAAGCAACAATACTTTTTATGCCTGTGGTCTGACCACTGCAAGTATTCCATCAAGTGTGTTAACCATAGGTGATGGAGCCTTCTTCAGTTGCGGTAACCTTACCGGCATTACTATCCCCAACAGCGTAACAACTATCGGTGATGCGGCTTTCTATGGCTGCGGTAACCTTACGTCCATTAACTTCCCCAGCAGCGTAATTACAATTGGTGAAGAAGCTTTCGGAGAATGTTCTGGTCTAACATCTATCTACATCCCTTATAATGTAAGAGAAATTGGATTTTCTGCTTTTGCAGACTGTGATTTGACTTCCATTTCTGTAGACCCCAATAATAGTGTTTACGATTCTAGAAATAATTGTAATGCAATAATAACAACATACGACGATGGTACACTTTTACTTTTATCAGGAAGTAATAATACAGTTATTCCTGATGGTGTTACTTGCATAGGAGACGGAGCTTTCTCTGGATGTAAAAGTCTTACAAGTATAACAATTCCTAATAGTGTCAATTCTATTGGGTACCGTGCGTTTAGTGGAAGTAATATCACATCTATTACTATTCCTGACAATGTAACGTCTATCAAACAACATACTTTCTTTGGCTGTTCAGATTTAGCCAATGTGACTATTGGCAGTGGAGTTCAGTCAATTATAACGGGAGCTTTCATTAACTGTACTAGTCTTGAGACAGTTACATGCAAAGCTTTATCAGCACCAGCAGCAGATATCTCTTATCAACCTGTTTTTAGGGGGGCTAACATACAATTTGCAAAACTGTATGTTCCTGCTTCTGCATTAAACGATTATAAGACCACCGAGCCTTGGAGTGACTTTGGAACTATTGAAGCCATCCCGGAATACCCCGACATCACAGCAGATAACTATGAGCGAGAATATGGCGATCCGAATCCCAATCCATGGACATATACAGTAATAGGACCTGCCATCACTGGCGAGCCTGCCATCACCTGTTCTGCCACCCAAACATCGGCTCCCGGTACTTATCCCATAGTCATTACTGCCAACACAGTGACAGACCCCAATGCCACATTCAACAACGGCACACTCACCATTACTCCCGCCCCACTCACCATCCGGGCAAAGAGCTACACCATCAAGCAGGGCGACCCGCTGCCAAGTTCCTTCGAAATAGAATATGAAGGTTTCAAGAACAATGAGTCGGCTTCCGATTTGACAGCACAGCCTGCTGCCACTTCCACTGTCACTGACAGCAACACTCCAGGCAGCTATGACATTACTGTAAGCGGAGCCACATCCGAAAACTACGACATCACCTTCGAGGACGGTAAGCTCAACATCCGGCCCAATGAGACGATGGCTGATGACGGCAACGGCACCTATTTGCCTTGGGGACAGAACTCGCCATGGATGATGACTTATATATATCAAGAGCAGGACAATAGCGTTACTCCAGCCGATGACAACAATGGCAATGCATGGTACTCGCCCAACTTCGACGATTCTGAATGGAACCTCCTGACGGGTCCTGTGGACAGAAGCAACTGTGAGCATTTCGGTCTCGGAGTTGGCAACTACTACGACATGCAGCCGGAAGGCAGTTGCCTGTACCTGCGCCGCAGTTTCAGCATCGACGCCACAGAATATGCCAACCTGCCCGACCCGCTGGTGATGAAGATGTCTGCCGACGACAGGGCCGACTTCTATCTCAACGGCAAGCTCGTGGGATCGAACGAAAACCTCGGCAGCTTCGACCACACCTTCACCATCGCCAAGAGCGACTTTGTCGTAGGCGACAACCTTCTGGCTATCTATTATCATGATGAGTCTGGCGAGGCCTACCTCGACTACTCGCTGATGGCAGCCGACATCTCCAATTTGTCACCTTTCACCGACTCACAGGGCATCACCTACGAGCTCAACGACACGCAGACGGCATGGACGGTGACGGGTATGACCAGTAGCAGCCAGACCAGCATCGACATCCCCGGTACGCTCTTCGGTCTGCCTGTGACAACCATCAACGAATGGGTGTTCTGCAACCACGAAGAAATCACATCCATCACCCTGAACGACGGACTGACCACCATCCAGGGCTGGGCTTTCTATGATACGGGCATCACATCCATCAATATCCCCGCTTCCGTGACGGAAATTATCACAGACCATGACATCTATGGCAACTATCAGCCCGCCAATCCTTTTGGCGACTGCTCCAGCCTCGCCACCATCACCGTGGATGCTAACAACACCATATATAGCTCCCCCTCGGGCAGCAACGCCATTATAGAGACGGCCACCAACAAACTGGTGGTAGGATGCAAGGGTACCGACATGGCCAAGCTGCCCAATGTCACCGAGATTGGCTATGCCGCTTTCCATGACCTCACAGAACTGGAAAGCTTCACCATCCCTGACAATATCACCACCATCGGCGAGGGAGCCTTCTATGGATGCTCTAACCTTGCAGCAGTCACCGTAGAGTCCACCACACCGATTAATATTTCAGGCATGTCCTATCCTCCCTTCGATGGCACGAAGAAATACAAGCTCTACGTGCCCGTGGGCACCAAGGCTGACTATCAGGCCGCAGATGGCTGGAATGAATTCAAGTATATCTGGGAGATTGGAGATACTGAGGTCTATCCCGCCCAGGGCTATGCCTATTTCGATGCCAGCACTGGCACGCTCACATTTGTATATGACGACCAATACATATCGCGCACAGGTGTCAGCGTATTCTTCCTCGACGAACCTAATGGAGAGCCTCAGTGGTATTATGACGGAACGAACTGGAGCGTAACCGACGTGGTTATCGACCCATCGTTTGCCAGCGCTCAGCCAACATCCACACACAGCTGGTTCCGTGAGATGCCACTCAACTCGCTTATCGGCCTAGAGAATCTCAACACATCGCAAGTAACAACGATGAATGCCATGTTTTACGGCAACGGCTCCATTACATCTCTTGACCTGAGCAATTTCGATGTAACCAATGTGACGGATATGAACTATATGTTCTATAACTGTACAGGATTGACCTCTCTCACACTTCCTATTGGGATGGGTAAACTAATTGATTATTCCTCTCCCTGTGAAGGTGTTGGACAATGGGGCAGCACACCCTGCCGGTTGGTGGTTCCTACTGGATTTAATTTCAATGGAGTTGACATATCCAACAGTCCATTCTGTTGGGCTAGTGGTTATTTCACCATCTCATGGGATGCCTATGCCGAACTTGACGCCAGCGGCAAGCTGACATTCTACTTCGACGACCAACGTGCCAACCGCACAGGAACGACCTACGACATCGACGGCAGCTATACCAGCAGTGGCGCAACCAGCGTGGCCTTCGACAAGTCGTTCGCCAACTACGCTCCTACCTCCACCGCACAGTGGTTCATGGGCATGAACACCCTCACCAGCATCACGGGGTTGGATAATATCACCACTTGGAACATTAGCGACATGACCGAGATGTTCAGCGGATGCTCTGGCTTTGAGACGCTTGACATGAGCCATTTCGATGTATCTAGCACTGGCGGCAACACCAGCCTGATGTTTGATGGCTGTAGTGGACTGAAAGAACTGTCTGTTTCCGAGTCCATGGCCTACCTTGCCTCAGATGCCTGCAATGGCGTGGGCACCACAACCAATCCCTGCGTCCTCTTTGTACCCGAAGGCTTTGATTTCCAAGGTGTGAGCACCACGGGCGATTCTTTCCAGTGGATGAGCGGCACCTTCAAGTTGGCTACTGAGGAGACCATCAATATCTCGTCCGCCGGCATGGCTACCTACTGCTCACCAAGAAGCCTTGATTTCAGTGGCATGACCGACCTGAAGGCATACATCATCACCGGCTATGATTGGCAGAGCAAGAAAGTGTATGCCATGCGTGTGTATGACGTGCCGGCCGGGACGGGTCTTTACCTCGTTGGCAATCCGGGCGAATACCAGGTGAAAATAGGAAAGAGCACATCCTACTACATCAACATGCTCGTGGGCACCCTCAGCGAGACATGGATAGAGCCGACCGACGGCGACATGACCAATCTCCGACTGACGGGTAGCAGTCCCAAGGATGCCAGTTTCAAGACTTTCACCACAGGCAGGACCTTCACGGCCAACAAGGCATACTTGCAGATTCCAACCTACATCCTTGACAACTCCGCCAGTGCCGTGGGCATCATCTTCGATGATGAGACGGATGGAATCGAGAGTATCGGTCAAGGTATGGAAGACGCAAATGCGGACTGGTTCACGCTCGACGGACGTAAGTTGAACGGAAGACCCACCGCCAAAGGCATCTATGTGGTCAATGGGCGTAAAGTGGTCATCAAATAACACGAAAAAACGATGAAAAAGTATCAGAAACCAGAGACAGAGATTGTATTGCTCACAATCGCTGAGACAGTGATGGATGTGATAGAGACCAGTGGCGGAACAGGGAATGTTGATCCAACAAATCCTGATGACGAGGGTGGTGACCTCACCAACCGTAATTCCATATGGGACTTGTGGGAAGATGAGAAATAATTGACAATTGGCCATGGGGTCTTAGCAAAAGACAAGGCGGATAAGCGTAGGTCTTACAAAAGACCTGCCATCCGTCTTGTCTTGTATGATGCCGATGACGACCAACTCCAAGGTGTCATTGAAACAAGTGGCACGACTGGACCAGGCGTGAATCCCGTGAATCCTGACGACCCCGATGCCGGGCTTGCCAACGGCAGCGTTTGGGCTTCGCCATCCGATGGCCAAATGCCATGAACAATCAGCATTCTTATATATCTACTTAGCGAGTCGGGGAGCGCCGTCATAGGTGCTCCCCAACTTGTTGGTGGGTCTTTATGCTACGGTCGGCGGCCGAAGGGAATTGAAAATCGACGTGCGAAGCGGAAGTCAAAGCCAATTATAATCTGAAAAAGCGCATTGAAAATGCTCATACTCAGTCCGGTCGGATTGCAAAACTGCGATTTAGAGAGTGCAGTGCAAATACATTTGAACACTGCCGAGCGTGAGCAGTTTATCTAAATCCGACCGAACGCATCACCGTCGAGGTCGCCCCTGTCTGGAAATGGCTACCGTCATAAAAGTGGAAACGGTTTATTTTGAACTTTCCCTGATACTGTCGGCAAAATAACTCCAGCCGTTGGCTTGGCGATAGGCATCGAGTGAGCCTTTGGGGACACAAATCACAGGCCAAGTAGCGAATAAGGTGGTTGGACCATGCCACTCCGCAGGGACAGGCGACTCGCAATAGACGGTGTCGATGGCACAGGAGAACGCCCATTGGCCAATATGCTTCACCTGTCGGGGGATGACGATTGAGGGACGGTCGTAGCCCGTGAATGGCTCGTCGGACATCTTGTCGACACTGCGTGGGAAGAATGCCGTGACACTGCCAATTACCATCGTGTTGGTGGCCGTTTCGATGATGGCGTTGCACTGCTCGCGACTGTCATAAACAGGGTTTTTGTCGCTGACCACCACCTTGCGCAACCGGCAGTTGCCGTTGAACGCACTGGGGGAGATGGAGGTGACGCTGGCAGGAATGTAAATCTCCTCCAGGTCGCAGGACAAAAAGGCGTAGTTCTCCAATCGTTCCAATTGGTCGGGAAGGATGATGGACTGCAGCGATGAGCACATCTGGAAGGCATCGCTGTTGATTACCCTCAGGGAGTGAGGCAGTGTCACCGACGTCAGGTTGACACACTCTTCGAAGGCACTGCGACTGAGTTCCGTGATTCCTGTGAAAAACCTCAACTCATCGAACGACGTGATTTCGGGATTCCCTGTGAAGGCGTTGCCAAGCGTCCTGACGGCTTCCGCCTCATCGATGGACAGTTGACGGTCGCCGTCGCGGTCCCATCGCCTGACACAGATGTCGTTGACCATAGGGTCGGCAAAGCGGATATGGTCGGTCATCAGCGGAAAGACGGTTCCCCATTCCAACCAAAGTCGATAAACATAGCTTTTGTCAATGGCTGTCCTTTCTATTGTTTCCAAGTCTATCCCGCTTTCTTCAACTTGCTTTCCCCGCTGCAGTTGGTCGATGCTAAAATATGGTACAAAAATAGTGGTGAGCCTCGGGCAGTTGACAAAAGGCGTGCTCTCCTCGGTCATGTTGTTCTGAGGCAGACGCGACTCGAAGATGACCGTCTCCAGTCTGGGGCAGTCTTCCAAGAAATGGTCGCCCAAGCCTGCCACCGTGCCGGGGAAGGTGAACCGCTCGATGGCCGTATGGCGGAAGGCATTGCCACGGATGAAGCGCACGGAGGCCGGGAGGCGCACCGACTGCAAGGCGACGCAGTCGCGGAACGCTCCTGGATCGATGGCGGTCAGTGCCGTGAAATATTGCAGTTCGTCGAAGGAGTGCAACCGCTTGTTGCCAGTGAAGACATTCCCGAGGCTGTCGACCGCCGCTGCCTCCTCATAACTCAGTTCACCGTCGCCGTCGGTGTCCCAATGAGCCACGCAGAGCCGTTTGGCCTCTGGATCGGCGAAACCGATGATTTCATGGTTGAGGATGCGCAGTTGCAACTGTTGTTCGGCGGCATTGCGCTGAAGGCGCGACACCTGCCATATCAAGATGCCGATGATGCCCGCCAAGAGGAGGGCTAAGGCACCCCACAGCAGGTATTGCCGGCGGCGGCTGTTGAGGTCGGCCAACAATTCGTCCATCTGCTGGTAGCGCTGTTCGATGGGTTGCAGGCAGCGGGCGATGATGCGGTTGTAGGTGCGTCGCTTGAGTCCCATCTCCTGCATGATGATGCCCAGGGAATAGATGTCGGTGCGCACATCGGCCAAGGTATGCTGCATCTGCTCGGGCGGCATATACCGCAGTGTTCCTGCCTGCTGTTTGAGGATGGCGTGGCTGCTGGTGTCGGCCAGTCCGAAGTCGATGATTTTCACATAGTCGCCACTATGGGTGACCATGATGTTCGAAGGTTTCAGGTCGCGGTGTACCACCTGCTGCGAATGGATGTAGGCGATGCCCTCTGCAAGTTCGTGCAGGATGCGCCGCCGCTCCTGTAGCGAAGGATTCTCGGCGAGATATGCCGCCAGTGTGCGCCCGTCGATCCACTCTGCCACGATGCAGCGGGCGGTGCCTCTTTCGGGCAGCGGCACGTCCTCGATGCCCGTTGTCTGCATCACGGCACTGTGCTGCAGGGTGATGGAAATCTCAAACTCCTTGCGAAGCATCTGTTGGTAGGCGGCGTCGGCGGCATAGACGGTCTTGAGGCATTTCAGCAGATACCATCGTCCGTAACGCTTGGCCTTGTAAAGGTCGCAAGTACCGGAAGATGGCAGTGCCACGATTTCGGTGAATTCACTGTGGATGCCTTCGTAGTCGGTGGTGATATAACCTGAGGTGTCGTCGGTCATGGGGAGTCTGTTTATATCCTCCTTTTCTCGATGAACCTGATGCCTCCATGTTTGCCGCACACATAGTTGACTAGTGGGCGGTCGCCCTGTCGCAGTTGACTCAGGTAGAGTGGTTCTCCCTCGATGATGAGTTGGCAGCAGAAAGTGTTGCCCTGGAGCAGGCGGGTGTTCTGTGAGGTGGTGACGACAAACTGGCAGTTACCCAGATATCGTATCTGGCACTCTCGATCGGGAAGCCAGTAGAGTGTCAGTTCATCATCGGCGACGAGGTCTTCCTGCACGTCGAGATAGTTGCTGATGACTATTTTTGATGGTGAGCCATCTGGCGATGCAGGTTGCTCGCAAAACTGCTTATAGTCGTGGTGTCCCAGAAACTGTGCCAAGGTGTTGAGTGTACGCAGGCTGGGGGCGTACTCATAGTTGACATATCCCCATACGCGTTTCAGGGTGGTGGGACTGATGAGCACATGTGTGCGGGAGAAAATCCGTTCATGCAGATCGTCGAAATCCTTTGGTGTGCTTACTTCATGCCGCAGCACGTCTTCGATGGCTTGGCATAGGTGTTTGTAAGGATAGCCGGAATTTTGCATAGATGGCGGTATGTTTTAGTCATGATTGCAAATTTAGGCAAAAAAGATGGTTTAAAAGCCATTCTGTTCAATTTTTATCCTTTAATCTCAAAATTGTAGGATAATTAGTTGGCAAAAAATGGGTAATAGGTATTATTTTTATAATTCTTTTAGTTTTATTAGGCTTATCGTTCTTCAAATGTTAAAATCCTCATTTTCCCTCTTGCTATCCATCACCCCAAATTGCTTTATGCGTGAAGGATGTTAAAACCAGGTAAATGATATTTAACCTCTTTTTTACCCGAGTAAAACGGATTAAATGTTGTAATCTTTTATTCCGTTTGATTCCGCTTGATTTAACATATTGAGCGGGAAAATGGCGGATTAAGAGTAAATGAAATAGCTGCAAATCCTTGACTTAACGACATTTAAGAAAGATTAGCATAATCAGAAGACGAGGATGATGGGGATTTTCCCCACTTTCAAAACGGGAAAAAGCGTCAAAGTATCAAACAGTTGCCACCTGATAAAGGTAAAAACATTGACGTAGACGATGGGCTGAGCAAGAGGTACGAATATAACCCGGCATTGGTATCGAAATGCCATTGCCGGGTTATATTTGCATGAGATGAGTCTATATTATTTCAGGGTAACATTCTCAATGATGGCTTTTACTTCGGCATCGTCGGTAAGGATGCCGTAGACAGAGATAAGCAGCAGTCCCTTCTCTGTGAGCTTTGTATAGATATTTGTTGTCGGTCCCGATTCTTTACAAGCCACATTGTATGTTGTCTTGCCGAAGGTGATGTCACCTTTATCGATGTAGCTGGCTCTCACGTTTCCGGAATTGGCCTCTGCAGGTTCTGAAGTCCTGTCTGGATAGGCATAAAAAGTCATGGTTGCCCATGTACCGTCTTCCAGTTTCTTCTCGATGCGGAAGTTCTCATCAGTGTTGTGCTTGGCGAGTTCCCATGTTTGCGGTACGATGAGTGAGAAGTACTTTGTTTCGGCGGGCTCTCCCTCGAGTTTTGTAATGCCACTGCCACAAGACATAATCACTACAGCTGCTAAGGCTGCAATGGCGAAACTGAAAAATTTATTTTCATAACTGCAAAAAAAATGTTAATAAAGTGGATTAATTAGATTTATCTCCCAGTATGAAAGAAGATAAAAGCAATTTAATTGTTTTTGTGTCAACAATAACAGACTCCGCGACAATAAGAGCAAAAAAACACGACTTTTGCTTTGAATTTTCTCCAGTTTTCACTATTTTTGCGAAGTTGGACAGCATTTTTTAATCAAGAACAACCCTATATTATGAAAAAAGCATTTCTATTGATAACCGTTATGGCCTTGACCGCCATACCACCGCTCGCAACCGCTAACGCAGGGCAGCCCACAAGCGCCCTGACAGAGCTGACACAGCAGCGCGGTGTCAGGGAAACGCTCATGGGCCGCATCAGCACCATCGACAATGTGCGCCTGGTGCTGCAAGGCACCACCGGCACGCTCTCCTACAAGATGAATGGCAAGCGCATCGTCAGTAAAATCGTGGTCGACATGAAAGAGTCGAAACTCGACGAAAACGGCTTTGGACGCCTGGTGCTCAAAAGCTACACAACCAAGGGCAAACTCAAGGGCCGTTTCATCGGTGAGGCCGATGTAGCGGAGTGCGGCTATCTCTACAGTGGAGAGTTCGTCAATGCGAACGGCGGCACCGCCGAATTCCTTTTCTGCGAAGTGTGACATCTACTACAAGATTTACCAAACTATAGCAACCATGAGAAAAAACATCTTTTTTCTGGCCCTTCTGGCCATCGTAATGCTGGCAGTGGCCGCATGTGCCGACAAGCCTGCGGAAGACAACGGTGTGAACAATTTCCGCATACGCAGGGGAACGAACCTGAGCCACTGGCTGTCGCAATCGGAAGAGCGGGGCGAGGCCCGCAAGCAACACATCCAGGAAGACGACTTCGAGCGGCTTGAGCAACTCGGATTCGACTTTGTGCGCATCCCCATCGACGAGGTGCAGTTCTGGGACGAAGAGGGCAACAAACTGCCCGAGGCGTGGGAACTGCTCACTAATGCGCTCGACCTGGCCCAAAAGCATCATCTGCGCGCCATTGTCGACCTCCACATCATCCGCTCACACTATTTCAATGCCGTGAACGAAGGCGACAAGCAGGCCAACACGCTTTTCACCTCAGAGAAAGCGCAAGACGACCTCATCGGCCTGTGGTACCAGCTCTCCGAAGCGCTCAAGGGCTACAGCAACGACTCCGTGGCCTACGAGTTTATGAACGAGCCCGTGGCCGACGAGCACGAGCAGTGGAACCAGCTGGTGGCCAAGGTACACGCCGCCCTCAGGAAGGTGGAGCCACAGCGCACGCTCGTGATCGGTTCCAACAAGTGGCAAGGCTATGAGACGATGAAATATCTCCGTGTGCCGGAGAACGACAAGAACATCATACTCTCCTTCCATTACTATAACCCCATGCTGCTCACTCACTACGGAGCCTGGTGGACTCCCCTGGGCCAATACAAGGGCAAGGTGAACTATCCCGGCATTCTCGTATCGAAAGAAGACTATGAGGCAGCTCCCGACTCACTGCGCCCGCTGCTCGAGCCCTTCACCACCCAGGAATGGAATGTAGAGAAGATTAAGGCCGACTTCAAGGATGCCATCGAGGTGGCCAAGAAATACAACCTGCAGCTCTTCTGCGGCGAGTGGGGTGTGTATGAGCCTGAGGACAGGGAACTGGCCTACAAATGGACGAAAGACATGCTCAGTGTCTTCGATGAGTTCGACATAGCCTGGACCACCTGGTGCTACGATGCCGACTTCGGTTTTTGGGACCAGCAGAAGAACGACTACAAGGACAAGCCGCTTGTCGACCTGCTTATGTCGGCCGAGGGACTGGACAAAACAGAGAAATAGACTTTTACCATCTTCTTTAACACCCGTGAGTGTGGGACCGACATGTCTCACACTCACGGGTGTTCATACATCAGAGCGGTATGGTCTCAAAATCAAAATCCATTGGTCATAAAACAGACAACTTTTTGGGCAGTCAGATCTATAGTCGCTGTAGCATGAGAAGGACCACCATCACACATATCGTAGCTATCTTGTTTCAAAACAGTATAATCTTTTCGTTAAAAAACGCCATGAATCACTTTTTTTCCTATTTTTGCCATTGAACACGGACAGCAGAAACCTTTATTCACAAACAGAAACCTTCAAACGACATAAATTATGATAAAGAGTTTGCTTTATACAGTTGCCATGGTGGCGCTGCCATTCACCAGCCCGCAGCCACTGCAGGGGCAATATATTGTAGATGTGCAGGCACACCGCGGAGGGATGGGCCTCTACCCAGAGGAATCCTTGGAAGCGATGCTCAACGCCGTAGACCTGGGTGTGAACACCCTGGAGATGGACCTATGCGTGACCAAAGACAAGAAGGTGGTGCTTTCGCACGACAAGTATTTCTCCCACCGCCTCACAACGCGCCCCGACGGCACGCCTGTGCTGGAGGGGGAGCCAAGAGCGTATCTCTGGCACATGCCCTACGACTCGGTGGCCCTTTACGATGTGGGCCTGAGGCGCAGCCCTGACATGCCGTTCCAAAAGGCAGTTGCAACCCCCAAGCGCTTGCTGACAGACGTTGTCGGCGCAGTGGAGACGTATACCAAGAAGCACCACCTCGCACCGATGAACTACAATATTGAGATAAAATGCGACCCCGACTATGATGGCGGCATTGAGGGGCGCGACTGGCCTGAATATCATGAATTTACCGATATCTGCATGGCGGTACTCGACAGCCTTGGCTTAGGCGACCGGCTCATCATCCAGACCTTTGACACCCGCACCCTCAACTACCTGAACAAAGCCTATCCCGGCCATCATCTGTCGTATCTGGTAGGCGGAGGCTGCGGCACCTACGAACAGTTTATGGGCAAGCTTGACTTCATCCCCGAATGGCTGAGTCCGGCGTGGCAGGTTATGGACAAGGAAATGGTGACACGCGCCCATGCCGACGGCATGAAGATTGTGACATGGACGGTGGACGAGAAAGAAACAATGCGACAGGTCATCGGCCTGGGTGTGGAGGCCGTCATTTCCAACTACCCCGACCGTCTGCTCGAAGTAGTGGCTGAATATTGAAGTAGAGTTCCTAAAATAATGCTGACGCCTACGGGTTGTCGGGCGATTCCAGCCGCTGGAGATGGCACAGCAGCAGACGGCCCTCGCCATCGCGCAGGTGCATGCCGTTGCCCCGGCAGAACTTGAAGAGCTTGCAGTCGGCACAAAGCCCCGTACGCATCCACTCCCGGTCGCGGAACCGCTCAAAGCGGTTCTCCCACACCTCCATGAAATCGTCGTGGTAGATATTGCCCTGATGGAAGTCGCTCCTGATGCTGGTACAGGCCGAGATGGCGCCGTCGGCCAACACAGAGCCCACACAGATGCCGGCCTTGCAAAAGAAGAAACCGTCGCGCACCTCTGTCTCCAGATTGCCCAGAAAGCCTTCGCAACCATATTCCACATGGATGCGGCCCTCGCGGCGGGTATCGCGGATAAAGTCCATGAGTTGACGGAAACGGCTGTTGGGAAGCAATGTCTCCGGATTTTCCACAGCCCGTCCCATGGGGAAGACATCGAACACCCGCCAGTGGTGCACCCCTTTGTCGATAAGGAACTCCTTGAGGCGGGGCAACTCGTCGAAATTGCGCTGCGTGGCGCACGTCACCACATCGAACACGATGTCAGGGTCTTTCACCAGCATATCGAGCGCCTGACTCACCCGCTGGAAACTGAGCTTGTTTCCCCTCATCCAGTTGTGGTTTTCCTCCAGTCCGTCGAGACTCACGGTGAGGGTGTGCATACCGGCCGCCATAAGTTTTTCGTATCGCTCAGGGGTAAGATAGAGGCCATTGGTGACGATGCCCCAGGGGAAACCCTTGTCATAGATTTTACGGCCCCAATATTCCAAGTCGTCGCGCACCAGCGGCTCACCACCTGTAATCACGACAAAGACTCCGTTGGGATTCAACCGCGCCGCCACGCTGTCGAGCACGCTCAAAAAATCCTCGCCTGGCATGTCGGGGGTCTGCGCCACGGTGCGGCAGTCACTGCCGCAGTGCCGGCAGTGGAGGTTGCACCGCAGTGTACACTCCCAAAAGAGCTGGGTGAGCGGATGGTTCTGCACAAAAGCCTTGTTGAGTTGGTGTTGCAGCTCCATGCCCAACCGCTTGCGCAGGGTAAGACGGCTGTAAGGTTTTGGCTCACTCATAAGTGGATTCTTTTTCTACAGTCACCACACTGTCTTCCGGCAAGGTCACCGGATTGGGTATGCTGTCTCTTTTCTGATAGGCCTCGGGAGGGCCGCCGTAGACACAAGGCTGGTCGACAATCTGCCGGCAGCTGTTGAATCCGAGCAGTGACAGGAGGCTCACCACGACGCCCGCCATCACTTTTTGTGCAGTGGTGAGGAGGCTCCAGAAAGGCATTCTCCGTTTCATTTCTTTTCAGCATTAGGGTTAGGGGTGTCATTCTCCAGCAGATGGGTGGAGAGCGAGTCGGCTGCCTGCAGCAGCGAGGCGAGTGGGAAGCGGTCGTTGGCTTAAGAGATATTGGTTTTCTGTTCAAAGCTTTGGAAGGAGAGGTCCCAGGCCCCCATGTGCCACCTTATGGCCACAATTTCCTCCTTTTTTAGTTTCAGGCCCAGTTGGAGCAGCATAATGACCGATTTCTCGCCGTGTCCTACCGGGAATCGGGAACTGTCGCTCTCATAGGCATCATACGTTTCCCACCGTCCATACTCGTCTTTGCGGTATTTCTGCACCTTGCGGTAGAGCGTGGTCTTGCACACATCGTGCAGGAGTGCGCTGATGATGATGCTCTCCTCCGACAGTTTTTCGGCCAGTTCCGGTTTCAGGGCCACCATCTGCTCCCGCAGGGCGAGCGCCACCCTGCACACATTCATGGAGTGCTCCATCAGGCCACCCTCATAGTTGAGATGGCGTTTGGCCGAGGCGGGCGCGCTGAAGAAACCGGCCTTGTCGAGATAACTGAGCACAGGCTCAATCCCCTCACGGCCAGTAGACTGCAACAGTTGGACATATTCTTCTTTTGTGGGCATATTACAAATTGGTTTTTACATTCTTCATGGGATATAATAGCCCTCCTCGGTGGTATAGAGGGCAGGCAGGATCTCGAGATAGCGCAGTTGGAACTCCGCCCCCATCTGATGGTGGGCTGGTGCGATGACCACTATCCATCCGTCGATGAAACCCGCATTAAGGGGATAGAGGCCCGAGGGGTCGTCGGTATCCAGTTTCAGGTCGCCGCGATACTCCCACATGAGTTCCTTCAGCTCGTCTTCACTGCATTTGAAAATCTCATCGAGCTGGATGCGGTGGCCGTCTTTCTTGCTGAACGAGGCACAGTCGGCCGTGCGCCAAGTCTCGCTGTCCACATCCTTGACCCACGACTGGAAGGTGACCACGTGCTGGTCTTCATAAGTGCGCTCCACGGTGACGGTGCGCTTCCAGTTCTGTCCGCTGTTCATGAACGAGTCGCAGGCACACTGCAGCAGCCGCTGTCCGTTGCCGGTGAAATCGCCGTCCACCTCGAGTGTCTGTGCGAGCCATGCCACCACCCCTTCGAGCACACGCCTTGGCCCCTCGACGGGAAACTCCACCGTAGCATCGAAGGCCACTTTTCCTGCGACCTTCTTCACTTTGTATTCGCGCGTGGCGAGGAAATCCTGTGCCACCGCACGCACACCGCACGCACAAAAGAGCACAACCAAGAGGCAGCCTCTGAGAAGCGTGCGGAGCGGAAGCCGACAGCACATGCGGTCACTTGCCGGGCTCCACATCGGTAGAATCCTTGAGGACACGGCGTCCCATCATCGACGGTCCGCCGTACACCACTTTTATCTGCCCCATCCTAACGATGCGCATACTGTCTTCGAAGGCTCGGCGTATGCTGTCCTGCCGCATGGCCTCACGCATCATATCTTCTTCCTGACGCAAACGGGCCTGCTCAATGCTGTCTCGGATCCGCGCCTCCTCACGGGCGGCTTTTTTGGAAGTTCCGCAAGCGTTGAAGCCCAACAGGGTGAGTCCTGCTGAGGCAAGAAGGACGGTGAGTCGGGTCAATCTCTTCTTCATTTGCTATTGCTTTAAGGCCTCAGAAAGGCCATTGAACCATTTCCTTGTCAATCATGGGGATGGACTGCTTGAGCGCTATGCCGAGGTGCAGTCTATCTCATGCTATGCAAAGATAAAACTTTTCCATAAGAATACAAAGAAAAAAGCGTTGAAAGAAGAAAAAAGCGCCAATTCTCTTTGCCTAATGGCGATGATTGTTTATCTTTGCTTAAAAATGGAGCCACCCTATAGGTTATAGTCTCCGCACACAAGCCAACCAACCTGTCAAAATGAAACGAATCCAACTGACACTGACCCTACTGCTGCTGGTTGTTATCAGCAGTTTCGCCCAAAAGACCAACCCCCTCAAGGAGAGCTACAACTACAAGCGTGCCCTTGAGGCCATGCAGAACGAAGAAGACAACAGCACCATCATGCAATACCTGCAGAAGGAACTGGAAGAGCATCCCAAGAACGGCTATGCTTATATGCTGCAGGGTGTGGTATATCTCGATGAGCAACAAGTGGGACAGAGCCTTGAGGCGCTGAACAAAAGCGTGCAGCTGCTCAAGAAAGACAAGGAGAGTCTGAAAGACGCCTATCGTTTGCGCTCCAAGATACAGGACGAACTGGAGAATGACACCGAGGCGCTGGCCGACCTGGACAGGGCGCTGAAACTGGACCCCAAGGACATGGACGTGCTCTGTGACCGTGCCGAGTTCTTCTACCAGCGCGACCGCTATGAAGAGGCCGACCGCGACTACGACGCCATGATACGCATAGAGCCCGGCAACACCCTCGGCTATATGGGTAAAGGGCGCAACGCCCTGGAGCAGGAGCGCTACGATGAAGCCCTCAAGATGTTCGACTACTGTGTGAAACTGTCGCCCGACTTCGCCCGGGCCTATGCCTTCCGCGGAGAGACCTACATGGGCATGAAAAAATACGACGAGGCCGGCAACGACCTCATCAGCGCCATCGACAAGGGGCAGGACTCACGGGCCTTCATCCTGATGCAGGACTTCAAGCAGCCCTATCTCAGTACCCTGATAGCCAAGGTGAAAGTGCAGATGGCCAAGAACCGGAACGACGACTACTGGCCCTACTATCTGGGCGTGCTCTATGAGGGCGACAAACAATACCGCAAGGCCATCGACGCCTACAAGACATCGTTCAAGATAGAGCCCGACCCCTCGGTAGCCATACGCATAGGCAACTGCTACGCAGAGCTGGGCGACTACGACCACGCCATAGAATATACCGACAAAGCCATTGAGCTCGACTCTACCGAGACATCGTTCGCCGCGCAGCGGGGACAGTATTACTACGACAAAGGCGACAACAAAACCGCCCTGCAGATATACGACAAGCTGGTGGAAGCCGACCCTGAGAACGCCACGCTTTACTATATGCGCGGCTTTATCCGCGACAACAGCGGCGACATCGACGGCGCCATCGACGACTACACGTTGTGCATCGTGCTTCAGCCCGACTGGGAGACCCCCTACCGCGAGCGGGCCGACCTCTACGCCCAGCAAGGCAAGCAGGCGGAGGCCGAGGCCGACTACCGCAAGGCCATCGCCCTGGACAGCACCGGTGTGGACATCGGTACTGCTTTCTGCTACCTGGGAGTGGGCGAGACGGAGAAGATACGGCCGTGCATAGACACCCTGCTGGCCGACCCCGACCACAGCGGCGGCGACCTGTACAACATAGCCTGTATCTACAGTCTGATGAACCGGCCCGACTCCGCCCTCCACTACCTGCGCCTCGCGCTCGAGAACGGCTACACCGAGCTGGCCCACATACGGCTCGACAGCGACATGCGCAACATACGCGACACCGAAGCCTTCCGCCAGTTGCTCAGTGAGTATGAGGAGCAGATACGGCTCCGCAACGAGGACGCCGACGAGGAAGGAAGCGGCAGCGGCGAAGAAGCTGTGAGCGAGGTGCCCTTCACCAAGGAGAACGGTGTGTACAAAGTGAAATGCGAGGTCAACTCGCTACCCCTGCACTTCATCTTCGACACCGGCGCCAGCAGTGTGTCGATATCGATGGTGGAGGCCACCTTCATGATGAAGAACGGCTACCTGACGAAAGACGATGTGGTGGGCAGCCAATACTTCCAAGACGCCAACGGCAATGTGAGCGAAGGCACCGTGATAAACCTGCGCCGCGTGCACCTGGGCGACTGTGACCTGGAGAATGTGAAAGCCAGTGTGGTGCGCAACCAGAAAGCCCCCATCCTGCTGGGGCAGAGTGTGCTCTCCCGCCTCGGCAAGATAGAGATAGACAACGAGGCCCGCGTGCTGCGCATACGCTACCGCAAGTAAACCACCCCACCCCATCAAAAAGCCAGATGCTCATCGTACGCAACTCCTTCCTGCCCGGCAAGCGCTACGCCGCCATCAATCTGTGCGGTGTGCTCTTCTGCCGCCGTGACACCCTGGTGACACCCGTGATGATCAACCACGAGCGCATCCACACGGCCCAGATGCTGGAGATGGGCATTCTGCCCTTCTATATCTGGTACCTGGTGGAGTGGCTCATCAAGGTGCCCACCCCTGGCAGGGCCTACATGCGCATCTCGTTTGAGCGCGAGGCCTACCGCCATGAGCATGACCTCGACTATCTGAGCCACCGCCGCCTCTACGCCTGGTGGCCGTTGCAGTGGATGCGGAAGGGGAAGAAGAAAAAAAAGAAAAACAAGGAATAATAAACGACAAAAAATTATGGACGACAAAGAAAAAGACATGCTGCAGTTGCCCGAGAACGCGTTTCGGGAACTGAAAGAAGGCGAGGAGTACAAACCCATCCTTTCGCCAGACAAAGTCTATCCTGAAGTGAACGGCTGGTCGGTCACCTGGGGTATCATCATGGCCATGGTTTTCTCGGCCGCCGCTGCCTACCTGGGTCTGAAAGTGGGCCAGGTGTTCGAGGCCGCCATCCCCATCGCCATCATCGCCGTGGGTGTGAGCACCGCCACCAAGCGTAAGAACGCACTGGGTGAGAATGTCATCATCCAGTCGATAGGCGCCTGTTCGGGCGTCATCGTGGCCGGTGCCATCTTCACGCTGCCCGCCATCTACATCCTGCAGGCTAAATATCCCGACATGGCCGTCTCGTTCACCAAAGTGTTCATCAGTTCGCTGCTGGGCGGCATACTGGGCATTCTTTTCCTTATCCCCTTCCGCAAATACTTTGTGAGCGACATGCACGGCAAGTACCCCTTCCCCGAGGCCACAGCCACCACGCAGGTGCTGGTGAGCGGCGCCAAGGGCGGCAGCCAGGCCAAACCGCTGCTCATAGCCGGCATCGTGGGCGGTCTGTACGACTTCATCGTGGCCACCTTCGGATGGTGGAACGAGAACTTCACCACCCGTGTGATAGGCGCCGGCCAATACCTGGCCGACCATGCCAAGCTGGTGTTCAAGGTGAACACGGGCGCCGCCGTGCTCGGTCTGGGCTACATCATCGGTTTCAAGTATGCCCTCATCATCTGTCTGGGTTCCCTCTCCGTGTGGTGGCTCATCGTGCCCGGCATGGCACTCATCTTCCCCGACACCGTGCTGAGCCAGTGGGACCCCTCCATCACCACGGCCGTGGGCGACATGACCCCTGAGATGATTTTCAAGAGCTACGGCAAGTCAATCGGTATCGGCGGCATCGCCATGGCCGGCATCATCGGCATCATCAAGAGCTGGGGCATCATCAAGAGCGCCGTGGGGCTGGCCGCCAAGGAGATGAAGGGCGGCAAGAGCGGCGCTGCAGAGGCCCAGTTGCCGCGCACCCAGCGCGACCTGCCCTTCAAGATTATCGGCATCGGATCGGTAGCCACCATTCTGGCTACTCTTGCATTCTTCTATTTCGGTGTAATGGACGGCAATCTGCTCCATGCCGTGGTGGGCATCCTGCTGGTCACCGTCATCGCTTTCCTCTTCACCACCGTGGCAGCCAACGCCATTGCCATCGTGGGCAGCAACCCTGTGAGCGGCATGACGCTCATGACGCTCATCCTGGCCTCGGTGGTCATGGTGGCCGTAGGCCTTAAGGGCCCCGGCGGCATGCTGGCCGCCCTCATCATGGGCGGTGTGGTATGCACGGCGCTCTCCATGGCCGGCGGCTTCATCACCGACCTGAAGATAGGTTACTGGCTGGGCTCCACCCCCGTGAAACAGCAGACCTGGAAATTCCTCGGCACACTCGTCAGTGCGGCCACCGTGGGCGGTGTGATGATTATCCTGAACAAGACCTACGGCTTCACCAGCGGCCAACTGGCCGCCCCGCAGGCCAACGCCATGGCCGCCGTGATAGAGCCGCTGATGAACGGTGTGGGTGCTCCCTGGCTGCTCTACGGCATCGGTGCCGTGCTGGCCGTAGTGCTCACCTACTTCAAGGTGCCGGCTCTTGCCTTCGCCCTGGGTATGTTCATCCCCCTCGAGCTCAACATCCCGCTGCTTGTGGGCGGTGCCGTCCACTCGTATGTGACGAGCCGTTCGAAGGACAAGAAGGTGAACGAGGCCCGCGGTGAGAAAGGCACGCTCATAGCCAGCGGTTTCATAGCCGGTGGTGCCCTGATGGGTGTGGTGAGCGCCTTGCTCCGCTTCGCCGGCATCAACGTGATGGCCGAGGGCTGGGTGGAGAACCACTGGTCGGAAGTGGCCTCGCTTGTGGCCTACCTGCTGCTCATCGGCTACTTCATCTGGGCCACCAAGGTGAAAGAAGAATAAGTTTTTGAGGACACGCTGAAGTAAGCATCCCATATGCAATAATCCGTCAAAACTCATTTTTGTAGAGTTTTGACGGATTATCAGCATAAAGGCAAATAACAGAAATACGACAAACATATGCTGAGACTTTTCCCTTTATTGATTCTGTGCTTGGCCTATATGCCGGGGCAAGCACAGGAAAATAGGCCTAAACAGTCGTGGACCGCAAAGCTGTCGGCACAGTACCGTCATGAGGCAGTGCTGCAACTGGGCATCGGTTCCTCCATTGACAGGGGTAAGCTGTATGACAATTTCTACGACCGTCTATGCGGACATTTTGAGATAGAGAGCGACGCTGCCTGCTTCTACCTTGGACCTACCGCCACCAGTGCGCAATACTACTACCACCCCCTGCCGGGCTTGGGCGTGGGCGGCAGTGTGGGCTATGCAAAGGGAGTGAAAGGTATGGACCAGTATTTTGTGACCCTGGACGACGGTACCCGCTGCTACGACCGCGACAAGTTCACACCCTATTACGGCGACCTCTACGCACGCTCTTTCTATGTGATGCCCGCAGTGAAATACGACTGGCTCGACTTCCGTTTCGTGCGTTTCTATGTGAAAGGCGCCCTTGGTGTGCAGCATCTCAAATATGAGTTCCGCGACAAGGACAACAGCCCTCAGGGACACCAGTTCGACGAGGACGGCTGGCGTCTGGCGGGCCAGATTACTCCTCTGGGCGTGAGCATCGGCTCCCGCATGGTGCGCCTGTTCTTCGAATTGGGCTACGGCGTGGAAGGCACATTCAACATGGGCCTGAGCCTTAATTTCGACAAGAGATAAGGGATTGTTTCTTATCACACTTCATCTACCCCTCACTGCTGGCGCTCGTGGTGCCACAGTTCGATGCTGTTGACGATGTTTTGCCAGAGGATGTAGCAGCCAGGACCCACCGAGGAGAGCGGATTGAGATAAGTGTAGGCAATCCAGATGGCGAAAGCAGTGTTTTTTTGGCCCAAGGCCTGACCGGCCTCCTGCGGGCGGTGGAAGAAATGGCCGATGTAGCGGCCCACAGCAAACTGCACCAGGCAGAGAAGCAGGCAGAGGAAGGCGATGAGCAGTAGAAACGCCACGGTGGTGTCGGCATGGAGGATGTTCTTCACGGTGGTGCCGGTGACGATGGTGAGCGAGATGCCCCAGAGATAGAAGGAGAGGTCGTTGACGCTCACTATCCAGCGGTGCAAGCGGTGCATGAAATGCTTCACGATATAGGCCAGGAGCATGGGCACCAAGAGGATGAGCGTCACCTTGTAGAGAATGAGCAGGAAGGCCTGCAGGAAATTCATATCGACCGACTTGTCGATCAAAGGGAAACAGACCGGCACGAGCAAGGCCGTGAGGAAGTTGGACAAGAATGTGTAGGTGGTCATCTCCTCAAGCGAGCCACCCAGTTTGGCGGTTACCACTGCAGCGGCCGCCGCACACGGTCCGATGATGCAGGTGAGCACCGACTCCATGAGGATGAGGTTGGGACCCGTGAGGTGAAAGACAAGAATGACGCACACCACGATGGCCACGAAAAGGAGCTGGAAGAGCCCCACCCACCAGTGCCACCCCACGGGGCGCAGCCGGTGGAAATCGACCTTGCAGAAGGTGACGAAGAGAATGAGGAACATGAAGAGCGGGAAGATGGCATCGATGAAAGGCGCCATGGCATCGCCCGGCGCATCAAGCGCCGGAATCCACGCAAAAAGCAGATAAACAATGGTCCCCACCCCCATGGAGAGGGGCAGGGTCCATTCTTTCATTATCTTCAAAAGATTGTTCATTTCCCGTTTTTGAGTTTTTAAGCCAAGGAATATCAGACAAGTCTGCAATACAGCGCACACTACCGCATACGTCTACACTCCTACACTCCTAAAAAATTAAAGCGGCACATACTCCACAAAAGCCTCCATGGCCTCGTAGCAGGCCAGGCCCAGGTCGTCGTAGAGTTTGGCGGTGGCGCGGTTGCGGTCCTCGGCGCGCTGCCAGAAGAGG
>R25__coassemble_362_pt1 | contig 27769 bp, 18 predicted proteins | sample R25__metabat2_low_PE_048 | metagenome-assembled genome bin R25 | reverse complement strand
GCGGGTGGCCAAGGAATGCCTGGAGATAGGCGCCGAGGCCGCCAAACCCTACGGATTCGTGGGCGACATAGGCCACGCCATCAAGAAACACGCCGACAAGTACCACTACGGTGTGGTGCGCGACCTGTGCGGCCACGGCGTGGGACTGAAATTCCACGAACAGCCCGACGTGCCCCATTACGGCCACCGCGGCCAGGGCATGCTGCTCGTGCCCGGCATGGTGTTCACCATCGAGCCCATGATCAACATGGGGTCGTGGAAGGTGTTCATCGACGAGGACGACGAGTACGGCTGGGAGGTCATCTCCTACGACGAGCTGCCCAGCGCCCAGTGGGAACACACCTTCGTAATGACAGAACACGGCGTGGAAATACTCACCCATTGACAACCGAAGACACATTATGGACGACGTATACATACTCGGCATAGAAAGCAGCTGCGACGACACATCGGCCGCCGTGCTGCGCAACGGCGTGCTGCTGAGCAACGTGACCGCCTCGCAGGATGTGCACCGCGCCTACGGCGGTGTGGTGCCCGAGCTGGCCTCGCGTGCGCACCAGCAGAATGTGGTGCCTGTGGTAGACCAGGCCATCAAGCGGGCCGGCATAGAGAAAGAACAGCTCACGGCGGTGGCCTTCACCCGCGGCCCAGGCCTCATGGGCTCGCTCCTCGTGGGCGTGAGCTTCGCCAAGGGTCTGGCCCGCGCCCTGGGCATCCCCCTCATCGACGTGAACCACCTGCAGGGCCATGTGATGGCCCACTTCATCAAGGAGAGCGACGACGACAACAGCGCGCCGCCCCTGCCCTTCCTCTGCCTGCTCGTGAGCGGCGGCAACTCGCAGATAGTGCGGGTGAACGCCTACAACGACATGGAGGTGCTGGGACAGACCATCGACGACGCCGCCGGCGAGGCCATCGACAAGTGCTCGAAGGTGATGGGACTGGGCTATCCCGGCGGCCCCATCATCGACCGGTTGGCCCGCCAGGGCAATCCACACGCCTACAAGTTTGCCGAGCCCCACATACCCGGCATGGACTACAGCTTCAGCGGCCTGAAGACCTCGTTCCTGTACAACCTGCGCGACTGGGTGCAGGCCGAGCCCGACTTCATCGAGAAGCACAAGGAAGACATCGCCGCCAGCCTGGAATACACCATCGTCGACATCCTGATGAAGAAGCTGCGCATGGCCGTCAAGCAAACGGGCATCAAGCATGTGGCGGTGGCCGGCGGCGTATCGGCCAACACGGGCCTGCGCAACGCCTTCCACGACCATGCCAAGCGCTACGGCTGGAAAATCTACATACCCAAGTTCAGCTACACCACCGACAATGCCGCCATGATAGGCATTACCGGTTACTACAAATACCTTTCGGGCGAGTTTTGCGGCATCGATGCCCCGGCTTTCTCGAAAGTGACCTTCAAATAGAACAACAAGAAAACCAATAAAAACGACCGATTATGGGACTGGAAGACAAAGTACTGAGCCGTGAGTTGCAAGACGTGCTCTATGAGTCGGGGCAGACACTGGGTACTGCCGAGAGCTGCACCGGCGGACGCATAGCCGAGGCCATCATCTCCACCCCCGGTGCCTCAGAATACTTCAAGGGAGGCATCGTGTGCTACACCAACGAAATCAAGGAGCGGCTGCTCGGCGTAAGCCATGAGTTGCTCGAGGAAAAGACCGCCGTGTGCGAGGAAGTGGCCGTGGCCATGGTGAAAGGCGCCGTGAAGGCCCTGAACACCACCTATGCCGTGGCCGTGACGGGAGTGGCAGGTCCCGGCGGGGGCACCAAGGAGAACCCCGTGGGCACCATCTGGATAGCCTGCGGCACAGCCCAGGAAACCGTTACCCTGATGCTGAGCGGCGACAAAGGCCGCGACGTGAACCTGAGCAACGCCACCTGCAAGGCCCTGCAGCTATTGCTCGACTTCGTGGCTGCGCGTGTGCCCCACCAGGAGCGCGAGGGATAGGCTCCGCCCCACCCCATCCAACGACCGCACCCCGGCAGCAGCAGGCTTCCGGGGTGCGGTTGGTTGTAGATACAGGAGAAGCGGCGCTTACTCCAAGTCGCGGTGAATGACGGAGCCGCTGGCCTGATGGGTGGCCAGCACGAGCACCTCGGCTATCTGCACATGCTCGGGCGCCGAGGCGGCATAGAAGGCCACATCGGCTATGTCGTCGCCCGTGAGCGGTTTGATGCCCTTGTACACATTGTCGGCCCGCTCCTGGTCGCCATGGAAGCGCACCACGCTGAAATTGGTCTCCACCAGACCGGGTTTCACATTGGTGACCCGCACCCTCGACTCAGCCACATCGATGCGCAGACCGTCGGTGATGGCCTTCACGGCAGCCTTGGTGGCGCAGTAGACACCGCCGTTGGCATAAGCGGCATCGCCTGCCACACTACCAATGTTGATGACATGGCCATGGTTGCGGCGCACCATGTCGGGCACAATGAGGCGTGTCATGGTGAGCAGTCCCTTGATGTTGGTGTCGATCATGGTGTCCCAGTCCTCAAAGTCGCCCATATACTCTTTCTCCAGTCCGAGGGCCAGTCCGGCATTGTTGATGAGCACATCCACACAGGCCCAGCGGCCCTGCAGCGACTCCACCGCCTCGCGGCAGGCCTTGCGGTCGCGCACGTCGTAGCGCAGCACTTTCACCTGAGCCCCTTCGGCTTCGGCGGCCTCCTTCACGGCCTGGAGGCGCAGCTCATTGCGTCCGGTGAGAATCAGGTCGAATCCGCCCTTGGCGAACCGGCGCGCGCAAGCCTCACCGATACCGCTTGTGGCGCCTGTAATCAGAACAATTTTCTTTTCCATTCTATTATTATTTAGCAAAACGGGGTGGCCCGTTATAGAGCCACCCCGTACCTTCAGTTTATATCAAAGGAAGGGGAATTAATCCCAAAGAGAGCGTTCCTTGGGCTTTATCTCATTGGTTTCCTCGTCTTCCTCAAATTCAAACGTGTCGGTCATAGCAGGGCCATAGCCTTCCGAATCGCTGGTCTGCAGCTCCTGCATGAACTTGTCGGGCATCGGAGTACTTACCGAGATGGCCGGAATCATATATTTTTTCATAATGTACAGCTTTTTAAGTTGATTACTTTACCACTACTTTCTTTCCGTTCACGATATAGATACCGCGCTTCAAGTTGTCGCCCTTGACACGCATACCGGAGAGGGTGTACACCTCATCGGTATCTGAGAGCACGTCGGCAGCGACAGTGTTGATGGCGTTGGTATCGTCAATCTGATAACCAAACTCGTTGGCCTGTGAATCGGGCACCCTGAGGAAGGCCTGGTGTGCAGCCACGGTGGCGTAAGCGCCCTTCGAGCCGCTCAGGAAGTAGAAACCCACCTCCTCGACCTTCATCTCGGCGTTCTTCCAGCTCAGTACATAGTACTTGAAACCGGCATCATCGTAGGTGCCACCCTCCTCAGAACCGACCAGGTCGTTCTCGGCGGGAGCCGTAGCGGTCTCATTGGTGACTTCGAACTCGTAATCCGGACCCTCTATGTCGACAGTGGGAGCATTGAGCACCACAGGCACACCGGCGGGAATGATATCACCCACGGGAGTGAGCGTGATGGTCCTGCCATTCTTCTTCACAGCCGAAGCGGTAACGCCTGCAGGCACCCTCAGATTCAGATTCTCATAATAGAGCGTAGCAAAGGTACTCTTCGAGATGTTCACCACCTCTACTCTGTCGAGTTGGAAGTTCTGCGTGATGCTGCTTTCGAAGGAGATGTCCGCGCTCTCGTCGGTGATGGTCCGGTAGCCTTCAGCCTCGACAGTGAGCGTATTGTAGACGAGTTTATCCTGTACGATGTCCATGGTGTACTTACCATCGCCATCGGTAGTAGCGGTATACTCCACATTCTCCGCCTCGTTACGCACCGTCACGGTAGCGCCTTCCACAGGGCTGTTGTCGAGCGAGGAGAACACGATACCCGACAGGGTCTTGGCCTCAACATCCAGCGTCATGTAAGCTACGGGGAGGCAGTACTCTCTGCTGAAGGAATTAGTTCCATAAGCATAGTAGGCCTGATCGGTAACCGCATTGTCGGCCTGGAAATTGATGGAGATATATTGTCCGCCACCATTACCCAAAGTATAGATACGGATGTTAGAGGTGCCGTCGTAGACAATCGGGTTGGCAGAAAGGTCGATGACAAAGTCTTCCTGCTCTCCAGAGGCAAAGTCCTTGGCGCCTTCATGCATAACGACATGGGTCATATTGTCCTTGTCGGGACTGCCGGCGGTGAATGAGCCAGCCTCTTCCATACCTACCCAAGCCTCCAGTTTCAAGTTGGTGAAAGACTTGTTTGAGGTGGGAGTGCCCTTGAAGGTAATAGCTGTAATCTTCGCACCCTCAGTGACACCATACTGTGTCAGCTGCTCGCTGGTATAGTAGAAGTCGCTCATAGAACCAACGCTGTTGTCCCACCATGAGGGATAGAAAGGAGCCTTGCTGCTGGTGGTTTTTGCCTCGCCCACAGCCACGTCGCTTTCCACTTTCTCCTCGGCGATGGTCACTTCCACCTCTTCGGTGGCAAGCACGGTCTCACCGCTCTTGAGCTCGATGTAGGCAGGCACGGTGCCGAAGAAGTGCGGCTTGAAGGTGAAGGAGATTTCCTCGGGAGCCTCAATGTTGCTGTATCCGTTGCGTCCGGTACCCACCGCAGCGGTCTTGTCGTTGCCGGCCAGGGCAGTGCCTTCCACTACGGCCACGGCCTCACCGTCCATATAGAGTGTGGCGGTCTCCACCTCATCGGCGTCGGCGCTGATGTTCTGCACCTTCACCGTAGCGGTGTAGTCATTGTTCTGCTTGCCCTTGGCGGGAATGTCGGAGCTGATGAGATACCAGTCGTGCTCGGGCTCGGGAGCCAAGGTAAGACCATAGATATTGTCGAGCAGGGCATTGCCCTTGAGCTCAAATGCCAGGTAGTAGTCGCCGGCCTCCTCGATGGTGGCAACGAAAGACTTCGCGCTGCTGCCCAGTGAAGAAGCCTTCACATCGAGCACCTGCGTCCAATTGACACGGTCGGTGGAGGTATAGACCAGCACCTCGGCCGTTGAGCTGTAGCTCTTGTACCAAGAATTGAAGGAGAAGCTCTCACCAGCCTCAGCGGTAAGCAGCGGCGTGACGAACTTGGTGATGGTAGAAGTGCTCTGCAAGAAGTAATTGGTCTCCTCACCTACCGTCTCTGAAGAGATGTACACCTGATCGGAGTGGATGGAACCAGCGGGGAATTGTCCATTCGTGCCATTGTCGAAGGTGATGAGATTCTTGTTGGGATCAATCACGGTACCGGAAACGGGGAGCGTATAGGTCTTTTTCTCCTTGCCGTAATCGGTATACTCAATGGTCAGCACATCGGAGAAGACACCGGGGTTGTCGGCCGGGAGAGAGATGAGAACCACCTGCTTCTCGCCGCCATTCAATGTAAACTCCTGGCTGGGTGCGTTGTGTTCGAAAGGCTCGCCCAAGGTGAAGCTGTTGATCACCAGCGGTGCGGAACCACGGTTGTAAATCTCGTATTCCACATCGGCTTTTGCGGTAACCATACCGAAGTCGATAGGTGTGGTGGTAGGTTTGGAAGAGGTGTAATAGGTGGTGCCGGCCTTGTCGAAGAGGAACTCAGAGGCATACTCATTGACCTTCGACTGCAACATAGCCGACGACACGGTGCCGGAGATGTCCTCTCTCACCTTGCCGTAGAAATAGGAAGTACCGATGGTGCTGGGCACGGTGAAGACAGCCTCAAACTCAGCCTCTTCGCCGGCAGCGATGGCAACGGGAATGTCAAACTTGGCATCCTCGAAAGGAGTCTCGGTAGAGCCGTAATACTCTTTCTTCACAAAAGTGAGGGTGTAGTTCTCATCGCCTACGGCGAAGTCCACATCACCGGCGTTTTTCAGCTTGACAATCATGTTCACATCTACGGTGCCGTCCTCTTTCTGATTGTAGTAGACAGGGGTAGAGCCGGTAGGACTCTTGATGCCGGTGACGGTGAGTTTCTTCTCAGCGGTGATAGAGGCCGTGGCGGCAGAGAAATTGTCGAGATAGACATGCTGCGCGCGGATACCAATCTTCTTGGCATCGGCCACATTGATGGTCACCTTGCCCCATCCCTCAACATCCGACTCACCGAAGTCGGCAGCCACAAAGCGCTTAATGAGGCTGGAGTGGGCAGTACCGGCATCGTTGAGTTCATAGAACTCCACGAATGAGGGATAGCTGGTGTTGGCCGAATTGGAGGCCTTCACATAAACCGACACCTCGCCGGAGACGACGGGAGTGACGAGCAGGTCGTAGACATCAGCACCGTTGTAGGAATTCTCCTCGGCGCGCTGTTTGTAGGCCAACAGCGTTCCGGAGCCATCAATGCCCTCATCGGTTCTGTAGGAATAGGTCATGTAGTAGGTGTCTCCATAGTCGTCAGTATAGGAGCCGACGATGTGCCCCCAGTTCGACGCTACGGCGAAGTCGTGTATGGAAGAGGTCGTTATCGCGGAGTTGAAATCCACGGTATAAGGCGACACATCCTCCGCCATGACCGTATTCCACCCGAACACGGCCATCAACATGGTGAAAAGTAATTTAGCCTTTTTCATAAGCGTTAAAATTTAGTTAGAAAATATTCAGTTTGAAGGTTTGTCGGCGTGCGGCCCGCATCTATATGCTTAGAATATGCAGAAATAGAGTCTGCGCTGAAGAGTAAAGGCCACACGCGACAAAATTAATTAAAATTACGTTTACTTACAAATTTTTTTCAACATTATGTTTCAATTTTTCATTTTATCACCACCTTGCGGCTCTGGTTGCCCTGCCGCACAATGTAGATGCCAGGCTGGAGGCGCCGGCTGTCAGTCCGCTGCCCGTTGAGGGTATAATACTCCACCGGCTGGTCCTGCAGCTGCGCATCGACCATGCGCATGCCGGCCAGTCCGGCCAAGGACACACTGTTGCAGTTGGTGATATCCATCTGTTTCACCTCGTTGGGGTCCACCTGTTCGATGCCCCGTGCCAGATAGCCCACGAGGGTCATCTTCTCCACGTCCCATTCGGCCGGTAGTGTGGTGCTGAAATGGGCGGTATAGGTGTTGCCGCTCACCTGCACCGGTGTGCCGAGGGCAGGTGTGATGTAGGTGCGGAGCACATGCTGGTGCAGGTAGTTTTTCTGCGTGGAGGTGCCCGGTGCGAAGGGGTTCTGTGCCACCTGCTCCGACACCACATCGTTCTCGGTGAGCAGGAGGGTTACGGAGAGGTTGTCGAAGATGTCGAGCGCCTTCTCCACCATGTCGCCGCTCACGTCGACAGTCAGTTCCCTCGTCTCGGGATTGTAGGCGGGCGCCAGCTGTATGTTGGCGAAGGCCGGCATCAGAAGGTCCTGCCGCATCATGTCGTCAATGATGGAGGGCACGAGCGCACCGTAGAGCTCGGCATAGTAGTTCACATCATAGGCGATGTGGTCTTCGCCGGGGAAATAGGAGCGGTTGATGGTGAACGAGGGCACCGTGTAGGCGTAGAGGTCGAAGAGATAGTCGGTCTCGGGCAGGGCGAGGGGGCATCCCGGCGCATAGACATTGACCAGTGCCACGGCCTCGTTGGTCTCGGCCACGCTGTTGAAGTAGGGGTTCACGATGGCGGCCATCGACTCGCGCTGACTGTTGTACTGCTCCACCATGTTTTTCTGGCGTTCCATCGTCTGGTCGTAGACGAAGAAGGTGACGGTCTGCGTGGCTTTGGCCCCGGCCTCAGTCTCATCGCCGGGCAGCACGGTGACGCGGAGCGAATGGCGTCCCACGGCTATGTCGGCGGGCAACTGCACAGCGGGCTGCCGGTGGTCGGTTGCCTGCTCGGCCACGCGCCCGTTGTAGCGGAACACCACCGGCTCGTTGTCGTCCACCTGGCAGGTCAGGGTGTAGGCATCGATGTCGGTGCGGCCCGTATTGCCCGTGATGGTGTACATTTCAATCACCTCGCCGGCTCTCTTGTAGCGGAAGCCCGTGTCTAGATAGAGGAGCGAGAGGTCTTTCTCCGGCAGGTTGCTCACATCGACGATGAGCTGCACGCAGAGCGAACCCACATTGCCGATGCTGTACCAGGCCAGTCCCTGACCATAGTCGCTGTAGATGAGGAAATCGTTGCCTTGCGACTCGCCCACGGTGCACAGTCCGCCGCTCTGTTCCTGTACCATTTCCTCGGTCTCCTTATAGTCGAAGCCCACGAGGAGCGACTCGCCCTCGCTGATGTCCCAGCCCATGTCGCCGTTGAAGAAGACATTGTTCCATCCTTCATAGAGACGCTGGCTCTTGGTGATGCCCTGCTCATCGTCGATGGTGCCGTCGGGCGAGACCGGATGCAGGAAGATGTCGCTCTTGCCCAATGAGCGGGCGGCAGCCACCCTGATGCCCACCACCCGGCACCCCATATAGGTGCTGAGCATGTCGGCGGTAATGAGGGTGGCCACGGGATAGGTGCCGGCCTGCCCTATCATGACTCCCTTGAGTGAGATGCTGTCGGGGTCGCCGCCGGCCACATATCCCACGGCGCGTTGTATGGAGGAGAGTCCCTCGGCGTTGCGCCGAGGTTTTTCGGTGGTCATGGCAGCAGGCCGGGCACCTTTGAAACGGGCCAGTGTGGCCGCGTCGGCTTCAATGCGCTGCTGCGCCTGCAGGGCAAGCGCCGTCCAGAGGCAGACGAACAAAAAGAATTTTCTCATCGTTTCAATACCTTATTATATTGATTGTCTGTTTTCACTACATACACACCTTTGGGCAGGTCGCTCCACCGGGACCCCATCCGCACACCTTCCACGGTATAGAAGTCAGTCGGACTTCCGTTGTCATCGAGCAACACCTTCGCCACACCGGCTGTCACATTGACCGTGACGGTGCCCATCTCCGACTCACTGTTCTGGTACACCGCCACGATGCCCACGGTGTGCACGCCGTCGGCGAGGCCCGTGAGGGTATAGGAGGGAGCAGTGCTCTCGCCCACTTTCACGCCGTCGAGATAGATGTCGTAGCGTAGCACATTGCCATAGTCGATGACGGCGGCCTCGCCCTCACCCGGCCCTACGGTGAAATCGTCGAGTTGCAGGAAGAAGGTGTCGTACGACACATAGTGCACAGCCAGGCGCACCCGCCTTCCGGCCAGGTCGGAGAGGTCGGTCTCATAGCGCGTCCACTGGTCGGCCGGTATGTTTTGGGCGGTGCTCAGCACGGTGAAATCGGAAGGTTCCTCGCTGTCGTCGGACACGCAGAACTCCACCGACTCAGGATACATGGCACTGTAAGACTTGAGCGTGACGCCCAACAGAGAGCCCTGGCGGATGTCGAATGCCGGCGAGATGAGCCACTTGTCAGCCCATGCGCGCTGCGGAGAGAAGAAGGCCACGGTCTTGTCGCCGTTGGGGGCTTTCACGGCCTCGTCGGTGGGCAGCATGGGCGGTTCGGTGCTCCAAGGATTGAACACCAGGGGCGCCAGGGCCTTGGGGTTGGAGGCATCGCCAGCACCGGGGAAGTAGACCACGTTGGAGATGTCGCCCAATGCGATGGGATAGACCGGCATCTGGTCCATATCTATCGATTTCCAGGGGCCGAAGGAGCCTGTGGCGAAATCCTCATACTCCTCGAAACTGTCGCTGAATCCCAGTTCCTGGTTCCACCTCACCACCACGGTGTGGTTGTCGTGGTCCACATCTGCGGTGATGTTGAAGGGCGTTACCACCCGGTCGGTGAGCACAACGGAGAGCTGAGTGTCGCCCGTCACGCTGAAGCTTTGCTGATAGGAGTTGAAAGCGCCCTCCTCCACATGCACCACGTACTCGCCATAGGGCAAGGAGGCGATGGAGGCGATGCCTCCGCTCACGGTCAGGGTGTAGGTATCGGTGGTGGTGGTGTTGATGAGCAGCAGCTGCTGTCCGTCGGGCGAGAGCACGCTCTGTGCTGAGACCAGGAAGGTGACCGGCGCATAGTCGGCGCTGATTTCCACGGGTAGGGTCACCGTTTCGCTCTCGGTGGTCAGATACACCGCCTTGACACCCAGGGTGTGCGGTCCCGGTGTGACAGGACTCACGATGCAGGAATAGTCGGGCGTGACGGCCACCTCCACACCGTCGAGCGAGACGTGGAACAGCTCGTTGGGATTGGCTTCGGAGCGGGCCGGCGAGCGGCGTGCCTTCGCCTTGGCCACGGTGGTGTCATAGTCGGAGGCATTGCCCACGAACACATCGTCTACCATGAGCATGAACGAGCCGTAGAGATTGTAGTGGCTGATGTAGCGGATGGCGAAGCGCACCTGCTTTCCGGCGTAGGCCGCGAGGCTGTACTCATAGCGGCGCCATCCGGTCATGTCGGCCGTCTCGTAGTTGCCGGCGTCGAGCCGTTCGAAGTCGGTCTGCACAGGGTTGTCGGTCTGTGTGGTGACATACACCTGGAAACGCTCGGGATATTTGTCGGCCGCCTTGCCCATGAAGGCGAGCACCTGCTCAGCCCCCACGGTGATGACGGGCGAGATGAGCCAGTCGTCGTTGGCATTGCCCGAGCTGGTGCGCGTGAAGCCCACATACTGCTTGCCACTGTAGGGCTGCAGGATGGGATAGTCGTACCACCAGGGCGGACTGACAGTGAGCGGGTTGATAATCTGGGCATACTGCATCACACACCGGTTGGGATAGTCGCCCACAATGGGTGCGGCAGCCTCCTGATCGGCATCGATGCCGGTCCACTCGCCGAAGGAGATGGCGAAGGGTTCATACTGCTCGAAATCGTCGAAGAAAGCCGGCGGCTCGGTATTCCAGGTGAGGAGCACGCTGTTCGCGCCGGTATAGGCATCGTGCTGGGGCTGTGCGTTGAGCGCGAAGGGGGTGCGCACTTTCTCGGTGAGCTGCAGGCTCACGGTATAGGCCGTCTCATTTTCAGGCACATTGAAGGTCTGTGTGGCCACCTCATAACCAGGGCGGTCGACGGTGAGCTGATGATTCCCCGCATAGATCTTCACCTGGCAGGTGCCGTCGGCATCGAGCTTCAGGGTGCCGTAGGAGAGGGTGTAGTCGGTCTGCACGAGGGTGACGGGTTGCCCCTCGAGGTTGTCGCCGGTGCCGGTGGTCACCTGTATGGTGAGCGTCTTATCGCGTGTCTGCGCCCCAAGCGGAAGGGTTACTGCCAGGAGTAGCAGGAAGAAAAGAAGTTTAGTTTTTTTCATGGAACGAAAGAAATGTATCTTCTACGTCAACATATTATTATATAAAGGTGAAAGCGGTGGGCACATGGAGCATGTGCCCACCGCCTTGGATATAGGTTACGCCTTTCGGCCCCAGCCTATCGGCGCACCACCTTGAAGGTGCGTGTGGTGCCGTCGGTGGTCACCTTGACCACATACACACCCTTGCCGAGGGCGTTGAGCGCCTCACCGGCCTTACCGTTGGCCACGAGGGCGCCGTTGGTGCTGTAGACAGCCACATCGGCCTTCGGGTCAAGGCTGTTCTCCAGAGTCTGGATGCCGGAGCCGGCCTGGGCGAAGTGGTTGAAGGTGAAGTCGTCGAAGAAAGCCACGTTGCTGGCACCGTTGGTGGTGTGGCGCAGGGCGATGTAGATTTCCTTGCCGGCATAGGCCGAGAGGTCTACCTCATACTCATTCCAGTTGTCCCAGTCGAGGAAGGGCATCTCGGTGTCGGCCATCACAGTGGTGAAGGAGTTCACATTGCCGGGATTGTTCTCAGCCACCAGCACACTCACATGGTGGTTGGGCGACGGGAGCACGCTCTGCAGGCACTCCCAGTTGCGGGCATAGAAGTGGAAGGTCGACTCATGGGTGGCCAAGAGTTTCTTGCTCACAATCCAGTTGTCGGCGCTGCCGTCGAGGGGCGATGCGGCCACGAGTGCCCAATGTCCGGAAACGGGGCTCATGATGCCGTTCATCTCATCGTCGTCGCCGGGCCAGAAGGCGAATTTCTGTCCGCTCTTCTCAAAATGTATCCACCAGGCAGAGAAGTCGTACGACACAGCGTTGTCGGCATCGATGGTAGTGAAGTCGGTCCAAGGATAGTCGAGGGGGTTGTCCTCGAAGGCATAGTAGAACTGGTCTTCGGCCAGTGCCTCGCCCCTTACGGGCAGGGTGACGGAGTAGCCGCTCTCAAACACCACGGTGAGCACGTCGTTCACGGCAGCGTTGGTCTGCAGGGCGTTGAACTGCATGCTGAAGGGCAGACCTGATTCGGGAGCAATCTCCACGCCCTCGGCGATGGTGGAGGTGAAGTTGTCGGTGCCGAAGGTGGCGCTCTTCACCTTGAGGGTGTTGATGCCCTTGTTGAGGATGGTGAACACCTCGCCCGAGTTGACGGCCTTGTCGAAGTTCACCTTTCCAGCGTTCCACTCCTGCTTGTTGAAGACGGCCTTGTCGCCCATGATTTCCTCTATCACCACATGGGCCAGCGAGGTACCGCCGTCGCGTCCGGCGTTGTAGCTCTTGTGTACCCAGCGGAACTGCACGGTCTTGCCGGCGTAGGCGCTGAGGTCGAATTTCTCCTCAATCCAGTATTTCTCATCGCCGTTGAAGCTTTCCTCGGAGATGGTGGAGAGGGTGGTCCACTCGCCGTCGGCCAGGATCTGGAAAAGTCCTTCGCTGGCGCCGTTGTTGGGCTCCACATTCTGTTTGCGCACCAGTCCGGTGGGGTCTACCACGAGGTCGCTGGGGTGCTCGTCGCCCCATACGAACGAGATGGCCATGTTCTTGTCTTCGGGCAGTTTGAAGTCTTGCGTGCTCACGCTGTTCTCATCGCCCTCGTTCAGATAGCTCGAGGTGAGCGCGTTGCTGTTCACGCCGTTGTTCACATAGGGATAATAGGTGTTTACATACCAGGCGCGGTTGTAGGAGTTCTCGGCGACGGTCGACACCCATCCTATGGGCAGGTCCTTGCTCTGGAAGTCCTCCACATAGGGATAGCTCACCGTCGATGCATCGGGCTGCGTGGTGAAGGTCCAGGTAGACACGTCGCGCGAGAGGGCGTTGCCGTAGCTGTTGTAGGGCACCACCTTCCAGCGGTAGGTGGTCTCATAGTCGCACACAGGGATGGTATAGGTGAGGGCATCGTAGAGGTCGAGTCCGTCGATGAGGACGATGGCCTGTGTGTTGGAGCCCACATAGAGCTTATAGCCCAAGGCAAACAGTGCGGGTCCCCACTCGAGCACCACATTCTTGGGATAGACATCGGTGGCGCCGATGGCGGGCTTGATAAGGTAAGCGCCTCCGGGCACGCCGTCGGCTCCGTAGACATAAGGCAGGAGCACGCGGTCGAAGTAGAAGTTGCTGAACTCCTCCACGCCCTCGTCATCATAGTTGATGGCGGTGTTCTTCCAGCGCACGTAGGAGTTGTCGCTGCCCACGCCCAGGTCCACGGTCACGGTCTCGCTGTAGGTGGAGAGGGTGTAGTCGAAAATCCACTTCTGCATCCAGGTGGAGCCTCCGTCGTAGCTCACCTCCACGCTGATGTCGTTCATCTGGTAGGTGCCGCCCTCCTCGCTGTCGAAGAGGTTGCGGTAGGTGAAGGTCACGCTGCCGCCGCCGGTCAGGTCGAGGCGGGGCGAGGTGAGATAGTTGTCGGTATAGGAGCCGGTGGCATAGGCCGACACCTCGCCTTCGAGTTCACCGAAGGAGGGAGCCCATCCGTCGTTCTTCCATCCTGCGGGGGGGAAGTACTTCTCGAAGGTCTCCAGGGTATATCCCTCGGGCACCACCTGCTTGTTGGCCTGCAGATGGATGGTCACATCGCCGCCGTTGGTATGGATCACGGCGTCGGCCTCGGCGGGACTCATGAGCGAAGCCTCGTAGGCTACGCGGAAGGTGACACCCTCATACTTGTCGAGGTTCACCTCTTCGGCATTGAGGGTGGTGCTCACGCCCTGCGGGAAGTCGTAACCGGTTATCTGCAGTCCGTTCTTTCCCTGGTTGGTGAGGGTGATGAACTCGGAGAACATCTTCTCGCCCACGTACACATCGCCGAAGTTGTAGCGGTCCATGCTCAGCACGGGCACGGGAGCCGTATCGGGTGTGTGCTGTTTCACCGACACATTGTCCAACCACACCACATTGGCTAGGTTGGTCATCATCTTGTAGACGAAGGCCACTTTCACCCTCTCACCCTGCCAGTCGCTCAGGTCGATGTGCGAGGTGCGCGGGTCCCAGTTGGTGATGGGATAGGTGAGCACGCCGCTCTCCTTGAGCATGGCGGGATTCTGGATGGAGAAGACGGTCTCGGCATTGGCCAGGTCGTCGTTCTCCACGATGCGCACCTGCAGGTCGTACATCGAGGTCTCGTAAGCGTTCATGGGGCTCACTATCCAGGTGAAAGTCAATTCGTAGGTGTTGTCGAGGTTCAGCTCCGGTGTGAGGAGCACCTCCTCGCGGGGTCCGAAGCCGCCGTCGGGTGCCGAGGCGTAGGTGGGACCATCGCAGCCGGCCACATGCTTGCCGCCAATGGTGCCGTTCTCGGCATAATAATTGTGCCATACATAGTTCTTTTTGCTGCCAGTATAGCTGTTCACAGTGGTCCATCCGTCAGCCACGGGCTGTGAATAGGTCTCTGTGCTGGCGGTCTCGAAATCTTCGTCGAGCAGTGTCTGCGCCCAAGCCTGCTGGCCCAGAAAAGGCAATGCCGCCATCATGATGATAGTAAAAAATCTTCGCATAGTAAATTGTGTAAATAAAGTGTAAACTGTCGAAACCTAAAGAAAGAATTGAATTGCAAATATAGAAAAAATCTTCATGCACTCAAAGGCATGAATTTGATTTAACATTTTGCCGGCTCATTTTATCGACGAATGAGACACAGACGTCCACTTCGCGAGTACAGCAGCCAATTTAGCGCTTGAAATAGATATCTACATAGTCGGTACACTCATCACAGGGATTGGTCATCTGCTGGAGCCGCCAATAGCGGCGCTTGCCGGTGGCCTTGAAGTCGAAGGTGCCCTCGCGCAGGCACTCCTCTCCCCCATTGATGTGGTAAATCTTCATGGCGATGGTGCCGGTGAAGACAAAGTGGGTGGCATCGACGATGCTGATGGTGCCGTTGAGGCGCAGGTAGTCGTCGTTTTCTCTTGAGAGCTGCTCCCCTACGCAGCGCAGGGTGCCGTCTTCGTCCTTGGTGATGTCGCAGGCGCCGAAATACTCCCACGATATCCACTGCAGACTCAGCAGATGATGCCCCAGAAGCTTTTGCTCGGGTGTCTGCAGGCGCTGAATCACATTGTTGCGCTTGGTTGTGGTTCTTTTTCGGGTCTGGGCACCGGCTCCCACCGTCACCAGCAGCATGATAAGGATAATGAAAATTTTTCTCATGGTAGTGGTTTTAATAATTAAGGTTAGCATTAATAATGGGCAAAATTATAAAAAAAATCCAAAAATGCAAATCTTTGTCGAATAAATATGGTGTTTGTGGGTGAAGAGGTGACGCCAGCCATCAAAGAAGTACTTCGGGCGATTGATACAGCTTCACTATAAAAAACGCATGCTTATGCTATATTTTTCAAAAGTTTTTATCCAGAAGGGACTTAATTCATAAGAAATTGCTACCTTTGCAAGCGAACCTTGCTGGAAAAGCTTTACCGCTCTTTCAGAAAAGAGTCAACAAATATATAAAAAGAGATGAAAATAGCCCTTATAAAAGAGACGAAAACTCCCGTCGACAACCGGGTGGCTCTCACACCGTATCAGGTGGCGGCGCTCAACAGCGAGTATCCTGATTCTGAGATTGTGGTACAGTCGAGCGACATACGCGCCTTTTCCGACGATGACTATCGCAGGGCTGGTGTGAGTGTAGTGAACGATGTTTCCGACTGTGACGTCCTCTTTGGCATCAAAGAGGCCAAGATATCAACCTTGCTGCCGCATAAGCACTATGTCTTCTTCGGGCATATTGCCAAGAAGCAAGCCTACAACCGTCCCTTGCTGCAAGCTTTCCTTGCCAATGATATCACCTTCTCCGATTATGAATATCTGGTGGATGAGAACAATGTTCGTGTGTGCGCTTTCGGCTGGTGGGCCGGTGTCGTAGGCGTTTATTACACTCTTAGAGGCTATGGTCTGAGGACCAAAGAGTTTGAACTGCCCAAACCAGACATCCATTTCACCTTGGAGCAGCTGATACACGAATTGAAAAACATTCAGCTGCCCGCCCTACGACTGCTTGTCACCGGCGGGGGCAGGGTGTCACACGGTGCCCAGCATGTGCTGGAGGCCATTGGTGCCACACGGCTTTCGGAAAAAGAATACCTTAGCGACAATCCGCTGAGCGGGTTCTCCTACTGCGTGGCCAATGTGAGCAAACTTGTGAAACGTATCGACGGACAGGCTTTCGACAGGAAAGACTTTGCCGAGAACCCCCAACGGTATGAAAGCGATTTCATGCGGTGGGCACGCCATACCGACATCTTGATAACCGCCCATTTCTGGGCTCCCGACGCACCGGTCTACCTCACCAAGGATGATTTGAGGAGTGAGGACAACCATATACACATGATTGGCGACGTAACCTGCGACATCATGGGCAGCATCCACTCCACATTGCGCTCCTCTACCCATTCCGCCCCCTATTACGACTACAATCCCGCCACAGAACAGGAAGAGCCACCCTTCAGCCACAAACGGAACATCACCGTGATGGCTGTAGACACCTGTCCGAATGCACTGCCCAAAGACGCCAGCAATTTCTTTGGAGAGATGCTAACGCCTAATGTGTTCAGGCCCCTGCTCGAGGGAAAGGCCCACACCTCAAAGGTACTGACCGGCTCCACTATCGTAAAGGCGGGTAAATTGACCCCAAAATTCTCCTATCTCCACGATTTTGCCTTAGGAAAATAGCATATCACGGATATGAATATACTCATAGCGGGTGATTTCTGCCCACGGTTACAGACCGCAAAGACATTGAACAGCGGTGATTTCTCAGCTGTTTTAGGAGAAGTGAGCCCTATCATAAAAGAAGCCGACTTCTCTATAGTAAATTTTGAGTGTCCGGTGGCGAAAGGCGCGGAAAATCCGATTGAGAAGGTGGGTCCCAATCTGCGCTGCACAGAGAAAGGTGTTGAGGCGCTGAAATGGGCAGGATTCGATGCCGTCACCCTGGCCAATAACCATATACTCGACTTTGGCCCTGAGGGAGTAGCAAATACCCTCAGCGCCTGCAGTGCCAACGGCATAGAAACCGTAGGCGCCGGCATGAACTTGAAAGAAGCGTCACAAATTCTATACAAAAAGATAGGAGATGCGACACTTGCCGTCATCAACTGCTGCGAGAACGAGTTCACCATTGCTTCAGACGACACCGCTGGTGCCAATCCGCTGAATGTAATCAGACAATACCATGTCATTCAGGAAGCCAGGAAGAATGCCGACTATGTGCTGGTGATTGTTCATGGCGGACATGAGCATTTCCAATTGCCCTCGCCAAGAATGAAGGAGACCTACCGGTTCTTTGTCGAGGTTGGGGCCGATGCGGTGGTGAACCACCACCAGCACTGCTACAGCGGCTATGAGGTATATCAGGGGAAGCCTATCTTCTACGGACTGGGCAACTTCTGCTTTGAGAGGATTGACGACACCCAAAAGAAATGGTATGAGGGCTATATGGTGAGAATTGACTTTGAGAAAGAAATACGATTCGACATCATACCTTATGAGCAATGCTACGGGAAATCAGCCGTCATTCCATTGGAAAAAGGAGCTTTCTCCCAACAGCTTGAGAAACTGAACAGTATCATCGCCGACGACAGTCAGCTCAAGCATGAAGTGGAGCGAAATTATGACAAGAGTGCCGCCATGTACAAGAGCATTTTTGAACCCATCATGAATAAATATTTTGGGGAGATTCAGCGCCGTGGCTGGCTACCGTCGTTTGTCACCAAGAAGAGGAAGCTAAAAGCCACCAACTATATCTGCTGCGAGTCGCATCGAGACAGACTGGTTCATTACCTGCTGAAAAGAGGGAAATAATAAATTTTATTAGATGAAAAGAGGAAGACGTTTAACCTTGAAAGACATCCAGGAACTAAGTCTTGAGATGCTGCTGGATGTGCATGATTTCTGTCTTAAGAACGACATACGTTACTCATTAGGAGGAGGGTCTTTGCTGGGTGCCGTACGCCATCATGGTTTTATACCCTGGGACGACGACGTAGACCTCTTCATGCTGCGGCCAGATTATGAGCGTTTCCTTTCCACGTATAAGTCAGACAAATATGAACTCATGCACATGGACAACCAAACAGATTATATTTTGCCCTATGCGCATATTGTAGACAACAAAAGAACTATCATAGAATACAACAACGCCCCTTTCTGCAAGAAGAAAACCGGTCTGAAGATAGACATCTTCCCGTTGGAAAGCGTGTCTGACAACGAAAGCGAATTTGACGCCCAATTTGCTGAGGCAAGAAAAGTCTGGCTCCAACTGGAATATGCACGCCGAGCCTTTTGCGAGTTTGATCTCAAGAAACCCTTGCCTTGGAATTACGACCTCCTGAAAAGGAAGATAAAGACACGAAACGGCTCTTTGGCATTAGAATTGGGCCGACGTCTTGACGATATATCAAGGAGATATCCATTCGGTTCGACGGAACATATCAGTCTGATGTGTATTCCTTTACCACGTGCCAAACAATGGCACCATATTTCAGAGTTCGACGATACCGTGCTGCTTGATTTCGAAGGCTATAAGGTGTGTGCCATGAAGGGATATAAGAATGTGCTCACCACCGCCTTTGGCGACTACATGACCCCCCCGCCGGAGGACAAGCGTAAACCCATCCACACCATGGATGTATATTTTATCGAGCGATAGCTGCAAATCGGTTCTCGCCCGGCAATGCAGCAAAAAGGCATGATAAATTGAATAGATGAACATGCTGCAACGGCACATCGTTACAAATTTTACACAGGCAATAAATAATTGGAAACAAAGAATTTAAAGCAGAAAGCAACAGCGGGCTTAATTTGGGTCGCCTTGAGGAACTATGCCTCCATGGGCATTTCCTTCATATCGGGCATTATACTGGCTCGCCTGCTGACGCCACATGACTATGGCTGTATAGGCTTGCTTTCCATTTTCATGGCGCTTTCCAACACATTCATCGATGCCGGTTTCGGTTCTGCGCTCATTCAGAAGAAAGACCCCACCAACACTGACTATTCCACCATATTCTTCTGGAACATGGGGGTAGCACTGTTTCTCTATATCATTTTGTTTTTCGCCGCGCCACCGATAGCCCGTTTTTACAAGATACCACTCCTGTCACCTGTCCTCAGGGTGCAGGCTCTTGTCATCATCCTTTATGCCTTCAATCTTGTACAAATAAACCAGCTGCGTAAGCAGCTGAAGTTCAAAATATTATCTTTAGTCACCCTTTGCACCTCTGTCATAGCGCTGGCCGTCACCATCGTGATGGCCTTCCACGGACTGGGGGTTTGGTCACTGGTGGCCCAGAATCTGATCAGTGCGTTTCTCCCTGCCATTTTCTACTGGTTTTACGTAAAGTGGCGTCCCATCAAGACTTTTTCCTGGTCCAGTTTCCGCCAATTGTTCAGTTTCGGTTCTTATGTGCTGCTGAGTCACTTCGTCAATGAATTCTGCCGCCATATACCCGGTTTGCTGATAGGAAAACTATTCAATGCCGCCACCTTGGGTTACTACTCCAAGGCCGCGGGAACGGAAAAGATGGCCTCGCAGACCATAAGCGGTGTCATATCCAACATTGTCTTTCCCCTCTATTCAGCAGCCCAAGACGACAAGAAGATGCTGGGCAACATCATCAAACGTCTTACCATGAGCATTGCCTACATCACCTTCCCGCTGATGCTGATCTTGATGCTCATAGCCAAACCTCTTTTTGTTCTGCTCTATTCTGAGCGCTGGCTCCCCAGTGTTATCTACTTTCAGGTGCTATGCACTATCGGCATCGCCTCCTGTCTGCAGACCATCAATGCACAAAGTATTGCCGCCATAGGCAAGAGCAAGCAGATGTTCAACTGGACCTTGATGAAACGTGGTGTCGGTTCGAGTGCCATCATCATCGGTCTGCTGACTTACGGCATGAAAGGATTTCTTGTAGGAGTGATTATTTTCAATTACTTCAGCTACGCCGTGAACATTTGGCTGGTATCCAAATATATCGGCTATAAATGGACATCCCAATTGAAAGACCTTCTCCATATCACTATCATGTCTGTGGCGGCCTTTGTTGTCAGTCTTGCCAGCACTTATTTCCTCCATACCGACATCTATGTCACAGGAATCATCCGGTTGGTGGTCTACCTTATCGTCTACATTGGATGGTCGCTGATTCTGAAGCCAGAGGCCTTTGTCTATACAATAAACAACATACCAGCCAGATTCAGGTTTTGGGAGAAACGAGGAAGAGGCAAACACTCATAGAAGGAGTTCACCTACACACATGCCGGCGGCTGTACCATCCCGCCCAGATGGAAGGCGAGTAGACATCCGTGATGTCGGCGCAGAAATCGCACCGGCCTGTCGGTCATGGCCGCCGCCGAGGCATCGTGCGGGCATCCGCCGTCGACAGCCGGCCTTCAAGGACACCTTCGACAGTGTGCACCACCACTTTCTCCAGACGCTCGACGAGCGCTACCCCAGCCTCTCGCACAAGGAGAAGATGCTGTGTGTGTACATCCGCATGAATCTTCTTTCGAAAGAGATAGCGCCGCTGCTCAACATCTCCACCCGCGGTGTGGAGATAAGCCGCTACCGCATCCGGCAGAAACTTGGTCTCGACTCGAAAGACAGCCTGACCAAGTTTCTGCAGAGCCTGTAGTTCTATTCAGAGAGCATGGTCACCTCTATGCACCGTTTGGCATCGATGAGCTTGCGTGCCATCTTCTGAACATCGGCAGCTGTTGTCTGTTGCACCATTTTCTTATAGTCGCGGTCGAAGTCGACCCCGTCTTCAATCTCATGCCAGATAACATAGTCCCAATAGTCGTTTGAGATGATGAGTTGGTCATACTGCTTGACCAGATACTCTTTCACTTTCTGCATGGACGATTCCACGGGTCCATTATCGGCAATATTCTCCAGTTGCTGATAGATGATAGGATTGAGTTCGTGGTATCGGGTGGGGTCAGCGTTGTAGGAGATTCTCAGCGTGGTATTGGGTTTTTCGTCCTTGTCGAAATCGAAATTCACCGACACCCCGTAAGTACCGCCTTTCTCCTCACGTACCGAGTCGGTGTAAGCGATGGAGAGCACCCTCTTCAGGAAGTCGAGCGTGAGGTCATTTTTGGCATTGAAATCAACATCAGCTGAATAGAAGATGCTCACATTGGCCAGCGGAGTGGCCTGCTTTTTCACGAACGAATGCACCGATGAGCCCTCCACCATTTTCGGCACATTGCTGTAGTTGGTCTTTTCCTGTTTGTTGGTGGCAGGCAGTGTGGCGAGATACTGGCACAGCAACTGTTTCAGTTCGTTCATGTCGAAATTGCCAATGATGACCGTATTGAAATTGGAAGCATCGCTGAAGCGCTCCTTGTAGATTTGCAGGATACGGTCATAATCGGCCTTGTCGAGCGTGGTCTGAGTAGTAGGTTCCACGCGAGGATGATGTCCATAGAGGATGGCATTGATAGAGTCGTTGTAATCCACCTTAGGGCTGGCATTCCGGTTGGTGAGGAAGGAGCGGGTGCGGTTGAGCAGTCCTTCGAAAGCCTTGTCGTCGCGTCGAGGCTGTGTGAAATAGAGATGAGCCAACTCAAACATCGTCTTCATATCCTTGAGCGAAGAACTTCCGCTGATGCTTTGGCTTCTTGCCCCCACCGACGGCCTCACGCGCACCACCTTTCCGGTGAGCACTTTCCGCAGAGACAGTGCATCAAAGTTGCCCACTCCCCCTTCTGTGACCGCACTGGTGATGAGCGAGAAATTGGGAATGTCGTCATCTCCATAGAGCGAGGTGCCGCCCTCCGCTTTCATCGTCATCTCCACGGCATCCTTCTCAAAGTCGGTAGCCTTCACATACACACGCATGCCGTTGGAGAGGACCATTTCGGTAAATCCATTATTACCGTAGGGTTTCACGCTCACGATGGATCCCGGTGCCGGTAATTCAGGCATCAGCACATCAGAAAGTTCCGTCTCCACATAGGGTGCATAGGGCTGGTTCTGAACCGCCTCTACTACCTGTCTCAGCACATCGGCCCGGCAGAGAAACGTCCTCTTTCTCAGGTCCATAGAGTGCGAGCACCTGGTTTTGGTCGGAAATGAGATTTTTGACAGCCTCGTTCACCTCATCGAGCGACACTTCGGCATCCAGTTGTTTGGTCAACTCATAATCATACTCCAGAGAGATAAGCGGCTCAGCCTGAAGGAAATTTCTCACACATCGGTTGACAAAAAAGCTGTTTCGCCGGTCATTGCGCTCATTATATTGTCGTTCTGTGGCTGCCATAATGAGTTTTTTTGCCCTATCGAGTTCCGTCTGGGTGAATCCATGCTGCCGGGCTCTTTCCACCGCCGACACCCCAGCAATAAGTCCGCCAAGGATATTGTCCTGTTTGCAACTGATGCTCATGGAGAAAGCCTCTTTGGTACGGCTCACGAAGAAGGCCCCTCCTCTTCCCGACGCACTCAGGAACGGCGGATTCGGCTGCTGTCGAATCTCGCTAAGGCGTTCGTTGAGCATATGTGCGATAAGGTCGTCAATATACCCACCCCTCAGATAAGCCACGGTGTTTTTCTCCTCATCGGGAGTTGCATCGCGCTTCATATAGAGATGGGCCAACACGACGGGTTGTTCCTTGTCCTGATGTATGGTCACAATCATGCTGTCGTTGTCGGGAACGGGATAGTAGACCCTTTCAGCCCTTTTTTTGGGAAGCGGAATGGAGCCGAACATCTTCTTGATTTTCTTTTCCACCTTGTCCACATCCACATCGCCCACTACGACGACAGCCTGCAGGTCAGGTCTGTACCATTTCTGGTAATAGTCGCGCAAGTCTTGGTAGGGGAAATTGTCTACCACCTCCATGGAGCCTATAGGCAGGCAATCCTCATATTTCGACCCTTTGTAGACAGCCGGCATGGCATCCTCCATCATGCGCTGCATGGCCATTCCAGCCCTTCTGGTTCGCCATTCCTCATGAATCACGCCGCGTTCCTTGTCAATCTCCTCATCCTCGAGCAAGATAAAATGGCTCCAGTCGTGCAGGACGAGCAGGCAAGAATCGAGTATACCCTCTCTCTTCAAGGGAGCCGACCCGATGTGGTAGACCGTCTGGTCTACACTGGTGTAGGCATTGAGGTTTGCTCCGAATTTGACACCGATGGTCTCACACCAGGGCACGATTCCCAGGCGCGTACCTTTTCCCGGGAAATTTTTTGTACCGTTGAATGCCATGTGCTCCAAGAAGTGGGCGAGTCCCCTCTGCCGAGGTTCCTCAAGGATGGACCCTACGCGCTGTGCGATGTAGAAATCGGCCAACCCAGGTTCTTTGGCATTGTGCCGGATGTAGTAAGTGAGTCCGTTTTTCAGTGTTCCCTTCCTTACTGCGGGATCTTGTGGCAATGTGTTCTGTGCTTGGACTACCGTTGCGGCAACCAGCATAAGGACAAATGTTGTCAGTTTTCTCATAATCATAAAAAAGTTTATTGTATTCTATCATTCGGTTTCATAGAGCATGAAAGAAACAGCCTTCAGCATTCATAGTCCATGCCGTTTACAAAGTTAGCGATAAAAACGCAAAGGTCACAAAAACGTCATCAAAATACTTACATTTTGGTATTGGTGCCTATTGCAAAATACAAACAATTGAGTATTGTCCGTAAAAGACGGAATCGGTAACTTTGCACCATACCAAAAAGGCAAAAAAGTTTGCATTCAAACAAGAGCGTAATTAGACGTATCATTTTTACAGTCAGTCTATTACTGTCTGTTTCCGGCAAGATGTACTCCCAGCAGTGCACCCTGTCGGGTCATCTTGTTGACGCAGCCACCTCCCGCCCAGTGGAGTACGCCACCCTGTTGCTGAGCGAGAGCGGTCTGTGGGCCATCAGCGATGAAAAGGGCAATTTCACGATCAAGAACCTGTCAAAGGGCAAGGTCACCCTGACGGTGCAATGCTTAGGGTACCAAAAGGAAGTCCTCACACTCTCTATCACTCAGGCGCATACCCATATTGAGATAAAGCTGAAGGAAGACAATCTGAAGCTCGACGAGGTGACCGTTGTGGCCAAGCGGAAGAACGACGCCGCCACCACGGCCTATGTGATAGACCGCACCACGCTCGACAACCAGCAGATAATCAATGTGAGCAACATCACCTCGCTGCTGCCTGGCGGCAAGACATTGAACCCCACCCTGATGTCCGACCCCCGCATCTCTCTCCGCAGCAGCAGTTCGGAGAAAGGCAATGCCTCTTTCGGCACCGCCATCGAGGTAGACGGCATGCGTCTGGACAACAACTCCACGATGGGCGAGACCCTCTCCGCCTCGACCCGCACCGTAAGTTCATCGAACATAGAAAGTGTAGAAATTGTGACCGGTATTCCTTCGGTAGAATACGGCGACCTCTCCAACGGTGTTGTGAAGGTGAATACCCGCAAGGGCAAGTCGCCTTTCGTGGTGGAAGGGAAAATCAACCAGCACACCCGCCAGATAGCGGTGAACAAAGGTTTTGACCTGGGCGGTCATGGAGGTGTTCTCAACATCTCACTGGAGCACGCCCGTTCGTTCTCAGATGCCGCCTCCCCCTATACCGCCTACAAGCGTAACATTCTGTCGGCCCACTACATGAACACCTTTTTGTCGGCCACTACCCCCCTCACCCTAAACATAGGGTTCACCGGGAATATAGGTGGCTACAACTCGAAGGCAGATCCGGATGAGGATCTTGACGACTACTCCAAGGCCCGCGACAATGCCTTCCGCACCCATTTCGACCTTCACTGGCTCCCCAACAAGCGTTGGCTGACCAATCTGAGCCTCAGCGGTTCCTACTCCTATTCCGACCAGAAGACCGAAAGCTACGCCAGCCGTTCGAGTGCCTCCACGCAGCCCTACATTCATGCTATGGAAGAAGGTTACCACATAGCCCAGGAATATGACGAGGCGCCCGCCTCCGCCATCATCCTCGGTCCTACAGGCTACTGGTATGTGAAAGGCTACAATGACTCCCGTCCTCAGTCATGGTCTCTGAAAGCCAAAGCCGACCAGACCCACCGTTTCGGCCCCGTGATGAACACCCTCAAGGTGGGTGCCGAATACAACGGCAGCCACAACAAAGGTCGCGGCACCTACTACGACGACATGCGCTATGCCCCCACCTGGCGTCCCTACCGCTACGACGAGCTTCCCACGCTTCACAATGTGGCGCTCTACGCAGAAGACAAAGCCGTGATAACCACTGGAGCGCTCTCCTCATTCGAGCTGACAGCCGGTGTGCGCGACGACATCACCCTGATAGGCGGTTCCGACTACGGCACGGTGAGCAGTGTGTCGCCCCGTGTGAACGGCCGCTATGTTTTCTGGCGCCAGCAGGCCGGCCGCTGGGTATCCGACCTGAGCATCCATGCCGGTTGGGGCAAGAGTGTGAAGTTGCCCTCCTTTCAGGTGCTCTATCCCACCCCCGCCTATGCCGACCGTCTCTCGTTCTCCTCGACGAGCACCGTAGAGAACAAGTCGTTCTATGCCTACCACACCTACCCCACGAAAGCCCTCTACAATCCCGAGCTCCGATGGCAGTATACCCATCAGACCGACCTCGGTTTTGAGACCACCATCAGAGGCACCCACATCAGTGTTTCCGCTTTCCACCACAAGACCCACCGTCCGTACATGTCGACCTACTCCTACTTTCCGATGACGTACAAATACACGCCCCCCACATCGCTCGACGGTGTGGCTATCGATGTGGAGAACCGCCGCTATTCCATAGACCGCGAGAGCGGCATCGTGACCGTGAGCGACGCCACTGGAGCCCATGAGCCGGTCACCCTGTCGTATCGTGAGCGCAACACCTATGTATTGAACAACCGCTATGTGAACGGCACCCCCGTAGACCGCTACGGTGTGGAATGGATTATAGACTTTGCCCAGATCAAGGCATTGCGCACCCAGTTTCGTATAGACGGCAATTATTACGAGTATAAAGGTCTTGACGACGTGCTTTATGCCGACATTCCCCTTGGCGTGAACTCCACGATGAGCGGCAACCAGCTCTACGGCTATGTGGGCTACTATCGCGGCAGCAACGTCACGAGTGCAAGCTACAGCGCCAATGCCAGCATCAGCAACGGAGCCTTGCGTCGCCAGGCCAACCTGAACGCCACCCTCACCACCCACATACCCAAGATCAGGATGATTGTATCGGTTCGTCTGGAATACAGTCTGCGCAACTACAGCCGCCAGCTGAGCGAGTTGCCCGGCGGCACGCGCGGCATCGTACTGGCCGACAAGACCGACTTTTTCGGCGAGCCCTACGACGGCAGCAGCAAAGACCATTTTCTGGCTCTCTATCCGGAGTATTATTCCACGTGGAACGAGCCCGACATTCTGATACCCTTCGCCGAGAAATTTGAGTGGGCCAGAGACAATGACAAGACCCTTTTCAATGATTTGGCAAAACTGGTGGTCCGCACCAACTACGCTTATGTGATGAATCCCGACAAGATGTCGCACTACTGCTCCGCCAACCTGAGCGTGACCAAAGAGTTGGGCGACCATGTGAGTGTGTCGTTCTATGCCAACAACTTCTTCAACAACATGAAGAAAGTACACTCCTCACAGACCGACCTGGAGACCTCTCTCTTCGGCAGCGGCTATATACCGAGTTTTTACTATGGACTATCCATGCGGGTGAAAATATGACACAATCATGACGCAGAAGAAAGACAAGAGCAACAGCATACGGTCTCTGAAAAGAGCAGCAACGGCAGCAGCCATCCTATTGGTCTGTACGGCTTTATGGTCATGCTACTACGACGAGGACATCGACCTGCATACCGTGAGAGTGCGGCTGGTATATCCCGAAAACAGCATCAGTCCTTACGCCGGTGCCCGTGTAGAGATGAAAGACTCCAAAGCCTCCATCTTCGTCGACTCGACCGATGCCACCGGCACCGCCACTTTCCAGCTGCTCCCCGGTATCTATGAAGCCAGCACCAATTCGCAATATCTCGACACTATGGGCACTACCTGGTGGCGCTATATATTCAATGGTGTAAAGAGTCAAATAATCATATCGCCCGACAGCACCAACAAAGTGGATCTCACTCTCAAGATGTCGAAGAAACGCATCGTACACTAAGTTGCGCATCACGACAATCCGTCAAATACGGCAAAAACACAATCATTTATAAACCAACAAAAGCGAAAAAGCATGAAAAGAACAATTTTCCTCCTTGCGGTGATCATGTCACTGGCAACCATACCTTACAGAGCTTCCTGCTCACCCGCACCTACGGGCGAAGTGCTCTGCATGGTAATCAGCCACCATGACGGCACCGTGAGCAAGTTTGCCCTCAACGAGCAGCCCAAAGTGACCTACGAGGGCAACCAACTCGTTGTAGTAAGTGAGACGGCCGAGATGACTGCCGATCTTTCCGACATTGCCCAATGGACATTTGAGATGAGCGACATATCCGGCATCTCAGAGACAGAAGCCACCCCTCAAGCCCTTATCGGTTTGGGCCGGGCGGAGATTTCCGGCCTTGCTCCGAATACCGTTGCCGCCATCTACAGCCTTGACG
>R25__coassemble_232_pt1 | contig 35927 bp, 26 predicted proteins | sample R25__metabat2_low_PE_048 | metagenome-assembled genome bin R25 | reverse complement strand
CTGCTCCGCCACTAAGGAGTCCCCCGTCGGCGAGTATCCCATCGAGATAGCAGCCGGTACTGTTGAGAACTTCAACGTGACCTATGTGAACGGCACGCTGACCGTTGAGAAGGCTCCGCTGACCGTCAAGGCCGGTGACTACACTATGAAGCAGGGCGACCCGATGCCTGAGTTCGCCGCCATATTCGATGGCTTCAAGAACGACGAGACCTCAGAGGTGCTGACCAAGCAGCCCGTACTGACCACCGAGGCCACCTCCTCCTCCGCTCCCGGTGAGTATGCCGTGAAGGTTTCCGGTGCCGAGGCTCAGAACTATGAGATAAGCTATGTGGAGGGCAAACTGACCATTACGGAGGCCGACCCGATTACCGTGACCGTGAAAAGCTACACCCGTCTGTATGGAGAGGATAATCCCGAGTTCGAGTACACCGTCGAGGGTGGTGAGCTGAAGGGTGCTCCCGCCATCATCTGCTCCGCCACTAAGGAGTCCCCCGTCGGCGAGTATCCCATCGAGATAGCAGCCGGTACTGTTGAGAACTTCAACGTGACCTATGTGAACGGTATCCTGACCGTTGAGAAGGCTCCGCTTCTTGTCATTGCCAACGACTGCCAGCGTGTGCAGTTTGAGGAGAATCCTATATTCACACTGCGTTATGAGGGCTTTTTGAATGGTGACACTGAAGACGTCCTTAGCGTTAAGCCGACAGCTTCCACCTCTGCGACAGTAGACAGTGAGGCCGGTGAATATGAAATTGTCGTGTCTGGCGGTGAGGCAGAAAACTACGAGTTCTCTTACCAGAGTGGCACGTTGACAGTCTATCCTTATAGTGGCATAGCTGGTGTGACGTTTGAGCATCCTGTCAACGTCTATTCAATCCAAGGCGTTCCTGTACGCCTACAGACCACTTCGCTTTACGGACTTCCCCGCGGTGTTTACATCGTTGAAGGACGTAAGGTAACTGTGAAATAAAAATTGTAAAAAACATCACGGGTCCCAGTCTGAAAGAGGATTGGGGCCCGTTTTTCAGTAACCGATTAATGATATCATCCCATCCCACAACATCTTAAAGAAATCTTTGACGTACAGGCATTCTACATCACCGATTTTGCGACTGAAAGGGTCAAGAGACACGGCGAGGAGTCGGCTCTCAGGATGTTCCTCAGCAAAAATTTTCAGATTCTTCAAGTGTCGCGGCAAAATTTCCTCCACCGACTTTATCTCAATAGCGACTTTAGCATCCCCGATGACAAGATCCACTTCAATGCCGGTATAGGTCCGCCAGTAAGACAGGCGTTCCTCACTGTGGTTATAATGTAAATACGCATATACTTCTTGTACAACGAGATGCTCAAAAGCATGTCCATAATCCGCAGTTCCTCGTACCAATTCTTTGCGGTGCAGCAGGTGATTGGCTATTCCCACATCAAAATAATAGAAACGAGGAGCCTGGATTAGTCTCCGTTTCATCACTTTCGTATAAGCCGGAATGCGATAGCCTATAAGAGTATCTTCCAATATATCAAAATAAGAACCAACTGTCGTAGCATGAACCCCACATTCTTGAGCTATATTGTTGTTATTGATAATTTCGCCATCGGTCAAGGCCGCGATCTCAAGAAACCGTTGAAAAGCACCAAGATTACGCACCAACGCTTCTTCTTTTATCTCTTCTTTCAGATAGACATCGATGTAACCGGACAACATTCGGCGGGGGTTCTTGGCAAGATAGTGGGAGGGAATCATTCCATAGGTTACAGCATGGTCTATGTCAAAATTAGGTATTTCTGCACTGACAAACGGATAAAGGTACACTGGCAGCGCCCTGCCTCCAAGTGTGTTATGCCCTTTACGTTTCAACTTTCTGGCACTGGAGCCACAGAGAATGAAGACCAACTGGCGCTCTACAATAAGGCGATGTACCTCGTTCAGCAGTTGAGGCACTTCGGGTATCTCATCTATGATGACCAACGTGCCTTCAGACTTTTCTTTCAACATCTCATAAAGTGTTGTTGGGCGGCGGAGAAACCTTTCTTTTACACTTGTGTCAAGCAGGTCGATGAAAAATGCATCAGGAAACTGCTGATGAAGAATAGTCGTTTTTCCTGTCTGACGGGCACCAAACAAGAAAATACTACCATCCAACTCTCTGTCCAACTGAAATATACGTTTAATCATACAAACTCATTTCGTTAATTCGTAAACTCGATTTTCAATCAAAATCGTGGATAGTACCCAAGATTTTTAATCAAAATCGTGGATAGCATCCAAGATTTTCAATCAAAATCGTGCACAAATATACTATTTTTTATGCTGAATCCAAAAGAAAAATCAAGGAAAATATAAAAAAGATAGGCGGCACCTCGGAAATGCTCAAATAAATTTGGCATTTCGCTCGGTTTGCACACTTTGGCTGAAGCCGAAGATAGGCTGCACCTCGGAAATGCCCAAATAAATTTGGCATTTCGCTCGGTTTGCACTATCTTTGCAGGCGGAAGCGGAGATTTCTGCTTTTTATTATACAGAGTGCTTGGAAACCTCTTAAAAAACAAGGAAATGAACTATCTGAAAGGAAAAGTGAGCGTGCTGTTCATGATGTTCAGCATGCTTTTCTGCACATGCCTCATCACGGCCAATATTCTTGAGACCAAACAGATTGATGTGTTTGGTATCGACTTGACTTGCGGACTGCTGGTCTTCCCCGTGTCATACATCATCAACGACTGCGTGTGTGAGGTGTGGGGCTACCGCAAGGCACGGCAGCTCATCTGGAACGGATTTATCCTCAATTTCTTCTTTGTGGCAATAGGCGCCTTGAGTGATGTCATACCAGGAGCTCCCTATTGGGACAACCAGCAGGGCTTTCACGCCATCTTCGGCCTCACACCGCGCATTGCCGGTGCCTCGTTCATCGCCTTCCTTGTGGGCAGTTTTGTCAATGCCTACGTGATGAGCCGCATGAAAATCAGTTCCAAAGGCCGTCATTTCTCATGGCGCGCCATCATGAGCACGGTATGGGGAGAGAGCGCCGACTCCGTCATCTTCTTTCCCCTCGCCCTCTACGGCGTGGTGCCCGACGATGCCCTGCTGAGACTCATGTTCTGGCAGGTTATCACAAAGACGCTCTACGAGGTGATTGCACTGCCCGTGACAATACGGGTGGTGAAATGGGTGAAGAAGACCGAAGGCCTCGACGTATACGACCATGACGTGAACTACAACGTTTTCCGACTGGACTGATGATTTCGCACAAAAAACAATTCAACACATTCACAATATGAACAACGGCCGCAAACAGGAAGGGCTGAAGGCCCTCGGCTCCAAGACCGAATATGCCAAGACATACACCCCCGAGGTACTGGAGAGTTTTCACAACCAACACCGCGACAACGACTATTGGGTGCGCTTCAACTGCCCTGAATTCACCACGCTTTGCCCCATCACAGGCCAACCCGACTTCGCCGAGATACGCATACAGTATATCCCCGACGAACTGATGGTGGAGAGCAAGAGTCTGAAACTGTACCTGCACAGCTTCCGCAACCACGGAAGTTTCCACGAAGACTGTGTCAACACGATTATGAAAGACCTTATCCACCTCATGTCGCCCAAATACATTGAAGTGGTGGGAATCTTTGTGCCACGCGGCGGCATCAGCATCTATCCTTTCGCCAACTACGGCCAGCCCGGCACCAAATACGAGGAAATGGCGCAGTTCCGCTTCATGCGGCACGATTTATAAAAGAGACGACACTCCTTCCTGAATCAGCGTCAGCTACTTCTGACTCTGATTCAGGGTGTCGGGACGGAGCCGATACCCCTGCACCACATCGCCGAAACGCAGCGCCATGGTGTCGGAGCGCAGATACACCAGTTGGGCGGTGTCGTTTCTCGATTCGGCTTCCTTTGAGATGTCGGTACCCGATACGGCATAAGTCAGGATGATATCGCCGTTGAAGATATGCCATTCGGTGTATCGCTTCACAGGAGGATAGACCACGGGACTTTCCTTTCCCATTATCTTGGGGGCACGGCCCATGCCTGTGGGCACGAGCTGCTGGTCCACTTTGAGTGTGAATCCGTATTCGCGCGGTATCATGAGCGAATCGACGATTGAGTCGAAACGGGCTTTCTCTTCACTGCTCACCTGGTTGAGTAAATCCAAGTCGATGTCCTCACGCAGATGGGGCAACTGGTTGTACACCCAGGTGCCCATGAGCTCGCGCAGATTGATGGCCAGGACCACCTTTTTCTTGTCCTTGGGGCTCACCACGAGCGCATACTTGTCGCCCACGGTAGGAAAGCCGAACACTTTGTTTTCCATCCGCGCCTCGGTGATGTCGAAGGTATCGGGGTCGTGTCCTGATTCGGGGAAGAACACCACCAGGTGGGTATCGTCTCCACCGTCGCACACCAGGCCGTAGAGGGTGGAGTCGCCCTTGGCCACATAGCTCTTCACCAACTCCTTCTCTTTCCCGGCCTGCTCACTGTTGCCATTGTTGCCACAAGCGAAGAACAGGGCCAAGCCGGCCAACCATAGAAAAACCGCTATTTTACGCATAGATTCATCATTCTTTATTATTAAGGGAGGCAGCTCTTCGGTGCCCGGACTATGCCGCGCGCCATTTCGCCCAAGAACTATCCGCGTGCAAAATTAAGGAAAAAAAATGTATTCACACCATTCTGGCAAGAGTTTGTAACCGCGCAAAAAAGCCACAGAAAAGAAAATTATTTTGTCTTCACGAAAAAAAACGGCCTCTTGACTTTGCAATTGGAAAATATTTCTCTATATTTGCACCGCTATATCAAAAAGGAGGCGGAATCAATGCTCAGGCACATGAGCGAGGCCCATCCTCTGAAAAACACTAAAGCCTTTTCAACACGATTAAATTTAATAAATATGAAAAAGAGAATCCAATTCAGTCTCGTTTATAGAGACATGTGGCAGTCGTCTGGCAAATTCCAGCCCCGCAAGGACCAGTTGGAGCGTATTGCCCCCGCCATCATCGACATGGGAGTATTCGACCGAGTGGAAACCAACGGTGGTGCCTTTGAGCAGGTGAACCTGCTTGCCGGCGAGAACCCCAACGGCGCTGTCCGTGCCTTCTGTAAGCCTTTCAACGAGGTAGGCATCAAGACCCATATGCTCGACCGCGGACTGCATGCCCTCCGCATGTATCCCGTGCCCGCCGACGTGCGCGAGCTGCAGTACAAAGTGAAGCACGCCCAGGGTGTGGATATACCCCGTATCTTCTGCGGTCTGAACGATGTGCGCAACATCATTCCCAGCGTGAAATGGGCCAAGGCTGCCGGCATGACCCCGCAGGCCACCCTCTGCATCACAACCAGCCCTGTACACACCGTAGAATACTACACCGAGATAGCAGACCAGGTGATAGCTGCCGGCGCTGAGGAAATCTGCCTCAAGGACATGGCCGGTATCGGTCAGCCCGCTCTGCTCGGTGCTCTTACCAAGTCGATCAAGACCAAGCATCCCGATGTCATCATACAGTATCACGGTCACTCCGGCCCCGGTCTCTCCATGGCCAGCATCCTCGAGGTGTGCAACAATGGCGCCGACGTTATCGACACCGCCATCGAACCGCTGTCTTGGGGTAAGGTTCATCCGGACATCATCTCCGTGCAGAGCATGCTGAAGAATGAGGGCTTCGAGGTGAAAGACATCAACATGAATGCCTACATGCAGGCCCGCTCGCTCACCCAGGAGTTTATCGACGACTGGCTCGGCTATTTCATCAACCCCGGCAACAAGCACATGAGTTCACTGCTCCTTGGCTGCGGACTCCCCGGCGGTATGATGGGCAGTATGATGGCCGACCTGGCCGGCATACACCACGTGATCAACAACACGCTGAAGGCCAAGGGCGAGCCCGAGCTCACCACCGACCAGATGCTCGTGAAGCTGTTCGACGAGGTGGCTTATGTATGGCCGCGCGTGGGTTATCCTCCCTTGGTGACGCCGTTCTCGCAGTATGTGAAGAACATCGCACTGATGAACCTGCTCACCATGGCTCAGGGCAAGGGCCGCTTCGTGATGATGGACGACTCCATGTGGGGTATGATTCTGGGCAAGAGCGGAAAGATTCCTGGAGAAATCGATCCCGAACTGAAGGAGCTGGCCGCCAAGCAGGGCCGCGAATTCACCACCGCCGATCCTCACACCCTTATCCCCAATGCCCTCGACGACTTCCGCAAGGAGATGGACGAGAACGGCTGGGACTATGGTCAGGACGACGAGGAGCTCTACGAGCTCGCCATGCACCCCGAGCAGTACCGCAACTTCAAGAGCGGACAGGCCAAGAAGAACTTCCTGGCCGACCTGCAGAAGGCCAAGGACGCCAAGTTGGGCACCAAGATGAGCGCAGAGGAAATCTCCGCCTTCAAGCATGCCAAGGCCGATCCTATCGTGGCTCCCGTGAAGGGACAGCTCTATTGGGAGTTCAGCGGCGACGGCGAGGCCACTCCTGCTGCGGAGCCCTTCATCGGCCGTGAGTACACCGAGGGTGAGCCCTTCTGCTACATCCAGGCTCCTTGGGGCGAAATCGTCACCGTGCCCGCCGACCTGGGCGGCAAACTGGTGGAGATCAACGCCAAGCAGGGTGCCAAGGTGCAGCGTGGCGAGATCCTGGCTTACATCGAGCGCCCGCACGCTGAATAAAGAAAGCGACAGATGGATTGCATAAGCATCATCGACCGATATTACAAGGAGGAGCCTGCCCTGCGGCAGCTCCTCCTTGTTCATAGTGAGGCGGTGGCCCGGAAGGCGGTCTCCATCGCACGGCGCCATCCTGAGTTGGACGCCGATGTGGCATTCATAGCCGAGGCGGCACTGCTCCACGACATCGGCATCATACGCACCGATGCCCCGGGCATCCTCTGCCACGGCGCCGAGCCCTACATACGCCATGGCATCATAGGAGCCGAGATGCTGCGCCGTGAGGGGCTGGAGCGTCATGCGCGCGTGTGCGAGCGGCATACCGGCACCGGACTCACCATTCACGACATCACAACCCAGAATCTTCCTCTGCCGCATATGGACCTGGTGCCCGAAACCATCGAGGAGCAGATTATCTGCTATGCCGACAAATTCTACTCCAAGTCGCACCCTGAGCGGGAGAAGACCATTGAACAGGCGGCACGGAGTCTGGAGAAATTCGGGGCAGAGGGGGTGGAGCGGTTCCGACAATGGGCGGAGATGTTCGATTTATAAAGCGATTTTGGCTGCGCCGAAATTACTCCATCTCGGCAAAGATACGAAAAAATGTTATTTTCTTCTCTTTGCACTCGATTTAAAGCAATTTTGGCTGCGCCGAAATTACTCCATCTCGGCAAAGATACGAAAAAATGTTATTTTCTTCTCTTTGCACTCGATTTTTCGTAATTTTGCAGGCTGAATGAAGTCGAGAACGATTTTATTTGTGGTGATAGCCATCCTGATCACGGCGATGGCGGGTCAGAGTATGCCTGTAGGACAGAAGTCTGCAGGCAAAAAAGTCATGCAGACGGCCCTACGCTCCGACACCGACTCCATTCAGCCCACATGGACCGAGATTCTGGTTCCGGAGCCCGAAGACAGTTTTTCCACTATCGACATTATCTCGATGGACGATGAAGGCACCACAGAGATGGACACCACACAGATGGACTCCATCCAGCTCTCCATCTACCGCTACAACAAGCACATCGACGACTCCATCTACCAGGACTCCATCAACCGTGCCAAGTCGTCGGGCATCGACGCTCCCGTGAAATACTCGGCACAAGACTCCCTGGTGTACGACGCCAAGAGCAAAGGCGCCTACCTCTACGGCTCGGCCAAGGTGGACTATGAGAGCATGAAGATGCAGAGCGATCGTATCTACATGAACCTGGACAGCAGTCTGGTATATGCCACCGGCACCCCCGACTCTACGGAGAAGAGCGGCCAGCGGGGCATGCCCGTGGTGACCATGGGACAGGACGAATATGAGCTGGACACCATTCTCTACAACTTCAAGACCAAGAAAGGGTTTATTGACAATGTGTACACGGCGCAGCAAGACGGATTCATACGCAGCCAGCACGCCAAGCGCGACAATGAAGGCAATCTCTATCTGGAGCATGGCCGATACACCACCTGCGACGCCGACGACCCCGATTTCTACATCGCCCTCTCGCGCGCCAAGGTGAGACCCGGCAAGGATGTGGTGTTCGGACCCGCCTATCTGGTGGTGGCAGGCGTTCCGCTGCCGCTGGCCATCCCCTACGGCTTCTTCCCCTTCACCAAGAGCTACTCGAGCGGTTTCATCATGCCCTCCTACGGCGATGAGAACTCACGGGGCTTCTACCTGCGCGACGGCGGCTACTACTTTGCCATCAACGACAAATGGGACCTCAAACTGCTCGGCGAAATCTACACCAAAGGGTCATGGGGCGTATCGGCAGCCAGCAACTACCGCAAGCGCTACCGCTACAGCGGAAGTTTCTTCGCCAGTTTCCAAAACACGAAAAACGGCGACAAGGGCATGCCCGACTACCAGGAGCAGGAGAGTTTCAAGATACAGTGGAGCCACCGCCAGGACCCCAAGGCCAACCCCTTCAGCAACCTCACCGCCAGTGTGAACTTCGCCACGTCGAGCTACGAGCGCAACAACCTGAACAGCATGTACAATCCGCAGGCCATGACGCAGAGCACGCGTACATCGTCGGTGGGCTACAGCACACAGTTCTCCAGCATCGGCATGAACCTGACGCTCAACACCAACGTGACCCAGAACATGCGCGACACCACCGTTGAGCTCACCCTGCCCGACCTGAACCTCTCCATAAGCCGGTTCTATCCCTTCAAGCGCAAGCACAGCGCAGGCAAGGAGCGCTGGTATGAGAAGATATCGCTCTCCTACACCGGCCGCATGAGCAACTCCATCAACACCAAGGAAGACCTGCTGCTCCACTCCAACATCGTGAAGGACTGGCGCAACGGTTTCCAACACACCGTTCCCATAAGTGCCAACTTCACCCTGTTCAATTACATCAACGTGAATCCCTCCATCACATTCAATGATGTGATGACCTTCAACAAGATAAACCGTTCGTGGGACGAGGAAAACTATGAGGAGGTGCGCGACACCACCTATGGATTCTACAACCTATACAGCTGGAACGCCAGCATGTCGCTGTCGACCAAGGTATATGGCATGTTCCTGCCCAACCGCAAAATCTTCGGCGACAAGATCAACGCCATACGCCACGTGTTCACCCCATCGGTGAGCTTCAGCTATGCGCCCGACTTCAGTTCCGACCGCTACGGCTACTACGACACCTATCAGCGCACCGACGCCCAGGGCAATGTGAGCCTGGTGAAATACTCCCCCTTCTCAGGAGGCCTCTATTCACCGCCCAGTTCGGGCCGTGTGGGCAACGTATCGTTTGATATTTCCAACAACATCGAGATGAAGGTGAAGTCGGACAAAGACAGCACCGGCATAAAGAAAATCAGCATCATCGACGAACTGGGAGCCAGCATGTCGTACAACATGGCCGACAAGAACCGGCCGTGGAGCAACCTGAGCATGCGCATCCGCCTGAAGTGGTGGAAACACTACACCTTCAACATGAATGCCGTGTTCAGCACCTACGCCTACGAGCTCGACGAGAACGGACGGCCCTACATAGGCAACCACACCGAGTGGGGCTACGGACGCTTCGGACGCTTCCAGGGCACCTCGCAGAACATCTCCTTCACCCTCAACCCGGAAAAGCTGCGCAAGTGGTTCGGCGGCGGCTCCGATGATGAGGAGGAAGACGACAACGACGAGGAGGGCATCGACAACGACATAGAGAGCAACATCGACGACGACATGGTGCGCGGACAGCGGGCAGCCAGGAAAAAGAGCGGCAACAAGGCCGAGACCGACGACGACGGCTACATGCTGTTCAACATGCCCTGGTCGCTCACCTTCGGCTACGGTATCACCATGAGCGAGAACACCTCCGGCAAATTCAACACCAAGACCATGCGCTATCCCTACCGGTTCACGCAGACACTGAACGTGAGCGGCAATATCCGCCTCAGCGAGGGATGGAACATCAATTTCTCCTCCGGCTATGACTTCGAGAACAAGAAGATGTCGATGACCACGGCATCGCTCTCGCGCGACCTGCACTGCTTCAACATGTCGTGCTCGGTGGTGCTGGCGCCCTACACCAGCTACAACTTCACCTTCCGCTGCAACGCCTCTACCCTGACCGACGCACTGAAATACGACAAGCGCAGCGGTTACAGCAATGCCGTGCAGTGGTATTAGCCTATCCTATCAGCTGCTTCAGATTCTCTTCCTCGCCTACCACCCAGAGGATATCGCCTTTCTCAAACAGGTAGGACGCCGTCACGATAGAGAGATTTTCTTTGCCTTCTTCCAGTCCCACCACCATGCAGTTGTAGCGATGGCGTATGCCGCTCTCCTGTAGTGTCTTTCCCAAAAACGGACTCGAGCCCGTGACCACCATGCGGCGCAGTTTCATCTCACGCTTCTCCAACTCATAGTCTTCCTCATACACATCGTGCTCGAGCGCCTTGCCGAAGGTGGCCAGCTGGTCGTCGCTGCCTATCACCTGCAGGCGGTCGCCGGGGAAGATGACGGCGTCGCCCTCGGGTATGTTGTAGCGGCGGCCGGCACGTAGGATGCTGCTCACCTGCACACCATACTTATGGCCCAAGCCGAGCTCCATGAGCGAGGCGCCGGCCCACGTCGAGTCGGCAGGCACATCAAAGTCGGCTATGTGAACATTGCGGTCCAGCAAGTGGCCCTCGTAGAGCGGACGGCGGTGCCCATGCACCTGTGCCTCGATGTCGCGCGACCTGAGATTCTGCACAAACATGCGCTCCAAGCGTATGCTCCTCTTCTTGAGCGAACGCGACATAATCATCAAGACCACAGCGGCCAGGGCAAGGCACACCAGCAGGGCGCTGGAGAAGCGTGTGAGCCGGTGCAGGACATAGAACACGAAAGCCAGGGCGATGACCAGCCTGACCAAGATGGTGAAAACGAGCGGCGGCCGGTTCATGCGGTCTTCCGTCCAGAGGGCACGGAACTCGTCGCTGTGGTTCTTCTTCATCACGATGGCCCTGAGGAAGGGCGATATGAGCAGGATGGTGAGCACGGCACACAGCGCCGATGCCCAAGGCTGCGCTATCACCCTGCGCACGAACGGCAGGAAGAAGGTGAACATGATGGCTACAGCCGACATAGACAGCACGGTGTAGATGAATGTGTTGACACCCATCTTTATAATCAGCGACCGCCACTTACTGGTCTCCCCCTTCGCAGCCGGCTGACTCAGGGTGAGATGGTTCAGACGGCGAATCCACTTGCGGGGCATCCTCCGCTCCAACAGTTCATAGGCCGGCACAGCGGCCTTTATCATATAGGGGGTGAGGAAAGTGGTGATGACCGACACCGTAACGACCACGGGATAGAGGAAGTCGCCTATCACGCCGAGCGACATGCCCAGCGAGGCGATGATGAACGAGAACTCACCTATCTGAGCCATGGAGAATCCGCAGCGCATGGCCGAGCGAAGCGACTGGCCGCTGATGAGGAATCCCATGGTGCCCAGCACGGCCTGCCCGATGATGATGGTGAGCACCAGGGCCAGGATGGGCAGGGCATACTTCACCAGCAGCACAGGGTCCACCAGCATGCCTACCGACACGAAGAAGATGGCGCCGAAGAGATTCTTCACCGGCTCCACCAGTTTGATAATCTTCTCGGCCTCCACCGTCTCGGCCAGGATGGAGCCCATGACAAAGGCGCCGAAGGCGCTGCTGAATCCCACCTTGGTGGAGATGACGGCCATGAGGCAGCACAGGCCGAGCGACACGATGAGCAGTGTCTCGCCGTTGATGAACTTGCGCAGCGACCGCAGGATGAGCGGGATGAGGAAGATGCCCACCACGAACCACAGCACCAGGAAGAAGACAATCTTGAGCACACTGAGGAGCATCTCGCCGCTGTCGGGATTGCCACCGCCGGCTATGGCCGACAGCATCACCATCAAGACGATGGCCAGGATGTCTTCCAGTATGAGCACACTCATCACCATGCCGGCAAACTGCTGCTGGCGCAGGCCCATGTCGTCGAAGGCCTTGTAAATGATGGTCGTGGAGCTCATGGCCAGCATACCTCCCAGGAAGATACAGTCCATCTGTTTCCACCCGAAGAGGTGCCCCACCACGATGCCGAGCGACATCATGCAGAAAATGATGGAGCAGGCGGCAATGACCGGCGCCGCTCCCATCTTGAGAATCTTCTTGAAGGAGAAGTCCAGTCCGAGTGAGAAGAGGAGGAACATCACACCGATATTGGCCCATATTTCGATGTTCTCCGCATCCACCACCGAACGCGTGTAGGGCATGTGCGTGCTCACGAGAAAGCCCGCCACGATATAGCCCAGCACCAGGGGCTGCTTCAGTTTTTTGAACACGATGGTCACTATGCCCGCCACTACCAGTATCTGGGCAAGGTCAATCACAATGGGAGGTATGTCTGCCATAAATTTCTCTTTTCCTTTTTTATAAAAAAACTGCCCTCGCTTCGATGGTGAAGGATAGCAGTCTGTCTGTTGTTTCTCTTAATCGTTGTAGCCGGCCGTAAGCTCACATATCTTCACTATCACCTGCATGGCCTTCTCCATGACCTGGATGGAGACAAACTCATAAGGTCCATGGAAGTTGACACCGCCGGCGAAGATATTCGGACAGGGAAGTCCCTTGAACGACAGTTGGGCACCGTCGGTGCCGCCACGGATGGGCATCACCTTCGAGGGCACGCCACACTCCTGCATGGCCTTGAGCACGAGGTCTATCACATGCATGTTGGGGTCTATCTTCTCCTTCATGTTGTAATACTGGTCGTTCACCTCTATCTCGCACACACCGGCACCATACCTCTCGTTGATCTTCTCGGCACACTCGCGGATGAACACCTTGCGCTGCTCGAAGCGGGCGCGGTCGTGGTCGCGGATGATGTAGGAGAGCTGCGCCTTCTCGATATTGGACTGTATGCCGAGCAGGTGGTAGAAGCCCTGGTAGCCCTCGGTGGTCTCCGGAGTCTCGTCGGCGGGCAGCATGGCTGCGAACTCAGCGGCCACCCGGTTGGCATTGATCATCTTGCCCTTGGCATAGCCCGGATGCACACTCACGCCCTTGAAACGCACTTTGGCACCTGCGGCATTGAAGTTTTCATACTCCAGCTCGCCCAGGTCGCCGCCATCGATGGTATAGGCCCACTCGCAACCGAATTTCTCCACATCGAAGTGATGGGCGCCCATGCCTATCTCCTCGTCGGGATTGAAACCCACACGTATGTCGCCATGCTTTATCTCGTCGTGGTCGCGCAGGAAGCACACGGCCTGCATAATCTCGGCTATGCCGGCTTTGTCGTCGGCGCCCAGCAGGGTGGTGCCGTCGGTGGTGATGATGGTCTCTCCCTTATGGGCGGAGAGCTCGGGAAACTTGGCAGGCGAGGAGATGATGCCCGGCGAGAGCTCTATGTCGCCGCCGTCGTAGTGTTCTATCACACGCGCCTTGATACCGGCACCGCTGCAGTCGGGACTGGTGTCGTAGTGGGAGATAAAACCGATGGTGGGTATCTCCTTCTTTGTGTTGGCCTTAAGGGTGCCGTAGAGATAGCCCTTCTCGTCCATCTCCACATCAGTGAGCCCCTCACGCTCCATCTCCTCTTTCAGAAACTGGGCGAAGACGAGCTGTTTCGGGGTGCTGGGCACGGTTTGCGACTCCTCGCTCGACTGGGTGTCGAACTTGGTGTACTGCAGGAATCTTTCTACGATATTCATGGTATATGGGGTTTTGCAGATTTATCAGGCTTCTTCGTTCTCTTTCAGGCGGTCGTCCACATTGTCGCCGTCAGTGGGTTTCATCTCCTCCTCAAAGTCGGTGATGCCGGCCTTTACCAGGATGTCGTACCAGCTGAGCAGTTTGCGGATGTCGCTGTCGTGCACGCGGTCGCGGTCGAAGTCGGGCAGGATCTGAGCGAAATACTCCTTCAGCTCGGCAGATTTGCATTTCTTGTAGGCGATGGAGCATACCTTGCCCTCTTCCTTGTCGCGCACGGAGGCCAGCACCGTCATCAGGGGCACGTTGTCGCTCTCGGCATACATGGTGATGTCGGCCAGGCTGGTGATGCGGTCGGTAGCGAATGCGGGTATGCGTTTGTGCGACTCGTCGAGCGACTCGACAATAAAATTAGACTTGCCGCGCGAGACCAGTTTGTAAAGGCCCGGTCGGCCGGCAATAGCAAGAATAGTCTGTGTCATTTTCTTTTGTCAGTTTGTATAATGTTTTCTATAACTTTTCCCCGTCCTTGGCTGGACGGCAAAATCCACGCAAAGTTCTCAAAAAAAAACGAGATATGCAAGATTTTGCCGAAAAAGTTTAGAAAGCACTCTCTCTGACTACTTGCCCTGCAGCAGGCCTCTCTCCAACTGGAGCACACGCGTTATCTCAAAGTATATGTCCGGGCGCGTGTAGTACTCGCTCATCTCACCCAGTTCAAATCCGTCGCAGGTGCCTGCCAGAAACTGCGACTTTATTTCCCAGATTTCAAGATAGTGGCGCAAGAACATGTACTCGTCGGAAACGGCTGTCACATAGAAGGGATGCTCCTTGGTGCCGTAGCCCGTGGTGGCGATGGTGTTGAAGATACGCCACAGACGGTTGTAGTAGACCTGTCCCTCCTCGAGTGTGACATCATAATGGCAGGTCGAGTCATTCAGCATTTTCGATATCGACATGGCGGCATGGAAGAGTGCCTTCATGCTCACGGGGTTCTTCTCAAGCAGCTTTTTCGAGGCCGCCAGGCATTCTTCATACTTACTGTCACCATACAGTTTGTCAAGGACGCGACCTTCATTATGGTCGGTAAAGGGAGTGAGATACGATTGTCCGTAATAGGCCACGATGCGGTCCTCCCAAGTCATGGTAGTGTCCAGCTGCTGCGCCGAGAGTCTTGCCACCTGCTCCTTTATCTTCTCCGGATTCGTCTTGGCCAGTTGTTCTAATTCTGTCCAGTCTACTGGAATGATTTCCCGGTCATTCTGCGCCTGTGCGGCAACGGTCATTCCTATAAGAACAACAACAAGAAAAAAATTTCTTATGCTTTTCATATTGCTATGTTTTAATTTTTTGCAAAAATAGCTATGTTTTTTGATTGCTCATCCAGTTTGAGGTACGAAAAGAGTACGAAATTGAGATATTTTTGTACATTTGCAGTCAAACCATGATTCTTCTGTAGACAAACCATTTTTATATGAGAAAGACGCTCTTCCTCCTTATTTGTTTCCTTTTCCTTGGCATAGCGGCAGGCCATGCCGTAGACCGCAAGAAATACAACTTCAACAGCGGATGGCGGCTGAGCATCGGCGACACCCCCGAAGCCAAACAGCCCCGCTTTGACGACAGTCGGTGGCAGCAGGTCACCCTGCCCTACGCCTTCAACGGGCACGAGGCCTTCGGACGCGACATTGTAGACCATACCGACACCGTGTGCTGGTACCGCAAGCACTTCAAGCTGAAGGACATCCGGCACCGCAAGGTGTTTCTCGAAATGGAGGGTGCCCGTCAGTGTGCCGAGGTTTACCTCAACGGCCACCAGGTGGGCTTCACCGAGAACGGAGTGATGGCCTGCGGTTTCGACCTCACTCCCTTTGTAAAAAAAGGCGACAATGTGCTGGCTGTGCGCTGCGACAACAACTGGCGCTACCGCTCCAGGGAGTACGACAGTCCCTACCAGTGGAACGACCGCAATTTCAATGCCAACTACGGAGGACTGCCCAAGAACCTCTACCTGCACATTACTGGCCTGCTCTATCAGACCCTGCCTCTCTACAGCACCCTCGGCACCACAGGCACTTATGTCTACGCCACCGACTACGACATCCCCGGCCGGAAGGCCGTGGTACACATCGAGTCGCAGGTGCGCAATGAGGATGCGCGGCCGCGCACTTTCCGTCTCTTCGCCCGTGTGCTGACGGCCGACAACACACTGACAGCCATCATAGCGGGCCAGCCCGTGACATTGCAACCGGGCGAAACCCGTACCGTGCACATAAAGGACAAGCTGCAGGGCCTGCACTTCTGGTCCTGGGGTTACGGATATCTCTATACCGTGAAGACATTCTTGTCCGAGACCGAGGGCGATGCCGACCCGAAGCCTCTGAGTCTCAACGCTTCGAACGATGAGGTCGTCATCCGCACCGGCTTCCGCAAGACCCGGTTTGGCGAGGGCAAGACCTGGCTCAACGACCGTGTGCTCATGATGCACGGCTATGCCCAGCGCACCAGCAACGAGTGGCCCGGCGTGGGACTGAGCGTGCCGGCCTGGCTGAGCGACTACAGCAACGGACTCATGGTGGAGTCGAACGGCAACCTGGTGCGCTGGATGCACGTCACGCCCTGGAAACAGGACATCGAGTCGTGCGACCGCGTGGGACTCATCCAGGCCATGCCGGCCGGCGATGCGGAGAAAGACGTGGAGGGCCCCCGCTGGCAGCAGCGTGTGGCCCTGATGCGCGACGCCATCATCTACAACCGCAACAACCCCTCTATCCTTTTCTATGAGTGCGGCAACGAGAGCATCTCGCGCGAGCACATGCTGGAGATGAAAGACCTGCGCGACACCTACGACCCCCACGGCGGACGTGCCATCGGCAGCCGCGAAATGCTCGACATCGACGAAGCCGAATACGGCGGCGAGATGCTCTACATCAACAAGTCGCACAAGCACCCCATGTGGGCCATGGAGTACTGCCGCGACGAGGGACTGCGCAAATACTGGGACGAGTGGAGCTACCCCTACCATGCCGAGGGCGACGGACCGCTCTACCGCGGCAAGCCGGCTCATGAGTACAACCACAACATGGACCAAATGGCCATCGAGATGGTGCGCCGCTGGTACGACTACTGGCAGGAGCGCCCCGGAACAGGCACGCGCGTGAGCAACGGCGGTGTGAAAATCGTGTTCTCCGACACCAATACCCACCACCGCGGCGAGTCGAACTACCGCATGAGCGGTGTGACTGACCCCATGCGCATAGCCAAGGACGCCTTCTATGCCCACCAGGTGATGTGGGACGGTTGGGTGGAGCCCGAAAAGGCGCACACCCATATCATCGGCCACTGGAACTATGAGGCCGGCACCGTGAAACCCGTCTATGTGGTGTCGAATGCCGATGAAGTGGAACTGCAGCTCAACGGACGCTCACTGGGCAAGGGAAAGCGGCAGTATCAGTATCTGTTCACCTTCGACAGCGTGCGCTACGAACCGGGCTTGTTGGAGGCCGTGGCCTCCAACGGCAGCCGCCACCGCCTGGAGACAGCTGGCGAGCCCTACGCCCTGCGGATGCATGCCATCGAGAATCCGGAGGGCACCAAGGCCGACGGGGCCGATATGGTGCTCGTGGAAGTGGAGGTGGTGGACCGTGAAGGCCGCCGCTGCCCGCTCGACGACCGCCTTGTGCAGTTCTCCCTGCAGGGCGAGGGACAGTGGATAGGCGGTATCGCCACCCGCGACAACAAAGCCCTGCAACGGCCCGACACCGCCCCCCGAACCGGTCTGCTCGATGCCGCCGCCACCAAAAATATCTCCGACAACTATGTGGGGGCCACGGCACTGCCCGTGGAATGCGGGGTGAACCGCATCCTGCTCCGGTCCACCACCCGCAGCGGCGACATCCGCCTCACCGCCACCGCCGAGGGCCTGCCCGCCGCCAGCCTTACCTTGCACACCTACCCCATCGACCAGCGCGACGGACTGAGCCTCTATCTGCCCCAGCTCACACTGAAGGGACGGCTGGACCGCGGCGAGACACCCTCCACTCCCTCCTATACCGATCTCTACACCGATGTGCCCATCGCCTCGGCCCAGGCCGGCTATGACGGCGCCCATGCCTCCAACAGCTACGACGACAACGAGCTGTCGGAATGGAAGAACGACGGCCGTGCCGCCACTGCCTGGATTACCTACCAGTTGGAGCGGCCCGCCACAATCGAGGAGATATGCATGAAGCTCACCGGATGGCGCATGCGCAGCTATCCGCTCGAGATATACGCCGGCGACCAGCTCATCTGGAGCGGCGACACCGAGAAGAGCCTTGGATACATACACCTGAAAGTGAAGCCCGTCAGCACGCAGACCCTCACCCTGCGGCTGAAAGGGAACAGCCACGACGAGGATGCCTTCGGCGGCATCGTGGAGGTGGCGGAGCCGGCAGCCGGCGAACTGGACCTCTTCAAGGCCAAGAACGGACAGGACAGCCGCAACGAGCTGCGCATCGTGGAGATAGCCTTCAAGGAGAAGGTTGCCGACAGGCACTGATGGGGAAAACTGCAAGTTTCTTCAAAAACCTATCGGCCATACGGGATAAAATGACTAAATTTGCAGCTTGAAACAGAAAAGACATGGCAGCACCATCCACCTCCATTACCCCCCGCAGCGACACCCTGCTGCTGCGCATCGGAACGAGCGAGATACTCATCTCGCAACCCTATGCCGAACGCATCACCGCCGCCGAGACGGCCACCTTCATACGCAAGAGCGGCATGTCGGCCACGGCCAACCTGCGCGAGGCTTTCAAGACGTGCCCGCTCCTGCAACAGCCCTTCACCGGCATACAGTTGCTGGCCGACACCCCCACCATGCTCGTGCCCGAAGAGGAACAGCACGAGGCCGACAGTCCCGTGCTGTTCGACCATGTGTACAAAGGCTATGAGCACCATCTCAAGGCCCACATCGACCTGCCTGAGCTGCACTGCTCGGCAGTCTATGCCATTGAGAAAGACATCCTCACCGTGATAGGCGACCACACCGACCACTACCAGATACTGCCTACCACTGTGCCGGTGTGGCGCTACCTGCACCGCCATGAGCAGGGCAAGAACCGCCGCAAACTCTTCGCCTACTTCCACGACGAGCGTATCGATGTCTTTTCCTTCAGCCGCAACCGTTTCGTCTTTGCCAACAACTTCAAGGTGGACAATGAGCACGATGCCCTTTACTTTATCCTCTACACCTGGAGCCAGATGAAACTGGACAGCGAGAAAGACGAACTGCACATGATAGGCGACGTGCTGAACCGGCGGTGGCTCAGCGAACGCATACGGATGTATCTGCGCCGACCTTTCTTCGACACCATCGAGCCGCTGGCCGGCAAGATGGCCGCCTCGTGCAAGCCGCTGCCCGCCGACGTACAGGCACTGGCCGACCTGGAATACTGAACCCTGCCGCCCACCTCAAACCCTGAGAACCACATGAGAATCATCACAGGCCGCTACAAAGGCCGCCACTTCGACATACCCCGTTCCTTCAAGGCTCGTCCCACCACCGACTTTGCCAAGGAGAACCTGTTCAATGTGCTCAACGGCTATCTCGACTTTGAGAACGCCACCGCCCTGGACCTTTTCTCCGGCACCGGCAGCATCACACTCGAACTGCTCTCGCGCGGCTGCGCACAGGTGGTGAGCGTGGAGGCCGACCGCGACCACCACGCTTTCATCAAGCAATGTCTGAAGAAGATTGGGTGCGACAACTGCGTAGCCATACGGGGCGATGTGTTCAGGTTCCTGCGCAGCTGCCACCAGCAGTTCGATTTCATTTTCGCCGACCCGCCCTATGCGCTGGAGCGCTTGCCGGAAATCCCTTCCCTGATTCTCGACAACCACCTGCTTGCGCCCGGCGGCGTGTTTGTTTTCGAACACGGCAAACACAACGACTTCTCGCAACTTCCGCAGTTTGTGGAGCACCGCGAGTACGGCAGTGTCAATTTCAGCCTGTTCCGTGCCGACGACGGAGCGGCCGAGACCGAAGCGTCAGAGCAAGGGCGAGAAGAGCCGAGCCACTGAAGCTGTGATACGGCTCAGGAACGACGGGTCGTCTATCACCTCGTCATCGCCCACGCACCGGGTGATGTCGTCCTCAAACACCTTTCTCATCCTCACGGTCAGTGCCTCGTCGTAGAAGAAGACATTGGCTTCGAAATTGTTCTCAAAACTCCTGAAGTCGACATTGGTTGAGCCACAACTGCACAACTTGTCGTCCACCACCAGGAGTTTGGAGTGATTGAATCCCTCCTTATAATAAAACACCTTCACCCCCGCCTCGGCAGCCTCTTTCACAAACGACCTGCCTGCCAGACCCACGATGCGCGAGTCGGGCTCATAGGGTATCATGAGCCGCACGTCGACCCCCGCCTGCGCACTGGTCTGCAGGGCGGTGAGCACGGGTTCTGTAGGCAGGAAATAGGGTGTTTCGATATACACATATTGGCGGGCCTGCAGTATCACTTTCGTATAGCCCTGCATCATCTCCGGCCAGGGACTGAGCGGACTGCTCGTCACCACCTGGGCGATACAGTTGTTACCGGGATGCCAGGGCATGGCGGGATAATAGTTCTTATTGCTGATGAGGGTGCCGTCGACAAAGTACCAGTCGACCAGGAAGGCGCACTGCAGCCCGTACACCCCGCTGCCCTTTATCATCAGGTGGGTGTCGCGCCAGGGAGTGCCGTTCTGCCCCTTCACATACCTCAGGGCGATGTTCATGCCGCCGATAAAGCCCGTATGCCCGTCGACCACGCATATCTTGCGGTGGTTGCGGTAGTTGATGCGCCGGGTGAAGGCGGGAAACCTCACCGGCATGAAAGCGTGGGTGTCGACCCCCTCCTCGCGCAACCGCTCGAAGAAACGGCTCGGCACCCGCCAGTTGCCCACGGCATCGTAGATGACCCTGACCTCCACCCCCTGACGGGCTTTCTCTATGAGGGCATCGGCCACAAGGCGTCCCAGAGGGTCGTCTTCGAAGATGTAGGTGGTGAGGTGGATGTGCGACTGCGCCCGGCCGATGGTCTGGAGCAGGGCTGCGATGAATTCATAGCCGCTGGTGAAGACCTCCACCTGGTTGTTTCTGAAGGGCAGGGCATAGTTTTGATTGAAGAAGAGCCGGGTCAGGGTTTGGGTGTCGTCGGGCACATTCAGGTCTTTCTGCTCCACATAGCTCAGCATGGAGCGCCGCGACAGTTGGTCGAGGCTCTTCTTGCTGATGATACGCTTCTTGCGTGTGTTCTCGCCGAAGAAGAAGTAGATGACGATGCCCACATAAGGCAGGAACGAGAGCACGAGCAGCCATGCCAACGTGGTCGACGGCGAACGGTTGTCCATGAGCAGGTGGATGGCCACCATGAAGGCCAACACCATGTTCAGGATAGACAATATGCCAAACCAGTCGAGCACCATCTTTCTATTCTATTCTTTTTTTTCCAGCCGTTGGATATAAGCCAGCTCATTGATGGCGAAATCATGGCAAGCCGGGTCGTTGAGCAAAGCGTTGAGAAGGGCCTTGGCCTCTTCCAGACGCTCATGCTCCACCAAGAGATAGGCTTTCCTTCTGCGCAGGAAGGCCACAAACGAGAGGAGGAAACCCTCCGGCTCTTCGTCGTCCTGCAGCCGTTCCTCCATCTTCTTGAGCAGGTCTTCCACCATGCTGAGAGCACGGAAGTCGCCCATGTTGACCATGGCATTGACATACTCCTGGGTATACTTTACCCGGTGCAGGTGGTCGATAATCTCCAGATAGTAGTGGGCACGGGTATACTGGTGCAGCTCGCTGTAGCAGAAGCCCACCATATAGCCCACCTCGAAGAAAGCATCGCGGTTTTGCGAGGTGAGGCTGTCATAGGTGTTCTGTATGCGCCAGTAGGCATTCTCCAGATAGAGCAGTGCCTCGTAGTAACGGCCCGCCACAAAAAACTTGTGTCCTCTATAGAGCATCTCGGCCAACTTGGGTTCCTCGACCATCCATATCAGCTTCTGCTCCTCGGAGAGCGCGTCGGTGTCGCCTTTGGCGGCTTTGTCGGCAGCATCCTGCCACATATAGTTGAACTCATCGGTCCACTGCTTCACCGACACCCTGTCGTAGGCCATGAGCACACTGACGGGACTGAACTGTGGACCATGGTGCTGACGGTCGGCACCGAGAGGGGCCGCCGAGCAAGCCACGCGGAACCACACGGTGTGGCGGTCGTCGCCCTCGAAGTTGAGCTGCAGGGTGAGCCACTGCTCCTTGCCGGGCTGGGCCTCGGCGGTGTAGACGAGGCTCAGGATGGCCTTTTTCCTTATCGGACCGTCGGGGGGGCAGATGGCACGTGCCAAGTCGTAGTCAAGGGCATCGTCGGTGTACACCTCGGTGGTGTCGTCGGCAAAGAGCCGCAGCGACACAGGCGTGATGCCGATAATCGACAGCGCCTTGTCGAGAAACTGCCCCAACGTGATGCGACCGGTATCGTTAGTCCTCCACTCTCCGGCTGGCTGTCGCCGCATCTCCTGCTGCCGGAGAAGGAACAACTCGCGGTTGAACTCATTGTTGGAGGCCTCCAGGTCGTCGGTCTTGGCTTTTTTCTGTTCGTCGAGCATCGACTCGAATTTTCTTACAAAAGCGGTATGCCACTGGAAAGCGTCGGTCATGTTCCTCACCAGCACGGCCTGCGCGTTTTCCTCTTCCAGATAGACCGAAGAGACAATGTGCACGTCGATTTCAGAGTCTTCCTCGTTGAGCGTGTAAATCACCTTGGTTTGGTCGGTGTTGATGTTGGTCTGGTTGCACAGCGAGCGAATAAGATTCAGATTCTCCATCGGTGTGGAGAAGAACACAGGATAGGTGAGATTGGCATAGGGCGACGACTCGTTGACATAGAGTCGGAAATTGCCGGCCTGAAACACGTAATCGAGCACACGGTTGTTGCCGGCATCGCTCCACTTGCCCTGGCAGTTGAGATTGCGCAGCACCTTGTTGGCTATCGCCATAATGCGGCGTGTGTGCTCCTTGCCGTAGGGCAGTGTGTTGGCATCGTGTCCGCTTCGTTTCTTTCTATTGAGAAAATCCATCATAACAGGCATTGGTTTTTTCAGACGATTCGTCCGAGTCGTTTGGCAAATTCGGTTCTCAGCTGCAGCACTTTCATATACTCTTCCTGCAGCTGCTTGAGCTGCTGCTCATCCTTGGTAGTGAGCAGGGCGTTTTTCAGTTCTTTGAGCCGCTGGTTCACAAACTCCAGCCTGAAGTCGCTCAGCATGTGCTGTATATGGTTGGCTATCTGCTCTTCGGTGGGTTTGAGCTTCAGACTTTCCGACACGTGCACCTGGTCGGTGGCCATCTGTGTGCCCAGTTTGCTCACCTCCACATCGGGATGGAGAGAGAAGTAGCGCGAGGCCACGAAATCGGGTTCGTGGGCATGCTCCACCGCCTCGCTCAGCATCTGCCGGCAGAGGGGGTTGTTGAGCTGCAGCCCGTCGAGCTTCAGGTCTTCGTTCACATATTCGGCGAGTGTCAGGTTGGCCACCCGTCCGTCGTCGAGTTCCACATCGTGGAATATCACCTGCTCACCATGTCTCACCACCTCCTGCACAATCATATATTCCACCTGGTTGACGACAGGTACAGCAGGAGACGCCGGGGCAGCGGGAGCTGCAGGAGTGTATGGAGTCTGGACAGCACCGGTCACGGCGGGCTGTTCCATGCGTTCCCTGCGCTGCTTGTCGCGGTATTCCTGCTCCTTGCCCTGCAGGATGAAGCGGTTCATCTGGCGGATGAGCGTCTGCTCGGCGATGCCGATGCGCTGTGAGCAGTCTTTGATGAACGAGGCCCGCTTGATGGGGTCGTCGATCACGGAGATGCTCTTCACGATGCTGTTGATGGCCTCGGAGCGTTTCACCGGGTCGGTCACGCCCTGCAGCATGACACGGGTCTTAAACTCCATGAAGTCGGTCTGGTGCTCCTCGATGTAGGCCCTGAAATCGGCCGCGGTATGGTTGCGGGCGAAGCTGTCGGGGTCTTCCTGGTCGGGCAGCAGCAGCACCCTCACGTTCATGCCTTCGGCCAGGAGCATGTCGGTACCCCTCATGGCGGCATGGATACCGGCCTCGTCGCCGTCGTAGAGCAGCACGATGTTGGAGGTGAAGCGGTGCAGCAGCCGTATCTGGTGCACACTGAGCGCAGTGCCCGAGTTGGCCACCACATTCTCAATGCCGCACTGGTGCATGCTGATGACATCGGTATATCCCTCCACCATGTACACGCAGTCGTACTTGGCGATGGCCTTCTTGGCCTGATAGATGCCGTAGAGCTCATGGTCCTTGTGGTAGACAGGCGAATCGGGCGAGTTGACATACTTCTGACTCACGCCCTTGGTGCGGGCGTCGAGCAGGCGGCCGCCGAAGGCCACCACCTTGCCGCTCACGGTGAACCAGGGGAAGATGACCCTGCCTGCGAAACGGTCGTAGAGCTCGCCGTTCTCACGCTGCCCGCACAGTCCGCTGGCCGTCAGATACTCGGCCTTGTAACCCTTGGCGAGTGCCTCCCTGGGCAGCGCATCGCGCCGCACGGGGGCGAACCCGAGACGGAAACGCTGTATCACATCGTCTCGGAAGCCGCGCGAGCGCCAATACTGCATACCGATGGCCTTCCCGTCGGGGTCGTTGTGCAGGATATGCTCGTAGTAGTCGGCGGCCCACTCATTGACGATGAGCACGCTCTCGCGTTCGCTCTGCTGCTTTTTCTCCTCGCTGGAGAGCTCACGCTCCTTTATCTCGATGTTGTACTTGCGTGCGAGCCATTTCAGCGCCTCCACATAGGTCATCTGCTCGTGCTCCATGATGAAGTTGACGGCATTGCCGGCCTTGCCGCAGGCGAAGCACTTGTAAACGCCTCTTGAGGGCGACACGGAGAAGGAGGGGGTGCGGTCGTCGTGGAAGGGGCAAAGTCCTTTATAGCTGGTGCCGCGCTTCTGCAGCGACACAAACTCCGACACCACGTCGACAATATCGGCGGTGTCCATAATCCGGTCTATGGTGGCTCTGTCTATCATTTCTAAACTACAAAAATACGGATATTAGCCCACAATGCCATGAAAAAGGGCAAAAAAAGTGCAGAAAACGCATTTATCGGCCCTTTCACATTGCACAAAAGAGCGAAAATGTGCACATCGGAAGCCGATTTGTGCAAATTAGTGTTGATAATTTTGCCAACCACTGAAAAAAGTGTACCTTTGCACCGCTTTTGGTAAAGGCGATGACGTCATCGCTTTTGTATTTAGTGATATAAACTTTACATTATTAATATCATTTCTATGAGTTTGAAAATTGTTGTGCTTGCCAAGCAAGTACCCGACACCAGAAATGTGGGCAAGGATGCCATGACTGCCGAAGGCACCGTCAACCGCGCCGCACTGCCCGCCATCTTCAATCCCGAGGATTTGAACGCACTGGAGCAGGCGCTCCGCCTGAAAGAACAGCATCCGGGTTCTACCGTGGGGGTGCTCACGATGGGTCCTCCCCGTGCCGGTGAGATTATCCGTCAGGGTCTGTACCGCGGTGCCGACACGGGTTGGCTGCTTACCGACCGTCTGTTTGCCGGTGCCGACACACTGGCCACCTCGTATGCCCTGGCCACTGCCATCAAGAAGATTGGCGATGTGGACATCGTGATTGGCGGCCGTCAGGCCATCGACGGCGATACGGCCCAGGTGGGTCCGCAGGTGGCTCAGAAACTGGGTCTGAACCAGGTGACATACGCTGAGGAAATCCTCAAGGTGGAAAATGGAAAGGCGCTGATTCGCCGCGTCATCGACGGTGGCGTGGAGACCGTGGAGGCTCCGCTGCCCGTGGTGATTACCGTGAACGGAAGCGCTGCGCCCTGCCGTCCGCAGAACGCCAAGCTCGTGATGAAGTACAAGCGCGCTACCTGCCCGATGGAACGACCCGCCGAAGGCACAGCCTACGACTACCTTTATGAGGAGCGCCCCTATCTGACGCTGAACCAGTGGTCGGTGGCCGATGTGGACGGAGATCCCAACCAGTGTGGTCTCGCCGGTTCGCCCACGAAGGTGAAGGCCGTGAAGAACATTGTGTTCCAGGCCAAGGAGTCGAAGACACTCACCAGCAGCGATGCCGACGTGGAGGAAATGATAAAGGAATTACTCGAAGAAAAGATTATTGGCTAATAAACGAAAATATGAACAACGTATTTGTATATTGCGAGATTGAAGGCACACAGGTTCAGGAAGTTTCCCAGGAACTGTTGACCAAGGGCCGCAAGTTGGCCAATCAATTGAATGTGGAACTCCATGCCGTGGTCATTGGCACCGGCATCAAGGGCAAGGTGGAAGATCAGATTCTGCCCTACGGCGTTGACAAGCTGTTTGTTTTCGACGGCGAGGGACTGTTCCCCTACACATCGGCTCCCCACACCGACATTATCGTCAACCTCTTCAAGGAGGAGCAGCCGCAGATCTGCCTTATGGGCGCTACCGTTATCGGTCGCGACCTCGGTCCCCGTGTGAGCTCGTCGCTCACCAGCGGCCTTACAGCCGACTGCACAGAATTGGAAATTGGTTCTTTCGAGAACAAGAAAGAAGGAAAGGTATACGACAACCTGCTCTATCAGATTCGTCCTGCTTTCGGCGGCAACATCGTGGCCACCATCGTGAATCCCGAGCACCGTCCGCAGATGGCCACTGTGCGCAGCGGTGTGATGCAGAAGGCTCTCTATGAGGGCGACTGCCGCAAAGAAGTGGTCTACCCGGAGGTGTCGAAGTATGTCGACATGGCTGTGGCAGGCGTAGTAAAAGTGCTCACCCATGAGGTGCAGGCTGCCAAGCACAACCTGAAGGGTGCTCCCATCGTAGTGGCCGGTGGCTACGGCATGGGCTCGAAGGAGAACTTCGACATGCTGTTCCAGTTGGCCAAGGTGCTTCATGGTGAAGTAGGCGGAAGCCGTGCCGCCGTGGATGCAGGCTGGTTGGACCATGACCGTCAGATTGGTCAGACGGGTGTCACCGTCCATCCGAAGGTGTACATCGCCTGCGGTATCTCCGGACAGATTCAGCACATTGCCGGTATGCAGGACTCGGGCATCATCATCTCCATCAACAGCGATCCTGATGCTCCCATCAACAAGATTGCCGACTATGTGATTGTAGGCACCGTGGAGGAAGTCGTACCCAAGCTAATTAAGTACTACAAGCAGAACTCGAAGTAATGAAAAAAGGAATCCTTTATTTAGTTCTCTACGCTTTTTGTGCAGTCTTCCTGATATATTGTTCACTTAGGGACTACTACCCCATTTGGCGTAGGATATTTGATGTGGTATTCGCAATCTATTTTGCAATACGCTTCTATGAGACAAGTAAAGGATTAATTAACAAACAATAAGAATTATGGCAAACTATTATAGTGACCACCCCGAGATTGCGTTTCATCTGAATCATCCGCTGATGAAGCGCATCGTAGACCTGAAAGAGAAGGACTACGCCGATGCAAAAGAGCATGACGATGCACCCGTCGACTACGAGGATGCCATCGAAAACTACAAGCAGATACTGGAGATAACAGGCGATGTGGCCGCCAACATCATCGAGCCCAACTCGGAGAGTGTAGACCTGGAAGGTCCGCACCTGGAGAACGGCCGCATGATCTACGCCTCGAAGACGGTGGAGAACCTCGACGCCACCCGCAAGGCCGGCCTTTGGGGCGTTTCAATGCCCCGCCGCTACGGTGGTCTGAACCTGCCCAACGTAACCTTCTCCATGCTCTCAGAGGTCATCTCGGCCGCCGACGCCGGTTTCCAGAACATCTGGAGCCTGCAGAGCTGTATCGACACCCTCTATGAGTTCGGCGATGAGGAGCAGCGCAAGAAGTACATTCCCCGCGTGTGCGCCGGTGAGACCATGTCGATGGACCTTACCGAGCCCGACGCCGGCAGCGACCTGCAGCGCGTGATGCTGAAGGCCACTTACGATGAGAAAGAGCAGTGCTGGCGCCTGAACGGCGTGAAGCGCTTCATCACCAACGGCGACAGCGACATCCACCTGGTGCTGGCCCGCTCTGAGGAGGGCACCAAGGACGGCCGCGGTCTGTCGATGTTCATCTACGACAAGCGCAACGGCGGTGTCAACGTGCGCCACATTGAGCACAAGCTGGGTATCCATGGCAGCCCCACCTGCGAGCTCACCTACAAAAACGCCAAGGCTGAACTCTGCGGCAGCACCCGCCTGGGACTTATCAAGTATGTGATGGCCCTGATGAACGGCGCCCGTCTGGGCATCGCTGCCCAGAGTGTGGGTGTGGAGCAGGAGGCTTACAACGAGGGTCTGAAGTATGCCCGCGAGCGTGCACAGTTCGGACAGAAGATTATCCACTTCCCCGCCGTCTACGACATGCTCAGCCGCATGAAGGCCAAACTCGACGCCGGGCGCTCGCTGCTCGATCAGCCCGCCCGCTATGTAGAGATTTACAAATGCCTTGAGGACATACAGCGCGACCGCAAGCTCACCGCCGAGGAGCGTCAGGAGCTGAAACGCTACACCCGCCTGGCCGACGCCTTCACCCCGCTGGCCAAGGGTATGAACTCGGAGTATGCCAACCAGAACGCCTACGATGCCATCAGCATTCACGGTGGTTCGGGATTCATCATGGAGTACAAGAGCCAGCGTCTGTTCCGCGACGCCCGCATCTTCTCCATCTACGAGGGTACCACACAGCTGCAGGTGGTGGCCGCCGTGCGCTACATCACCAACGGCACCTACCTCAACATCATCAAGGAGATGCTGGCCGAGGAGGTATCGGCCGAGATGCAGCCCCTCAAGACCCGTGTGGAGGCACTCGTGGCCCAGTATGAGGAGGCGCTGGCCCTGGTGAAGGAAGCCGGCAATCAGGAGATGCAGGACTTCCTGGCCCGCCGTCTGTATGAGATGACCGGCGACATCGTGATGTCGCTGCTCATCCTGCTCGACGCCAGCCGCGCTCCCGAGCTCTTCGCCAAGAGTGCACAGGTGTACGTGCGCCATGCCGAGGCCGACTGCGCCGGCCACTTCGCCTTCGTGAAGAACTACAAGGCCGACGACCTCGACGCCTACCGTCAGGAATAAGCATTCTTATTTACACTGGAATAGGCCGGCCATGGACGATGCTAAGCAAGGCATCGGTCTATGGCCGGCCTTTTTTCGTATTTTTCTTGATTTTTTCTTCTCCTACGCAAAAAGATTTCGTACTAAAAACGTATATTTGCAGCGCAATTGCCTGAAAAAGGCATTTTCAAGCCACCTGTATCCTGTAAAAATAAAAATGAGACAGTTTGATCACATAGCATCGACACAAACTCGGAGTTACCGCAACTTTGAGCGCCTGCTTTGTGACAAAACCGGATTCGAACCACTGTACGATCGGGATATAGGACTCCACTATAGACAACTTTTTCTCTATCCAGACGCCTGACACGCCTCGGCGCTCATAGAAGAAACTGCAAACATGTAAGTTGGATTATCCTTTACCCGGGACACAATCCAACTTTTTTTTATGCCTAAAACCAATTATTGCTATGCCTGCCAACAAAAATGCCTTAATAAGGTACAAGACCATTGACAACTGCCTGAGAAACAGGTACAGGAGATGGACCCTCGACGATCTTGTCGAGGCCTGCTCCGACACCCTCTACGACATGGAGGGCATCACCAAGGGGGTGTGCGCCCGGACCGTGCAGATGGACATCCAGATTATGCGGTCCGACAAGTTGGGCTACAATGCCCCCATCGAGGTGTACGACAAGATTTACTACCGGTATGCCGACCCCGACTACTCCATCACGGAGATGCCCCTCACGCTGGATGACTGCAAACTCATCAAGCGCGCCATCGCCCTACTCGACAAGCAGGGCCTCGACGAGAGCGGTGAGACGGCCCGGGTGCTGACCAAAGTGCAGACCCGGCTGCAGACCCTTCTCAACTTCGTATAAGGAAAGGGCTCCTTTCCATCCACCATTATTATGGGTGGGGAAAGGAGCCCTCTTCGTATCCAATCATTTACCTTTCTTCCTGCGCAGTCGCCTCAGGGTGAGCACCACGCCTGTAGCGCTCACCACGGTGCCGCCCAGCAGCAACAGCCAAAGCAGGCTCTTACGCAACAGGGGATGCCTGGCAAAGAACGATGTGTTGAAGGCATGGAGCCCCGAATACATCCACTTGCCGGCCCGCCGGTTGGTGTTGTAATAGCGGCAGGAGCCATTGCGGGGATTGATATAGTAGGCACAACGGTCGGCATCGCCGGTCTCCACTTTTATCACCGGAAGCGGGAGCGTATGCTTCTGACTTACGTAATAGTTGTCATAGCGGTCCATCACCGTGGCCTTGACAGGGTTCGAGGCCTGAAGGGCCTGCTCCGCCACACCACGGCAGAAAGCGGTGTCGAGCACCACCGTGCGCACCATGCTGTCGGCGGCATCCACCAGGAAATCGTCGTCAGCCGTCCATACGTGGTAGAAGGGTCGGCCGCCCATCTCCATCAGCTCCACACATCTGGCATCGTAGGCAGCCGCCACATGGTTCACGTCGAGGGTAAACAGGCTGGTGTGCAGGGTGTCGGCATAGAGTTGTCGTGCGGAATGGTCATCGTGCACCGGCCACACTGCCTTCGGCGCATCGGCCAGCGACATATAGCCGCTGAATATCCAAGTGAACACGAAAAGGCCGAAGAAAAGGCCGAACACATGATGCAGCTTGAAAGCGGACTTGACATAGGGAGTGAGCCGACGCCTACGGCGTGCCACAACCATGGAACGGATACCGACCACAAGGCCTAAGGCTACCATGGCGATGCCGAAACCGGAAATCCAGAGTACCGTATCGGTCCAAGGCTGACGGCCATGAGCACGCAGGCCGGTGATGTAAATCCAATGGGGAATGGCTCCCACCCAAGCCCAGAAGCGGCTGCTGCGGTCGGTAAACTGCAACACGCGTCCTGTTCTTGACGACACATAGACCTCTGACTTCTGGGCGTCGCCCAGCGAATAGTGGTAGACGGGATACTCTTGGAAGGGCATGGCGCCTATGAGCCACACATCGATGGCATGAAGGGTGTCGAGAAGCTGCGGCTGGTCCCCACCCCACCTCGCTGCCGTCTGCCGGAGCATGGCCTCGCTCAACGGCTGTGCCGCCGTGCCCGTATGTGCCTCCACCATTTGCTCCTCATCGGCCATACGCATGCGGTACACCTCGGTGTTGCCTCTCCGCTCCAGGGTGATGGCTTCAGCACGGGCAGGAAGGCTGTCGACGGGGAGCAGTGAGCCGGCCTCTATCCGCTCGGCATGGCTCGCCACATCCTTCTGGCTCACACTGGGGTAGGTGTGATACATCATGACCATGCCCGTGAGAAACCACATGAGGAAGAGGATGCTGAGCAGGGAGCCCAGCATCCTGTGCAGCTTGATAAAAAGCCGGTTTATTCTCATTGGAGCCTATTAGAGTTCGAAAGTGGCGGTGAAGCGCACATTGCGTCCTTCCTCAGGCACATAGCCTGTGGTGCTGACGGCATACATGTAGTAGGTCTTGTCGAAAATGTTGTTCACATTGAGCTGCAGCTTCCAATGGTTCTTCAGCTTGTAGCTCACCATGGCGTTGCACACGGCATAGGGGTCGAAAGTCATGGTGTTGGCGGCGTTCACATACACCTTGCTCGAATAGTTGAAGCCCACACCGGCCTTCAAGCCCTTCAGCGCCTGCTGGAAATCCCAGAAAGCCCATCCGTAGGCCATGTGCTTGGGGGCATGCTGCAGATAGTTGCCGGCCTGTGTATTGCTGGCATACTCGGTGTAGGAGAATTCTTTCAGCTTGGCGATAGTGAGCGAGTAGCCTGCATCGAGCGTGAGCGGGTCGATGGGATTGGCCACGAAGCTCAGCTCCAAGCCCTTGGAGTCGGCGCGTCCCACCTGTCCCGACACATTGGTGCCGTCTTCCAACTTGCCGAGGCTCTGCACCATATTGTTCTTGATGATGTAGAAGGCGGCGAAGTCGGCATGCAGGCGGTTGCTGAACGAGATGTGCGAGCCTATCTCATACTGACGGCCTGAAATGGGCTTGTAGATGCTGCCGTTTACACTGCCGTCGAGTTTCTTTCCGTCGCTGTCTATATAGATGTAGCCGTCGCTCACCGCGGTGCGGGTGGGTTTGAAGAAGCTGCTGGTTGAGGCATAGACATTGATATGGTCGTTGAACTCATAGAGGGCGCTCAGACGATAGGTGAGCGAGTTGTTGTGCTCAGAGGTCTTGGGGTCTTTCGACGTGATGGTCTTGTCGTCGCTGTACACCATCTGGTAGTTGCGGTGGAAGTAGTCGTAGCGCAGCGAGGCCAGCACCGTAAACTGGTCGGTGAAGTGGATGTAGTCGCCCACGTGCAGACCATAGTCCTGCTCCCACTCCAGGCTTCTCTTCTGCCAGGGGCAGTGGATGTCGCCCTGGTTCAGCGTGGGGTTCACCACGGAGAGGATGGCGTTCTTGCCGGGGCCGGATGTTGCCGAGCCGTAGGATGAGCGCCAGCGGGGCAGATACAGATTGGAGTAGTTGGCCGAGAAGAGCAGGTCGTGGCGGATATTGCCGGTCATGGCTTTTCCGTTCACCTCGAGCTGGTTCTGCAGCAGGTTGGTCTCATAGGCAAAGAGGAAGCCCGTGCGACGGAGCGAGTCGGTGTTGATGTAGGTTTTCTTGTCGCCGCTCATATAGTAGTGTTTGTAGATGGGTTCGCTCGATGTGAGGTAGCTCAGACCCTCCGAGGCGTAGTAGTCGAGGTCGTCGTAGTAGTATGACAGCAGGTCGGTGAGTTTCCAGTCGGGATTGCGGAACTGGTGCACATACTTGAGCGCCACGGTGAGGTCCTTGTCGGTAAGATGGTCCTTGGGGTCATTGAAACGGGTGCGCGGGTTGATGGCGTCGGGTATCTCGCCCACGCTCCATCGCTTATTGCCGCTCAGGTCGAACACATCGGCCGTGAAATGGGGCTGTCCGGTGTCGGTGCCGTAGTAGTCGTCCTTGGCCGACACGGTGAAGCCCAACTTGTCGTTGTCGCTCAGACGGAAGTCGAGTGCCAGCCAGGCATTGTAGGCCTTGTTGTCGGTGTGGCGCCATCCTTCGCCGCCGCTCATGGAGAAGTCGGTACGGAAGTTCACGCCCTTGGCTATCTGACCGCTTGCACCGCCGTTGACCGAATAGCGTCCCCAGCTGCCGATAGAGAGTCCGGTGTTGACATGTTTCTGGGCTGTAGGCTGTTTGTGAATCACGTTCACCACGCCGCCCAATGCCGAATGGCCGAACATGACCGAAGCGGCTCCTTTCAGCACCTCGACGCTCTGCACGGAGGCAAGGCTGGTGCTCGGTGCCGACTGGTAGAGATTGTGGCGCTCATCGCGGATACCGTCGTTGAGCAGCACGAAGTCGGAGAAGCCGCGGATGGTGAAGTAGAGGAATCCGCCATACGAGTTGATGGGCCGGATACCGGTCATGGTGCGTGCAGCATCGTTGAGGTCGCGCAGACTCAGATTCTCAATCTTGGGTCTTGCCACGGTCGACACCGTGAGGGGTGCTTTCTCAAGCGGGACGGGCAGTTTGCCCACTGCCGACGGCTTTTGGTGCACCACAAACACCTCATTGAGGACAATCACACTGTCTTCGTCGAAAGTGGCCGCAGCGGCACCTCCGACAGAAAGGCTCATCAGAGCCAAAGCAAATGCTTTTGCTTTCATAAAAAGAAAAATGTTAAGATGTTAATAAAACCTCCCTGGCCCCGGAGAGGCTGTTACCTAAGATAAAGGCAGGTATCCTGACTCTCCCCTGAAAATCCGCCTTCCCGCAAGGTGCAGTGGCGTGTCTGGATCTCCAACAACGGGGATTACAGTAGCGGGCACTGTTCTGGCTTTGCACCAGATTCCCTTTTAAAGTCTCGGGGCGCTGACGCCCTTCGTCTCACCTGAATCCGGGTGCAAAGTTAACAATTAGCCGTCAATAACACCAACAAAACGGCCACAAATCGTTAAAAATTGAAAATTATACACAAAAGCCGAGACTTTCCTTCCCGTCCCGGCTTTTGCTACTCTTCCTCTATCGTCCAAGGGCTCTGAAGGCCGTCGCGCACGGCACATTGCCCCGGCTGCAGGTCGGGGGCATCGGCCAGCGAGGCATCCATGGCGAGCAGTTCTTCTACGGAGAGGGCGTCAAGGTCGTCATCGGCCGGCTCACTGTCGCCCAGGGCCACCCAGTCGCCCTCCTCGTCAAGGCTGAGCAGGGTGACGCTTTCCCTGCCCTCTATCACAGCAAGGGTGGTGATGACGGGCATCCAACCGTCGGTTTCGGTTATTTTCATAGTATATTGGGGATTATGCGTGTTGACTTATCGGCACAGGGCGGCGCACACCTTGTCCTGGAAGGCACGGGCATCGGAAGCCCGCTGCGCTCCCTGGCAGAAGATGGCGAAACAGAGTTCGTGGCCGTTGGAAGCACGGCAGTAGCCGGCCAGGGTGCTCACACCCGTCACAGTGCCTGTCTTGGCATGCACATTGCCGTGCTCGCGTCCTTTCTTCATTCGGTTCTGCAGGGTTCCGTCGCGTCCGGCTATGGGCAGGGCCTGGTAGAAATAGGGAAAGAAGGAGGGATGGTCGTGGGCATAGCGCAGGAAGGCCACCACTATTTCGGGGGTGAGGAAGTCGTAGGGCGACAGACCGCTGCCGTCGGCTATCGAATAGGGTGCGGCGTTGTAGCCCATGCGGTGGATGAGATTTTTCACGGCGCGCTCACCGTCGGCGGCCTTCACGGGCATGGAGTGCATGCCGGCCGCCACCTGGTAGAACATCGACTCGGCATAGAGGTTGTCGCTCTCCTTCATCATACGGTCGAGCACCAGAAGGATGGGAGTGGCCATATCGGCCACTTCAACAGCGCCCTGCGGACAGCGCCCCTGCCCCACGGCCACATCGAGCGTGAAGCCGCGGCTGGCCAGCACGCTGCGAAACTCCTGCACAAAGCGGTCTTTCTTGTCGATGAGCAGTGGCGAGAGTGTGGGGTTGGGGTCGTCCCAACACCAACCGCTACCCAGCATGAGCGTGTCTTTCATCGACTTGTCGGCCAATATGCGGCCCTCGATGCGGCTGATGCCGGCACGGCGCAGACTGTCGGCCAGGGCCTCGAGCGTGCTGCGTTTCACAGTGGGGTCGAAACCGCCTATGCAGTAGAGGTCGCCGCGCAGGGTGTCGCCCTGCAGGGTGCCGGTATAGCGCAGATAGGTGTGGTATTTGAAGTCGGTGCCCAACATGTCGAGGGCGGTGACCGAAGTGATTACTTTCTCGACCGATGCGGGACGCATGCGGTAGCGCTCGTTCCAGCGGTAGAGAGGGCGCTGGTCGGTCAGGTCGTAGACCATCATACCCAACTGCACCGTCTGCAGCAGCGGGTCGTCGGTCACTCGATCCAGGCGCTGGCGGAGCCAGTTGTCGCTGGTGGTGGGAACATCCTGCGCAAACGTCGTGTCGGCTACGGAGAATTCATTGCGGTAGTCGGTCTGTGCCAGGAGGGGCATGGCGGCGAGCCATGTAAGCCATATCAGTATAGTGTGTCTCATTGTCCGGGATTGTTTTGTCGTTTCTCCACTTCACGCACGAAGGTCTCCTCATTGTCGGGCATCACGGCCACGTGGTGGCGGTCGCCGTAGCAGATGAGCAGGTAGCCGACGAGACCGAAGAGGCGGGTGCAGTGCTCCATGCGCCAGATGTCGCCCACGCGGAAACGCCGTGTGCGTGCGAACCGACCCTGCGAGATGACGAGCCACCCGTCGGTGGTGAAGGTATAGGTGGTGTGGATGATGCGCTCCACCTGCACCACAGTGAGGGCCACGGCGACTATGGCCAAAAGGATGGAAGCGCCCTGCCGCTGCCAGAAGAGGCAGAGGGCGGCAATGCCTGTAACGAGGGTGCCGGCAAGGGCATGCCACGTCATCCTGCTGTGGAAGATACGGTTCATAGGGTGCAAATTTACAAAAATTGATTGTATATTC